>Ga0265330_10001627_pt1 | contig 12806 bp, 8 predicted proteins | sample 41919metaG_FD_202083 | JGI IMG/M metagenome (GOLD analysis project Ga0265330, IMG submission 202083) | Rhizosphere microbial communities from Carex aquatilis grown in University of Washington, Seatle, WA, United States - 4-19-19 metaG | ecosystem: Host-associated > Plants > Roots > Rhizosphere >... | reverse complement strand
GCCAGGGTATCGGCATGGACCACGACATCGGCATCGACGAAGACCAGCACGTCGCCGGTGGCTGCCTCTGCCCCGCGGTTGCGCGCGAACGCCGGGCCGCGCGGACCCGCCACGGTTATCACCACGCGCGCGCCCAGTGCCGCCGCGTCCGCAGCCGAGTCGTCGGTCGATCCGTCGTCGACCACGATGACCTCGTCCGGCGGGCGTAGCGATCCCGCCAGCCCCTGCAAGCAGCGCCGCAAACCGTCGCCACCGTTGTGGACCGGGACGATGACCGACAGTCGCAGATCGTGCGCAATCATGGGCCCGGGCACAGCGATCCCGCCAAGTCCAGGCCTTCGCGGATCACCGCATCGAGGTTGAGGTATTGGAAGGTCCCGGTCCGTCCGAGAAGGTGCAGGGTTGGCCAGCGCGAAATCGCCGCGCCCACGCGCGACAGGTGTTCGACGTAGCCAACACGGTACACCGGATAGGCGTGCGACACGCGCAGCAGCCACGCATCGCGGACCCGGCTGCGCGGCAAGAAGCGCAGCCGATCCAGGTCTGCCAGCACAGGCTCGATCACGTCTTGATCCGGCCGCCGCCACACCTCATCACCCTCCGAACAGAAAATCTCGACGCACAAGGAAGTCTTACCCTCGGGAACCATGCGCGGGCTCCAGTTGCCAGGCTCGTGGGTACGCCCGAGCGCCAGGTCACGATCAGGGAAGTAGGTCCAGGTGTCGCTGCTGATGCGCGGGCCGTCCACCGCAAGAAACACGCAAGCCAGGCTGCGGTAGGGCAACCCTGCGGCCAGGGCTCCTGATTCCGCTTGGGGCATGGGCAACATGCCCAGCAATCCTTCCAGGGGAATGGTGGAAACCAGCCGGGCACCGCTGACCGCCGCCTCGCCCTGCGTTCCGCGAAAGGTCACACGCCACCCGCCCGAGGTGCCGTCGGGTTCCACCCGGGTCACGCGGCTGCCGAGGCGAATCGCGGCGAGGCCGGTGGCCTGCGCCTTCTCCGCAATCCGGTCAGGCAGAACGCCGATACCCAGCGGGGGATAGAGAAACTGCGACACCAGGGTCGACGGCGCAGACGACCGACGCAACAGGCTGCCCACCACCGCGGCTCGCAGGCTGGGAAGGCGAATGCGCTGCGCCGCCCAGTCAGCCGACAGTTCGGCGCAGGGAAAACCCCAGACCTTTTCGGTGTAGGGCCGAAAATAGATGCTGTACAGCGAGCGGCCAAAGCGCCGCACAATCCAGTCTTCAAATGAGATATCGGCTCGCTTGCGCAGCCGCGCCAGCGTCGCCCAAAAGTAGCTTGCCAGGATGCGCGTGGCCTGCCAGGGATTGAATGCCGCCAGGGCGTTGGGAAAACGCAAGGGATAGTCGACAAAGCGAGCGTCGAGCCGAATGCGGCTGCGCCGGGGCACTTCGCGAACGTCGCCATCCAACGCCTGCAGCACCCACTGCGTGATCTCGGGCCAACGGCTGTGAAAGCGGTGACCACCGATGTCGAAGCGGAAGTCGCCGAAACGCAGGGTTCGGGCCAAGCCGCCGACCTGGTCTTCCCCTTCCAGCACCACAACCCGCCGGCCGCGCCGACTTGCTTCCAGCGCAAAGCTGAGACCTGCCACTCCTCCGCCGAGGATGACGAAATCGTGGTTGTTTTCAGATGACACGCGCAGATGACTCCCTAAACGCCCTGACCGGAGACGGCACGGGTGGCCCAACTTCACTTGTTGCGCTGTCGACGTCAAGTGCCAGTTCGCAACCCGGCATTCGGTGTTGGCAGCCGGATCGGGGATGTGAACCCGGCGGCGACGCCGCCATCAAGCAACGCGTGAACAGTGGCAGCTGACGCCACTTATCGGGACTTGCTTGTAGTATGCTGTGATTACTCGCCGCTATGGCGGGACGGACAGGAGATCCCGAATGCACAGACTGTTCGCCATCGTCTGTCTCTTGCTTACAACCGTCGTGGCAGCTTGTGATTCCGGCGCGCAGGGAAAAGTCGACGCTTCCGCCAGCGGCGGCCGCAGTTTCGATGGCGCGGTCACCGGAGGCAGCGAGGCAGGCGGCGCGCGCATCGCGGCCGGTGGTGGGACTGGAGTCGGCGGCTCGACTGCCAAGGGCGGGGCCAGTGGAGCCGGGGAACCCGCTGCCACCGGCGGCACAGCGGCGGGCGGCACCGCAGGCACGTCCGACAATGGAGGCACGACCGCGGGCACCTCCGGGACAGCGGGGACGGGCGGTACATCGTCCGGGACCGCGGGGACGGGCGGTACACCGTCCGGGGCAGCGGGCGCTACAAGCACATCGGGGACCGCTGGCGAGGGCGGCACCGCAGGCAAGACCAGCGACGGTGGTGTGGGCGGCACGAGCGGCACAGCCGGCAAGACCGGCGCGGGCGGCGTGGAGGGCACCGCCGGCAAGACCAGCGCGGGTGGCACGACCGCAGGCGGGGGGACGTCCGGCTCTGCCACGGCCGCCGACAACGTGGCAGACGTGGTGGTGGACATCGGGCTTCCCGGCATCGGCTATCTCAACGGTCTGTTTGCCAGCGTGACCGTTTGCGTTCCTGGCGGTAGCAAGTGTCAGACCATCGATCACGTGCTGGTCGATACCGGATCCTCCGGGCTGCGTGTCCTCGGATCTGTGCTGACGCTTTCCCTGCCCGCCTGGACCGACGACAGCGGGGTTGCTCTCGCTGAATGCACCCAGTTTGTCAGCAGCTTCACCTGGGGCCCCCTGCGCAGCGCTGACATCAAGATTGCGGGCGAGCAGGCCAATGGCACCCCCATCCAGGTGATTGAAGGCTCGACCTATCCGGTGCCAACCGCTTGCACAGGTGTCAATTCCAACAGTGCGGCCACGCTGGGATCCAACGGAATCATCGGAATCAGCGCACTCAACCAAGATTGCGGAGCGGCCTGTTCGCAGCCTCCGGGCACCCGGTCGGCCAATCCCGGCGTCTACTACGCCTGCTCTTCAAGCAGCAAAGGTGGCTGCAAGGTGGCGGCTGTGCCCGTCGCCAAGCAAGTGTCAAATCCGGTCCCGCTGTTCAGCCAAGACAACAACGGCACCATCATCGAGCTGCCCACAGTTCCCGCTGATGGCGCGGCCAATGTGAAGGGATCCCTGATCTTCGGCATTGGGACGCGTTCCAACAATGGCGTGGGACAGGCCACGGTGATGCCGCTTGACAGCTCGGGTACCTTTCTGACCAGTTACCCCACAACCAGCAGCAATCCTTCAATGGCCTTTATCGACAGTGGCTCCAACGCGCTCTACTTTCCCAACAGCGGCACCACGCGTATTGCGAACTGCACCGGCTCCTACTCCGGTTTCTACTGTCCGCGTTCGACGCTAAGTTTGTCGGCAAAGAACCAGGACATGGCCGGATCGGTGACGATGACCGTGAACTTCAGCGTTGCCAACACCATGACGTTGCTGGCCAGTCAAAACAACGTCGCCTTCAACGATCTGGGCGGGTCGAGTTCCGCCCCAAGCGTGGGATCGGCCGGGATGGGCGCGTATTTCGACTGGGGGTTGCCCTTCTACTTTGGGCGGAACGTGTTCACCGCGATCGAAGGTCAATCCACCCCATCGGGCACCGGGCCGTTTGTCGCGTTCTGATCCCTTGCCTGGAGGCGCGGGTCTTGCTAGGTCCGTCAGGACATGGCAGCCATTGACTCCCTGCTGGCTCTGATTGAAGCGCAAAAAGCGACCGGAATCGTGCTGCGGGCGCGCGAGCCGCCGGTGCTGAGCGGGGCCCAGGGCCGCGGCTTGACCATGCCGCCGCTTGATTCCGCCGTGCTGCAGACGTTTGCCTCCGAGGTGCTCGCGCCAGCCGAGCTTGAGAAGCTGCGCGCATCAGGCGCCTGCGATGTCGTTTACCGGTCGGAGCGCCACGGCGCGTTCGCGGTCGAGGCGCGTCTGAACGCTGACAAGCTGTCACTGAAACTACGTCGCACGGCTGCCGTTCCGGCAAAACCCGTGGCCCCGGCGCCGGCCACACCGCGGTTCGAGGCGAGTCCGGCCGTCGAGCCCGCGGCACTGCCCACCCCCGCAAGTTTCTCGCCGCCCGCTGCGGTTACTGCGGCGGCTTCCCGTCTGGCCGGGCTGATCGCGCGCGCGGCCGAGGGTGCCGTGTCCGACGTCATCGTGTCCGCCGGGCAGCCCCTGTGGATCCGCACGGCCGACGGACTGGCGTCCTCGGGTGCGGCGATCGAGCAACAGGAGATCGCGGCCTTTGTCGATTCGCTGCTCGATCCGCCGCGCCGCCGCTGCCTGGAGGCAAGCGGCAGCGTGGATTTGGCCTGGGAAGCACCAGCCGTGGATGCGGAAGGAACGCAGCGGATGCGGGTCAACGTGTTCCGGCAGGCGCATGGGCTGGCCCTGGCGCTGCGGCCGGTGAACCGTCGCGCCCCCACCCTGGCCGAACTGCACCTGCCCGAGAGCGTGGGCGCCCTGGCCAATCTGCCCGGCGGCATGGTGCTGGTCGTGGGCACCACGGGATCCGGCAAGTCGACCACCCTCGGCGCCATGGTGGAACTGGTGAACCGGACCCGTGCCTGTCACGTGATCACCCTCGAGGATCCGGTCGAATTCGTGTACCAACCGCGCCGCTGTCTCATCCATCAGCGCGAGGTCGGCACCCACGTGGAAAGCTTCGCCACCGGTCTGCGCGCGGCCTTGCGCGAGTGTCCCGACATCATCCTGGTGGGCGAAATGCGCGATCGCGAGACAGTGTCCATGGCGTTGACCGCGGCCGAAACCGGGCACCTGGTGCTGTCGACCTTGCACAGTGGCAGCGCACCCATGGCCATCGACCGCATCGTGGACATCTTTCCCGAACACCAACAGGCGCAAATCCGGCTGCAAATCGCCGGATCGCTGCGCGCGGTGGTCACCCAGCGCTTGCTCGAAGGCGTGCTGCCGAGCAGCCGCTATCCGGCGATCGAAATCCTTATGGTCAACTATGCCGTCGGCGCGCTGATTCGCGAAGGCAAGACCCACCAGTTGGCCACCCAGATCCAGACCGGCCGCGATGACGGCATGGTTTCTCTCGATTCTTCGCTACTCGATCTGGCCCGCGGAGGCTTGGTCAGCCGCGAGATCGCGGTGGCCGCGTCCCGGGATCCGGTCGAGTTGCAGCGCCGACTGCGCGAACCGCGTTCGTGATCCATGCTTTCCCGCAAATCCCCAGGCCTCTAACAAAGGAGCTTCCCGTGCCCGCGACCAACGACAACCTGAAGACCGCATTTGCTGGCGAGAGCCAGGCCAACCGGAAATACCTCGCCTTTGCCCGCCGGGCGGAGCGGGACGGCTATCCCCAGATTGCCAAGCTGTTCCGCGCCGCAGCCGAGGCCGAGACGATTCACGCCCTGTCCCACCTGCAAAACATGGGCGGCGTGGCATCGACACTCGAAAATCTACAAGCCGCGGTCGCTGGCGAAACCTACGAGTATTCCGAGATGTACCCGCCCATGGTGGAACAAGCGCGAAGCGAGAACCACAAAGGCAAGACCATGCTCGACTACGCCAACCAGGCCGAGCGCGTGCACGCCGACCTCTACCGGCAAGCCCTGGCCGCGCTACAAGCAGGCAAGGATCTCGACGCCATGGACGTCTACCTCTGCCCGGTCTGCGGCCACCTGGAATTCGGCAAGCCGCCGGAAAAGTGCCCGATCTGCGGCTTGCCAGCCGCGAAATACCAGAAGATGAACTAGAGATTCACTGTCAGGTACAGCCTCGGCGTGATCCGCGAGACCACGGAACACGCCGTGACATACGTCCCCCCGGGGGCGCAGGCCGAAGTGAAGCAGCCCAAGTGGTCGTACTGGACGCCGCCGTCGAGGTAGATCTTGTCCCCCATGCGCCAGATGCCGCCAGCCGCGATGTAGTAGCTGATCCCGTCGGTCATTCCGTAGGTCGAGCCGTCATTGTGGCCGAACAGGCGGAACAACCCGTCGCGCTGGTAGAGGTACAGTGCCGCAGCCTCTTGCAGCGGGAAGAAGCGCAATTCGATTTCCGGACCGGCCTTGTACTGCGTGTTGTCGTATGTGGTTGCCAATCCACTGCTCGGATCAATGGTCGCGTAGTTCGACGTGTCGGTCCTGCTGAAGGTGAGACGCCCGCGTGTGGTCACCACCGCGTTCCAGCGCATGAGCCATTCCAAAATGCTCTCATACAGGGCTTGGTCAGCCCAACCCGTGCCCACACCAGGGGCATTGAGCCCACGGGTATCCTGATAGTTGAGACGCAGCGTAATGGGAGAGTAGTAGGCCGGTCGGTACACAATCCGATTGCGAATCTGGGTTTGCTCGGCGTTCTTGTGGTGGTCGGCTTCGACCACTCCGACCTGATACAGCTGGTACAGCTCCAGTTCCCACTTGCCGCCGCCCGCCCACACTGCGCGGTTGTCGAAGCGATACGTCCGACTGTATTGCGTCTTGAGCTGGTCAACCGACGCCTCACTGTCGCCCACTGAAAACTGCGGTTCAATCGCCGCAGGCGCCAACAGTTTCCACCATTGTCCCGGGAAAATGCCGAGCGCACCGCCGATGGTGGCCTGGACCGTACGGCTGGGTGGCACGGGTCCGGCACCCGGCACCGGCGGACTCGGTCCGGGTGGGACCAGCGCGGAGGTGCTCGCGCGCAGCGAAGGTGGCGCCAGAATTGGGGTTCCTCCGGTTGTTCCTGTCCCTATTCCTGTCCCTGTTCCGGTAGATGTGCTGGTGTCAGTCGCCGAGCTCGCAACCGGCATTCGATTGTCGTCGTAGGTTGCCGTGTAGTTGACCTTCGGCACAATGCCGGGGATGATCGCGCTCTGCGCGCCAGAGTAGAGCTCCCAATGCAGAAGGTTGCGGGCGTAGCCTCCAGTTTGGGCCTCGCGCTCAACCAGGCGCGAACGAAACAGGGCGTAGATCGACTCCGTATTGGTTGGCAAGAACTTGCCTTCCAGGCGCGAAAGCTGGACCCGGTCGGTGTATGAAGGCTTGTGGGCCGGATCCGTATCCGGCTTGCGATCCGGGTCAGTATCGGCCTGCGAAATGCTGTACAGCCCGCGCACACTGAACCGCTTGATGAATGTGACGCCGGGGATCTGAGCTAGGTCATAGTCCAACTGGCTCACGCTCTGCCACCGGTTGGTCTTGAAATTGGAGTCGTCGAGGATCGTGCTGCCCACTTGTTGGCTCAGCATGGGCAGCCCCTTCTTGTTGAGCTGAATGCGGGCCAGGGCATGCTGGATCGAACCGACGTTGTCAGTGAGCGTTCCGGTCCCGGTGCCATCGTCCACCCACGAGCGCTGGCGCGTGAAGAAGACCGTGGTCGGAAGCCAGGCCAAGGGGTAGCCGGTGGCACTCAGGCGCAGCTCATCGTCCAGCTTTCCAAAGCGTGTGCTGTCGCTGCCCATCGACGTAAACCCCTGAGACGACTTTCGGCCTGAAATCGTCCCTTCCAGCGACGAGTGGGACAAGCGCACAAAACCCATGCCGGCCCACCCGTTGGGGGCGCCGGGATCCTGCCGGTTTGAACCCGCGAATTCCCCGTAGCCGGTGATAAGGCCGCCCTGACCTACCGCATGCTGATACCGCGCATCTGCCGTGCCGGTCAGCAACCCTTTCGTCGGCGCAAGCCTCTGCATGTGGGTGAGAGGATCGATCATGGGCTGATTGGTGATGGGATCCCGCACCACCTCGCTGGTATTCTGCAACTGCGTCACCCGCGCCCCGATCTCCATCCCCTGCATTGGCGCAGTCGCGGCCCGCGCGGCCATCATCCATTGCTTGAATTGATCGCCGGAATTCGCTCCCGCCTGGCTCTTGCGCTTTATAATTTGGTTGGCAAACAGCTCAATCGAACTGAGCGAGGCGTCGTCTTTGCTGCTGATGTTGAGCTCGATGTAGAAGCGGTCCAGGTAGGCAAAGGCAGCGTAGGCGCTGTCCAGGTTCATTTGCACAACCGCATTGTCGAGGCCAGGGATGGCCAGACGGGCGGCGGGCAAAGAGAAATTGTAGATGGCTTGGCTGCCTGAATCGCTGCCCATGTCGTGAATGGCCACCTGGATGCTGCGCGCACCCTGGCGGTATTCGACGTACACGCTGCTGCTCCAGCCACGCTCGATGTACTTGGGGGCGCCACCATCGATGCGCGTGTAGAGCCCTGTCTCGTCCGTGATCAGTTGGGCCTCACCCGCACGAGCCCAGGTCCCGACCTCGTTGTCAGCCGGCAACATGTCGAGCAGGGACAAGCTGCCCAGGTCTTTCTTGGGCGTCAGGTCGGCTTCATATTCCACTGAAATGACACTGAGGTCATCGATGCGCTCCGGGTTGAGGAAGGCCAATTGCCCGGCTGTGTTGACGATTGTGTAGTCAGTTCCGTTGGTGAGAAGCTCGCCGTCGACGTAGACGCGTTCTGACCCGGGAACGATGTATTTGCGTGACAGGGTGTAGACCGTCTGGCGCGGTCCCGTGATGAAGTCGCGTACCAGCTCCCCGCGCCGGAACCCGGCCGTGGCGGTCAGGCTGGCCTTGGGCTCGGCGCCTGGAGTGGCTGCGCGCGCATACGCGCCCTGCAAGAGCAAGGGTCGCTCGATGCCCTCTTCCAGGGTCTGGTACTTCAGCTTGTCTTCCACGCGCACATCGCGAAGGGCGTCGTTCTGCGCACCCAGGTACTCGACCTTGTACTGGAGGTCACGAATCCCTTTTGTCTCCAGGGTGCCGTAGTCGAGTCGCACCGAGCCGCTCAGGTTACGATCGCCGTCGAAGGCATGGCCAAAAGAGATATTGCCGTCGCCGGTGTCGTAGCGCTGCGGATCCCATTGACCCTTTTGAAAGTCGTAGGGAATCTGTGAGTTTGTTCTGAGAAAAAGGTGGGCAGTGGTCTTGCTCTCGTTGCTCTCGGTGGTCCCCAGCTTGCGTTCAACGAACTGGTCGGTCTTTGTGTCATAGACCTGGACGCCCTCCGGAAACACAACGCTCCACTGCGAACCATTGAGCAGCGTGCCGAGGCTACCTTCACGCTGCGTCAGGTTATCGACAATGGTGAAACGCCTGATGATTCGGGTCAGGCGACTCCATTGGACGACCTCCTTGTCGGTCGTAATGTAGACGTAGTCAGGTGTTACCTCGACGCCGGTGATGTTGCGGCTTTCGAGCGCCCCTTGCTGCGGGAACGCCAACAGCGAGTCGTCGGCGGTTTGCAGGGTGAAGAGCCCATTGTCAGTCCCCACCCAAACGGCGCTGCCGTCTACAGTGAAGACGCGGATCTGCTGCGTCTTCATGATGGCAAGTGCAAAATTGGTAAACACCCGCTGCTGAATGCGAAAACGCGACAGACCCGCATCAGTGCGACACCACAGGTCATCGCCCACTTGATACAGTTCCGCCACGTCCGAACCGACTAACCCATCGGCCTCGCCGAAGCCGCGCAGACCATCCACATCAGGACTGAAATAGGCAATGCCTTCGCGGGTGGCGAACCACACCTGACGGCCCACAGTCAGAACGTCATTGACCACCTTGGAGGGCAACCCATCCTTCTCCCCATACACACGAATGGTCCGGTCCAGCTTGCGATAACGCGCAACGCCCTTGTTGGTGGCAAACCACACATACAGATCGTCGAACGCCACCCCGGTGACCACCTGGCTGGGCAAGCCGTCATCCATGGTGATGCGCGTGCTGCGCTGGCTGCCCGAATCGAAACGGATCACGCCATCGTCGGTGGCGATCCACACCGTCCGATTGTCCACGGTGATCTTGTTCACATTGGCGCCGGCCGGGAAAACGCTCCAGCGCCCCGCAGTTTGGTAGATGAAAACCTCGCCTCCCCCGATCCACATGCCTTCGATCGGGTCCACGGCCACGGGCGGAATACGGGCCCACGCGGGCGCAGAGTAGACAAAAGCCACCAAGGCAGCGGCAACAACCGCGCGTCTCATCATGGAACTGGCGACCGGCCTAGGCCGAGACCTTCTTGACCTTCAGCTTCGCGATATCGACTTCACCCAAACCCGCCTTGCCGGCGAGTTCGATATGCCGGACATCTGCGGGCGTCATGTTCTTGCTATTGAACTTGGCCAGGGTCAATCCGTAGGCGTCGACCGAAGCAATCTGGCGCCCGGCCACCATGCGACCTGGCGTCGCCGTATCGCCTGGCCCCGCCGGACCGTTGGTAAGGAGCGCGCGCGTGCCGTCGATGATGGTGAGGTTCGGCTTGATGATCCGGCCGAGATCGGCGATGGCCTGGTGCAAATCCAAGGCTGTGTGGAAGATCTGCCGATCGAAAACCAGCCCCATGTGATTTTTCAGACCGAGCGATACGCCAGCCTGGTAGTGTGCCTTGGCCGCCGGCAGGTTGATGAACACGTCGGCCGAAAGGAGGCTCTTGGCAACATCCGTTGTCTTCAACGACACGCCGCCCTTGACCTCGGTCTTCTGGAAGTCGCCGGACCCCGACAGCAGCTTGATCTTGGCTGCCGGCAGAGTGGCCATGGCCTCGCTCAGGCCGCAGCGCTTGAGGCACATTTCGCCCTTGGCCTGCGGGTATTCCAGGATCATGACCCCCTTGGCCTTGGCGTCCAGGCACATCTTGGCCACGGCCAGCACGGTCTGTGGATGGGTCGTGGTGCCCCATTCAGCCGGATTGGCGAAGGCTGCATTGGGCTTGATAATGACGAAGTCGCCCTTTTTGACGAACTTGCCAATGCCCCCCAGTGCGGCAAAAACCGCCGCGACCATCTTCTGTGGGTCGGTGCCTTGCACGTCCACGATGTCGGGGTCGCCAGCGGCGAAAGCTCGCCCATAACGGAAAGCAGCGACTGCCGCAAGGGAGCCGCCAACAAAAGTACGTCGGGAAATGGCTGTCATGTTTGTTGTTCCTCAGAGTGGGACCGCGCCACCGCGGTGTTTGCCGCCGCCCTCTGCCGACCGGAAATCATTCTAGCAGAAGACGTGTATTACCTATGCTATTCTTGCGCAGTTACTGCTGAAAGGAAGTTGCATGTCAGACAACGGAGGCAGAACGCGTCGGGAGATTCTGGCCGATGCCATGAAAGCGGCGGCCGCGGCATCAATAGGCGGGCTGGTCGGTTGCTCCGATCCCGGCCTCTTTCCCGGCGTGGGGGGAAAATGGTCCACCTGTACCATGCCAGACGGGGGCTTGGTCGACGCGGGCGCACCTCCCGCGGTGACCCCCGCCGTCATAGAGGTCAACCGCCCCGAGAGCGTCGTTGGAGTTACGATCCAACCGGACATAGTGGCGACCATGCTCGAGGCTGGCCTGATGGCCTTGGCCAGTCAGGTTCAGGCATTCAATTCTGGGGATACGGCGCCTAGTGGTGGCGGCGCTGCCGATGCCGGCCAGAACGACCAGCACGGCGTCATCGACAACCCCTGGAAGGTGTTGCTGCCCAACTATCAGGCCGGGCAGACGATTGGACTCAAGGTCAACTGCCTGGGCCCAACGCCCACGTCGCCGGCTGTGGTCCGCGCCGTCATAGCAAGCCTGCGTGACAACCTCGGGGTCAATCCAACCAACAACATCATTGTATGGGATCGCTTCCGTTCTGACATTACCACTTTCGGAAAGTACAGCAGCGATGATCTGGCTGGCGCCACGATCCGCGGGAATCTGACCAGAGGGCTGAAGACAGGAGAAAGCGAAGCCAGTTTCGTCGACGGTGGCTACGGAGACTCGCCGTGTCAGGCGCCCAAGAGCAGCAAGGGCAACTATCCGCGCTTGGCTCGCCTTCTGACGGAGTCTACCAATCTCACAATCAACCTCCCGGTCTTCAAGAGGCATCCGGATTCTGGTTTCACAGGGGCAATGAAAAACATCTACGGCATGTTCGACATTCCGGGCGAGTACCACGACCCCACCATCCGCACTGCCCTCCCGGAGATCTACGCCCTGCCGGCCATCCGAAACTCCATCAGTCTGACCATTTTCGATGCACTCCTCACCGTCACAAATGGCGCCAACTACAACAGTCCAGACTCTGCTCTGGGGCGGATTCTCCTGGCACAGGACCCAGTTGCCATGGACAGCTACGGCTGGGATTTGCTGGTTCAGTATCGCGCTTCCAAGCCAAACTGGAAGGTTGACGATCCAACCATTCCCTACGCCTGGCTCAACCACGCCCAAGAAATCGGCCTCGGCACCAGGAGCTACAATCTAGTTCAGGTCTGACCGGAGTTCCAAACTTGGCGTGCTCGCGGCAGGAGCACGCCAAGCAGAAGAGCCACGAAATGCGACCGGCTAGGGCAAGGGACAGGGATTCGACGAATCGGTTCCCGTGCAGGCGGTGAATGTCAGGTCGTAGAAAGAATCGCTGAGCATGTCGGTCCAGAGCTTGACCGCGTCCCCGGATGACGCTAACTGCCAAACTTGCAGTTCAATAGTGTAGTCGCCGTTCACCCAGTTCTCCCAGGCCATGCCCACGGCCGAGAAGCCGTCCTTGAAGAAGACATCCGCTCCGCCGTCAACAAAGTTTGTCGCGTCGTTTTCGTTGCTTGCCAGTGCGGGCCCGCTCGCGGTGTAGGGTTGGTCTGGGTCCAGGGTCCACGCCGAGCCACCCGAGACAGCCGGAAGTTCGCTGATCATCGGGACAAATGTGGCCGGCGCGGGCGATCCCGACTTGAACTTGGCCACCACCTTTTGCGTGAAACTGATCGCCATGTTTCGCACCGTATGGTCCGCGGCGGTGTCGTTGTACGACGGGCCGACGGTGACGTAGAAGAAATACGCCCCCTTACGAGCATTGATCGTCCACTTGGTCCCGGAGTCTGCGATACGCGCCTGGTCCCATCA
>Ga0265330_10001626_pt1 | contig 12806 bp, 11 predicted proteins | sample 41919metaG_FD_202083 | JGI IMG/M metagenome (GOLD analysis project Ga0265330, IMG submission 202083) | Rhizosphere microbial communities from Carex aquatilis grown in University of Washington, Seatle, WA, United States - 4-19-19 metaG | ecosystem: Host-associated > Plants > Roots > Rhizosphere... | reverse complement strand
TCGCGGGCAATGGCGCCGCCCTGGCCGAAGTGCGCACGGCATACCAGGCGTTGAGCGACGCGCGCGTCGAGCTGGCTCGATTCGATGCGGATGCGCGGGCTCGCGCCGAGCGCGAGGATCTCTTGCGTTTCCAGCTTTCCGAACTGGAGCAGGCCGACATGCAGCCTGGCGAGGATGAGGCCTTGCGCGCCGAGCGCGAACGCACCAAGGGTGCGGAGAAGTTTCTAGCTGCATGCACGCGCGGCGAGGAAGTTCTGTACTCATCTGACGATGCGGTTTCGGGCCGCATCGCGGGCGTGGTGCGCGAGATTGCGGCCCTAGCGCAGCTCGACCCGGCGCTGCTGCCCCTGGTGGAAACCCTTCGTTCGGCCCAGGCGCAGGTCGAGGATTCGGCCGGCGAGTTGGGGCGCTATGCCAGCAGCATTCGTTTCGACCCGGAACGGCTGACCGAAATCGAGGAGCGCCTCTTTCTGATTGGCCGCCTGATTCGCAAGCACGGCGGCTCGGTTGAAACGGCCATTGAGCGGCGTGAGGCAATCAGCCGGGAGTTGGCTGCGCTGGGTTCCTTCGAGGAGGGGCTGGCGGCGCGCAAGGCCACGGCGGAAGCCGCGATGAAGCGCATGACGATCCTGTGCGAGCAGATCTCGGAGCAACGGCGCAAGGCCGCGCGCGTCCTGGGCCGGCGCATGGACGAGACGCTGCGCGATCTGGGATTGGCTGGCGCACGGGTGCCCATCGCCGTCGAAGATCGCGAAGAGCCTGGTCCGCGCGGCAAAGACCGGGTGCGCTTCCTTTTTGCGCCGAATCGGGGTGAAGAGCCGCGGCCACTCGACCGCATCGCCTCAGGTGGCGAGCTGTCGCGCGTGATGTTGGCGGTCAAGCAAGCTTTGGCCAAGGAAGACGAAGCGCTGACCTATGTCTTCGACGAGGTCGATTCAGGCGTGGGCGGCGGCACGGCCGAGGTGATTGGTCGCATGCTCAAGTCCACAGCGGCCCATCGCCAAGTCCTGGTCGTGACGCACTTGCCGCAGATCGCAGCCTTCGCCGACCAGCACATCAAGGTGACCAAGGAACCCAGCAAGGGGCGCACCACAATCCGTGTGGCGGTCCTAACCGGCGCTGAGCGTGGCGTCGAGATCGCCCGCATGTTGGGCGGTTCCAGCCCTTCGCCTGAGGCCGCAGCCCACGCCGACGAGATGCTGAGACGCGCCAGGTCGACCAGCGCGGTATGAGCGTTTCTGCCACGGATCGCGTGGGGAGCGGCGAGCTTTGCTCGCCGCGGACCATCGCGGGAGGGGTTGGGAACCCTTTGAGGGTTCCCATTACGAAGTTGACGTTTGTTCGACGGTGTGGTGGTTTCATAGGGTGGCTCGTTCGTTAGTTCCCAAACGAAGAAAGCGGCGGTCGTCGCATGTCCGCAGTTCCCTCGGTCTGGGAACCTTGCTTGTCGTTCTCACCGGGGTGAACGTCTACTTCTTCTTTTTCCGCGCGGACACGGCGGTGCGCAAGCTGATGCAGCCGGTGTCTACGGAGCGGACGCTGGCTGACAGCCGGAAGGATCTGGCCCAGGAGTCGATTCCGCGTTCGCTTCTTGGCGCTTCGTGGAAGGCCAAAGAGGGCGCGGGCGGGTCACAGTCCACGGTAGCTGGAGCGGATCGACAGGGATCTGCGGCGTCGCATTCGGCCAATGGAGATAGCGACGGGCATGTACTGGAGGGCGAGTTCGGGCCCTCCGACGCGCTCAGCACAGTTCTGGCCAGGGAAAACTTCGGATCAGCGACAGGCGCGGTAACGCGGGCGCTATCCAAGCTGGTCGATCCTAAGTTGATCCGCTCCGGCGAGCACTACGCAGTGATTCGCGATGACGAAGGCGCGGCCACATCCTTCGAATACGGGCCTACGCCTGTACTCCGCTACGTCGTCGCCCAGAAGCCCGACGGCACGTGGCAGGCGCGCAAAGAGGAGAAGGCGCTGGTGGTGAAGGCCACCGATGTCTCTGGGACTATCGATTCGTCGCTCTACGAATCAGTGTCCAAGGCGGGTGAATCCGGCGCGCTGGTCAGCCTGCTGGTCGACCTGTTTGCCTGGGACATCAACTTCTACATCGACACGCACCCTGGCGATCACTGGAAGGTCGTGGTGGAGAAGCAATACCTGGGCGGGCAGTTCTACAAGTACGGTAGCCTGCTGGCCGCGGAGTACGGGGGCAAGGCAGGCACCTTTCGTGGGTTTTACTGGAATCCCTCAGGGCAGCGCGGGCGCGGCCACTACTACGACGAAAAGGGCCAGGCCCTTGCCAAGAGCATGCTCAAGACCCCGCTGCGATTCGTGCGCATCAGCTCCAAGTTCGACCGGCACCGCTTTCACCCCATCCTGCACCGGATGAAAGCCCACCTGGGCATCGACTATGCGGCGCCCGTTGGAACGCCGGTTTGGGCGACCGCAGGCGGCAAAGTGGTGGAAGTCGGCATGAAGTCGGGCTCCGGCAACACTGTGGTGATCAACCACGGCAGCGGGCTGCAGACGCGCTACTACCACCTGTCCCGCTTCGCCAATGGCCTGAAGCAGGGCAAGCAAGTTCAGCAAAAAGAAGTCATCGGCTACGTGGGAACCACAGGTTTGTCCACCGGTCCGCACCTGCACTTCAGCGTCACGCAGGGTGGGGCGTTTGTCGATCCGAGCAAGCTCACCATCTCGCGCGAGCCAGCAGTGGCCAACCGTTCGGCCTACCTGGATGCCATCCGTCTCCGCCTGACAGCCCTGCGCAGTCTACCACCAGCCGTCGCCAAGAACTGAGCGAGGGGTATACTGACCCCATGCTTCGTGTCTTGCTTGGCCTCGTGAAAGGCGGCATCGTAGGCGCCGCTGTTGGATTTGCAGCTTCGCGTGTCGGCTTGGGCTCGGGCGCCACAGCGTGGTTGGTCTACGGCGTCGTGGGTTTCCTGGTGGGTCTGGTGTGCGGCAAGCCTCCCTGGCGGCAGGAAACCCTGTGGACGTCCATCGTCAAGGGTGTCATCGGGTTGGCGGTGTGCATGGGGCTCTTCTGGGTGGCCGGCAAAGTGCTGGGAGGCATGCAGGCACCGGCGCAGCTTCTTGGAGCACTGGGCATCACCGAGGGGCGAGCCCTGGTGTCGGTACCCGCCTTGCTGGGCCCACTCATCGGAATCGTGTATGGCGTATTCGTCGAGGTGGACGACGGTGGCAAGTCGGCGCCGACGGGCAAAGGCCAGGCCACCAAGCAGAATTGAACTGATCTGGGAACCCTGAAAGGGTTCCCAGTCCCTCCCGCGATGGTGCGCCGCCGGCGAAGCCGGCGGGCTCCCCACGCGGCTAGGCGTGGCGAGGGCCAGCCAGCGGATCTTTGACCGGCTCGGACTCGTCATCCTCGCCGTCGAAAGCGCCCAGCTCACGTAGGACTTCCTCTTCCTGCGTGGGCGCTGTCTCAGGAGCCGGAGTGTGCAGTTCGCTGCGTTCCTGGGCGCGCCGCCGACGAAAGAAGATCACCTCTTCCGCCAGGCCCAGCACGACGTAGGCAAGTACGAGAAACAGGAAGATGAACGCCTTCTCCAGGCCGGCCATGACGATGGCTGCGCAGGCGCCAACCACCAGCAAGAGAATCGCCACCGTCTTGAGGTTGAGGCGCAGCTCTTTGAATGAGCGAAAACGCACGCGTGACACCATGAGGGCCGAGAGCACGAGCACGATGAGCGCGGTCGAGCCCTCGCTGACCAGCTGATACGAGCCGGCGTTGTGGCTGACAATAACCATGAAGACCAGCACGCTGGCTGCGGCTGGGATGGGCAAGCCCAGCATGAACTTGCCGGGTTTGACCTTTCCGGCGGTCTGACTGCGCCGGGACAGGACATTGAATCGCGCCAGCCGCATGGCCCCGGCGCACACATACAGCCCGGCCATGAAGATACCCAGCAGGCCGAAGTGGTTCAGGCCCCACTTGTACATCAGGAGAGCGGGTGCGGCGCCGAAGGCGATGACGTCGGCTAGCGAGTCTAGGTCGCGGCCCAGATCGGTCTGGGTCTTGGTCAGCCGTGCCACCCGGCCGTCGAAAGTATCGAAGAACAATCCGAAACAGATGGCCAGGGCTGCCAGATAGAGGTTGGCCTCGCTGTCGCCAGAGGCGGACAGCGCAAGGGAAGCGAACCCGCTCAGAACGCATGACAGCGTGAAAAGGTTCGGAAGGACGTAGTAGGTCTTCCGGAAATCCACAAAGCAAGGATACCATGCGGTCGTGCGTTTCTTCCGATCCTTACTGACGATTCCCCACATCGCGATCGTGACGGCATTCGGCACGATGATGGGACTTTGCATGCGCATGCGCGACCCCACGGGCGATTGGGTCCTCGATCTGGCGCGTTGGTGGTCAGGATGGGTGACCCGTTTCGCAGGCGTGCGCATCCTGGTGGACAACCGAGCCAACCTGGACCCGCAGCAACCCTACGTGTTCATGGCCAACCATGCCTCGACGATTGACATCTGGGCTCTCTTCCTGGCCATCCCGCGCCGGGTCCGCATGATTGCCAAAAAGCAGCTTGCGCGCATTCCGTTTCTTGGCTGGGTCATGTGGGCCGGACGCTTCATCTTCATCGACCGACAGAATGCGGCGTCCGCCCGACGAAGCATCGACGATGCCGGCCGCCGCATCCGGGGCGGTGTCTCGGTGCTCATCTTCCCCGAAGGCACACGCACGCGCGACGGACAGTTGGGAGTCTTCAAGAAGGGCGGCTTCCACCTAGCCATGGAGGCAGGCGTGCCCATCGTGCCCGTCGCCTTGCGCGGCACACGCGAGTTGATGCCGCGGGGGAGCCTGCGCGTGAGGAGCGGCGAGGTGTTCGTCACCATCGGCGCCCCAATTTCCACCAGCGGCCTCACCATCGACGACCGCCCAGCGCTCATCCAGCGCGTGCGCGACGCGATTGCAGCCATGGTTGCGGAATCGTAGTTGAAGGACGGCGATCGATGAGTGCCGATATGTCGGCCAAGGGCATCGACGCGCGTCTGCGCGAGGCCAGCAGGCTGGCTGGTTCGCTGCGACCCGAGGCGCGGCTCGAAACCAAGATTGATACGAGCGGTCCCGCCGTGGCCGCTCGGCTCAAGGAGGCCTCTGACCTGCTCGACCTGTGCCACGCGTTGTCCCGCAATGAGCCGTCCGCCTCGGCTCAATAGATGACCTTGGCCAAGGTGAGTCCGCAGGCCGGCGCGGTCATGCCTGCCTTGGTGCGATCGCCGTGGGTGAGCAGCTCGCTAATCGTGGCGGCCGTCATCTTGCCGTGCCCGACGGCCACCAGGGTGCCGACCAGGATGCGCACCATGTTCTTGAGAAAAGCCGTTCCTTCCACTTCGCAGGTGATGAGGCCACCGTCGCGGTGCACGTCGAATCGTCGCAGCACCCGCACGGTGGTCCTGCGTTCGCAATCGGCAGCGCGAAAAGCCCTGAAGTCGTGCTCGCCACAGAAAAGCGTCGCGGCCTCGCGCATGGCGTGCACGTCGAGCGGGGCGAACACGTGCCAGCTGTCGCGCGAGCGACGGGGCGACCGCACCGGGTGATTCCAGATGAGGTAGCGGTAGATTTTACCGCGCGCGCCCCAGCGGGCATTGAAACCCGCGGGCATATCAGCCACGTCGAGCACGGCGATGTCGCGGGGAAGATTGGAATTGAGGCCACGCATGAAGCCCAGCGCAGGAATGCGCGAGGCGACCTCCACGCTGGCCACCTGGCCGTCGGCGTGCACGCCGGCATCCGTGCGACCTGCGCCGCGTACGCATACCGGCCCGCCCGTCATGGTGGCAAAGGCTTCCTCCAAACACTGCTGGACCGTGCGTTGGCCTGCTTGTCGCTGCCAACCCGAAAAATCCGTCCCGTCGTATTCGATGATCAGGCGGAGGGTCCGCGGCGGCGGGGCGTCGGTGTTCACAGGGCGTTCATACTACGCCACTGATGGTGAGGTCAGAATTCGAACATCAAGCCGATAACCCACCGGCTGTCGCCTACGTGCAGCTGCTTGCTCATCCCCAAGCCCGAGGCGTCCACGTGGTTCCATTCGAAGAAAACGTAGCTGTGGTTCACGCCAGTCTCCATGTCCAGGCCGCGCGCGGTATCGGGGTCGAGGATGTCGAGCATGAGAGACATGCCAGCCGCTGCTTGCCAGCCAGCGGTACCGCCCGAGCCGTGGCCGCCTTGATAGTACGGCACGTCCCCGTTGCCGTCGTTGATTTGCCAGAAGGTGTAGTTCAGCCCCAGCTTGCCGTAGGGCACGAGCGGAATCCCCCAGCGTTCGGCCGCCACGTCCAAGCGGTACACCAGCAGAGCAGCAAGCGGAATGAGCCGCAAACTGGTGTCGTCGCCCGAGCGCAGGCAGGCGCCCGTAGTCGAGTTGGGGTCAGGCCTGCATTGGCCCGTAGTCGGATCGAGGACGAAGGCCTTGGCGCTTTCGCTGTAGTAGCCGATAACTGCGCCGACGGCGAGCGAGCCGAAGGCCTGGAAGAACTGCCAGTCGAACTCCAGCTGCGACATCAGGTGCCGCTTGCTGCCGAACAAATCCTTGTAGGGGGTCGCGCGGCCGGAAAATTCGGAATCGATGTCAGGGGCGTAGGGCCCGAAGCGAAGTTCGATGGCCCATTCTCTCGGGGTTCGGTAGTCTCCCCGTTGCTCGGCCGACGCCTCTTCGGTTTGCACAGGGCCCACGACTTGTGCCTGCGCCGAACCGGCGGCTAACGTGACCATCAGCCATGGCAGGCCGCGAGAGAGGGCGCGTCGGGTGCGACGGCGCCGACGGAAGATGATCAGCCCCAAGAGTCCCGCGCCAGCCAGAAACGAAATGGTCCCGAGCCGCGCGCCCCGGCCGGCAAGCGCGCAGTAGCCGCCAGTCGCCTGGCCGCCGGCGTTCCGGTATGCCTGATAGAGATTGATGGTTGGCACCGGCTCTTGCACGAAGCCCATCGCGATGGGACTGGCGTTGAGGCTGGTGTCCACTGCGGCCACGCCCACGGTGTAGGGAATCCCGTTTTGCAAAATCTCGAGGCGCACGCTGGATTGCGTGGGTGGCAAGAGGCCCGAGCAGAGGTAGTCCGGGTCGAGGTTCTGGAAGAACGTTGGCGCTGGGACCTGGACCGCCGTTGTCGTTCCAGCCGCGCTGCCAGTCGCGGCGACCGTGGGCGGTGTGCCGGGCGGACACAGAATCTGGCTGGTCAGGTACTGGGGGTTGTTGTAGATGCCGTTGTAGTAGCTCGGCTTGAAAACCTGCAGGCCGTCCCCGCGCATACAGAACACCAGGTAGCCGGCCAGATTGGTCACAGTGGTTGTCGATATGCGTGGCCACGACACCACCAGGGCCTGGTCGCCGCCCTCCACCGTGATGCCTGTTGGCGCCGCAGGGGGCGCGCCAACCAGCGAGATGCCCTGATTGGGAGCGCTGCTTCCGGTCAAATCCGGTATGCCTGTGCCTGTCGAATCGAGCCACAGCCAGAGTGTCGTGTTGCGGTTCGTGCTGCAGCCTCCGACAGGAGCGAAGAGCTTGTCCACGCTCGTCTGCACAGTCCAGGGTCCCTGTGCCAGCGATCCTATGCCAGGGAGCGTGCCGAGAATCTGCGAAGCGGGGCAATAGGGCCCGCCGCTGGCGCTCAACTGCGCGCAGTCAGTGCCAACGTAGAGATTCGCAGTCGTCCCCGTCGTCAAAATCGACGCCAGCTTTGGCACCGAGGCTGACACCATCTGCACCAAGATCTGCACGGGAGTGGCGCACTGGCACCGGGCCTGGTCCAGGTAGGTATTGGCGTCGATCGTGGCCAGGTTGTCCCAGACGCCGTTCTTGTCCTGGTTTTTCAAAGTGATGGTAAAATCACTCGCCGCCAGGTTGGCACCAGCGGTTCCACCAGTGCCGCCGGTTGTGGTCTGAGCCAAGCCTGGGCTGGCCCAAAGTGCTGCGCTCAAGCCGAGCAGGGTCACAAGCAATCGGCGACAGGAAACCATAGATAGCTCTGCTTTCTGCAACGCTCGTGCCGGCGAGTCCAGGCCGAAGTACGGCCCGGTCACAGGGGCGTGCGACGTCCCAGGCGCCGGCGGCGCGCCGGGGCTGATCCACTGGCGCGCGCAGCCCTGCGACCGCGCCAATTTGGCAAGAGATCTGGTGGCCGCAGCTGAAGGCCAAAGGCTGCCGGTAACACTATGTGTCTCGGGCGATGGACGCGGCCTCGGCGCGTAGTTGCCGCACGACCTCGGCTGGAACCTCGATCTCGCCGTAGCGGGCTTCGGCGTAGCAGTCGGTCAGGCGGGCCAGGGCGTCTGCGGCCGCCACGCCTTGCTTGCGCGCACGCGCGAGGTATTCGTGGGGCGTCTCTTCTGGGTGTCGGGCGATGCCGGCCGCGGCCAACCGGTCCAGGGCTTTCTTGTACACGTGGAAGATGGGCGCCTCGCCGCGCTGTCCGCGCCGCACCCTGCCGGTCGCAGCCCGGCGCCGCGGCAGCTTGCGCAGAGCGAATGCGACTACAATCGCCACCGCGATTGCGGCCACCACCAGCACTTGCGATCGGCTGAGGCGATGGTGCTGGCCAACCGGCGAGAAGCGGGGCTGCATCCAGCCGAATTCTCGGCTGAGCTTGCGGGCCAGGAAGAGCTGCTGACTGGCGCTGTATTCGATGACCCAGCTGCTCCAGAACATCTCCACTGCGTCCATAATTTGGCGAAAGCGGGACATGTGCGCGGCCCGACCAGCGCCAGGCGTGGCGTCGACGCGGACCCACCCATTGCTGCCCATGTAAGCCTCGACCCAGGAGTGGGCGCGATTGTCTCGGACCGTGATGGACTGGCGCAGGCTGTTCCATTCGCCGCCCAGAAACCCGTTCACGTAGCGCGTGGGCACGCCAGCCAAGCGCAACAGGATGGCAGCGGCCGTGGCGAAGTATTCGCAGTGCCCGGCCGACTGGTGAAACAAGAAGTCTTCCAGCGGGTCGGGGATGGTGGCGTCGCGCTTGAGATCAATCGTGTACGTGTGCGTGGACTGCAACCACTTGGCCACGGCATCGATCTTGGCTGCGGCGTCGGGCTTGTCGTGTGTCAGGCGTAGCGCCAGCTCGCGCACGCGCGGCGAAAGCGAGCGGGTGGCACGCAGATAGGGCGCCAACGCGCCGGGCGTCAGCTGGCTTTCGGGCAGGCCAGCGCCCGGCCGCCTTGCTGCCAAGCGCGAGTAGGCGCGGTAGTGGGCTCCCGCGAATTCCGGCATGGCCGAGCGGCGGTCGCTGGCATTGAAGGGACTGACGCGGAACACGCGCAAGCCGAGTTCGCCGGACCAGCGGGCTTCCACGTCGACGGCAGTGAAGGCACCGGCTGGCGGGGGTGGCATCTCCACCGCGGTCGGCTGGTCGAGGGCAAAAGCCACGGCGTGAACCAGCGCCACCACTTCGAGATCCTGTTCGATGGCCCCGCTCAGGGCGGCCGTGCGCCCTGGCGGCGGGCCCGGCGCCTGCGGGCTGGCAAGAACGTAGGTCCGCGCATCGTCGTTGGGTGAATGGTAGAGCGTGAGGCCGGTTCGGGTTCTCTCGTCGCGCGAGCGGATCCACTCGCCGTTTTCATAGGTGTCGTAGACGGTTCCTCGCCAATAGAGCGAGGCGATTTCGCTCTCGCGCGCCTCATCGCTGCGCACGGCCGCGATGCGGGGGACCTGGGCGCGCAGAATCACGGTCTGGTTGTCGAGCGAAAGCACGCCGTGCATGCCCAGCTTCACCTCGTCGGAGAACCCGGCCACACCGGTCTGGCGGCGCACGCCGCCCAAGATGAATCCCAAGCCGACGCGCGGTACGCTGGCGAAGACCAGGGCCGCGCCGCCGAATACCAGCACAGCCACCAGTCCTGTGGCCAGGAAGAAAGGCCGACCCACCACGCGGCGGGAGTTGAGCACACGCGCGACCGTGACCCGTGCGCCAGTGGCGTTGCCGGTGTGCCGGACCAGGTAGTTCTCCTCGATTTCGCGTCGCAGGTGGAAAAAGATCAAGGTCCATGTGGCCAAGACGACGTAGGCGAAGAAACCCACGATGAACACAGCGCTGGTGGCTTGCCAGGCGGCCGCCAGCATCACCAGGAACGACAGAATGTAGACCTGCAGGTAGTCGCGGTTGTTGCGTCGCTGGCACAGCTTGTAGCCGAGTAGAAAAAGCACAAAGTCGAGAAAGGGTGAGAGATCGACTTCAGGGAAACTGCGCGCCACCTGCAGCACGGCCAGGGCGAAGAGCGCCACGGTGGCCACGTTGAACAGCAGCACGGCCCGATCGAAGAGAGTGCCCAAACGTGTGTCTGGTTCGAGAAACCAGGACAAGACCGCGGCCAGCGTGATAACTGCCAGACTCAGCCACGACGCAGACTCTGAGGTCGCCAGCGAGGCGAGTGCTGTGGCGACCAGCATGTAAGACGTCAGCTTGTGCACCAGGCGGAACTTCACGACGGCCTTCTGGCGGTGGATCGGGCGGCTTCCAGTCGCGGTGTTTGCGCGCCCTGCCGCACGTGCAGAACAGGCATGCCCCGCAAGGCCGCGGGGAGCACGGTGTTGCCTGCTGCGGTTGCACCGGCAGGCTGCATCTGGACCAGCGCCAGGTGCTTGAGAATGCGGGACGCCTGAGTGTTTCCTGCGCTTGGGGCGAGAAACGCGCCGCTGGTGACCAGGCCAACCTGAAAGCCTTGCCGAAGCAAGACCAACGCTGCGGATGCAGCCAGCGAGACCGCGGCCTCAAAGGGCGCCTCGGGATCTCGTCCCGACGGGGATTCTTTCGTCGGGGCGTCGTCGAGAGCCAGCACCACCAATCGGCCTGTGTTGCCTTCGAACTGGCGCACGAAGCGCCGTCCGCGCCGGGCCGAGGTGCGCCAGTGGATGTCCCGCGGATCGTCGCCGGAGCGAAACTCCCGCAGGCTTTCGAATTCGCCGCGCCGGGCGCGGGCGGTCGATTGTCGGTCGTTCATTTCCGCCAGACTCGAAGACAGCGCCATCTCGCTCACGGGCAGCAGGGCCGGGTAAACCAACAACTCGGCGGGGACGTCCAGATCGACCGACCGGCGCAGCAGCCCGAAGGGAAAGCGCGTGGAGACACGCAGACCCGTGAGGTGGTGGATTCCGCGGCGGGGCAGGGTGCGGCGGTAGGCCGTCTCCTGTTCGCGACCGGCCGGAACCTTTAGATAAAAGCAGCGCCGATCCACCGGCTTGCGCGCCACCATGTCCTCGACTTCCAGGGAGAAGGCGGGAATGCGCTTCTTCGCGTTGCGAACCGCGACGCCCACCAGAAAAGGTGTTCCGGCGTGCATAGCAGCGGGAAGACGGCGGGTCACTACGAGGCGACGTAGGCAGGCCTCGGAGAGCACGCCGTTGGCCAGCAGTAGACAAAGCAACATGCCGAAGATCAGGAAGAGCAGGTTGATCCCGCCGTTGACCGCCGCGAACCCGAGCACGAGCGTGGCCCCGATGAACCACTTGCCTTCGCGTGTGAGGCGGAATCGGCGGGGCGGCCGAAACCAGCGCTTGAAGCGGGCCAAGGTCAACACGGGACGGCCTCCACGATCCCGCGATCGTCACCCAAGGGCGTCACCGTGGTCGTGGTCGTGGCCGTGGCCGTGGCCGGAGTGACTTTCGTCGGCCACGACTCGAGCACCTGCATCATCGCGCTCACCCCGGGATGGGCAACCGATTGAGGACGTCCGTCACCACGCGCTCAGCTTCCTCGCGCGCGCGGCCGGTGGAGTCCAACTGATTGGCCAGCACCAGCCGGTGCGCCAGAGCGGGCAAAGCCAGTTGCTTGAGGTCGTCGGGCAGCACGTAGTCACGGCCGGAAACCAGGGCCGCGGCACGCGCCACATTTCGCCAAGCCAGCTCGGCGCGCGGGGACAGGCCCAGGGCCAGAAACGACGAGCGGCGTGTTTCGCGCGCGACGTCCACGATGTAGCCGGCCAGATCGGGCGAGAGGCGCACGCGCGCGGCGGCCTCCTGCAGGGAGATAACCTCGGAGAGCGAAAGGGCGGGCTGCACTTTGGCCAGGGCCTCATCGGTCACGGCCGGTGCCTCCAGGATCAGAGCCTTCTCGTCCTCGGCCGAGGGGTAGTCGATGCGAATGCGAAGGGTGAAGCGGTCCATCTGCGATTCGGGCAGGGGATAGGTTCCGTAATGCTCTTCCGAGTTCTGGGTCGCGACCACCATGAAAGGCGGTTCCAAGCGATAGGTGTGCCCATCCAGCGAGACCTGGCCGTCGTTCATGGCTTCGAGCAGCGCGCTCTGCGTGCGCGGGGTCGTGCGGTTGATCTCGTCGGCCAGCACCACATTGGCGAACAGCGGCCCTGGGCGAAAAACGAACTGGCCCGAGGCCGTGTCGAGAACCGACACGCCCAGAATGTCCGAAGGGAGAAGATCGCTGGTGAACTGGATACGATGAAACGTGCCGCCTATGGAGAGGGCCAGAGCGCGGGCCAGGGTGGTCTTGCCCACGCCGGGCACGTCTTCGATAAGCAGATGGCCACGCGCCAGCAAGGCCAGAACCGCGTTGCGGATGGCCTCAGGCTTGCCTCGGATGACCTGGGCGATGTTGCGCTCAAGCCGTTGCACCAGTTCGGCCGCTGGGCGCTCGCGTTCGGCTGGCATGAGTCGCGTCATCACCCCCATGATACCTCAGTAGGGGGCGCTCCGCTTACGACGCGCGCGCTGGGTGATGTCACGACTTTTGTGTCACGAGGAAGAGGGTTGATACCTTCTGCTGCTGGTTTTCGTGGGTGAAGACCGCGTAGAGGATGCGGTCCATGCTGGTGCGGTCAGTGAAGACGCCCA
>Ga0265330_10001623_pt1 | contig 12815 bp, 8 predicted proteins | sample 41919metaG_FD_202083 | JGI IMG/M metagenome (GOLD analysis project Ga0265330, IMG submission 202083) | Rhizosphere microbial communities from Carex aquatilis grown in University of Washington, Seatle, WA, United States - 4-19-19 metaG | ecosystem: Host-associated > Plants > Roots > Rhizosphere >... | reverse complement strand
GCCGGGATTTCCTCCTCCGCTCCGACGTGAAGGAAGCTCGCCTTGGCCTCGTCGAAGCGGGCAAGCGCCTCATCGGGCCGGCCCAGGCGCAACGACACGCGTCCGAGCACCAGCAGGCAGAAGCCAAGGTGATAGTGATACTGCGACGCCTTCCAGAAGGGTAGCGCTTCGAGCAGCAGCGCCTCGGCCTCAGTCCATTCGCCGCGGTCGACAAGGATTTCCGCGATGTTGATTCGAAGAACGGCGGCGGCAACCGTGCTTCCGATCTTCAGAGCCACATCGTTGGCCTGCCTATAGTACGAAAGCCCTTGGTCCCAGAGACCTTCCCACTGGCACACGACGCCAAGGCTTCCCAGGACTCCGGCCTGCCTCACGACATTCCCCGCTCGCTGAAAGGCTTCCAGCGAACGCTGCATGAACGATTGCGCTCCGTCCTTGTGGAGGTCCCCATATATCCAGCCCACGACCCAGCACGCTTCTCCGAGCGCCTCCGGGTCGTCAGCAGCTTCCGCCTCGGCCACCGCGCGCTCTGCGCAGTCGAGCGCCTCGGCGGTACGGCCCGCATACTGAAGCACCGTTGCGTACCAGGCTTCCGAGCGTGCTTTCTGCTGAGCCGCCGCCGCGCCAGGCAATCCCTGCAGGATGGCGCGAGCCTGATCGGTCCAGCTCAATGCCTCCACATACTTGCCGAGCTTCTCCTCCACGCGCGAGAGCTTGATCAGAAGTCCTGCCTCTGCGTGCGGTTCGCCCGCGGTTTGCGGGCGGGCGGCGTTGTAAGCGTCGGATGCCTTGCGGAACTCCCCGGCGCGATACCATGCGTCGCCGAGGGACTCGCGCACGGCCGCCAATTCCTTGCCGTCCAAATCGACGACATGGCGCCCGGCCTCGAGTGCACGTGCGTAAAGCCCGGCGGCCTCGACGTTGGCGTAGACGGCTTCCGCGCGCTTAGCGGCGGCGGTTGCGTAGCGCCACGCCGGTGGGAATTCGCCGGCTTCGAAGTAATGTAGCGACAGGATGTTGCCGGCTTCCTCAGGGAAATCCATCTCCTCTTCGAGGTGCCGCGCGATGGCGCCGTGCAGGTGCCGGCGCAGCTTGAACGGCAATCCCTGATACGCCGAGTCGCGCAGCAATGAGTGCCGGAACCGCAGGTAGCCGTCGGGTTCGACTTCGAACATTTCGCCCAAACGGGCAAGCTCGGCCTCTCCGGGCGGCAGGCCCTCGTCCTCGCCGTAGAGCCAAGCCAGCATCCGCGGGTGGAACGTCATCCCCAGCACCGCCGCGCGCCGGACCATCGCGCGGTCGTCCGGCGCGAGGGTGTCGATCTGCGTCATCGCGGCGGCCTCGGCCGAGTCGGGAAGATGCTCGATGCCGCCGGATTCGATCGCACTGCGCAGCAAGTCGCGCAGGAACTGAGGATTGCCGCCGGACCGCTTGGCGACGACGTCCAGGACGTGGGGCGGCAACGGATGATGCTCTGTCGCCAGTTGGGCGAGGCGTGCCGCGTCCGGCGGGGCCAGGGGCTTTAATTCGATCCGGACGATCGCGGGGGCTTCTGGGGCGTTGAACCCCGTGCCGCCCGGGCGACGCGCTACCGCGAAGAGCCACGGCCGTGTCGAAATGTCGTTGGTCAGATAGGACAGCAGTTCTGCCGACGCCTCGTCCATGTGGTGCACGTCGTCGATCTCGAACAGCGTCTTTTCCGGCGCGATCGCCTGAAGGAACAAGGCGGCGGTCTCGTGCAGCTTCGCGCGTCGATTCTTCTCCGCGAGCATCTCGACTTCGGGCGTCGGTGGAATCTCGACGTCGAGAATGGCGCCGAGCAACGGTAGCCACGGTGCGAGGTCGGGCGCCTTGCTCGTCACCTCGCTGCGAATGCGCTCGACGATGTCGGCGTCGGCGGATTCGCGCCCGAAGGCCAGCATCTCGCGCAGCAGCTCGCGCCACACGACGTACGGGATCGACGACGTGAAGGCCTCGCAGGCCGCGCGCTGCTTGCCGAACCCGGCGGCAGCGTCGCGCAGCGCTTCCAGCAGTCGCGTCTTGCCGATTCCCGAATCGCCCACGAGCTCGAGCAGCCGGCCTTCGCCCGAGCGTGCGCTCGTGAACGCCTTGCGGACGACGCCGAGCTCGGCATTGCGTCCGGTGAGCGGCAGCCGCTGCAGCGACACCTGCCGCGTGCGCGAGCCCTCGGCCTTCCCGACCGACCACGCCTGCACGGGCTCCGCCTTGCCCTTCACGGCGAATGGCTCGAGCTTGGTCGTCGCGTACAGCGTGTTCGCGCGATCGAGGATGTCGGCGGTCGCGTAGATGTGGCCGGGTTCCGCCTTGGCCATCAGCCGCGCCGTCAGGTTCACTGCATCACCCATCACGGTATACGTGCGGCGGTACGCAGGACCGATGTCCCCGGCGAACACGGCGCCGCGATGCACGCCGATGCGCAGCGAAATCGGCGGGTTGGATTCGACGATCTTGCGCAGCGCGAGCAGCATCCGGTCCTCGTCGTCACCGGTCGCGGTCGGCGCGCCGGCGGTCAGGATCAGCTTGCCGCCGTCGGCATCGACGTCGGAGCCGAGAAAGGCGACGCCCTGCGCGTCCGTTGCGGACTCGACGATGCTGATCAGCCGGTGCAGCGTCTCGGCGGTGGCCGCTGCGCCACTCTTCTCGATCAGCGCATCCGTGCCCTCGTAGCGGAGGAACGCGATCGTCACGGGGCGGTGCTCCGAGGTTCCGCCGCCGGCCTGCACATGCGCGCGGATTGCGGGCGACAGACAGCGCAGCAATGGCGCGGACGCCATCTTCGGCCGCGGAATGTAGGGAATCTTCGCCTCGTGACCGGGCGGCTCGCGCAGCAGCAGCACGCCGGGCCCCTTGGAATCGCCCAGCAACGCGGCAGGAAGCTGCGCCGCGGTTTCGGGGCTGACCATGATGTCGCCCGCCTGCGCCGCGTGCTCCATCGCAACGGTGCGGGTCCAGGCGGGGCCCGTCGGCAACATCTCGAGATGCGAGGTCCCGACGGCAAAGAAGTTGAACGTTCCGGTGTGCACGCCCTGCGACATCCTCAGCGTGACACTCCCGCCAGGCAGATCGATCCGGCCGACGTCGGCAAGCGCCCCGCGCATTCGCACCGCTGCGGCACAGGCGCGTGCCGCGTGCCCTTCGTTCTGGAACCACAGGAGCAGGGCGTCGCCGCCGAACTTGAGGAGGCTTGCGCCATTTTCGTAGGCGACCTTCAGGATCGACGCGAAGCTGCCGCCGATGGTGTCGGTGATCTGCTCGGCCCCCTCGCGGCCCTTGCGCGCAAGCTGCTCGGACAGCGCCGTGAAGCCCGAGACGTCGGCGAACACCGCGCTGCCCTCGGCGATCCAGGACGGCGAATCCGGGTCGGCGAGGAGATGCAGCTGCAGGATCCGCGCGAGGTACGGAACCGCGCGGTCGGCATTTTCCTGTGTCGTAGGTGAGGCGGCCGGTTCGGGAATCATGAATTCAGTCGGCGTCGGGGCGCGGACACGGGCGTCGGCGAAATCGTGTTGCGGATCGGGGCGAATCGCAAAGGTGCCGAAGAATGTGCCGCCGCCGCAGCCTCGCATGTTACTGCCTCGGCGCGCCTGTGGACGGGTCATTGCGCAGGCCAGGATCCGCGCCGCGCGGAGCGGCGCCGTTCCGATCGACATCCCGGGGCCCCGGAAGCGCTTCGTGCCGTGCGCTGCTCTTGGTATGCTCCGGCGACGGCTGCAGTCCGCTGCAGTGCCTTCCCACCACGACGCGATGCGCGAGCTCCCGACCGGCCCGGTCACTTTCCTTTTTACCGACATCGAGGGCTCGACCGAGCTCTTCGAGCGGCACCCGGATACGATGCCGGCCGCGCTTGCACGCCACCACGCACTTCTGCAACGCGCGATCGAGGCGCACGACGGATGCGTTTTCCAGGTCGTCGGCGACGGTGTCTGCGCGGTGTTCGTGACTGCCGAGACGGCGCTCCACGCGGCACTCGACGCGCAACGTGCGCTGCATCGCGAGGACTGGGGCCCGATTGGCGCGATTCGAGCCCGGATGGGCCTTCACATCGGCGAAGCGCAGGCACACGGCGACGAATACGTGTCATCGCTTACCCTGGTGCGCACGCAGCGCGTGAGCGCGGCGGGACACGGCGGGCAGACGCTGCTGTCGACAGCCATGGCGGAGGCCGTGCGCGGACATCTGCCGGACGGCACGACGCTGCGGGACCTCGGCGCGTACAAGCTGCGCGGGCTGGCCGATGCGGAGAGCATCTGCGAGCTGGTCGTCGCCGGCCTGCCGTCCGAATTCCCGGCGCTGAAGGTCGAGGATACGGAAACGCTGCCACCCGGCGCACTTGACGAGCTCGTCCGCGGAAAGCTCGTCGGGCGCGGCGGCGAGCTCGCGCAGCTGAAGCGGCACTGGGAGCAGGCGCAGCAGGCGCGCGGCCATCTCGTGCTTCTTTCCGGCGAGCCGGGCGTGGGCAAGACCCGCCTCGCACGCGAGCTGATCGCGCAGGCGCAGGCGGCGGGGGCGACGGTCCTGCGCGGCGGCTGCTACGAGTTCGAGGCGACGACGCCGTATCTTCCGTTCGTCGAGGGGATCCGCGAATGGGCGCGCCGGCAGACGCCGGCGCAGCTGCGCATGGCCCTCGGGGCCACGGCGCCGGAGATCGCCAAGTTCGCGCCGGAGATCGAGGCGAAGCTCGGGTCGATCGCGCCCAACGCGCCGCTGTCGCCCGGCGAGGAGCGGATGCGGCTGTTCGACAACGTCGCGCGCTTCCTGCAGTCGCTCGCCGCGGCGCGCGGCCTTCTCGTGTTCACCGACGACATCCACTGGGCCGACCAGGGGACGCTTTCGCTGCTGCGCTATCTGCTGCGCACGATGCAGGGCGACCGCGTGCTCTTCCTCGCGCCCTATCGCGAGATCGAGCTCGACCGCGCGCATCCGCTCGCGGCGGCGCTCGTCGAATGGAACCGGGAGCGGCTGGCGACGCGCATCCCGCTCGGCCGCCTGTCGCGCTCGGACACGAATGCGCTGCTCGCGGCGCTGTTCGGCCAGGACACCGTGGCCGAGGAGTTCGCCGATGCGCTGTTCCGCGAGACCGAAGGCAATCCGTTTTTCATCGAGGAGGTCGTGAAGTCGCTGATCGAGCAGGGGCAGATCTATCGCGAGGACGGCGGCTGGGGCCGGAAGGACGTTCGCGAGCTGGCGATCCCGCAGAGCGTGAAGGAGGCGATCGGACGACGGCTCGACCGGATGTCCGAGGTCACGACGGACACGCTGCGCACCGCCGCGGCGCTCGGCAAGACGTTCGGCTTCATTGAGCTCGCCGCCGCCTCGGTGACGGGCGAAGACGCGCTCCTCGACGCGCTGGACGAGGCGAGCGCGGCGCAGCTCGTGCGTCCGCTCGAGGGCAGCGACGGCTTTGCGTTCACGCACGACAAGATCCGCGAAGTGCTCTACGAGGAGATGAACCCGATCAGGCGGCGCCGGCTGCACCAGCGGATCGGCGAGGCGCTGGAACGGATGCTGGCGGCGCAGTCCGCGTCCGCCGCGCCCGGCCGCGCGCCGCGCGAGGTGCGCATGCAGGACCTCGCGCACCATTTCACACAGGCCGGCGACTTCGAGCGCTCGCTCAAGTACCTGCGCCGCGCGGCGGACAACGCCCGGCGCGTCTTCGCACACGACGAGGCGCTGAAGTTCCTCGAGCAGGCGCGGGAGTCCGCGGAGGCGCTGCAGCGCGACGAGGAGATTGCCGCCGTCGACGAGCAGGCCGGCGATGTGCACGATGCGCGAGGCGCGATCCCGCTCGTGATCGAGCGCTACGAGCAGGCGCTTGCGCGAACCCGCGCGCCGGCCGCGCGCGCGGCGCTGAAGGCCAAGGTCGGCAACGCCTACGTGCCGACCGGCGACCCGCGCGGCCTCGCGATGCTGACCGAGGCGGTCGCGGAGCTGGACCCGGTGACTCAGACGGACGCGCTCGCGCATTCGATCGCGCTGATCGGCCGCTATCACCACTATCGCGCCGAGCCGCGGAAGGCGGTCGAATACCTGGAGCGGGCGCTGGAGCTCGCCCTGCCGCAGGACGACGTCGCCACGCTGACCGATATCTACAGCTATCTCGCGGGAGCGCACCAGCACCTGATCCAGTATGACGAGAGCAATCGTTGCGCGCGTCTGTGCATCGCGCTCGGCGAGCGCCGGAATTTTCCGGCGGCGGTAGCCATCGGCAACGAGTTCCTTTCCGAAAACGCGATGGGTCGCGGATTCTGGGACGAGGCGATCGCGTTCGCGCAGCGCAACAGGGAAACGGGCAGGGCGATCGGCTCGATGGCGCGTGTGGCCTGGGGCGGGTTCGGACTGACGGCAGCGCTGTACGGCAAGGGGCTCCTGCAGGAGGCGCGCACCGAGGCACTCGCGACGCTGCAGCTCGCCCTGCAGATCGGCGAGAACCGGCTGATGACGTGGCTCGACCCTTCGCTCGCGATGATCGCCGTGGACCTCGGGGACGACACGGCCGCGACTGTCCACGCCGAGCGCGGGTGGCAGCGCGCGCAGGCGCTCGACCAGAAGGCGCTCACCGGGTGGGCGTTGATCGCGCGCTGGCACGTCGCGCTGCAGACGGGCGACGCGGCCGCCGCGCTCGAATGGCAGGCGCGCTATCTCGCGCTCGTCGCCGGCACCGAGAACCGCGTGGTCAAGCTCGTGGGACTCGCGCGGGCGGCGGAGGTGTCGGTGGCGACCGAGCGATACGACGAAGCCGAACGCGTCGCGGCCGAGGCCCTCGCCGTCGCGGAAGCGGGCGGGTCGCCGCACTATCGCGCGATGGCACAGGCGGCGCAGGGGCGTATCGCGCTGGCACGCGGGGATCACGCAGCGGCGGCCGCCTCGCTCGACGCCGCGCTGGCGACGCTTGCCACGACGGGGAGCGCACTCGACGAAGCGCGCTCACGCGTGCATCGCGCCGCCGTTCATCGCGCGGTGCACGAGCTCGACCAGGCGCAAGCGGAGGCGACGCGCGCACGCAACGCGTTCGCGCGCCTCGACGCGGCGCACGATCGCGCGCGCGCCGAAACGTTCCTGGCGGACCCCGGCTAGTTCGCGGGCGAGCGCAGGGACGCGCGCGCAAATGCGGTAGCATGGGAGCCCTTTTTCTCCGCCGTCCCGCCCGGACGGCGCCGCTCGCTGGAGCCCGCGACCGCATGGACTTCGCCTTCATCCTCGACCCGCTGCCTGCCCTCAAGGCGTACAAGGACACGAGCATCGCCATGATGCGTGCGCTGGTCGCGCGCGGCCATCGCGTGTTCGCACTCGAGGCTGCCGATCTCTACTGGACGAAGGACACGACCGGCGCGCGCGTCGTGCCGCTCGACATCCGTGACGACAACCACGAATGGTACACCGCCGGTCCGGCGGAGGAGCGGGCACTCGTCGATTTCGCCGCCGTGCTGATGCGCAAGGATCCGCCGTTCGACATGGAATACGTCTATGCGACGTATCTCCTCGAAGCCGCCGAGCGCGCCGGCGCGCGCGTGTTCAACCGGCCGCGCGCGATCCGCGATCACAACGAGAAGATGGCGATCGCGGAGTTTCCCGAATTCGTCGCGCCGACGCTCGTCACCCGCGATGCCGGACGGATCAACGCGTTCATCGATACGCACGGCGACGTGATCCTGAAGCCGCTGGACGGCATGGGCGGCACGTCGATCTTCCGGATCCGCGGCGACGACCCGAACCGCAACGTCATCATCGAGACGGTGAGCCGCGATGGGATGCGCACGGTGATGGCGCAGCGCTACATTCCGGCGATCGTCGACGGCGACAAGCGCGTCATCCTGATCGCCGGAGAGGCGGTGCCGCACGCGCTGGCGCGAATCCCCAAGCCCGGCGAGACGCGCGGCAACCTCGCCGCCGGCGGCCGCGGCGTCGCCCGTCCGCTGACGGCGCAGGACCGGAGGATCGCCGAGGCGCTCGGCCCGACGCTCTGGGCGGACGGGCTCCTCGTCGTCGGCCTCGACGTCATCGGCGAGAACCTTACGGAAGTCAATGTCACGAGCCCGACCTGCTTTGTCGAGATCACCGAGCAGACCGGATTCGACGTCGCCGGCATGTTCGCCGACGCGCTGGTGCGCGCCTGCACGTAGCGTCGGGACCGCGACCGGCCGCGGAACGGCCTCCGCGCGATCGGCAAGCAAGGCGCGTGCTAACATCGACTCTCGCTCGCCGGCGGCCGGTCCGGCATCGCATTTCGGTTCGTCCATGAACCTTTTCGCAGGCAATGCATCTTTGGTAGCGGATGCACGCGGGCTCCGCGGATGATCGGCGTCCTGATCGTCGCACACGATTCGCTGGGCGAGAGTCTCGCCCGCGCAGTCACGCACGTCCTGGGCAAGCGCCCGCAGCAGTTCGAGGTGCTGTCGGTGGCGGCCACCGACGACCCGATGCAGCTCCTTCCGGCGGCGCACGAGCAGCTTGCCAGGCTCGACACCGGCGAAGGCGTGATGGTGCTGTGCGACATCTACGGCGCGACGCCGGCCAATCTCGCGTGCAAGCTCCTCGTGCCCGGCCGCATCGAGGGCGTTGCAGGGGTCAACTTGCCGATGCTGGTGCGCACCTTCACCTATCGCGACAAGGGCATGGACACCATGATCAGGAAGGCCGTGTCGGGCGCGTGCGACGGCGTGCTGCACATCGACGTGGACCCGGTCTATGCAGCAACGCGAGGTTGAGATCGTGAACAAGCTGGGCCTGCACGCGCGGGCCTCGGCGAAGCTCACGCAGCTCGCGGCCCAGTTCCAGTGCGACGTGATGATGTCGCGCAACAACCGCAAGGTGAACGCCAAGAGCATCATGGGCGTGATGATGCTGGCGGCGGGCAAGGGGGCGAAAGTGACGCTCATCACGGACGGCCCCGACGAGGCCGACGCGATGACGGCGCTCACCGCGCTGGTGGGCGATTGCTTCGGCGAGGGCGAATAGCGGGGCGGCCGGCGCAACGGTTGGCCGCCCGAACGGACAAAGGCGAATGGCCAGCTTTGCATTGCACGGGATCGGCGTATCGGGCGGAATCGCGATCGGACGGGCGCAGCTCGTCTCGCACGCAATGCTCGAAGTCGCGCATTACGCGATCCCGCAGGCGAAGATCGAGGCCGAGGTCGCGCGCTTCGCGACGGCCGTCCACGAGGTCCAGCTGGAGTTGGAGGGCCTGCACAGCGCGATGACGGGCGGCGACGCTCCTGCCGAATTCGGCGCATTTCTCGACGTCCACTGGATGATCCTCAACGATCCGACGCTGTCGGACGTGCCGAAGAAGATCATCGCAGAGCAGCGCTGCAACGCTGAGTGGGCGCTCACTCAGCAGATGAACGTCCTGGCCGAGCAGTTCGAGCAGATCGAGGACGAATACCTGCGCGAGCGCAAGGCCGACGTGGTTCACGTCGTCGAGCGCGTGTTGAAGCGCCTGCTCGGGCGTCCCGGCGCCGTCGCTCCGCCCGGCGCCGAGCAGCACACCATCCTGGTCGCGCACGATCTGTCGCCGGCCGATGTCATCCAGTTCAAGCAGCATCGGTACGCAGGCTTCCTGACCGACCTGGGCGGCATCACCTCGCACACCGCGATCGTCGCGCGAAGCCTTGCGGTTCCCGCCGTCGTCGCCGCGCACAACGCGCGCGCGCTGATCCGCGAGAACGAGCTCCTCATCATCGACGGCACCAATCACGTCGTCATCGTCAATCCCGACAAGTCGGTGCTGGCCGAATACCGGCTGAAGCAGGGCGAGCTCGGACTCGAGCGCGCCAAGCTGAAGCGCCTCAAGACCAAGCCGGCAACGACGATCGACGGCGTCGAGATCGAGCTCTTCGCCAACATCGAGCTGCCGGGCGATCTCGCGCAGGCGCTCGAGAACGGCGCCTCGGGCATCGGGCTGTTCCGGTCGGAGTTCCTGTTCCTGAACCGCGACGGCCTGCCGTCCGAGGACGAGCAGTTCGAGGCCTATCGCGCGGTGGCGGAAGGAATGCACGGGAAGCCGGTCACGATCCGCACGTTCGACCTCGGTGCCGACAAGCAGATCTCGGGACTCGGCGCCGTGCGCTTCTGTCTCGCCGAGCCGCGGCTCTTCCTCACGCAGCTCCGCGCGATCCTCCGCGCGTCCCACTACGGCAACGTGCGCATCCTGATCCCGATGCTGGTGTCTGCGGCGGAAATCAGCCAGACGCTCGACATGATCGCCCAGGCGAAGGAGACGCTGCGCGAGCAGGGGGTGCCGTTCGATTCGGGCATCAAGGTCGGCGGGATGATCGAGATTCCGGCGGCCGCGCTCGCGATCTCGTCGTTCCTCGCGAAGCTCGACTTCCTGTCGATCGGCACCAACGACCTCATCCAGTACACGCTCGCGGTCGACCGGTCCGACGACGCAGTGTCGCATCTGTACGACCCGCTGCACCCGGCGGTGCTGCGGCTCCTCGCGATGTCGATCGACGCCGCCGATCGCGCCAAGGTGTCGATCGCCGTCTGCGGCGAAATGGCCGGCGAGGTCGCGCTGACCCGGCTGCTGCTCGGACTCGGCCTGCGCAACCTGTCGATGCACCCCGCGCACCTGCTGTCGGTCAAGCAGCGGGTGCTGACGACCGAAGTCGCGAGCGCGAAGCCTGTGGTCGACCGCATGCGCCGGCAGGACGATCCGCAGAAGCTCGCGGCGCTGCTCGACAAGCTCAACGCCTGACCGGCTTCCGCGTCGCGGAATGCGCGGCATTCCCCCGTGTTTGCCGTTGCGCGCCCGACGGTTCCCTGTGTGCGCCGGCCGTGCAATAATGACATTGTCATGAGAGTCCGTTCCCTTCGCGCCCCCTCGAACCAGGCCCGTCTTGCCATCGGCGCGCTCGCGCTCTTCGCGGCGTTCGCGCCGCCCGTCGCGGCCCTCGACGCCGGCGCGCCGGCACCCGCACTGGCGCTGCCCCAGTCCGGCGGTCAGATCGTTTCGCTCGAGTCGCTGCGCGGGCGCGTCGTCTACGTCGATTTCTGGGCGTCATGGTGCGGCCCGTGCAGGCAGTCGTTTCCATGGATGAACGAGATGCAGCGCAAATATGGCGCCCGCGGATTGACGATCGTCGGCGTCAACGTCGACAAGCGCGACGCCGATGCGCAGCGCTTCCTGCAGCAGGTGCCGGCGACCTTCACGATCGTCTACGATCCGAAGGGCGAGGCGCCCGCCGCCTACGGCGTCAAGGCGATGCCGAGCTCCTATCTCGTCGACGCGCAGGGCCGCATCGCGTTCGTCGAATACGGATTCAAGGATGACCGCAAGGCGGAGCTCGAGCGCCAGATCGCCGTCGCGCTCGGCACGCATTGACGGGCGCGGACGCAACGCAAGGAAATGTCATGAAGACACTGTTTGCTCTGTTGATTGCTGTTGCACTCGGCGGCTGCGCGGCGCTGCAGCCGCCGCAGCCGTGGGAGAAGGGCGATCTCGCGCGGCCGTCGATGCAGATCGATCCCGATCCGCTGCAGACCACCCTCGAGCAGCACATCTACACCAGCAAGGAAGCCGCGACCGGCGGGTATGGCGTCGGCGGCGGCGGCTGTGGCTGCAACTGAGCGCCCGCGCAAGGCGCGGCGGCGCCACGCCGCGAAGGTGCGCGCGCAGACAACGTGTAGGGTCAAGCACGTACCCGATCTGCCGAGCGGCGCGGGCGCGCTGCTCGCCGCGGCGCTTGCGCTGCCGGGCATGCTGTCGGCGGATGCGGCGGCGCAGGCGGTGCACGACCAGGGCATCATCGAGCTCAAGTATCTCAACTATCGCGACTGGCAGCCGGGCGCCGACCGGATGACGGTGCAAAGCCCCACGCTCTATGCGCTCGTGCCGGTCGACGACACGCTGGAGATCGAAGGGTCGGTCGTCTACGACGCGATGTCGGGCGCGTCGCCGCTCTACTTCAACACGCTGACCGGCGCGTCGCATCAGGGCGTCGGCGATTACCGCACGGCGGGCGACGCCAAGGTCACGAAGTACTTCAACGGCTGGTCGCTGTCCGTCGGCGGCGTCGCCTCGTCCGAGCAGGACTATCTTTCGCGCGGCGGCGGCATCGACGTGCGCATCTTCTCCGACGACCGCAACCGCACCTATGCGTTCGGCTTCGCCGGCACGAGCGATCGGATCAATCCCACCAACGGCGTCGTGTCGAACGCGCCGCGCGACACCGTCGAGTTCCTGGTCGGGATCACGCAGGCGCTGTCGCCGACGTCGATCGTCAACTCCAACATCACGTACTCGCACGGCCACGGCGACTACTCGGATCCGTACAAGACGCTCGATCGACGGCCGTCCGAGCGCAACGTGTTCGCGTGGCTCACCCGCTACAACGAGTACTTCCCGAACCCGGACGGCACACTGCGGCTGTCCTATCGACTGCTGACGGATTCCTGGGGCAGCGTCTCCAATAGCTTCGACGCCGCCTGGGTGCAGCCGCTGCCGCAGGGATGGAGTGTCACGCCGACGTTTCGCTACTACACGCAGAGCGCGGCGGATTTCTTCTACGGCCCGCCGTTCGGCAACGGCCTCGTATTTGGCGAACCCTATACGGCCGACACGCGTCTCGCCGCGTTCGGCGCGTTCACCGTCGGGCTCGATGTCGCAAAGTCGCTCGGCAACGGCTGGTCGACCGATGTGCGCGCCGACTTCTACCGGCAGCAGTCCAACTGGCGGATCGGGGGCGGCAGTCCGGGTATCCTGCCGTTTTCGGCGCGCTGGATCATCGTGGGCCTCACCAAGAGCTTCTGACGCCCGCGCACGGTCCGGCCACAGGCGGACGTCGATGAAGATG
>Ga0265330_10001618_pt1 | contig 12848 bp, 8 predicted proteins | sample 41919metaG_FD_202083 | JGI IMG/M metagenome (GOLD analysis project Ga0265330, IMG submission 202083) | Rhizosphere microbial communities from Carex aquatilis grown in University of Washington, Seatle, WA, United States - 4-19-19 metaG | ecosystem: Host-associated > Plants > Roots > Rhizosphere >... | reverse complement strand
CGATGCGGGACGCGAAGAGATCAAGATCGACGAAGCCGGCGCCTGGCCAAGCTGGGGTCAGAACGGCGCTTTGTTCTACAACCAGGCCGATGGCACCCAGAGCCGGATCGTGCGCGTCGAACTGGACGAGCACGGGTTGGTCGTGCGCCGTCAGATCTGGCTGACGACCAAGGATGCGTTCTCTCAGTACGCCGAACTGAACGAGTGCTTCATCGCGCCCGACGAGAGTTGGTTTGCCGGACGAACCCGAGGCAACGCGGTCCAGAACGGGGTGAGTGCTTTTGTCACGACGCCGCCCCAGTCGTACCTGCTGGCGCAGTCCGGCTCGATCGGGTGCATGCCCTTCGTCGCACCCAGTGGGGCTTTCGCGATCATCGCGGGCGCGGACCTGGGCATCCGATGGGGGACAGGCCCGCTGGCCGCCAGCCGCACCGTGGACCAGCTGCTGATCCCGCCGCTGGCGGCGGGCTACCTGGCCTACCACCCGGGCATCTCCTCCGACGAGAAATGGGTGCTGGACGCGCAGGGCACCGACACCGATCACAATGCGGGTCGCTACGATCTGCACATCTACCCGCTGGACACCGCCACCATGACGGCGGGTGCCGGGCAGGCCCTGACCTCCGATGGTTTCAACGGCTGGCCGCATCTGTGGGTGGGAACGCCGGGACCGCCGCCCCCGCCCCAGCCTGCCATCGCCGAATTCTACCCGTCCAGCTACACCGTGGCGCCGGGCGAGACGGTGACCCTGACCTGGAGCACGTTCGGCGCCGATCTGGTGTCCCTGGACGGCGCGTCGGTGCTCGCCAGCGGCACCCTGGAGGTTGCGCCTGCGGTCACCACGAACTACACACTTTCTGCACAAAGCTCGCTGGTGAGCGAGAGCGACACGCGCACGCTGTCGATAGTGGTGAACCCGAGTCCTCTGCCGGTGAGCATCGATCTTTTTCAGGCGAATCCGGCGCGGATCACCAAGGGGGGCAGCTCGGTCCTGAGCTGGCAGGCGAGCAACGCCACCACGCTGGATCTGGATGGTGCGCGGGCGGAGCCGTCGGGATCGCGCGAGGTGAGCCCGACGACGACGACGACCTTCGTGCTGACCGCACGGGGCCTGGGCGGGCCGGTGCAGGCGCAAGTCACCGTGGTGGTCGACGAGCCGAAGAGTGGCCTCCTGCCCGATCGGGGCGGTTTCGTGTGTGCCCTCGGATCCTTCGGCGCTGGCTCGGCAGGCGGGTGGCTGGTGGTGCTGGCCCTGACCGTGGCGGCGATCGGGCGTCGCCGTCGCCCTCGCTGACAGCCGGCATGCGCGGCCCGCGAAGCGAGATCGTGCAGGCCTGGGGCGTCTCGCTGCTGGCGGCCGCCGTGGTGGGGTACGCCGCCTGTTTCTCCTTGATGGACACCGACATCTGGTGGCACCTGGCTGCCGGGCGCCTGATAGTTCAGGAGCGCTGGCCGATCTTCGCCGATCCCTTTGCGGCTGACACCCTGGGCGTTGCTTGGGTGGACGTTCACTGGCTGTTCCAGGTGCTGGTGTTTCTGCTGCATCGGCTGGGTGGGATCGCGGCCCTGGTGCTGGCGAAGATCGCGCTTGTCGGTCTGGGGGTTGGGCTCGGGGTAGGGGCCCTGTGCGCCCGGCTGGCGCGCCCGCTGTGGCTGCCCGCTGCGGCCACGGTGGTGGCCGTGTTGTATCCGGCGCGCCACCTGATGCTGGCGCGGCCCACCGTGTTCACCCTGGTGGCGCTGACGCTGATGCTGTCGATCGTCCAGCGGGTGCGGCGCGAGGGTCGTTTGCGCCGGGCGCTTCTGCTGATTCCCGTGCAGCTGATCTGGGCCAACCTGCAGGGGTTGTATCTGCTCGGGCCGGCCCTGGTGGCCTGCTTCGTGGTGGGCGATGCGCTGGGCTCGCTTCTCGCCGCCCGTATTCGGGGCGTGGCGCTGCAGCCGGCGCCGCCCCGTCGGGTTTGCTGGGGGCTCGCCGCGCTGGTGCCAGTTCTGGTGCTGGTCTCTGCGGTCACGCCCTATGGGTTACACGGGCTGCGCCTGCCCTTCGTGCTGCTGGGCCGCCTCGATGCGGTGGCCGGCCAGGTGTTCTCGCGCGAGGTCAGCGAGAATGTCGCCCCCTGGTTGCTCGAGCGCACGAGTCCGGGCGAGCTGTCTGCGTTCAAGTGGTTGGCCGCGCTCACTTTCCTTTCGTTCTTGCCCACTGTCGCGCGCGGGCTGGCCTTGCCCAGGCTGTGCCTGGCCGCGGTCTTCTTCGGGCTGGCCTTGCTGGCCAACCGCAACGTGCTGCTCTTCCTATGGATCGCCGGGCCCATCGTAGTCGAGAATCTGGCGACCCTGTGGCCCGCGGGGGCAGGTCCGGGGCGCGCACGCCGGGACCGCTGGCTGCGGCGGGTGCTGGTCGTGGGCGCATCCATCGGACTGGTCGCGATGGTTGTCGCCCGGGCACGAGAAGCGCGCGGCGAGCCCGCCATCGACGAGCTGGCCCCGTTTCGCGTCCCCGATCGGGCCGTGGATCGTTTCCTGTCGTTCGGGCTGCCCGCAGGCCCCATCTTCTGCTCGGATCGCTACGGCGGCTATCTGGCCTGGCGCCTGTATCCTGACGGGCGCCCCATGATGGATGGCAGGCTGGTGCTCCGCTCGGCCCAGCAGTACGCCGAGCACCTCGCGCTGGGCGATCGCCCCGAAAACTTCGCGGACTATTGCCAGCGCTACGGAATTCGCACGGCGATCCTTCCCACCGCCTACCCCGATCGATTTCTGCCCCTGGTCGCCTGGCTCTACCGCCAGCCTTCGTGGCGCCTGCTGTACACCGACGGAACCCAGACCCTGTTCGTTCGTGACGAGGATGGGCGTTGGTCCGGCCGCGGGCTGAACCTGGCTGCGCCCCAGACGGTGCGCGAGATCGGCGGCGAGTTGGAAGCGCGCTACCGATCGCTGCCGCTCGTCCGCGACCGGGCTCGCTTGCACCTGGCGCGATTGCTGGCCGAGATCGGCGCCACCGGCCCGGCCGAGGACCTGCTGGCCGTCCTGCCGGGAACCACGGCAGCGGCGCTGCGTGCGCGGGTGGCGTACCAGGCTGGCGATGTGGCACGCGCCGAGCAGATGGCCAGGGCGCTGCTCGCCCGCCAGCCTGACGAGATCGAGAGCCTGTGCCTGCTGGCCTTGCTGTCCCACGAGCGCGGCGATCGCCAGCAGGCGCTGGGCTTGGTCAGACGGGCGCTGGACGTGGATCCGTTCCATCCATTGGCGCGGCGGATTCTCGACCTGATCCAGCGCAACCTGGCGCCGGCCGCACGGTGAGGGGAAGCGAAGGGAGGGCCGGCGAGCATCCCGAAACTGCGGCAATACCGTCGGTCAGCACCCGACGTTGTCTAGCGCCGCCATGCAGACGCATGGGATTCCTCGCGCTGGGTTCAGCAGGCGTTGGCTGCAAGAATCAGAGCGGCGTTCCCGCTTCGATGACCATGGGCTGGTTGTGGTGCGGGCGAGGCTTGGTGGCTGCCACGCAGGCGCGCCTGAATGTGGCGCCCAACCGTTGCCAGAGTTTCTCTTCCACGTCGTAGGGCAGGCCGCGCCGGAATCCTGTGAAAGTGGCCGAAGTGAGCTTCCGGCCGGTGACGCCGCTGCGAATCACTATCGTAGCGACCGCGTGATCCGCGGGCAGTTGCTTGACGTGCCCGTGGACGTAGGCGGCCACGTCCATCACGGCGCCCATGTCACGGTATTGTTCGGCAGTGTCCACCGGGGGCAGCGCGGTGTCGACCTTGATCCCCCTGTCCGTGAGAGCCTGAATCACGTGGTCGCGCACGGAATAGGTGTCCTCCCCCGCGAAGGCGAAGACCGCGACCTTGCCCCCGGCGACGGCGGCCTCGTCCGCATCGGCTTTTGCCTTGCCCCTGGCCGCCGCGCGAGTGGCCGCCCTGGACGGGGCCTTGGTCTTGGCGTGGCTCTTCGCCCGTCGGGGCGCAGCCTCGACCGACGGGGCCGTAGCCATCACCGCGGCCAAAGCAACCAACGCCAGCAAGACCCTGGGTAGCGCGAGCTGCGCTGACGCGAGCGAGCGGACGGGCCGCGTGGAGGCAACGGGCGAGGGGGGCGAGCCGCAGGCGCGAAGCAACAACATCGGATATCCGCGAATATTACCCCGGTTCGAACTCCATCCGGGAGTACTTTTCGCGCGACCCGCTCGAACAGGTGGGACACAGACGGAGCCGAGCGAACCGCCACGGCCGCCGCGGACATGCCTGCAGACTGCTGCTGGCGCCTGTGCGAGAATCTGCGGATGGAAGAGTCGGCAAGAGACGTCATTTCTGGGGCGATTTCATGAGTCGGGGGTGTGCGATCGCTGTCGTGTGTGCTTGGCTGGTGGGGGCCTGTTCCAGCAGTGGCCACGGCAGCGGCCGCGCCGTGGATGCTGGCCCGGCCGGCTCGCATGCCGCTACGCTGTCGACCTGTCAGGCGGCGCTGTCGCAGACGACGTGTACGACGCAATCGAACGAAAAGGGAGCCGCGCTGCCAGCGACTTGCGCGGCGTTGTACTGAGCGTCGGGTGGTAGGAGGGTCCTCTGAATGTCTCGCCTGCCGGGATCTCACACGATCGTGACTCCAACCTGGAATTCGCCCGAGACGGCCCACCGTAGCCAGCCTTGGGTCAGGCGCCACCTGCTCGTCATGCTGGTTGCTTTGACGTCCGCCTGCATTCATCACATCGAGGAGGAAACCAGCGCGGTTGGCGAGTTGACCTCGGACTGCGTCGTACCGGTGCCCGACGGTGTACGAGGTCTGGGCGCTCCCGTGTCACTCGAATACTCCGACGGCTCGCTCTGGATCTGGCGGAGCCTCGAACTCGCTGGCGGACAGATCGTCCCGAACGCGTCGGCCTCTGTCAGCGACGCAAACGAAGCATGTAGTTCGGGTGTGATGTTCAGTTCCGATGCGTCCGGATCTCCGCAGTCCTTACTCGCGCTCACCCCGCAGGAGACAGAAGCCAACGCCGCACGTTCGGACGGCCGACAGCTTGCGCTCGTCCCCTTTGGCGGATTCGTGCGGGCAGGCCTTGGGTATTTGTTTTACGACCACGCATTGGTCGGACCGGGGATCTTCGACGCCGAGTCGCTGGGCACGGGGCTGTGCGTTCGCGGGGTGCAGGCAGCGACATGCGATCGTGTGACCGTGAATGGCGATACGGTTTTGTGGAAGGCAGACGAGCGTATCCTGAACGGCGGCGGGCTGGTCGTCGACGACCGCGCCCTGGTCTATGGCTGCCGGCACGTGGCCAGCCTGTCAGCCCTTTGCACCGTGTCGGGTGCGCTGCTCGACGCGATCGAGGTTCCGTCCGCGTATCAGGTGTACAACCTGTTCGACGGCTGGGTCGGCCAGCTTTCTGATGCTTCGCCGATCGCGGACGAGCTCGGTCCCGTGACCGTGTCGGCCTACTCGGGCGCATTTCTGGCCACCACGCTGGATATCTTCGAATCGCGCTTCTATGTCCGCCGCATGCCGTCGGCCACCAGCGAGATGGACCGGCGCATCGCGATCTTCGATGCGCTCCCGCCTGCCAGCGGCTTTCTTGGCGGCGGCCGGGAACACTCCGGGCTGCGCCGAAGCCCACGCACGATACACGTCACCTACAGCACCAGCGGGGTGGCCGCGCCGGGTCTGCATCTTGCCAGCTTTCGCTTCTACGGCGAGTTCGGGGGGCTCTACCAATGAGCCGAGTCTTGACAGTACTTCTTTCGACGTCGATCGTGGCGATTGCCGCGACGGCGTGGGCCGCCGACGTTGCGCCCCGCAGTCCGTTGGCCGATGCGTCGCCCAGCGCCGAGTTGGCCGACGCGCCGGGCGTGGCATGGCCGCACCTGAGTTGGCTCGGCTATCCGCGACGCGTGCCGCGGGCATGGTCTGCGTCCCGGGATACGCCGGCAATGAACATGATCGTGTTTCCGCGACCGGCGGACATGGCCGGCGGTGACTTTTCCCTGTTCGCGCTCGAATTCAACAGGTGGAGCCTGCGCAGTGGGTTTGCCGGATTCATAGAGCTGGAAGTCGACGCCAGGACCAGCGGAACAAATGCCGGCGGCATTCCGAGCGGCAGCGGCAAGATCCTCTGGCGCGGGTCCTACGCATACTTCGCTGCCTTTTCGCTCGACACGCTGGCGCGGTCGATGTGCCGGGGCTGCGCGATCGAGCTTGCGCTGCAATACCGCCACGAAAGCCAGCATTACACCGGCAGCAATGCGGGCAACGGGGGCACGGAAGATGTAGCCCCGGAGCCCTATGTCGGCGACGATTTCATTTTCGATATCGCTTCGTTGCAGCAAACCTCGAACTGGCTTTTCGCCGAACGCGGGATCGGCATGTGGTTTCTTCCCGATCGGTCGAGCTACTCGGCGGGCGTGGCTCTCGATCTTCACGCTCGAATCGTCCGCTTTGGGACCATCCAGCCGTTTGTTTCCGGCTATGCCGAGCGCCTTGCGGGGGACATGCTGCGGGGACGCCAGTTTCCCGACGCGTACCGTGTTCGGGCGCTGGTCGGGATCGCTCTGCCGTCTTCGCTGGGTGAGATCCTGATCTACGGCGCGGGCGATGTCGGACATCGCTACGGCATCCGAGGCCTCACAGAAGAGGCAACCCTCGGACTCGGAATTCGGCTGGCCTTGGCATCCGAAGCCAAAGCTGTTGGACGGTAAAGTCGGTGGAAGCTACGCCGCCAGCTCCGGGCTCCCTTCTCTCGGCAGCGTCGCCGCCTGTGCTGCGCGCTCGGTCTCGAGATCCTTCGCGTGCGCCTTGCGGTGGTCGCGGGCGAGGAGCACGTAGATCGAGGGCACCACGAAGAGCGTGAACAGCGTGCCGACTGACATTCCGCCCACCAGCACCACGCCAATCGAGTTGCGCGCCACTGCGCCTGGGCCTGTCACCAGGGTCAGGGGAAAGAGGCCGGCCACAGTCGCGATGGACGTCATCACGATGGGACGCAGGCGGGTCGCGGCCGCAGCTTGCACGGCCTCGATCTTGGACAGGCCGCGCTCCTGCTGGACGTTGGCGAACTCGACGATCAGGATGCCGTTCTTGGCCACAAGGCCGACCAGGGTCACCAAACCGACCTGGGAATAGATATTCAGCGTCACCGTCCAGCCCTGGGTCAGGCCGAAGGTCATGCCCGGCGGGCCCTGGAACTTCAGGAAGGTGAAGATGAGCGCGCCGAACATGGCCAACGGCGCCGATCCGGCGAGAATGACGAAGGGATCGCGGAAGGAATTGAACTGCGCGGCCAGCACCAGGAAGATGAGCACCAGCGCCAGGCCCATGGCGGGCAGGAACTTGCCGCCCTCCTGGCGAAGCTGGCGCGATTCGCCGGTGTAGTCCACGCGATAGCCAGGGGGGAGAATCTTGGCGGCCTCGTCCTCCAGGACGCGTAGGCCGTTCTCGATCGAGCGCGACGGTACACCCGAGATCTTGACGGCATTGAGCTGCTGGAAGCGATTGAGGGTGCGCGGCTCGACCTCCCTGCGGATCTGCGCGACCGCGCCGAGCGGCATGAGTTGTCCGTTCGGCCCACTGACGTAGATGCGCTGCAAATCATCGGCTGTCAGTCGCCCACTGCGTTCCACCTGGGCGATTACCTTGTACGCCCGGCCATCGATGGTGAAACGGTTGACGAAGTGCCCGCCGATCGCCGCCGCCAGATCGGCGCCAATCTGCTGCAGGCTGAGTCCCATCGACGCGATCTTGTCGCGGTCGAGCACGATCTCGGCCTTGGCCTGATCGATCTTCACGTCGCTGTCAGGCGGGAAAGCAAATTGGCCGCTCTGCATGGCCGCCAATTTGATCCGGTCGGCAAAACGGGTGATCTCTTCGTGGTCGGCGGTCGAGGCGATCACGAACTCGATGGGCAGAAAGCCCGCGCTGGGCAGGGCAGGCGGCAGGAACACCGGAGCACGCACGCCCGAGATGCCGGCCAGCTTGAAGTTGGTCTCGTTGGCGATCTCGAAGATCTGCCGTTTGCGCTGGTCCCAGGGTTTGACCAGCATCCCGCCGAAGCCCTGGAAGGGGAAGGTGATCTGGAAGGTGTTCTCGAATTCCGGCGTCTCCATGAAGATGCGTGTCACCTCGGCGCGGAAGGGGTCGAGCTGCTCCAGTGTGGCATTGGGCGGGACAAGCATCGCACCGAACACCACGCCCTGGTCCTCGTTGGGCGCAAGCTCTTTGGGCGAGAACATGTACATGGGAAACACGGCCAGGGTGAGCATGAGCCACCCAACGTAAACCGCGCCGCGGGCCCGCAACGTGGCGGCAAGCATTCGGCCGTAGATTCTTCTGAACCAATCGAAGCCCAGGTCGATGTGGTGCGGCAGCCAGCCCGGCCGGTACACCGGATCGAGCAGCTTGGAACACATCATGGGCGACAGGGTCAGGGCAACCACTCCGGAAATGAACACGGCCCCGGCCAAAGCGAACGCAAACTCGCGAAACAGCGCTCCCGTCAGCCCGCCCTGGAATCCGATGGGGGTGTAGACCGCCGCCAGGGTGATGGTCATGGCGATAATCGGGCGCACCAACTCGCGGGCGCCAATGAAGGCCGCCTCCAGCCGCGACCGCCCTTCGCGCACGTGGCGCTCGCAGTTCTCGACCACCACAATGGCGTCGTCGACCACCAGGCCGACAGAAAGCACAATGGCCAACAACGTGAGCAGGTTCACAGTGAAGCCGAATACCTGCATCAGGAACACGGCACCAATCAGCGACACCGGGATGGCCACCACAGGGACCAGCACCGTGCGCAGCGTGCCCAGGAAGAGGAAGATGACCACCATGACGATGAGCACGGTCACCGACAGGGTGGTGACCACCTCCTTGATGGCGCTCTTGATGTACTTGGTGGAATCGTAGGCCACGCCGACCATCATCCCGGTGGGCAGCTCCTTGCGGACCTGCTGCACTTCGCGGTTCACCCGGGCGATGACGTCGAGCGAGTTGGCGTTGGCCAGCACCCACACGCCCATGAACACGGCCCGCTTGCCGCTCATGCGCACGTCTTGGTCGTAGTTGTCGGCACCCATGACGACATCCGCAATGTCCTGCAGACGGATGAGCGTGCCGTTTTGCTCGCGCACCACCAGCTGGCGGAATTCCTCGACGGTGCGCAGATCCGTCGACGCCGTGAGATTGAGCTGGACCAGCGCGCCCTTGGTCTGTCCCACGGCCGAGAGCGCATTGTTCGCGGCCAAAGCATTGCGCACCTGCGAGGGGCTGACGTTGAGCGCGGCCATGCGGTCCGGCTTCAGCCAGGCGCGGATGGCGAAGGTGCGGCCGCCCAAAATCTCGGCGCGCTGCACGCCCTCGATGGCCGTCAGGCGTGGCTGCACCACGCGAATGAGATAGTCGGTGACCTGATTGTCCTGCAGGATGGTCGAGCCGAAGCTGAGATACATCGCGGCGGTCTGGGCGTCGGATGGCTGCAGGCTGATGGCGGGGATTTCGGATTCCGGGGGCAGATCCGCGCGCACCTGATTCACGCGCGTGCTGATGTCGGCCAGGGCCTTGGCGCCGTCGAAGTTGAGCTTGAGGCGGACATCTATGGTGGAGAGGCCCTGCACGCTCTGCGATTCGATGTAGTCGATGCCGTCGGCGGCGGCGATGGCCTGTTCCAGCGGGGTGGTGACGAAGCCGCGCACCAGATCCGCGCTGGCGCCCACGTAGACCGTGGTCACGACGATGCTGGCCGATTCCAATTTGGGGTACTGGCGGACGTTGAGAGAGCGGACGGCTTGCAAGCCCGCAATGATGATGACCAGGCTGACCACGACCGAGAGGATGGGCCGCCGGATGAAGAGATCGACGAAGCGCATTCGGCCTCAGCGGTTTTCGGGATGCGGGGCGAGGCCGGGTTCTAGCCTCACCGAGTTGTTGATCGTGACCGGCGCACCGTTGCGCAGCTTGAAGGCGCCTTGCGCGACGATTTCCTGTCCCTGCTTCACCCCATCCAGTATCTCCACGAAATCTCCGCGCGCCTCGCCGGTCTTAACGAACTGCTGGCGAGCGAGCTTGGCCGGCTTGCCATCGCGTCCCGGGACCGCGGCGCCTTGCTCGTCCTTCTTCTCCTCGACCACGAACACCGAATCGCCGAACGAAGCGTGAACCAACGATGTGGCCCCGATCGTGGTTACCTTTCGCTTTTCCGGCAGGACCACCGAGACGTTGACGAACATTCCAGGGCTAACCGCTCCATCAAGTTTTCGCACCGTGGCCCGGACCCGGCCGCTGCGGGTCACCGGGTCCAGCGTCGGATCGATGGCGGCAATCGCAGCCTCGGCTCGCGGACCGGGCAAGCCCTCGTTGATCCGCACCACCATCCCCACCGCGAGCTGTGCCAGCTGCTGCTGGGGCAGCGTGAAATCCACGTAGTTTGCGTCGGCGGACTGCAGATCTGTAATCGGCGTCCCGGGGTTCAAGTACTGGCCTAGGTTGACGAGCCGGATTCCCAGCCGCCCGTCGAACGGCGCGCGTACGGTCTTGCGATCGATCTGTGCCTGCAGCGCTCCCGCATTGGCGGTCGCGGATTGCAGCGCGCTCTCGGCGCTGTCGAGCTGTGCCTTGGGAACAGCCTCGGCCTTGAACAGAGAACGGGCCCGTCCGGCGGATACGCGCGCCAGGCTTGCCTGTGCCTTCAGTGAAGCCAACTCCGCGCGCTCCACCCGGCTATCGAGTTCGACTAGGACCTGCCCGTGGCGCACTGTCTGTCCCGACTGGAACTCGATCGCGCTCACCACTCCCGGCGCGTCGTTGCTCACTGTCACCCCACGCGCAGGCGCAATGGTGCCCACAGAGAACAGCCGATCTTCCCATGTCTCCTGCTTCGCCTCCCTGGTCCCCACCACCTCAGGAGGCGGACCCGCCGCTAGAGCGGCATGACCGTAGGAAATCAGCGACTTGATCTGGGCGAACTTCAGACCGCCCAGACCGCTGAGGAGAACCAGGACCCCCACCATGACGACGAAGTACCGCATGAACTTTCGATGCTGGCCTCCGCGCGGGAGGCTCACACTTCATGCGAGCGTGTCAGCGCCTTCCGCAAAGATCCCTTGCCGTCGGCGAAGTCGGCCTTGGCCCTCGCTCGAAAACGCGCAAGGTTTGCCGGCGAACGCGTGTGGGCTTTCACGGCTTCTGGGGCGTTTGTCAACCGTCGGCGATGGAAGAAAGCCGGATGGTGATGTTCTCACCCTAGCCGGTGGTAGTGACCGCTCAGGTAGCGAAGCACCACGCGCAGAACTCGCAGGCCGTAACTCAAGGGATGCAGATAGGAGATCTCCTGGCCGTAGTGGGTGGGAATCGGGCGCTCGCCGATGGCAAGGCCGCGCGCGCAGGCGCAGGCGATCGTCTCCAGGTCGAATTCGAACCCGTCACTCAGCCGCTCGAACGGGATTGAAGCCAGCGCACGCGCGCCGTAGACGAGATAGCCGCTGTGGTAGTCGGTCAGCCCCGCCGCGATGGTCCGGTTTTCCAGGGCGGTGAGCGCCAGGCCAGCCAGGTACTTGTACCGGGGCATGCCGCCCGAAAGAGCGGTGCCCGAGGCGATGCGCGAGCCTTGCAAAAGGTCGAGTCGGTCGGCCGCCAGGGCGGCGAACAGGCCGGGCAACTCCTCGGGGGCGTACTGGCCGTCGGCGTGAACGCAGGCCGCCGCCTCCACGCCCGCCTCGCGCATCGCCTGGAGCCCGCGCTTGACCGCCGCGCCGTAGCCGCGATTTTGCGGCAGGTCCAGCACCTCCAGGTTGGGCAAGGCCAGCGCACGCGCCACCTCGCCGGTTCGATCGCGGCTGCCGTCGTTGACCACGCGAATCACAAGCCCGTCGTCCAGCAGGGCCCGCGGAATTCGCGCCAGAACGCCGGGCAGCGTGCCGGCCGCGTTGTACGCAGGGACCAGGATTCCCAGTCTCACAAGAACCCCGTTTGAACGCCTCGTGCCCCCGCGAGAAGACGAGGATCAGACTTCGAGCGCCATAGGGCTGGTTGCAGATTCTGGCAGTACCGCGCTCGACTTGAGAAACTCTGCGATCTTCAAGTTGCCCGCGGCCTCGGCGACCTCTGCAGGAGTCTTTCCATTGGCGTTCTTGTCCGCGGCCGTGAAGCCATGGGCAAGCAGTATCTCCACAACTCGCAGGAAATCGTCCTCGGTTGAAAGAACATTCTTTCCTGCTGCGGCGACGTGTATCAGCCTGTCTCCGCCTGGAGTCACCGCGGGAATGGAAACTTTCAAGTCCACCAGAAGCTTCAGGACATCGGCCTTTCCCACGGAAACGGAAAGGATCAGGGGGGTGATCCCGCCCACCGCTACATTGGGGCTGGCGCCTTTGTCGAGTTCGGCCTGTACCGCCGTGGCTCCCAGGCCCACTGCTTTGAGGATTTTTGGCCAAGAATCAAAATCCCCGGCGCTAGGTCCCCCAGTCGCAATCTGGATAATTCCCCAAATGAAGAGGCCAACACAGGCGATCGCACCAAAGGCACCCAGCTGGAACTCGAAATGGCCGCTGCCAACCGCGATCAGTCCGGCTGACGAAAGCAGAAGATTCACTATTCCGCGCCCGCGTTTTTGGGTCATCACTTGTCCTTTCGTATCGATGGAAGACGATCTGGGGGCAAGATATTCGTGTCTTCTTTCCGTGCAGTCAAGCGCACAGACTCCTTCTTCTGAGTGTGGGCGACCGCAGGTCGCCCCTACGGCCAGGGAGGTACGACGGGCGTGCGGTGTTGGGTAGGGGCGACCTGCGGTCGCCCCGTCGGCCAGGCAGGCACAACGGGCGTGCGGTCCTGGGTAGGGGCGACCTGCGGTCGCCCCTACGGCCAGGGAG
>Ga0265330_10001617_pt1 | contig 12848 bp, 9 predicted proteins | sample 41919metaG_FD_202083 | JGI IMG/M metagenome (GOLD analysis project Ga0265330, IMG submission 202083) | Rhizosphere microbial communities from Carex aquatilis grown in University of Washington, Seatle, WA, United States - 4-19-19 metaG | ecosystem: Host-associated > Plants > Roots > Rhizosphere >... | reverse complement strand
GACCCGCGGTCCGGTCAAAGCGGTGTCGAGCGGCGCGCGGCCCGTGGCCACCGCCTCGGCGGCAAACGGCAAGACCAACGCAAAACCCGGGACCAAACCCCAGGCAAAGCCCACCCCACCCTCGCGCCCGGCCTCTGCACCCAGCAAGCCGGCGGCGGGCAAGCGGTAGTCGTGCCGAAAACGCGTCTTGTTGTGGGCGAGTCGGAAGCAGGCCTGCGTCTGGATGCCTTCCTGGCGGTCCAGAAAGTCGTGCCCAGCGCCACCGCTGCGCGACGGGCGATCGGCGACAACATCGTCTTGGTCGACGACCGATTCGGCAAGAAGGGGATGCACCTCGGGCAGGGTCAGGTGGTTGAAATCACTGCGCCCATTCCGGACCAGGTCGCGCCCGCGCCCGCGGCCGAGATCCCACTGCGGATCTTGTACGTCGATGATGATTTGGTGGTTGTCGACAAACCCGCCGGCTTGCCATCCCACCCGCTGCGGGCCGGTGAAGGCCCAAGTGCGGCTGGTGCGCTTCTGGCTCGTTTCCCCGAGTGCGGGGTTGCCTCGCCCGATCCCAGAGAAGCAGGACTGGTTCAACGCCTGGATCGCGGCACGACCGGTGTGCTGGTGGCCGCGCGCCGCCGCGAAGTCTGGCCGCTCCTGCGCGACGCGCTTTCCGCGCCCGACTGCCTGAAGACCTATCGCGCCGAGGGTGTGGGGCGCTTTCCCGAGATCCTGGCAGGACAGATGGACTTCGTCACTCCAGGCGCGCAGCCTGGCACCCTGGTCGTGGCGGTGCCGATTGGTCGCGTGGGCCGGCGCGGATCGCGGGTGAAACTCGGTGGCGGCCGGCAACCCTTGCCCGCGCTCACGGAGTTTTCCCTCGTGCAACAAAGACCCACGACTTGCCTGATCGAGGCGCGGCTTTGCAGGGGACGAACCCACCAGGTGCGCGCCCATCTGGCCTACCTCGGCGTACCGGTGGTGGGCGATACGACCTACGGCGAGGCCGGGGAGCCCGGATCACCAGCCACGCTGCATCTGCATGCCGCCGCCATCGTGTTCAAACACCCCAAGTCCGCCCAGCTCATGCACATCGAAGCGCCCCTGCCCGAATGGGCCTAGCTCGCAACGATTTTCCGGGAATCCGGGGAAGTCGGGGACAGACGCAGCTCGCTCGGGATCGCACGTCGCCGCCGTGGGCCGCGTAGTATGCTTAGGCGCACAATGAATCGCCTGACCAAACACTTCCGTTCGAAATTCCTGGCGGGGGTCTTGGCCGCCATACCCCTCGGAATCACGATCTTCGTCGTCGTCTATGTCGACGCGTTCACCCAGCGTATCTTTCCGCTGCGCTACCCGCTCATGGGCATCGCGATTGGGCTGGTATTCATCTATTTTCTCGGCGTTTTCGTCACCAGCTTGGTGGGCCGGCAAGTCTTGCGGCTGTTTGACCGCGTGCTCGGGCGACTGCCAGGGCTGCGCGACTTCTATCGCACCTGGAAGCAGGTGGTGGTCACGCCGGACGTGGACTCGGGCGTGTTTGCGCGTGTGGTGCTGATTCCCGACGAGTCCGGGCGTGTGCGCCTGTTGGGCTTCACTTCTGGGCGACCTGTCCCCGGCAGCACCGATGTCCTTTGCGTATTCGTGCCCAACGCCCCCAATCCCATTGTCGGCCGCCTGTACTTCGTGGGCCAGGCCGAGTGCCGGTTTCTCAACGTGCCCACGCGTGAAGCCTTGAAGTGCATCGTCTCGGGAGGAAACTTCGTGCCGGAAGGAATCGCGGACCCGTTGTCCCGGGCCGGCGCATGAAACGTCGATTTTGCCTTAGCGTTGGCCTTTGTGCGCTGCAGGCCGGTGCTTGCGCAGGCGCGGTCTTGCATGCAGGGCCGGCCGTCGCCGAAGCCCCTGCCGCCCACTTTGTGACCCCGGCGCAACTCAAGGAGACTCTGGCCAGCCACAAGGGCCGCGTGGTGGTGGTGCACCTATGGGCCACCTGGTGCGAGCCCTGCATGCAGGAACTACCCATGGTCGCCCGGCTGGCGCGCGAAGCCAGCCGCCTGGGCATCGATCTTCTGCCCGTGTCGCTCGACGATGCGACTGATCGGAGCGCGGTCTTCGTGGCCCGCGTGCTTGCCGCCAAGACCGGCAACCCGCACTGGAGCCCCATCTTGAAGACCGATCACGTCGAGACGCTGATCGACGCCCTTGATCCGCGCTGGGAGGGCGAGATCCCGGCGTTTTTCGCTTTCGACCGCGAAGGTCACCTTCACCGCACACTCATCGGCAACCTGAACCGCGGCGATTTCGAGCGCTTGGTCAGCGACCTGCTACCCGAGAAGCCATAGCGGTGCTTCGAGTTTGATTCCTTGCGCCTTGACGAAGCGGCATGCTGGGGAGGAAGATCCGCGCGGTTTGCTATGGTGACTGCCGACGTTTACGTTTCTGAACTGGAATTCAAGAACCAGGAGTCCTTCCGCGGACTCGTCTCCTCTCGCTATCTTCCGGCGTTGAGCGGTGAGGGCGTGACGGTGCCCGAAGCCTTGCGCTGGGAGAGCAAGATGGTGGTGGAAACCATCGAAATTGCGGCTCTGTGGCTGGCTGACACTGATTCCCTGTCTTTGAAACTCGCATGTGCGTCGTACTGCGGGGACAGGGCACGCCACTTTCAGCTCCTCTCCGAGCGATTGGCGGCTCTCGGCCTGGCCCCTGGCTCTTACGATCCGCGCCAAGGCGGCTACTCGCGCCTCTACGGATTCCTGCGCTCGCTGCAGACCAGTGAAGAGCGTGCAGCGGCGGGATTCTTGACGGTGGCGGGCATGAGCGCCACCCGGCTGGGGGCACTCGCGTCCTACTGCGAGGACAAGGGCGACCCGGAAACCGCGCGCTTGTTGCGCGATCCCATCCTGCTCGACGAAGAACGCCGGGTGGAGCTTGGCCGCGAAACCCTGATTGCACTGGTCGCCGCCGACGAAACCCAGGCCCGGGCCCGCCGCGCGTCCTACAAGACCGTGGAGCTTCTGACCGACCTGTACGATCCCGCGATGTTTCGCAAGATGAGCGGGCGCGGCCCCACCCGCAAGTAGGCTACTCGACGTCGCAGACCACGGTCGTGATGTTGTCGCGTCCGCCGCGGTCATTGGCCAGATGGATGAGCTGCTTCACCACCGTCTCGCGATCGCCCTGCAAGCAGCTGTGCAGCTCGCCTTCCTCAAGGTAGCCGTGCAGCCCGTCGGAGCAAAGCATGAACCGATCACCAGGGTTCACGTCGAGAGTGATGGTGTCCACCTCGACATAGTCTTGGTGGCCGACCGCCCGCGTGATCACGTTCTTGCCAGGCGACGTTGCGGCCTCCTCGGCGGTTATCAGTCCCAGCTTGAGGCGAAAATTGACCAGGGTGTGGTCCTCGGTCAGTTGGACCGTCTTGCCGTCACGCGAAAGGTAGACGCGGCTGTCGCCCACCTGGGCGATGAACGCGGTGCTAGCCGTCACGAGCAAGGACGACAGGGTGCTCGACATACCCTTCTGTCGGGGGTCCAGTTGCCCCATGCCAAAAACCATGTAGCAGGCCGACTGCACGGCACTTTCGAGCAGGCGTCGAACCAGACCCAGGTTCTCTTCGGTCGGAGACGCGTTAAAGGCGCTCAGCGTCTTGCGCCCGCGCTTGACCCAGGAAAGAACGAGATCCACGGATTCGGCGCTCGCCACCTCACCCTTGGCATTACCTCCCACGCCGTCACAGACGATATACAGTCCCAGGTCGTCGTCGCACAAATACGCATCCTCATTGTGGGGGCGCCGACGGCCAACATCCGACTGACCTGACGAGTGAATACGCATGCGGACAAAATCATGGTACTACGAAAGTCCTACCCAGCCCAGATTCTCCGTGCGAACTTCCCGTGTTAAAGTGAGCGACTGATGCCAGAAGAGGGAAAGGACACCACATTTCCCTCGCAGTTCGGGCGCTATACCCTGGTCCAGCGCCTGGCCACCGGGGGTATGGCCGAGGTCTTCAAGGCGAAGATCCTGTCGACCCATGGCTTCGAGAAGCTGCTGGTCATCAAACGCATCCTGCCCAACCTCGCGGCGGACAAGACCTTCGTTTCCATGTTCATCGACGAGGCGAAGCTGACCGCACAGCTCGTCCACCCGAAGATCGTTCAGGTCACCGACTTCGGCGAGGAGAATGGTCAGTACTTCATTGCGCTGGAATTCGTTGACGGCTTCGATGGCTTGGCCCTGCTGCGATCCGCCTCGCAGAAGCAGGTTCAGCTGCCGGTCCCCATCTGCATGTTCATCGCCATGGAGGTGCTCGACGCTCTCGACTACGCCCACAACGCCAAGGACGTGGATGGCAAGCCGATGCACCTAGTGCATCGCGATATTTCGCCCTCCAACGTGTTCATTTCCGGGCGCGGTGACGTCAAGCTGGGCGACTTCGGCATTGCCCACGCGCAAGAGCGCGAGTCCAAGACCCAGGCCGGCACCCTGAAGGGCAAGTACGGCTATATGTCGCCAGAACAGGTGACAGGCGCGGTCCTGGACGGGCGCAGCGATCTCTTCGCGGTGGCCATCGTGCTGGCCGAGATGCTGATGTGCAAGCGCCTGTTCACCGCGCAAAACGATCTCGACGTCTTGCTCATGGTGCGCGATGGGCGGCTCGATCGCTTCAACAAGTACGGGAAAGACATTCCCGAAGCGCTTGATGCCATCGTCCGCAAAGGGCTGGCCAAGAGTCTGGACGAGCGCTTCCAAACCGCTGCCGAGTTTCGCGATGCCTTGCACGACCTGGAATTCAGGTTCGGCCTGCGCGTGGGCCCGTCCGACGTCGGCCTGCTGGCTTCTGACCTTTTCGACAAGAGCCCCGAGTCTGTCGCCAGGCTGAAGGAACACTCGCGCCGCTGGGAGATCAAGTCGGAGGTCGCCCCGGTACAACGACGCGGGTCGGGTGCCAAGCCTGGCCGGGTAGAACCGCCTGCGCTTCCGAGCCAGCAGGCCGCCGACATCCCCATCGATCTCGACGGATCCGACTCGGGTTCGGGCAACGGGGGCGGGGCGTCGCCCGCTGCCACCGTGGTGGTTGCCGCCCTCGACGACGCCCTGGCCAAATCGATGTCCCTGGTCGAGCTGGACCAGTATGCGACCCCGGCGTCCGCGCCTGCGCCAGGCTGGAGCCCATCCTCGGTCGACCATTCGACCGGCGGCATGGGCACCCCGTCCCCACTCGGGCACGGGACGCCCATTCCCGACACCTCCAGCTATCGCGGCGCCAAGAGCGGGGTGCGGTCCAACACGATCCGTCCGGCGTCGGGTGAGTACCAGGTCGGTGCAGCGCCGGCAGCCCCGACCGGCCCGCCCAGCGGCGAGCGCGCCCTGCCAGCAGACAATACCGGTGATTTGTCCCTCACCTCCACCATGCGCGTGGTCGCCGATCTGGCAGTCACTGCGGAAACCGGGCTGGTCCGTTTCACCCGCGGCAACCTGACCAAAGACGTGTACCTGGTGCGCGGAGCGCCCGAATCGGTCAATTCCAACACCTCCGGCGACCGCTTCGGCGAATACCTGGTCACGCGCGGATTTCTGCGCCTGTCCGATCTGGAACGTGCCCTGGCCGAGATGCCGCGCTTTTCGGGCAAGCTGGGCGAGGCCCTGGTCGGGCTCGGTTACATGCGGCCGCTCGATGTGTTCCGGCTCTTGTCGCAGCAGGTGCGCGAGCGCGTGATGGAGCTGTTCACCTGGACTGAGGGCGACTACAGTTTCTTCCGTGGCCTGCAGAACCCAGTGGCCGCGTTTCCGCTGGGCCTCAACAGCTTCGAGATTCTGGGGGCGGGCGTCTTGGCCTTGAGCTTCGACTTTCTGGCCAGCCGGTTTGCGCCGTTGGCCGGTTTCCGGCCGCGCGCCATGGCCAACCCGCGCATCAACCCCGAGGCCTTTCGCCTGGGACCAACCCCGCGCGAGGTCTGGACTCTGCTCGACGGCAGTCACACGCTTGAGGAATGGACGCAGCGTTTCGCCTCGTCAGATGAGCTGCTCACCTTCTATCGAACGCTGCACCTGTTGATGGAAACAAGCCTGGCACAGCTCGAATAGCTCTGCTCGGGTCACTCTCTAGGACGAGCCTCGGTTAGCTGAGACGGGAAGCGCGCCGGGTTCTCTCTCATGAAGTGGCGCAGGTCCTTCTGCGCGTCGGCCGCGAGGCCCGCACCCTGTGCCTGGTAGCAACCCAGACGAAACGAGAGAAAATCCGCGTTCCAGGGAACATCCGGTTCAAAGAGCGACAACGCCTGCACACACTCCGGCCCCGGTGGCAGCGTCTGGGCCAGAGACACCAGGGCCGAAGCCCGTGATTCGTCCATCATATGCACGGCGAACGGCGTGGAGAGCGTGCCAAACAAGCGACGGGTGGCCTGCGGACGTCGCTGCGCGGTTTGCACGGCCAAGTTGAGGGTTCGCAACATGAAGGTGGGAGGCGGCCAGGGATCCCTGCGGTAGGCAAGGAGACTGGCCTCGAAAAAGCGATCCGCCTCGTCGAGGTTGCCCTGCCGATGGAAGTACCGGGCCAGAATTCCGTCGGCCACAGCAGGCCAGAGCGGGCGCAGGACCTCTGCCACGCGCAGGGCCTGGGCATCGCCGGTCTCGGCCAGTCCATCACCCACCACCATCATCTCGACGGGATTGTTTGGCTGCGCGGTCTGCCCCGCCCAGCGGGCCAGAGCATTCCCGTAACGGCTTTCCATCCAGTCGTCCAGCGCCGCATAGCGCGCGCGCTGCTCGTTGCTACTGTGGGCTGGGATTGACGGACTCAGTCCGAGGGACACATCGAACGCGACCTTTTCGTCGTCGACTCGAATCCAGTCCGCGTCACCACCAGTGAGAAGAGGGCGATGTTCGTCGCGGGCGCGCGCCAAGGCCGCCACATCCCTTGCGTGAATCGCATTGCTGCCGGAAAAAGCGCGGGCAAACCCGAACTCGACGAAAGCGCGATCGTCGGTGTTGATGCGGGGGCCTTCAAGTTCGGCAATCCGACGCGCCAGGGACGGCCGCGCCACATGGTGGGCCAGCACCCCTTCCAAGCTGGTCGTGCTCCAGGCCCCGAGCATGGCGCTCCGGAAGGGTTCTTCTGCCACCCGCGCGCGCAGGACAGTGGCGTCGTGAACCAGCGGTTCGCGGGTGGCGACCAAAAGTAGATCCGCCGGCGCCATGACCCAGGTTTCCACGTGGGGGAAAACCCCGGCCAAGGTGGCCACAATGGTACGCAGGGTTTGTCCGTCGATGCCGTAGGCCTGCACCCACTGGAGGAAGATGCCGCCCTTTTCCAAACGCCGCTCCACCGCCTGGTAGTACTCGCGGGTGAACAGGCTGGCAATGCCCGCGCGGTAGGGATTCGAGGGCTCCGAGGCGATGACGTCGTAGGCTTCGCCCCTGGCGAGCAGCGTCTCGCGCGCGTCACCGATGATGACCCGGTGCTTGGGATTCTCCATTGCATTGTGATTTACTGCGGCGCAGTCGCGTGCGATCTGCAGGATGGCCGGCTCCAGCTCGACGGTGTCCACCCGTTCGATGGAGGGGACGGCTGCCAGCCAGCCCGAGGTACTGCCCGTGCCCAGGCCGATGACGAATGCACGCCGTGGATGTCCGTGCAAGAACGCCCCGATGAGCCCCCCCATCACCTGGGTTCCGGCGTCCATGCGGGCGTGTCCGTCGGTTTTGCCGTTGAGAATGAAGGCGTAGCCGGTCGCTCGTTCAAGGGCCACGCTGCTCTCCACCCCGTCTTCGTCGCGAGCGATGGCTCGGCGCGCGCCGCGCTCCCAGTCTTGTCGTGCGGTCGGATTGGCCAGCGAGCCAGCATCAATGCGTCCCACCGCGATGGGGCTGTGTCGCCAGACCGCCGTGGGCCCACGCGCGGAGAGCAAGACCGCGATGGCAGCGGCGCCGACAAGCCAGGGCAGAGCTCTGCGCAGGGTTGTTCCAGCTTCGCTTCGGCGAAGCCCAAGCAGACAAGAAACCAGGCCCAGAAGAGCGAGCATACCGACCACCAGCTGCCAACAGCCAGGCGCGGTCAGAAGCGGAATGAGACCGAAGCCTCCTGCCAAAGATCCGGCAATGGCGCCCAAGGTGTTGGCTGCATAGACCAGGCCGGTCTGGCGCCCCACCCCAGCGCGGCCGCGTCCGAGCAGAGCAATCAGCAAGGGGAATTGGATACCCGAAGCAACCGCCGCGGGCAAAATCACCAAACCAGCCACCACAACCCAAACCGCGGCCTGACCCCAGAAACCGAAAGCCGCCCCGAGAGGACGCAGAAAGAGCGCGAGCAAAGCCACCCTGTCTCCGACGGCGAAGGGTAGCGCGATGGCTGCCGCCTCGGCCAGGCAAATGCCGGCGAAACCCAGCAAGGTGGCCGGCGATCGGCGCCGGGATTCGAGGACACCGTGAAAGAAACTGCCGAGACCAATGCCGAGCAGGGCCAGCGCCAGGATGACGCCAAAACTGAAAACCGTGCCTCCGAGGAGCGGCCCGAGCATGCGGTACCACACCAGCTCCATGAGAAAGAAAGCGAAACCCACCACCGCGGCCGCGAAAAGAACGAATCCGGGCGCCACCCCGACCTGCGCGTCTGCACTTTCGTCGGCCCGCTGATCGGCGGCGCGGACGGCTGGGGTCTTTCGCGACCAAGCCAACGCACACAGCGCGACGCTGGCGCCGAGCACGGTTGCACACCACAACATCTTGCGCGTGCCCAACGCCTCAAGCAGAACGAAGTCCGCCAGCAAGCAGCCCAGCACAGCGCCGAGCGTATTGAGTCCGTAGAGCGCGGCCAGCTTGTGGCGGCCCACGTCCTCATCCACTTCAACGGCGGCTACCGCGGCGGGCATGGCACCCCCCATGAGCAGAGTGGGTCCGCCCAGCACCAAGGCGCAAAGCACGATGCGCAGCGAGGTTCCTGCAAAAAGTCCCAGGCGCACGCTGCCCCCGATTTCCACATACGCCAGGCGCACCAACCAGAGAAACAGAGGAGACAGGGCGGCAAGCAGCGCGGCGCCTAGCTCCAGCAGCGCATAGAGGCCGAGGGGCCGGCGCGCCCGATCGGCGCGTGGGCCGAGCAGCAATCCCCCTGCCCCAAGCCCCCCGATGAACACCGCGAGCACCGCCGCAGTCGCTGCTGTGCTGGCGCCGAACACGAGCCGAAATTCCCGCAGCCACGCCACCTGGTAGACCAAGGCGGAAAGCCCCGAGGCGAAGAGCAGCAGCCCCACGCGCGAAAGCGCGATCGCGCCCGACACTACGCCGGCCTCCGGTCGGACGGCAGGGCTAGGTGCATCGTGGCCCGTATGCGAAGGGACGAAAGAAGTCCGGTCTTGATCACGAGGCGCAGTCTACCCCATCGCGTTCTCAGCCTTCAGCCCTCTGTCTCGACACTTTCCTGGTTCTCAAGCGCTCATTCTGCTCCGCCGCGGCTGGATGCCAGAGGTTGTTCACGGGCGGGCCAATCCTGCGCGACTTCGCGTGGTCGTGGGCTTGCTGGGTGGTCGTTCAAATGATAACCCACTGGCAAGATGTTCTTCGCGCCGCTCTCGCCGAAAAAGACGTTCGATTCGCTGAAATTGCTGGGCGCGCTTCTCGCGCTCGCCTGCGCCCGCCCCGCGCACGACAGCGCAGGCGGGGGTGCGCCTGGCAGCGGCGGATCCAACAGTGGCGGATCCAGCCCCGTGTCTGCCGGCAGCGGCGGATCAGTCCCAGGCGCTTCATCGGCCAGTGGCGGGTTGGTTGGCTCAGGCGGTGCCAACGCCAGCGGCGGCTCGCCACGCACCGGGGGAGTGACGAACTTTGGCGGTGTCCCTGGAACCGGCGGCGCCTTGGGCAGCGGCGGTGTCAGTAGCAGCGGCGGCTCGCCCTTTGGCAGCAGCGGCGGCTCGCCCTTTGGCAGCAGTGGCGGCTCGCCCTCTGGCAGCAGTGGCGGCACAATGGTCAGTGGCGGTAGCAAAGCAACTGGAGGATCGGGCGGTGGCGGGACCGGGGGGATTTCCAACCCCGCCGGAGGAACGCCCAGCACCGGGGGAACCATCACACCGGCCGGGCCCTGCACAACCGACAGTCAATGCCCGAACGGTCACTGTGTCAGCAGCGCCTGCGTCTGCTGGGACACCAACCAAAAAATGTGTGGAGGGGCCTGCACAGACGTCAAATACAACAATAATTCCTGCGGCGATTGCAACAATCGTTGCCCAGCAACAGCGCCACGCTGCGACAACGGCACCTGCAAGTGCGATAGCCCGCCCTGCAGTGGGAGCGGGACCGGGGGTTCGCAAGGCAACGGCGGAGCCCAGAGCAATGGCGGCACACCTGTGACAGGCGGCAACCAAGGGTCCGGCGGCGCAGTCAATTCCGGTGGCAGCCCGGCCAGTGGCGGGACTTCCGCAACTGGCGGCGCGCAGGGCGGGGGCACGCAGCCCGCGCCGATCACCAACGGCACCGACGGCTGGGCCACCCGCTATTGGGATTGCTGCAAGCCCACTTGCGGTTGGTCAGCCCATGCCTCGAATCCCATGCAAAGCTGCGCCCAAGACAATTCGCGACTGTCGGGCTACGACCAACAGAGCGCGTGTCAAGGCGGGTCGGCCTTCATGTGCTGGGACTTTGCGCCCTGGTCTGTGAGCGATACCCTTTCCTATGGATTTGCCGCTTTCAACGACGCCAGCTGCGGTGCCTGCTACCAACTCCAGTTCACGGGGGCAAGTCAGGGTGGCGATGCCAAGAGCACGCCGCCTCTCAACGGCAAGACCATGATCGTCCAGGTCATCAACACCGGTGGCCTGCAGTCCAATCAGTTCGACCTGCTGATCCCTGGTGGGGGCGTGGGCGATTTCAACGCTTGCTCGAATCAGTGGGGCAGCTCCGATCTCGGCCCTGCCTACGGAGGTTTCCTCGCCCAATGCAATGGCGACAAGTCCTGTGTGCAGACCAAGTGCAGCTCGATCTTTTCGAGCAAGCCGCTGCTGCAGGCCGGGTGCACCTGGTTCACCGGCTGGTACAACGGCGCCGACAATCCCGCGCTGAAGTATCAGAAAGTGACCTGCCCGTCTCAGCTGACCTCCAAGAGCGGAATGTCTGGCTAGTGCCCGTACTTGGAAATGGGGTAGATATCAGCACCATGCTTGGAAACGTCAACGCGTTGCTGTCTGCCGTAAAATTCGATTCAAAGGGCCTGGTGCCGGTCATCGCCCAGGACCGTGCCACCGGCGTGGTGCGCATGTTGGCCTGGGCCAACGCCGAGGCGCTGCGGGCCACGGTGCAGAGTGGCCTTGCCACCTTCTGGAGCCGCTCGCGCAACGAGCTGTGGGAGAAGGGCAAAACATCAGGCAATTCCATGCCTGTTCACGAACTGCGCCTGGATTGCGACGGTGATGCGATCCTTTACATCGTCGATGCCAACGGACCGTCGTGCCACACCAACGCCACGTCTTGCTTCTTTCGCAGCGTGACCGCGAACGGGCTGGCTGTCGACGACGGCCCTGCACCCGCGGCCGCGAAGGTGTGACGCGGGCGCTGTGACGCTCGAACAAGCTGTCGCCCGGATTCTGCAGCCCGGCGGCCTTTTGGCCGAGCAGCTCCCGGGATTCGAGCCGCGCCCTGGCCAGCTTGCCATGGCCAAGCGGGTGGCCCAGGCCATCGACATGGACGAGCGCCTGCTGGCCGAGGCAGGCACCGGCACCGGCAAGACCATCGCCTACCTGGTGCCGGCGATTCTCTCCGGCCGCAAGGTCGTGATCAGCACGGGCACGCGCACCCTGCAGGACCAGATCGCCGAAATCGATCTGCCCCGCCTGCAACGCGTACTGCCCGAGCCTTTTTCCTTCGCCGTCATGAAGGGGCTGGCCAACTACCTGTGCCTGCGCCGTTTCGACGAGCATAGCCAGCAACTGGAAATCGCCGCCACCAAGTCGCACGAGAGCGAGCGCGTGCGCGCCTGGGCCGCGACCACCAAGACCGGCGATCGGGCCGACCTCGACGGCGTGCCTGACAGCGCGCCCATCTGGCGCGAGATCACCTCCAGCCCGGAAATGCGGCTCGGTAGCCTGTGCCCGTATGTCGAGCGCTGTTTCATCACCCAGATGCGGCGGCGGGCGCTCGGGGCGCGTGTGGTGGTGGTCAACCATCACCTGTTTCTCGCTGACCTGGCCCTGCGCAGCCGCTGGCCCGAAGCGCAGGTGCTGCCGCCCTATGAACTGGTGATCTTCGACGAAGCCCATCAGATCGAAGACGTGGCCACCGAAGTTTTCGGTGTGCAGGTTTCGAGCGCCCGCCTCTTCGCCCTGGCACGCGACCTGCTGCGCGCGCCTGCGCCGCCGCTTGCAGCCGACCGGATGGAATCCGTGGCCCGTCGGATCGAGGCCGCGACCCATGTGCTGGCCGATGCCCTGCGCGGCCGTCTGCCAGCCTTGCGGGGCAGCGGCGAAGAGGTGCGGGTGGAGATGCCCGACGACCTGTGGTCCGCCGAAGTTCTTCGGCGCTATCACGAACTGGACAACGTCCTGGAAGAAACCGTCGCCCTGTGCGCGCGCCTGAGCGAGGACGATGGCAGCGACGTCGAGCGGCCGCGTGCCCCGCCGCAGAGCAAGGCCGCGGCGCTGGCCGGGCTGTCGCGCAGGGCCGATGCCGTGCGTGGGGATTTTGCCGAGATCGTGGGCACCGCCCGGCGCGACTCGATCCGCTGGGTGGTGGTGTCGCGCCGCAATCTCACCCTGCGCGCCTCGCCGGTAGACGCCGCGCCCGTCTTGCGTGAGAGCTTCGACCGCCACGCCGGCCCCTTGATTTTCACCTCGGCCACCCTGAGCGCGGGCGGCAACTTCGACTACGTCCGC
>Ga0265330_10001616_pt1 | contig 12855 bp, 11 predicted proteins | sample 41919metaG_FD_202083 | JGI IMG/M metagenome (GOLD analysis project Ga0265330, IMG submission 202083) | Rhizosphere microbial communities from Carex aquatilis grown in University of Washington, Seatle, WA, United States - 4-19-19 metaG | ecosystem: Host-associated > Plants > Roots > Rhizosphere... | reverse complement strand
AGTGCTGCAAATACGGATTCAACCGCCCGGCTGCTCGCTCGGCCGCAATGATGGGTCTGTGCGGCCAACGTGCAGTGCTTGGCCTCAACCTGACCAAGCTACTTCGGGGCGCCGCGGGAAAGAGGGGAATTGCCCTCGCGGCATGAGCGGGGCGAGCGGACCGGGGCGCCTCTCCCAGCGGAAATCGGAAGCTGGCCACAGCCGCAGCAGCACAGGATGGCCAGCCAGTGCGATCAGGCTTCCGAATTTCCCGACAAGCTCTAGCTAGAAAGTATACGACGAGGCGAGGAAAATATAGGCGAACCGGTTGGTCGTGTTGGTCACGTGGCGCACCAAAAAATTCTCGGCGGCCTCTTGCCTAATTGTCTGGCCCGAGCCGTATGAGATGATCGTGCCGACGTCGGTGGCGGTGTGCTCCGTCCGGTAGCCGATCGAGATACTGCCGCCATAGCGATTCACGTGTGTGAAGTTCGTCGTGTTGGGATTGTTGCCGCTGTCGTCATGGGGAGAGGGCGATGCCGCGAAATCGGTGAAGAAGCCGGCGCGAACCGGGAACCTGCCGCGCACAACATACTCGGCCCCGACCGATCCGTTGACGACCAGGTTGCGCTTGATGTGCTCGGCTAGGCCTTCACTCGCCCGGTCGGCGTCGTCGTGCACATCGAGCGGAAGCAGAAACATCGCATCAGCGGCGAATGTCCAGGGACCAGTGACCCACGCAGCGCCGAGCTGGATGCGCCATGGCAGCGTGGGCGATGCGTGCAAGCCGCCCTGGCTGATGGCCGCTCCGCTGGGCGCCACGCCGACGTCTTCAGCGGCAATGCCGGCGCGGCCGAAGTAGCGCCGGTCCTGGTAGAGTCCCGCTTCCTGTGTAAACACGGAGAGCCCCAGCTTCAGGTGGTCACTCACGTCGTAGCGTGCGCCGAAGGCGCCGACCAGACCCACGACGGTCTGGTCGGTGCGCCCGTCAACGACAAAGAAGTCGCTGGAGTTGGCCGAATTCATGGAGTTGTAGTCTAGCGACGCCGTGGAGGTGCCGATGAGGACATAGCCGCTCACCCCAAGGCCGAGGCGCCCAAACCGCCGGGCATAGGTCATGCCAGCCCAAATGGTCTGCTCGCTCTTGGTGCGGAACTCGGTTTCCGCGCCGGCGGTCCGGCGGTCATCGAGGACCTCGGATTCGGGCACGAAGATGCTCACCGCCAAGGCGTTAACCGGCGCCCCGTCAGGTTCAGCGCGCGGCCCCCACTTGAAGACTGCGGAGGTCGACACGGGGAACGTGTTGATGTCACTGTACGTGAAGTCGTGGCCTGTGCTCAGACCGTCCTTTTGGGTTCCGCTCACAAGGCCGTAGACCGACGCCGACAACGACAGAGACGAGGCCAGCGCAAACGCGATGCCCCCGGGGTTGTAGTACGGGCCAGCGCCGTCGTCGGCGAGTGCAGTGGCCGCTCCGCCCATGCCGGCAGCCCGCGACCCCACGAGGTAGGGTCGAATGTTGGCAGAATCCGCGCGCGCAGGGACGCTGCCCAAGAAAACCCCGCAGGCGGCGATGGTGACGACGCCGACTCCGCCATTCCACGCACCTGACCTACGCGAAGAAATCCAACGATTGCACATCGTGGCGCGTACCATCGCGCAAACAGCGACATGGGTCAACTCTGCGAGTGGTCTGGATCTTCTACCTAGCGGGCACGCTCGGCCGCGCTCTTCGCCGCGACCTACGTGGTGATCACGCTACAGCAGGACTTCCGCAACTCGGTCTTCGGGCTGCTGGGTTGTCGCCGAGCCGTGGCCCTGGCCCGCAACGACGGAGTGGCAAACGATGGCTGTGTCGGTCTGTCCGTGATAGGAAGGCGCCCCAGTAGACGAAACGCGGGGGATCCTATGCGAAACGGACTGATCGGACTCGTAAGCCCGCTGGTGTTCGCCGCGACGATGGCGACCGCTGGCTGTAGCAGCAGCTCCAGTGGCGGGGGCACAGGCGGAAGCTCCAGCAACGGTGGACAGGCGGGCGCCGGCACGGGCGGCGCTGCGGCGACGGGTGACTGGGCTGGCTGGCCGATGCCCAATGATCAGGCCGACGTGACTGCAGGCGCGCCCAATCTGGAGAGCTACGCGGACAATGGGGACGGCACGGTCACTGACAATGTCACGGGGCTGATGTGGCAGCAAACCGTTCCAACCGGCACGTACACCTGGGCGCAGGCGCTTGCCTATTGTCCTACCTTGACCCTCGCCAACCACGGCGACTGGCGCCTCCCGTCGCGAATCGAGCTGGTGTCCATCGTGGACATGGGGGTGACCAGTGGTCCAATGATAAACAATACGCATTTCCCCTCGACACCGACAGCCGTGTTCTGGTCTGCGTCTCCGGTGGCCGGCTTGCCGGCCGACGCGTATATCGTCGACTTCTTCAACGGCTACACGGGCTACTACATCATTACCGGTACCAACGATGTTCGTTGCGTGCGCTGAGGACCGGTATTTTGACTATTTGACGTCTTGACATTTTGAGAGAGCTGAATGCCGAGCTACTACGAAGCGTTGCCGATCTACAAGGTCGGCGCGGGGTTACACCGTCGCGGTGGCTCTCGAAGAACTGGAGTCTTGTGGCAAGGTCAGGTGGCGTCGTCTCGCCTGTATTTTCGAACGTCCATTGGCTGGCGAGCCTGAACAGGAGAAGCCGAAATGAACACTTGCACGCTCCGTGTCCTTGGCGCGCTCGTTGCTATTGCGGTTGCTCTTGCAACCTCAGCCAACGCCAGCGCCCCGACCGGCCGGTACGTGGTGACGAACGGCGGAACCGCCAGCGGAACCGTGTACGACACCAAGACCGAGCTCACCTGGCAACAGGCAATCCCGTCGACCACGTATACTTGGGCCGACGCCAAGACATACTGCGCCGGCGTGGGCACGAGCCTGGGAGGCACGGGCTGGCGCCTGCCGACGTGCAAAGAGCTACAGACCATCGTCGATGATTCGCGGACGAATCCAGCGATAGATCCGAATGCCTTTCCCTCGACGCCGTCAGCCTGGTTCTGGTCTTCGTCTCCGGTGGCCGGCTCGTCGTCCGGCGCGTGGCTCGTCTCCTCTTTCTACGGCTTCACGTACGGCTCTGCTTTTCCCTATCCCAGCTTTGTTCGTTGCGTGCGCTGAGGACGGACATTTTGACGTTCGACCCTTTGACCCCTTCTTGGCTATCGCAAACGTATCTGTCAGGCTTTCAGCCAGCGCAGGAGCTTCACCAGCGGCACCAGGCGGCGCGGCCGGATCACGCTTGCCTGAGAGCGCGCGCACGACGATCTTCACCGCCCAGTCGGTGGAGCGCAGGAAGGGGCGAAACGGCCCTTGGGCCATCTTGGTGTCCACGAAGCCGAAGCGGATGTTGGTCACGCGAACTCCGGACGGCCGCACGGCCAGGGACAGGGCTTCGAAATACGCCGACATGGCGGTTCCAGTCGCCTCTAGCTAGAAAATATACGACGAGGCGAGGAAAATATAGGCGAACCGGTTGGTCATGTTGGTCGCGTGCTGCACCGAAAAAGTCTCGGCGACGTCTGTCCTAATTGTCTGGCCCGAGCCGTATGAGATGATCGTGCCGACGTCGGTGGCGGTGTGCTCCGTCCGGTAGCCGATCGAGAGGCTGCCGCCATAGCGATTCACGTGTGTGTAGTTCGCCGTGTTGGGATTGTTGCCGCTGTCGTCATGGGGGAAGGGCGATGCCGCGAAATCGGTGAAAAAGCCGGCACGAACCGGGAACCTGCCGCGCACAACATACTCGGCGCCGACCGATCCGTTGACGACCAGATTGCGCTTGATGTGCTCGGCTAAGCCTTCACTCGCCCGGTCGGCGTCGTCGTGCACATCGAGCGGAAGCAGAAACATCGCGTCGGCGGCGAATGTCCAGGTGCCAGTGGCCCACGCAGCGCCGAGCTGGATGCGCCAAGGCAGCGTGGGCGATGCGTGCAAGCCGCCCTGGCTGATGACCCCTCCGTCGGGCGCCGCGCCGACGTCTTCAGCGGCGACGACGACGCGGCTGAAGACGCGCCGGTCCTGGTAGATCCCCGCTTCCTGCGTAAACACGGAGAGCCCCAGCTTCAGGTGGTCGCTCACGTCGTAGCGTGCGCCGAAGGCGCCGACCAGACCCACGACGGTCTGGTCGGTGCGTTGGCTAACGATGCCAAAGTCGCTGGGGTAGGCCGAATTCATGACGTTGTAGTCTACCGACGCCGTGGAGGTGCCGATGAGGACGTAGCCGCTCACCCCGAGGCCGAGGCGCCCAAACCGCCGGGCATAGGTCATGCCAGCCCAAATGGTCTGCTCGCTCATGGTGCGGAACTCGGTTTGCTGGCTGACGACGCCGTGGAGTTCCACGTTGGCGGTCTGCCGGTCATCGATGACCAGGGATTCGGGCACGAAGATGCTCACCGCCAAGGCGTTAACCGGCGCCCCGTCAGGTTCAGCGCGCGGCCCCCACTTGAAGACTGCGGAGGTCGACACGGGGAAGGTGTTGATGTCACTGAACGTGAAGTCGTGGCCTGTGCTGAGACCGTCCTTTTGGGTTCCGCTCACGAGGCCGTAGACCGACGCCGACAACGACAGAGACGAGGCCAGCGCAAACGCGATGCCCCCAGGGTTGAAATACGGGCCAGCGCCGTCGTCGGCGAGTGCAGTGGCCGCTCCGCCCATGCCGGCAGCCCGCGACCCCACGAGGTAGGGTCGAATGTTGGCAGAATCCGCGCGCGCAGGGACGCTGCCCAAGAGAGCCCCGCAGGCGGCGATGGTGACGACGCCGACTCCGCCATTCCACGCACCTGACCTACGCGAAGAAGTCCAACGATTGCACATCGTGGCGCGTACCATCGCGCAAACAGCGACACGCGTCAACTCTGCCAGTGGTCTGTGTCAGTGGTCTGGATCTTCTACCTGGCGGGCGCGCTCGGCCTCTTTATCCTGTGCGTGCGCGAGCCCGATACACCGCGGCCCTACAAATTCCGCCGACGCCACAAAAGGGCGAGCGCTACAAGACCAGCGAATGTGAAAATGGCTCTGCTGTCCGAGCTAGAAGTACCGCCATTCACATTGCACGAGCAGCCAGAGGACCCGGCTGAAGCCGTGCTGGCGCTGCTGCCGGCCGCACCATCGGAGCCGGTGTTACCTCCGGAACCGCTGTCGGCGCCTGCATCGGCAGCCGGCACCTGCGACTCGAGATAATTGCCGCTGACCAGGGTCGTGATCGAACTCGGAGGCAGCGTGATGTTGCCTGCAGTGACGGTGCCCAGATCGACCGCATTCTCGCTGGCCGAAGTGCGAATCGCCTTGTACGACGACGGCAAATTGCTGCCTGCCAGGGTCAGCGGCGTCGCGGCTGTTCCCGTGTTGATGGCGACAATGGTGAAAGCCCCCATCTGCGTGTTGTCAAAGGCCACGGCCAGGACGTTGGCGTCGCTGCTCTTGGCATCCACCATCTGCGCGCCTGGGCGGATGTAACGATAATATTGCTTCGAAACATAGTAGTTCTTCCCGGGGTTGTCGGGACCTGCCATGAGATCATTTTCATTCAAATCCGCGGGCGTGGTGCCGCCGCTTCCCTGCGCGTAGAGCCACGCCGTCATGTGCCCGTAGTACAGGCCGGCATAGATCGCCTGCGCCAGATCGAAGGCTCCGGAGCAAGTGCTGATCGCATTCGACGTGCAGGGGCCGCCCGTCCAGGTGTGGTTGTAGCCTGATGTTTCGGTCACCCACAGCGACTTGTTGGTGGATGCCGTCGCCCCTCGATAGGAAGTCGAGTACGCCACCAGGTTGCTCGTGGTCATCGGCGTGAAGCCGTCCACGTAGCCATGCACGGCGAATTTGTCGATCACCGAGAGTGCCCCCGAATTGTTCATAATCGCCGCAGTATAGGAGACTGGATCGAAGTCGGTGCTGTTGGTGCCGACGTCGCACTCGATACCGAGCATGTTCTCCGGGCCAAAGAATTTCACATTGGGGAACGACGCCTTGACCATCGGCCCTACCTCAAAGAGGTGCTGCGCATACTGCGCTTGCCCGTAGAAACAGGAATTCCCCTGCCAAAGCATCGGCTCATTCTGCATGCTAAGGCCGTACACATCGACGCCGATGTCCTTGTACATCTGCAAGCCGGCGACCAGCCAGCCCGCGAAGGAATTGACCATCGTGGGATCGAGGATGTTGCCGCCCGTGGTGTCAGTCGGTCGTATCAACGGCGTATAGCAGGTTCCCCAGTCCGGCAGGCCGTTGGTAGCGACAACGCACTTGTAATCGGCCGGCGGCGACCAAACACCGAGCAACGTCTTGAGCGGCACTTTGCTCGCGTTGGAAGCGGCGTAGAGCGACTGCACCACGGGCTTTTGCACGTCCCACTGCGTGTCCTGAGGCGCGTCCGCCGTCGCCGTCGGGTAGTACTGATTGCGCCACATGGTGATGCCCAAGTCGTCAATCACCATCTGGCTCCACGTCGGATTGAGCACCGTGGCCTGGTTCTTCCACACGTCGGCCGCTCCGAAGAATCCAAAGCCTTCGATGCTCTGGTACTTCGTGGCGCGATCGATGGTGACATCCGCCGATGCAATCGGAGCACTCAAACAGAGGACGAGGCCCGTCGCGACACCGAGATGGTATACCTTCTTCATGGGGCTTCCTTTCGCAATCGAGTCCACCAAAGCCCAGCGCCATGGTGAACGGATTCAAAGACGAGATGCGTTGGGAGTTGAATCTCCTAGTGTACTCCGGACCACTGGTGCGTGATCAGGGTTTGCAGGTAGGAGCCCCCCCATGAAAATCGTCGACCCTCGCACCGTCCACGTCCTCAAGAACCCAGTCGCCTTCACGCTCCAGGTTCTGAAAGCCTTCCAGGCAAACCAGGGCCTGCTTCTCGCCGGTGCAGTCGCGTACTACGCGCTCCTCTCCATCTCGCCGCTGCTCATCCTCATGGTTATCGCGCTGTCGCGAGTGATCGACCAGGACGTGCTCTTGGCAACGTTGCGCCAGGCACTGGAATACGTGGTGCCGGGCGAAAGCAAGGCGGTGGTGACGGAGCTGCGGAGGTTCCTCCAGCACCGCGAGGTGATCGGCTGGGTGCTGCTCATTACGATGCTGTTTTTCAGCTCGCTTGGCTTCAAGGTGTTGGAGAACGCGATCTCGGTGATTTTCCTGCACCGTGTGGCCAAGCACAGGCGGCACTTCCTGGTTTCCCTGCTGCTGCTGCCCTTCGGCTACATCGCGTTCATCGGCGCGGCGCTGTTCGTGGGCACCTTCGTGATCACCGACCTGGTGACGATAGGCGGCGCGAATCTCGCCATCCTGGGGCATAGCTGGTCGCTGAGCGGCTTCTCGCGCTTGCTGATCTACCTCGGCGGCGTCACCGTGGAAATTCTGCTCATCTCAGCGGTCTACTACTTCATGCCGGTAGGCAGGCTGTCGCCGCAGCACGCGCTGATCGGCGGCGCCACGGCGGGCCTGCTTTGGGAATTCATCCGCCATGGGCTGCGCTGGTATTTCGGCACGCTGTCACAGGTGAGCGTGGTGTACGGCTCGCTCGCCACGGGCATCATCGTGCTGCTCAGCCTGGAAGTGGCCGCCACGCTGCTGTTGTTGGGCGCGCAGGTGATTGCGGAATACGAAAGGATCGAGACGGGAGAAGCGGAGAAGCCACGGGGACCGATGTTCACTGAAGGCGTCTGAGTCAGCCGGGGTGCAGCCGCCAGTCGTCCTCGCCTTCCTGCATTCACGCGGCGCCCGCTACCACGGACGCCGCGAACGGCGGGGCGCCGGAATTTTCGCAGCCGCGAGATTGGGCAGCACCCCGGTGGCCAGGAACCCGTCGACGTGCGCGAGCAGCCGGACACTATCGGCCGCGGTCATCCAGGGATTGGCCAGATGGTCGATGACGTCCTCGCCGGTCATGCCCAGCCGGCGTCCTTCCTCGATGGCGACGGCGTAGCCTTCTATCTCGGTGGGACGATCCACGTACGCGAATCTCTCGTCCCACAGATCCAACCCCTGGTCGAGCTGGCGCAGATGCGTGAGTTCGTGCAGAAGATCGAGATAGAGATCGCGATCCGAGCCGCTGCGAAAGTACCACTCCGACAGCACGATGCAGGGCACGTCGACGTCGACGAAAGCGTAGCCTTGATGGCCGCGAATTTGCACACGCGCCCGCGCGAGCAGGCGATCGCGCGCGGCCGGAATCGCGGCGATGCGCGCCAAGGCCGGACTGGACGTCACCGCCGGCAGAACCTTGAGATAGGGATGCTCTCCGGTCGCGAGCGACCGGTCCACCTGCGGCCATGCTGGCAAATCTTTTTGCATCGGCTTGTCGGGGTTGCAGTCAATGGTACAAACAAGGCAATCGAGAAGGAACCAGTATTCGATGCTCGACATCGTCTATGAAAACGTCACCAGCGCCCCGACCGAGACCATCGTGGACCTCTATCGCGCTGGCGGCTGGTGGCAAGAAGAACCCGCCTGGCGCGCGGCGATTCCGCAGATGATACGCGGCAGTTTCTGCTTTCTCCTCGCCCGCGAGCCCGGGGGCCGCGTCGTGGGCATGGGGCGTGTGATTTCCGACGGCGCCAGTGACGGGTACATCCAGGACGTGGTCGTCCTCACGGAATTCCGCGGACGCGGCATCGGCCGCGAGATCATCCGGCGCCTGACCGATCGCTGTGTGGCCGCGGGCCTGACCTGGATTGGCCTGGTGGCGGAGCCCGACACGCAGAAATTCTACCAGGCGCTGGGATTCCAGCCGCTCCCTGGCTTTCAACCCATGCTCTACCAGGGGCGTTCCTGACCGTGACGACTTTTCTGGAATTCCCCTTCGCGCCCATCGGGATCGAGCAGCGCACGCTCGTGACCGACTTTCTGGCCCGCCACCCGCAACCCCTGTCTGACTACGGCTTTGCTTCGCTGTACGTCTGGTCGCCGGTTTTCCATTACCACCACGCCGTCGCTGAACCGGATACCCTCCTGCTTCACGCCCAGGTCGCCCCCGATCCTCAGCCGAGGCTGTTGCAACCGTTGGGACGGTTTTCCGAGTCCCTGCAGGAAACTCTACTCGCCCGCGCCCTCAAATTGCCCGCACCGCTGGTCATCGAATCGGTCAGCGCCGAGTTCTTGGCGCGCCATCCGACTTTTGCTGCCCACTTCCACGTGGTCGCGAATCGCGACAGTGCCAACTACGTGTACCACACCGAAGACCTGGCGGCATTGGCCGGCAGTAGCTACGCCAAGAAGCGCAACCTGGTCCAGCAGGCCACGCGGCTCTACGCCTGGCGGATCGAACCGCTCGGCCCGCAGCACAGCCAGGAATGTCTCGAAGTCGGCGACGACATCGCAGCCAAACGCACGACGCTTACCCTGCAGCAGGAAAGCCAGGCGCTGGAAACCGCGATTCGCGACTTCGGTGCGCTCGGGCTTCATGGACTGCTCCTGCGCATTGACGATCGGCCGGCCGCTTTCTCCATTTACGACCACCTGAACCCGACCACCGCCTTGGTTTTGTTCGAACGCGCCCTCCGCGAGAAGAAGGGGCTCTATCAGGTCATCAATCAGGAAACCGCCCGCGCCATCGCGACCCAGGGGCTGACCTTCATCAACCGCGAAGAGGATCTCGGGGATCCGGGCTTGCGCCGGGCCAAGCTCTCGTATCACCCGGTCCGGCTGGAAGCCAAGCACACGTTGACCTTGCGTCGCTGAAACTAGTCGCAGGTCCCGGAGCACGGAACCCACGTACCCTCAGTGGCCGTGATGGTCGCGGTGCCGTCTGTCAGCCCAGTCGCGCTGGCGGTCACCGTGATGGTGCCAGCACCCGTGGCCTGAACGATGGCGTAGGCCGCGCCTCCACTGGTGTTGCGTACATTTCCGCGGAACGTCTCTTGCTGCTGGCTTCCGCTGTCGACGGCAACGATGGTTCCCGGACCGCTAATCTTGAACGTCACCGAGGTATCCGTAGACACCTCCGCCTTGACGAACGAGATGTCGGACAGGTCGTTCAGAAGCGTGGGGTGATCCGCTGTGAGCACGATCTTACCCGCCACGGCAGCGCTGGGGGGAGCCGACTGAGAAGGCGCCCCCCAAATCTTGGCCCACTGGTAGCCGAGCGGACGCACAGCACCCATTTCGTCCATGAGGTGGTTCCCGACTCCCCCCATGGTGGGCCACTTGCCGTCCGACTCGCCCATGTAATCAACGCCCGTCCACATGAACTCGCCCGTGAGCCCCGCGTTGCCCGTGACGCTGGTCCATGTGCTTGTTTCGGTGCCCACCTCGGTGATGAGGCCACACTTGGTAGGCGAGGTGGCCCCGTTTGAAATCGCGACGGCGACGTTGTAGTTGTCGCCCCAGACATCGAGTAGCTTCGCGGTTGCTCCAGTGGTGTCTCCGGCCGTGCCGGGATCAAGCAAAGCCTGGGTGTCATAGTGGCCCGGGTCGAGTTCGTGACTGATGGCGACCATCTCGGTGAGGATGGGAGTCCGCGAGCTTATCGAATCGTGGATTTCGTTGCCCATGCTGTAGAGGGCCACGCTGGGATGGTTGCGATCCCGCATGATGAAGCCGGTAAAATCGACCTCCCACCACTTTGAGCCGGTGGCGGACTTTGGCAAAGGTGGCATTCCAGTCGGTTTCGTCGAGGCCGCATTGAAGTAGAGCGCATAGTCGCCAACGTCACTGTACTTGTGTGCGCCCCAAACATCAGTGAACTCGTCGAGAACCAGAAAACCCATCCGGTCCGTCAAATCCAGGAACTCCGGGGACGGCGGATCGTGGGCGGTTCGGATGGCGTTGACGCCAATGGCCTTGAGCTGCGCCAGCCGCCGCTGCATCGCCCGCGCCGGTGCCGCCATTCCAAGCCCGTGATAGTCTTGATGGTTAGCAACACCCTGGAATTTCAGACTCTTTCCATTGAGAGTCATGCCGGCACTGAACTTGAGGTCTCTGATGCCGAACGGGGTGACGTCGTCATCCACTGTCTTGCCACCGACTTGGACGTTGGTCAGCAGCTGATACATGTTCGGCGTGGTGAGGTCCCACAGTTTGGGGCTGGTCACAGGGACATCAAATGCAAAGGTGGCCGTTGCCCCGGCAGCAACGTCTTGGGCAGCCGCTGACACAGGTGCCAGCGCCGTCCCGCTGGCCGGACTCACAATCCCTTGCACGCTCACGCTCTGCGACGACGCGCCCGAATTGACCACCGAGGTGGTCACGTGCACAGTCGCCGACGCAGCCGTGGGGCTGGGCGTATTGACGAAGGTGGCGAACTGATCGATGTGCACTGGATCCGTCGCAATCACGCGCACGCGGCGGTAAATGCCAGCGCCCGCGTAGAAGCGCGAGGCGGGCTGCTTGCTGGTGTCGGTCTTGACCGCAAGCACATTCTCCGCGCCGAACTTGATACTCTTCGTCATGTCGTAGCGGAAGCTGACGTAACCGTAGGGATGATTCCCGAGCTGGGTGCCGTTGATGTACGCGGTGCTGTTGCCCATGACGCCGTCGAAGTCAATGAAGACTTGCTTGTCCGAGGTGACGGCTGCGGGAAGCGTGAAGTGGGTGCGGTACCAGCCGATTCCCGACGGCAGATAGCCCCCCCGGCCAGTGGTTGGGGCATCCTGCGCAAAAGGCCCCTCGACGGACCAGTCGTGTGGCACGTTGACCGGGCGCCAGCCGGAGTCTGGGAAGGACGCTTGATCCGCCCCGGTCGCATCACCCTTGTTGAACAGCCAGTTTCTGTCGAGCGGCATGATGGTCCGGACCCGGTTCCCGATCGGCGGCAGCGTGACCGCACCGCCACCACCGCCAGTCGTGCCAGCCGCGCCCGTGCCAGCCGCGCCGGTGTTGCCGCCTGCAGCTGTCGTCCCACCTGGTCGCGTGGTGCCGCCCGCTCCAGTGTTTCCGCCGACGGTTGCGGTTCCCGCGCCTGGGGTGCCGCCGAGATCAGAGCCTCCTGAAGCCGCTGCGTCGCCACCTGAGCCCGCTCCACCCGGCGCTCCGGCGCCCCCAGCAAGAACACCACCAGGCGATGGCTGCGTGCTGCCGCCCGCTGTCGTCTGCCCGCCCTTGCTGGTGGCGCCACCCAGGGTGATGCCTCCGGCGCCCGCCCCTCCGCCCTGGGTGCCTCCGACGGTGCCGGACGACGTGCTATTCCCGCTGCAACCGAGTGCCAACGGCGTGCCGAGCAGTAGCACCAGAACGAACGGACGTGCTTTGTGGATCATCTTCATGACTTCTCCTGCAAACGAGGACGTGCCTGTGGAACGCAGCGTCTTGTTGCGCGATGCGGCTTAGCCCAATTGAAAAACGCTACGCGCACAGTGTACATCCATTGGATTCGCCACGGGGTTGTCTGTCGCCGCTATTCTTCAATCACGACGAGCGACTCTGGCGCTTGCCACGGCGCCGAAGCCGGATGGCCAGGCCCAGTGCCAACATTGCGGCCCAGGGGCCAGCGCCGCGGTCGGCACCAGCGAGATGACAGCTGCACCCCGCCGTCCCCGTGGCGATTGGCGTCTGGATGAAGCCGCTCTGGATAGGACTGGCGTTGCCGCTGTTGTCCACCGCTGCGACACCCACTGTGTACAGAATCCCGTTCTGTAGAGTGCCCAGGCGCAGGCTGGTCTGGGTGGGAGGCAGAAGGCCCGAACAGAGATAGTTGGGATCGAGGTTCTGGAACATCGAAGGCGCCCCGATTTCAATGGCCGTGGTATTCCCGGCTCTCCTGACGTTTTCGTGGATGGTTGAGAGCGCCGAGGGAAGACAGTTCTCCGACGGAGAGCGGGCTGCGGGACGGTCTCGACGGGTAATTGAAAGGGTGCGCACGAAGGTTGGGGTAGCGTG
>Ga0265330_10001615_pt1 | contig 12856 bp, 10 predicted proteins | sample 41919metaG_FD_202083 | JGI IMG/M metagenome (GOLD analysis project Ga0265330, IMG submission 202083) | Rhizosphere microbial communities from Carex aquatilis grown in University of Washington, Seatle, WA, United States - 4-19-19 metaG | ecosystem: Host-associated > Plants > Roots > Rhizosphere... | reverse complement strand
TCACGGCGTGCCTCGCCACGCCACCGCAACTTGGATGAGGCCGCCGTCCGTGCAGCGCTAAGGCTCAATGTCCGCTACTGCCTTCGGACCGGACTCAATCGCCGCCACCCGAGAATGGCGGCTACGGGCCATAAGCGGCTAGGTCGCGCTTTAGCACGCACGTCCGCCATGCTCCGCTCAGCAGGCTCATATGGGCCTGGGCCGCGATGCGATTGGGCCAATATCGGAGCCCGAGGTCTGCGCTGGATCATTGTCGGACTGGCATTGGCGACTGAGCAGGTTTCTGCAACCTCCCTTTTTATTCGACGCAATCTACACGCCGCCATCGGGTGAGCCGACGCTAGATGTATGGACGCCGACCAAAACGGGGCGCTCTCTCAACTGCCTTCACCACCATGTGTCAAGGACGAATTATGTGAGATCGAAGAACATCCACAACACATAGTCGCCGATGCGGCCGGTATGCTTGCGGCCGATGAGCACTGGCACCGAACGCGCATCCGCCGCGCGCCGAAGCGTCCTTGTCATCTTATCGCGGTTGAGTTCAGAGGCAGAGATGACAAGGGGCACCACGATGCCGCACCAGCCGAGCCAGATCTCGGATCGCTTAAGTTTAGCCCCCCGTGGAGACGGGGGCACGTGCCATCGAGCACTAGCGCGGCATAAGCATAGGGGGTCGCTGAGACCTCCACGGCGATCACGATGGCGCTAGCAGCTCGAAGCTGAAAGAAGCCGCCGCCATGTCGGTCTTTCTTTGTGATACAGCCCCACTTGCTCGCCAAGCCCGCTGGAGTAGTCTCTCTGGTAAAGCAAGGAGCGAAGCCCGTGGGTAACTTCGTTCTCCTCGATCTAGCTGGCGGGATCGCCCTGCTGCTCTGGGGACTGCATATGGTGCAGTCCGGCATCCTGCGAGCTTTTGGTTCCGATCTGCGCCGCCTGCTCGGCAAGGCGCTCCAGAACCGTGTTACAGCATTTTTTGCTGGCCTCGGCATAACTGCCCTGCTGCAAAGCAGCACCGCCACCGGTCTGATGACGACCACGTTCGTCCGCGAAGGCCTTGTCGGTCTCGTTCCGGCCCTCGCCATCATGCTCGGCGCAAATGTTGGCACCACACTGATCGTTCAAGTCTTCAGTTTCGACATTTCGTGGATCGCGCCCGTGCTGCTAATTGCCGGCGTCGTCGCATTCAAGCGCGGCAGCCGCACGATCGTGCGGGACCTTGGCCGAGTCGCAATCGGCCTCGGCCTCATGCTGTTGTCCTTGCATATCCTGCTGGACACGTTGGCGCCTGCAGAAAACGCGCCGGGCGTACGCGCCCTGTTGCTCGCGATCACCGCAGAGCCTGTACTGAATGTCTTGTTCGGTGCAGTACTGGCATGGGCAGCACATTCGAGCGTGGCTGTCATACTGCTGGCCGCATCTCTCACCTATTCCAGCTTTATCGATCCGGCAGTAGCATTGGCCATCGTCGTGGGGGCCAACCTCGGGAGCGCCGTCAACCCACTCATAGAAGGCGGGCTCTCAGATCCGATCGCGCGGAGGCTGCCGCTCGGTAATCTTCTGAACCGCCTCGTCGGGTGCGCAATCATTCTGCCGATGTTACAGCCGGCAGCAGCCGTGATGGCGGCATTTGATACCAGTTCAGTGCGTCTCGTCGCGGACTTCCACACCCTCTTCAATCTTGCGTTAGCAGCAATCTTCATCCTACCGCTGCCAGCGATGGCGCGATTGCTGAGGTGGCTGTTGCCCGACCCGCCCCCGGGCACCGATCCGTCGGCGCCGATCTATCTCGATGACGCCACCGTTTCGACGCCATCGCTCGCCCTCACTTGCGCGGCGCGGGAAACGCTGCACATGGGGGACATCGTCGAGACAATGCTTCGGAAGTCGATCGATGCATTTATGAGCGATGACCGCAAGCTCGTTACCGAGATCGAGCGCATGGATAACAGCGTCGATCGGTTGCATGAGGCTATCAAGCTCTATGTCACCCGCATCACTCGGGAGAGCCTCGAGGATCAGGAGGGCCGTCGTGCCATGGAGATCATCGCCTGCGCGATCAACCTGGAGCATATCGGCGATATCATCGACAAAAATCTCATGGAGCTGGCGGCGAAGAAGATCAAGAACCGCCTTAGCTTCTCTCCCGAGGGAGCCGCCGAACTTCAGCAATTCCATCATATGGTCACCGGCAGCTTCAAGCTCGCGTTCACTATCTTCATGTCAGGTGATGTCAAGACGGCGCGGCAGCTCGTCGGAGAGAAGGTAACCGTTCGTGAGATGGAGCGCGCCGCCGCGGAGAGCCATTTCGCCCGGCTGCGCGAAGGATTGACCGCGAGTATCGAGACGAGCTCTCTCCATCTCGACATTATCCGTGACCTAAAGCGCATCTTCTCGCACATCTGTTCGATCGCCTACCCAGTCTTAGAGGCCAGCGGAGAGCTGCAGCCAAGCCGTCTGAAAGTGTCAATCTCCGCCCGCCCCAATGGGGGCGAAGGGTTCGAGGAAAGTAGGTCCACATGATGGAAGGCAGCCGAACGCCAAATGTGATCGCCGATTTCTGGCTTTGGTATGAGAGACGGCAGAAGCGTGAGCGTGGCGCGCTTAGTTGCTACGCTCTTGATCGTTGTGAGGAGGCCTTCCGGTATCGAGAATGGGAACGTTTCGGTTATTGGTTTTCGATCTACTGCCGGGAACGGTCCGCTGGGACGAGGAGTAATTGACGAGCGATCTCGGCTGGGTACCTCGGCTGCCTGCGAGTAGCACGACAGGTCCTCATCGGCCCGGTCCGGTTTGGGTCAGGAGCCGCTGTTCACGAACTCGGCGTGAGCGTCTGCCGCCCTCCGGTTAGCGGACCTGGGCCGCGGCAGGGCAATCGGCCTCAATGGGCACAGAAGCCGGTCCCCTCGGTGTCTCGCGGGCGGCTCTATGCCTGCCCGGCTGATCTAGCGGAAGGTCTTTGATTTCAATGCGCGGCCGCTGCCGCTTTAGCCTCGCCGCGGGCCATGAGAGCATCGACCGCGACTTGCTGATTTCACTGTAGCGCACGGATCAGATCGGTGCCCGCTGGCATAAAAATTCGCCCCCGTCGATAACAGCCGGGGCCGATAGTTTCAGATATTTATACCGCTACCAGTCGCAGCACCTTCCGGGATCGCAGGGACTCCACCTGGCGGCGCCGGCGCCGCTTGCAAGGTCTCAAATGAACGAGCGATCAATCTTGATCTTGTCGAACGGGACGCTCTGCAAGTAGCCGAGCGATGAATAGCCTATACCGAAGTCATCCATCGAGATGCGAACCCTGAGACCTCGCAACCGGCGAAGGACGGTGAGGGTTGTTTCGGTCTCGTTCAAGAGGACCGCCTCTGTAATTTCTAACTCCAACCTGCTAGCTTCCAAACCGGACTCTACCAGATGACTCAAGACAACCTGTCACGCTACCTGTCCCGTTTTGATAACCTCCGTTCCTCCTCGCCGGAAATTCGAACTTGGTCCCCTGCCATGACCCCATCCGGAGGCGTGACGATGATTCGGTCGCTTAGGCTCAGGCCCGACGCCATCTCAATGACTGACCCCAGGTCGCGCGATATCGTAACGGATTTCAGCGCAACGCGATCCTGGTCGTCAACCGTTGCAATCCGAAGTCCATCTTGATCGAAGATCAGCGCGCTGGCTGGAACGCTGATCACCTTTTTTGGATCAGCCAATTCAAAGCGAATATTGGCAAAGCCGCCCGTCATCAATTCGCCGGCCGCGTTGTCGACGATTAGCAGCGTCCTAACCGTCCCCGAAGCGGGGTCGACCGACTGCGAGGAGGCCTTGACCGTTGCCCTGAACGAACGACGGGGAAACTCCGGCACCTTCACTTCTGCCTTCGTGCCGACTGGTATTTCAGTGACATAGCTTTGCGGGATGTTCACATAGACGCGGAGCTTGCTGACATCCGAAACGACGAACAACGGCGCGCCTCCCCCAGCGCCGGCATTGATCAATGCACCCACATCGGTCGAGCGCGCCGTGACGAGCCCCTCGAACGGGGCGGTGATGCGCTTGTATTTCTCCAGAACGCGCAGCCGGTCCAGATCGGCTTGCGCGGCATTAACAAGACCTTCCTTGTTGCCGGCATCGGCCGCACGTTGATCGAGATCCTGCTTCGAGACCGCGCCGGACTGGATGAGCGAGTTTCCGCGCTCCAGCGTCGCTTGCGAGAGCTTGTAATTCGCCTTGGCGCTCGCCACCGAAGCTTGTGCCTGCATGATCTGCTGGTCTAGATCGGGGGCATCGATCAAGGCGAGCAATTGTCCAGCCTTCACCGAGGCGCCGATATCCGCTTTCCATTCCTTTAGATAGCCGCTGACGCGGGCGTAAATCTGCGCCTGGGAATAGGCTTCAAGCCGGCCCGGCAGATCGATCGTGGCCTTCGGCGCCTTGGAGCTGGGATAGGCCACTGCGACCGCGGGAATGGCCTGGGTTCGTGTCCAGTCGGACAGGCGCGCATCCGCGATCCGGCGCGTGAGGAAGCCCGTCCCGACAATGATGAGAGCCATAATCAGGAGAGCGAAACCACAGAGGCGTATCGCTCGACCGGACACCAAACGGCTTGGTGGATTAGGCGACATGCGGCGCTCCAATCGCAGAATTTTGCACGCGGCGCTCGCCGCTGTGGACAATACTAAACATGACCGGGACAAGCATCAGCGTAGCACAAGTGCCGAAGATGAGCCCCCCGACCACAGCGCGGCCGAGCGGCGCATTCTGCTCACCACCCTCGCCGAGGCCGAGAGCCATCGGAGCCATGCCTATTATCATCGCCAACGCGGTCATCAAAACCGGCCGGAAACGTACAAATCCCGCTTCGATGGCAGCATGGATCGGATCGCCGAGCGCCTCGAGGCGTTCGCGCGCGAAGCTGATGACAAGGACGCTGTTCGCGGTCGCTACACCCATGCACATGATGGCGCCCGTGAGCGCCGGTACCGACAGCGTCGTTCCGGTGGAAAAAAGCATCCAGACGATCCCCGCCAAAGCGGCCGGCAGCGCCGCAACGATCACGAACGGGTCGCTCCAGGACTGGAAATTCACGACGATCAGCAAGTAGATCAGCACGATCGCGCCAAGCAGGCCGAATAGGAGCCCTTGGAATGCGCTGTTCATGGTCCGCACCTGCCCCATGATGACGACCTGTGCGCCCTTCGGAACCTGTTTCGCCGTCGCGGCGATAACGCCCTGCACATCCGAAGCCACCGCGCCGAGATCGCGGCCCTGAGTCGTCCCATAAATCTGGATGACGGATTGAATATCGTATTGAGAAACAACGGCACTTCGCGCCACCCGCGAGATGTCCGAAACCGCGCCAAGCGTCTGCGGCGCAGCGCCAGCAGCCGTCACCGACACGTTTTTCAGCGCATTCAGCGAATTGATTTGATATTGCGGCATTTGCATCACGATCGGATAGGAGACGCCGTTTGCCGGGTTGAGCCAGTAGGTCGGCGCTACCTGGCTCGATCCCGCCAGATTGACAACCAGACTATTCGTGACGTCGCGCTCGGTCACGCCCACGTATTGGGCACGCGTCCGATCCACATCGACATCGAACCCGGGACTGTTCAACGACTGCTGCACACGCGCATCGACAAGGCCTGGCACGTGCCGCAAGCGGCGCAAAAGGATCTGCGCATACGCGTAACTCGCGCTCACGTCAGGACCCCGAATCTGCACGTCGATTGGAGCCGGCGCGCCGAAGTTCAGGATCTGACTGATGATGTCGGCCGGCAAAAACGAAAAAGTCGTTCCCGGAAACTTGGCGGGCAAGAGTTCGCGCATGCGACGGACGTATTCGGCGGTCGGCCGGTGCCCTTCCCTCAATTTAATCTGAACGTCGCCGTCCTGCGTCCCAATCGTACCGGTGTTATTGTAGGTCATGTTGATGCCGCTGACCGGCATGCCGATGTTGTCGACCAGAGTGTCGAGTTGGTCGGGGGGAATGATCTTGCGAATCTCGCGTTCGATGCCGGCAAACTGGTTGGCGGTTTCCTCGACCCGGGTGCCGATCTGGGTCCGCGCATGCATCAATATTTGACCCGCGTCCACGGATGGGAAGAAATCGCGGCCGAGGAATGGCGCAAGACCGAATGACAGCACGACAACGCCAAAAAAACCGATGACGAATGTCTTCCGCCAGGTCAAAGCCAGCGTGAGAAGTTCGCGATAGATCGCACGCAGGTGCTCGAACCTGGCCTCGAAGCTACGCTGAAATCGGACGAAAGGGTTACGCGATGGCGGCAACGAACCGTCGAGACCGTGCATGTCCGTGTGCGGGGCATGCGGCCGCAGCAAATAATTCGCCAGCGTCGGCACGAGCGTGCGCGAGAGGGCGAATGAGCAGGCCACAGCGGCCATCACTGATTCCGCCATCGGCACGAATAGAAATCGCGCAACCCCCTGGAGGAAGAACATCGGCACGAAGACGATACAGATACACAGCAGCGAGACGAAAGCCGGCGTGACGATCTGCCTGGCGCCGTCCATGATAGCGGGTTCGACGGCCTTGCCCTGCTCCAAATGCCAGTTGATGTTTTCGATAGTCACGGTCGCATCGTCGACAAGAATGCCGACCGCGAGAGCAAGGCCGCCGAGCGTCATAATGTTGAGCGTCTCGCCGAGCATAGAGAGAGTAGCGATGGCGCCGAGGATGGATAGCGGGATAGATGTCGCGATGATTACTGTCGAACGCCAGCTTCCGAGGAACATCAGAATCATCAGGCTTGTGAGCGCCGCCGCAGTCGCGCCCTCGAAGATGACTCCGCTGATTGCCGCTCGCACGAACACCGATTGATCGCCGATCTGCTTAATCTGCAACGTCGGCGGCAAGATATCCTTGATCGCTTGCAATTTCTGCTTGATGCCGTCGATAATCGCGAGCGTCGAAACGGAGCCGTTCTTCAGGACCTGCATCAGCACCGACCGATTGCCATCGACGTGTACGATGTTGGTCTGCGGCGAGTTGCCATCAAGCACATGGGCGACATCGTGGATGTAGACCATAGCCCCATTGACCGTCTTGATGGGCAGATCGCCGAGCGCGGAAATCGCTGAGGGGGCGTTGTTGAGTTGGATCGCGTATTCGAATTTTCCGATTTTTTCCATACCGACCGGCGTCAACAGGTTTTGCGCCGCGAGCGCGTTTGCGACGTCCTGCCCCGAAAGCCCGCGCGCCTGCATCGCCTCCGGATCCAGATCGATCTCCACCTGCCGTTGCTTGCCACCATACGGGAGGGGGATCGCCGCACCCGGCACTGTCACCAGCGGCGTCCGCACGGTATTCAAACCGAGATCGGCGAGTTGCTGCTCGGTCAGGCCCTTACCGGACAAGGCCAGTTGAATGATCGGCACCGTCGACGCGTTGTAATTGAGAATGAGCGGCGGCGTCGCCCCGGGCGGCATTTGCTTGACCAGCGTCTGCGCGATGGCCGTGACCTGCGCGTTCGCCGTCCTAATATCGACGTTCGGCTGGAAGAAGACCTTCGTAATGCTCAGCGTGGTGTAGGAGGTCGCCTCGATGTGCTCAATGTCATTGACGGTGGTAGTCAACGCACGTTGAAACTGTGTGGTCATCCGGCCCGCCATCTGATCCGGCGGTAATCCAGTATATTGCCAGATCACGGCGATCACTGGGATTCGGATATCCGGGAATATGTCGACGGGCGTGCGGATCGCTGCCAGCGGTCCAATGATCAGGATCGCCAGCGCTAGGACAACGAATGTGTAGGGCCGCCGCAGGGCGACTCGAACAAGAGCGACCATCCCCCGAGTGCTCCAAACTCCAGCCCGTTTGCCTCAGCGCCCCCTCAGACTGGACGGACCATTAAATATCCAACGGACGTCGGCCTCGAAACCTGCTGCCGCCAAAGATCGCCGCGGCAGGGTTCCGGTGTGGAATTAGCGGAGGGATGCATTTTCGCTGAGGGCGGATCGCTCGGCAAGTCGCGCGCGGGAAGACCCGAAGGCTGTTGCCGACGCAGCAGGCGTCTGCCCGCGGACGGTGCGCAAGCGGATCGAGGGGTCGCCCCGATGTTCCGGCGGGCCTTGAGAATCGCAGTTCGCGGCGGCATGGTCGCTAGCATCATGGCCAACGAAAAGAGCCGCAGCGCCACCGCAGTGCGCGGCAATAGTGCGAATGCGTTTGCGGGCCGAACGCTTGGATGAGAGAAGCAGCAGAAGAGCGCAATTAATTTTCCGCCGAAACCACCCCGGCGCGTTAGGACCAGTCGCGGTCGATCCGCGACCGCTATCGACCCGCTGCTTGAAGAGTGCTGCTACGAAGATTTCGGCGCCCTAGCCAAGATCCTGGGCCTCGGCCTGGTCGACGAGACCGCACAAAGGATCGGAAGCGATCTGTTCGTTCCCAGCAAATGGGCCGAACTCGTTCAGGCCTTGCTCGAACCTTCGCCCGAAATCGCAACGACCACCGCAGCGTTCGACGAGACGAAAGAGGCTGATGACGGAGTTGTCGAGGCCGGCGAGGAGCCGGCAGCGTGACCGAAGTCACCCTTTGCGAGCGGGAGACCGCGCGGCCCGAGCTGGCGCCTCGCATTGCCGCCGTACGCGACCGGGAAAGCGTTTGGAGACCACAGCAGCCATAACGAGGATTAGGTCAACAGCGTCTCAGGGTGGCTTCCGGCGGCGGCTGCCCGATTGTCCTTCGACGGCAATCCAAGTTTTGCAGCCTTCATTTGGACGGTATCATGGGATCGGCGCATGCGACGTGCGATCGCCGTGATGGTAAGAGGCGTAGACCATAGCCGCTTAAGCATCTCGTCTTCGGCGTCTGACCATCTAGTATAGATCGGCGGTCCCGGCATGATTATGAATTGAACGACCAGCTCCTCTTTTCCCCTGCGGCCCCCCGACAAAAAAAGCTTGATTAGGGTCTCCTCGCCTCGTCTGCCGCGCGAACACAGCTCAAATCTGGGTGCGACGAGGAGGGACGTTCGGGCAGAAATAATCGAAAATGACCATCGGTACGTCTACATGGAGCTTCTAGCCCCGCCGCGCTGACCGATGATCTGGAGCCTGGTGAGGGGTTCCTGGTTCCGTCGGTTGCGACGGAGTGAGGCCACGTAGTCTCGCGCCCGCCTATAGCCAAACCGATGCGCTCTATCGTTTGCGATCGCTCCGCGCCGCTCAATGATACCCAATTTCAGGTTCCAGCGGGACGTCGGCGATCAAATTGAGCGCCAACCGGTCCAACATCGCGCTTGCCTCTGCGTGATGCTCCGGCGACCAGCGCGATGCGAACTCGCTCAGGACGGCTCGATGAGCTGTGACCATGCGATCAAAGAGTTCGCGTCCGAACTCCGTCGAAGTGACACTCTCACGGCTATGCTTGATGATGCCTTTCTCAACGAGCAATGAGGCGGTGGAAGTCAATCTGCTTAAAGACACGCGGAAGCGGTTTGACACGTCGGGTAATAACGACGGCCCCGATCGACAGATCTGAATCAACAGCCACATCTCGTCTGGAGCCAGCGGCAAGTCGAGCGACCGCGCAATCCGCCGGTAGACGTGCCAATGGCGTTCGCGGGATTCGAGGCTCGTCACGATTGTCTCCGACTCCTCCAAAGAGGTCGCATCGCGCGGCATGGCGAAGCTCTCGCCAAGTCCTTCAGGCCGCACTGGTCCGCGCAATGGCACCTCCTGCAAAAGCCAGGTAAGCGCAAATCCGACTGCTGATATTGCTGCGGCCGATGAAGCCAACAGCGCAGGAGACGACGAAGATGCGGTTACGGAAGAGCGAAAGTGGCAGGATCGGCTGCGACGCTCGGCTTTCTACCAGAATAAAGCTGCCAAGGCCCGCCAGGGCAACCGCGGTCAGCATCCCGCTCCAAAGCGACATCCACGCGAACGCCTGTCCGCCCAAGGTGCTCAGCAGCATCACTGACGTCAGCAATACCGCCAGCAGGCCCGCTCCCGTGAAGTCGATCACTCGGGGCCGGCTCGCTGCCTGCGAACGAAACGACAAGCCAATCACGATGATGGCCACCATACCCAGCGGAATATTGATATAGAAAATCCAGCGCCAGCTCAGGTGCTCTACGAAGTAGCCACCGATCAACGGTCCGATTACGGTCGAAACGCCGAACACTGCCCCAAATAAACCTTGATAGCGCCCGCGCTCGCGCGGAGTGACGATGTCGCCGACGACAGCCATGGCCGTTACCATCAGCCCGCCGCCGCCTAGGCCCTGAACTGCGCGAAAAGCAATCAGCTCTAACATTGACCGGCTCATGCCGCACAAGGCGGAGCCGATCAGGAATAAAACTATCGCGGATTGCAACACGACTTTTCGACCAACAAGATCGCCAAGCTTGCCGTAGAGGGGAGTAACGATTGTCGTCGCAAGCAGATAGCCTGTGACGATCCAGGAGAGATGGGCAAGGCCACCGAATTCTCCGACGATCGTCGGTAGCGCCGTCGACACTATCGTCTGATCGAGGGATGCAAGCAGCATCACCAGCATCAGAGCTCCGAATATCAAGCGCACAGATTTCGCTGAGGTAGACGGCATTAGCGCTTCCATTGCTATTCGCGACGCTTCTGCGCCGGCCCACGAATCTTCACGAGATTCTGGGCGGTATTGATTAGCGCCACGTGAGAGAACGCCTGGGGGAAGTTGCCAAGAAACCGGCATCCGATCGGATCGTACTCCTCCGCCAGTAAGCCCAGATCATTTCGATAGGCGAGGAGTCGTTCGAAAAGCCTCAGGGCGTCGTCATGCTGGTCCGACAGCGCTAGTGCATCGGCAAGCCAGAACGTACACGCGAGGAAGGCCCCCTCTCCTCCCGCAATCCCGTCATCGACTCGGCTAGGGCTATAGCGTCTTATCAGTCCATTCACTTGCAACGACCGGCGAACCGCGTCTATCGTTCCGAGAATACGAGGGTCGCGCGCCGGCAAGAACCCCATTTGCGGCAATAGAAGCAGAGCGGCGTCGAGATCCCTCGAGCCGTAAGATTGGACAAAGCTGTTTAGGGTTGGGTCGAATCCGCATCGACAGATCTCCTCGTGGATCTCGTCCCGAATCCTCGCCCAACTATTGAGCGGACACTCGGTCGGCGACGATCGCGCCATCTTAATGGCGCGATCGAAAGCAACCCAGGCCATTGCTTTGGAGTGGGTAAAATGCCGCGGTTGGCCACGCACCTCCCAAATCCCGGCATCCGGCCGCTTCCATGCACCCTCCAGGAAGTCCAGCAACGTCCTTTGCAGAGCCCATGCGTCCGGGTTCGGCTCCAGGTCCATCTTTTCCGCCGTGTAGAAGACGTCCATTAGCTCGCCATAGACGTCAAGCTGAAGTTGGGAATGAGCGAGGTTGCCGATCCGAACAGGCGAGCTTCCCTCGTAGCCTCTCAACCAGGGAAGTTCTCGCTCTTGCAAGTGACGCTCGCCCGCCACACCATACATGATCTGCATCTCTTCTGGCTTTCCCGCGGCGGCCCTCAATAGCCATTCACGCCAGGCATGCGCTTCGTCGCGATAGCCGCCCGCCATCAAAGCGTACAACGTGAGCGTCGCGTCCCGAATCCAGCAGTAGCGATAGTCCCAGTTGCGCACGCCACCGATTTCCTCCGGGAGAGACGTGGTCGGCGCAGCTACGATCCCTCCGGTTGGAAAGTAGGTCAGCATCTTAAGCGTGATTAACGAACGTATGACCGCGTCGCGGTAGGGCCCTTCTACAGACGCCCGACTTGTCCAGAGCCGCCATCCGCTGTCTGTGGAGCGCAGCATGTCGTCGGGTTCGCGAAACACGATGCTTTGTCGATGAGACGGATGCCAACTCAATACGAATGGAATCGTCTGACCCGCCTGAATTGTGAACTCGCCCGTATGGGCGTAATCTTCCCCTGAAAGATGAACCGGCGTCCGCAGCTGAATCTGATCAGGCCCTGCGATTGCAGTTAAGCCATAGCTGCGCCTGCGTACCCACGGGATCGCGCGCCCGTATTGGAAGCGAAAGACTATTTTCGTCCTGACCTGAACTGAACCGCGATCGCAACGGACCAATCGAACGAGATCGATCTGATGATCGTCGGTCGGGGCCGGCATGAAGTCGATGATCGTTATGGCACCGCCATCGCATTCGAAAGTTGTTTCAAGAATTGCCGTATCTGCACGATATCGGCGCTGAACCCGATCAGGCGCCCCGTTAGGAGCGATAATCCAGTGACCATTCTCCGGGCCGCCGAGCAGACTGGAAAAGACAGCCTCGGAATCGAACCTCGGCATGCACAGCCAGTCGATGGACCCATTTCGGCCAACCAGTGCCGCTGTTCGCGCATTTCCGATGAAGCCGTAGTCCTCAATGCGAGTATTCATTCGTGAGTGCCCTCGATGATACGAGTTCATGGAACTCAAGTGACTGCATAGAGGTTTCCAGTGTTAAGACAGCGGATTATTTGAAGGGTCCTTCTGCGCGGATATGTCGATTTGCTGTCTAAACACAGCGGGTGGAGACCGACATTCTAATCCCGATACGCCGATTTTACGCGCGCGCCGTGGCGCCACGAGGGGAAGTTCCTGTCCAAAGTTTAATATTTCGCCGCGCAGGATAATGCAGCGACTCCCGTTTCCAGATTGGATGACGTGAGTGTGCTGGTCGGGTTGCTCTGCAATGAAAGAAGCGGAGCTGGAACGCCTGCTGGTAAATCACTTCCTCCTGGAGCGGGAGCATGAGGCGAGTTCCGGTTTGGCGCGCTCGGTCGAGGCACTGCCGCAGAAACTGCCCCGACAAACAGCCCGCTTTGCTGGCGTCGTTCCTGCTCTGCTCGATTGGAAGCTGGATTTGGCATGGCTCCGA
>Ga0265330_10001614_pt1 | contig 12872 bp, 10 predicted proteins | sample 41919metaG_FD_202083 | JGI IMG/M metagenome (GOLD analysis project Ga0265330, IMG submission 202083) | Rhizosphere microbial communities from Carex aquatilis grown in University of Washington, Seatle, WA, United States - 4-19-19 metaG | ecosystem: Host-associated > Plants > Roots > Rhizosphere... | reverse complement strand
TCGCGAGGGCCAAGCGATTGCTTGCCTACGAGAGCGCGCCCGGTGGGTGTTCGAACGGGTGCGCCGGGGCGGCCGGGCGCGTCTACGACAAGCTCACCACTCGGCTCGGCCCCCTCCTCGGTGCCGCGGGTGTCCAGGCATTGTTCGCCCGCAGCGCCAGGCTGGCCAGCCGCGATCTGGCGGTCGTGGCTGGCGTCGGACTGCTGGAGAGCTCGACCACCCTCGCCGCGTTCTTGCAAGGTCTCGAGCCCGGAGTCGCTCAGCAGGCGGCGGAGGCGCTCATCGGAACTTTCCTCTCACTCATCACCACCTTCATCGGCGAACGGCTGACGCTCCAGGCTCTGCGGAGCGCGTGGCCCACAATCGAGGATCCGGCACCTGACCCGGCACCCAAGGAGAACAAAGAATGAACGACCGTGTTGCCATCCGGAAATTGCCTTCCGGGGTGCCTGGCTTCGACGAGGTGCTGGGTGGCGGAATTCCAGAGTTTTCCTTGAACCTGATCGCCGGAGGTCCAGGCTGCGGCAAGACGACCCTTGGTCATCAGATCATGTTCGCGAACGCCAGCGCCGAACGGAAGGCCGTGTACTTCAGCATCATCGGGGAATCGCCGATCAAGATGCTCCGCTACCAGCAGCAGTATGCCTTCTTCGACGCGGCCAAGATCGGCGACGGCTCGGTGCGGTTCATCCACCTCGGCGAGCAGGCGCTCGAGGGCGGGCTCTCGAAGGTGCTGGAGACCATCAGCGAGGAGATCGAGCGATCGAATCCGGGGATCGTGGTGGTGGACTCATTCCGCGCCATCGTGCGGGGCACCCTGGCGGCGAGGCCCGGGGGCCAGATGGAGCTGACGGACTTCATGCAGCGCCTGGCGCTGGCGCTCACCAGCTACGAGGCCACCACCTTCCTCATCGGCGAGTACGACGAGGGCGAGCATGACAGCGCGGTGTTCACCGTGGCCGACGGGCTGGTCTGGCTCTCTCAGCCGATCGATCGCAACTCCGTGGTGCGCAAGCTGCAGGTGGTCAAGATGCGCGGACAAGGGCAGATCCCGGGGCTGCACACCGCCCGCATCAGTGACAGCGGGTACAGCATCTTCCCACGGCTGCTCGAGCCGCCGGAGATCGCCGCCGAGCGCCCCCTGTCTCATCGCGTTCGGACGGGTATCCCGGGCCTCGACGGGCTCATGGACGGCGGTATCCCCAAGGGTTATTCGGTGCTGGTCACCGGTCCTTCCGGCTCGGGCAAGACCGTGCTCTCCAATCGGTTCATCGTCGAGGGCGCCAGCCGTGGGGAGCACGGGGTGGTCGCCGTCTTCGAGAAGCGCCCGAACGACTATCTTCAGACCACGCCGCACGGCGAGGAGTTCGAGAGGCTGGTCCGTGAGAAGAAGCTGGAGGTCCTCTATCTCCGGCCGCTCGATCTCTCGATCGACGAGACCTTGCTGGAGCTACGGCACGCGGTGCAACGCCTGGGTGCGAAGCGGGCGGTGATCGACTCGCTGTCCGGCCTGGAGCTGGCGCTCGCGCCCACCTTCCGGGCCGACTTCCGCGAGTCGATCTACCGGATGATGGGAGCGCTGACCGGGCTCGGTGTCACGGTGATGGCGACGGTCGAGCTGGCGGACTCGTACGTCGATCTTCGCTTCAGCCCACAGGGCATCGCGTTTCTGACCGACGCCATCATCATCCAGCGCTACATCGAGATCGACGGGCAACTCAGGCGCGCCATGGCGGTCGCCAAGCTGCGCGCCAGCCAGCACAGCAAGGACCTGCACGAGTACGAGATCGGCCCGGACGGCGGGATCGTCCTCGGTCAGGTGCTGAAGGGGTACCAGGGTCTCCTCACCGGGAGCCCGGCGAGGAGCGGGGACAGGGACGTGCCGTGATCGGGTCCGACTTCCAGACGTTCGAGGCGGTCGGCGCCCTGGTCGTGGTGCTCGACGCCGACGACCGGATCGTCTACTGGAACCAACCTTGCTCGGACTTGACCGGCTACGCCGTCGAGGAGGTTCGCGGGCGCCGGCTGTGGGATTTCCTCCTGATTCCGGGAGAGGTCGAGCCGGTCCGGTCCGTGCTGGGACAGCTGCGGACGGCCCAGCGCCCGAGACCCTACGCGAACTACTGGCTCACGAGGACCGGCGAGCGTCGCTGGATCGCCTGGTCCCACACGGTGGCCAAAGGCCCACGTGGAGAGGCCCGCTACTTCATCAAGACTGGAATCGACCGGACCGAGAGCAAGCTGGCCGAGGACAGGCTGGCCGGGATCATCGGCATCGCCGCCGACGCGATCATCTCGATCGACGACCAGCACCGGATCGTCATGTACAACCGCGGCGCCGCCGCGATCTTCGGCTGGTCCGCCGCCGAGGTCATCGGCAAGCCGCTCGACATCCTGTTGCCCGAGCGCGTTCACGGCGTCCATTCCCGGCATCTTCGCGGCTTTGCCCAGGGTGACGAGATCTCCCGCCGCATGGGCCAGCGGGCGAACGAGATCGTGGGGCGCCGGAGCACCGGAGAGGAGTTCCCGGCGCAGGCCGCCATCTCCAAGCTCGACGTGGGGGGCAGTCAGGTGTTCACCGTCGTCCTGCGGGACCTCACCGAGCAACGCCGCCTGGAGCGGGAGCGCGAGCTGGTCGCGGATCTGGGGACGTCGCTCGAGAACACGCTCGACCACCAGGACACCCTCACCCGGATTGCGCGGTTGATGGTCCGGGACCTGGCGGATTTTTGCATCGTGGACGTGCTCGAGGACGGGGCAAACCCGCGGCGGATGAAGGCGGTGCATCGCGACCCGACCAAGGCGGTGCTGTGCGAGCTCTTCCAGCGGCTCTCCGTCGAAGGATGGCACGCGCGCGTGTTCTCCTCGGTGGTCGCGACGAAGCGAGCGTGCCTGGTGACGGAGCTGTCGGCGCGGCATGTGGAGCTGGCCGCGCCGAGCGACGAGTATGCCCAGGCGCTGCGTGAGCTCGCCCCGCGATCGCTCATCGTCGTGCCGCTGTTCGCCCACGGGAGGCTGCTCGGGACCCTGGCGCTGGTTTCGACCCACCCCGCGCGGCGCTACGAGCAGAGGGAGCTCCGCCTGGCGGAGGAGCTGGGGCGCCGCGCCGCGCCGGCCATCGACAACGCCCGTCTGTACGAGGACGCCCGGCGCGCCGCCGACGACCTGCGTGAGGCCAACGCCCAGATGGTGAGCGCGACGATTCGGGCGCAGGAGGCCTCGGAGGAGGCGGAGGCGGCGAAGGTGCGCACGGAAGGGCGCGAGCAGGAGCTGCGCGAGATCGCCCAGTTTCGCGAGATGTTCATCGGCATCCTGGGGCACGACCTCCGCAACCCGCTCGGGTCGATCGGCATGGCGACGGGCCTGTTGCTCCGGCGCGGCAACCTCGATCCGCCAGCCGAGCAGCAAGTCGCTCGCATCATCAAGAGCAGCCAGCGGATGACCCGGATGATCTCTCAGCTCCTCGACCTCACCCGTTCCCGGCTGAAGGGCGGGTTCCCGCTCGACCTGAAGCCCACCGATCTGTGCGAGGTGTGCCGGGGCGTCGTCGAGGAGTTCGAGGGGGCCATCCACCTCGACGCTTCAGGCGACCTGACGGGCACCTGGGACGCGGATCGCTTGACGGAGGCCCTCTCCAACATCGCGGGGAACGCCATCGAGCACGCCACGCCCGGGACGGCCGTGGTCGTCAAGGCGCGCGCCGACGGCCCCGAGGTCGTCGTCGAGGTCATCAACCGGGGAGCACCCATCCCGGCGGACGTCCTCCCTTTCATCTTCGAGCCCTTCCGACGCGCCCGGCAGCGCGCGGTCTCGCGGGCCGGAAACCTCGGGCTCGGTCTCTACATCGCCAAGCAGATCGTGGACGCCAGCTGCGGCACGATCGCCGCATGTTCCGTGGACGGCGCGACCACGTTCTCGATGCGCCTTCCCCGAGAGCCGTCCCTGGGTGGTGGCGCGAGGGATCCGGGAAAGTGAACGCGCTTCAGTCCCGCGAGGTGTAGGCCCGCGAGGTGCAAGCTGGAGCGGGCGTCCTGCCGGAGCCCGACGGTTGCCGTCCCGGTCCGCCGGTCGGGGGACGAACACGAGGACGGCGACGAGGGACGGCGACGAGGACGAGGACGAGGACGAGGACAGGTGATGGGGACAGTCACCTTGCGGGTGGGGTGGTCTTGCGGACCGCAGGGAGGCCCGTGCGGCCGAGGATCACCGGCAGCACCTTGCGCTCGGTGATGAGCTCGAAGTGGCCGATCTGGGAGGACAGATAGAGCAGCTTGGCGGAGCGGGCGGCGGGCGACAGCTCACCGAGCTCCGCCGGGACACGCGGCGCCCGGACGGTGTAGGGGAGCGAGGCGGCGAAGGGCTCCGCCCACTTGGTGGTGCCCTTCACGATCATCGTCATCTTGTGGGCGCGCGTGCCGTCGAGCCACCGGCGAAACGATGCCTCGTTGCCGTAGAGGGCATCCACCAGCACGACGTGCCGGATCTCGGGCTCCTTGAGCCAGCGCACGATGGTCCGATAGGCGGCGGAGTGTCCCACCACGACCCAGGGACCAGGCGGAACCTGCAGGCGCGCCCCGCGGCAGGCGCGGGCCACCAGCGTCGACAGCCGCGTCCAGGGGGAGTTTTCCGTGCCGCTCTGCGGGGCCTCGGGCACGATGAAGAGGGCGTTGCGCCGGCTGGCGGCGAACTGCTCGCCGAGCCCGTGCTCGTGCCAGGCCTGGTCGACGTTGACGTAATACCCGTGGACGTAGATCACCACGCCGGCGGTGGCCCGGTGGTAGCCGGGCGGGCGAAAGACGTGCACGGGGCCCCTGGGGGTCTCCACCCGAAAGTGGGTGCCGCCGGCCTCGGCCTCGGACGAGGTGGTGCTGGCGGTGGTCTCGGATGGCCGACGGACCGGGGCGGACGGGGGAGCGGCGCTGTCTCCGGGGGCCGACGCGGGCGCCGCCGGCAGCGCCTGAGTGGGGCCCGAGCTCGAATCGGCGTCGGCCAGGCTGATCACCCAGGCTTCAGCATGGCCCCCGGTCCGGCCCATCCCGCGGTCCGCCACGTGCAAGCATCCCGCGAGGACCGCCGACGCAATCACGGCACGCGCGGGCGGGTGATGAGCAGGTGGTTGTGCAGGGCCCGGTCGGGATAGCCGAACCGGAACGACAGGGGTTGCGGGTGGTCGGCCCACAGCGCGAGGAACCGGTCGGTCGCGCGCTTGCCGGAGCGGAGGAAGGGCCCGTCGAAGCGCCCGTAGGCGATCTGTTCGAAGCCGGCCGCCTCCGCGTCGTCGGGAGGGATGCCGGTGCTGTCGGAGATCATCCACGCCATGTGCGACAGAAGATAGTCCCGAATCTGGGAGAATTCCTTCCACCACAGGAGATAGCTCGCGGCCTTGGTGATGGCGGTGATCTGCCCCTTCGATTCGAGGTAGCGCAGCACCCCCGGATCCTCGGTCAGGTGGCGGTCATCGAGGTTGGCGGCGATGTGGCGGAAGACCCGCTTGGGCCCGCCGGCGCGGGGCCGGAACTCGATCTCGAGGTGCTGAAACGCCGTGCGCTTGGCCCCGCCTTCCGCGGCGTCGGCCGCGTCGACGTCGGCGGCGGTGAGGTACTGCAGCTCGCCCGTCGGTGCGAGGCGGAAGTACTTGAGCGACATCACCTCCATGTCGTGAATGGCGAGGGCCGCGAGCGCATAGGTGAGATCCCCGGGGATCTTGCTGCGGGCCATCGCGCCCATATCGATGGTCTTGGAATGGGCCAGCTCGAAGAGGTGGTTCACCTTGGCGCGGACCTCGCTCAGGATCGGCGCGAGATCCCCCGGGGACAGCCGCTCGATGGCGCGGGCGTCCCCGGCGGGCTCGAGCGAGAGCGTGGTGATGTCGGTGGCGGCAGGGAAGACCACCAGGACCGTCAGCAAGTCGCCCCCGCCAAAGGGATACACCACCTCGGGGGGCAGGTTGACCGGCACCACCCTCTCGAAGAAGGGCTTGGCCCGCGAGAGCCACTTCTCGCGCCAGCGGTCCTCGAGGGTGTGCAGGGCCGCGCAGTGGGCCTCGACCGTGTGCGGGTCGAGGCCAGCGGGAATGTCGCCGGTGACCCCGCAGGCCGCCACCCGCGACAGCATGCGCGCCGGGACCACGAAATCGCGGGCGGCGCTCGCCGGCGCCGGCGCCGGCGAGGGCGAGGGCAAGGCGGCGGCCGGAACGGGTGGGACGGCCGGGGCCGGGGTGTCGGCGGCGGCCACGGGGGAGGGTGAGACCGCAGCAAGAAGCGCGGCCAGCGCAATGGCTCTTCCGAGCATGGGTCCGAAACTATACTCTCGCTGTCGTGTCCTCCTATTTTCTACCAGCCGTGCGCGCGTTTCCGCGAGCTTCGGGCGCGCCTGCCCCGCGGGGGGGGCCTTGAATCCGGGGCGCAGCCTCGGCCTCTGGACCGGGGTGGGCCTGCTCATCGCGGACACCATCGGGGTCGGGGTCCTCACCAACACGGGGTACATGGCGGCGCGGCTCGGACCGCGCGAGATCTTGCTCGCCTGGCTGGTGGGCGGAGTGATGGCGATGGCAGGGGCCCGCTGCTACGCCGCCCTGGCCGAGGTAATCCCACAATCGGGAGGCGAGTACCGGTACCTCTCGGATCTCCTGCATCCGTTCCTCGGGACCCTGGCGGGCTGGACCTCCTTGCTGGTGGGCTTCTCGGCTCCGGTGGCGCTCATGGCCTCGACGGCGGGCCTATTCTTCACGACCCTCGTCCCCTCGGTCCCGAGCGGGGTGGTCAGCGTGAGCTTGATCCTGCTCGCGACCCTGGCCCAGGGGTTCGACCGCGGCTGGTCGAAGTCCACCCAGGATGTCCTCGCGATGCTCAAGGTGATGCTGATCGTCGGGTTCGTGGTGGTCGGGCTCGCCCTCGGAACGAACCGGGTGCCCACCTGGCAGGCGGTGCACGCGACCGGGCACTTCCCGGTGCGGGCCTTCGCCGTCTCGCTCGTGTACATCGCCTTCGCCTTCAGCGGCTGGAACACCGTCACGTACGCGGCCGGAGAGTTTCGCAACCCGCGGCGCACGGTGCCCCTCTCCATGCTGATCGGGACCGGCTTCGTGTCGGCGGTGTACCTGCTCGTGAACTGGATCTTCGTCGCCAACCTGACCGGGGCGCGGCTCGCCGCCTGGCTGGGGGAGGACACCTCGCGCATCACCCTCGCCCACCTGCTGATGGGGCAGCTGGCGGGGCCGGGGGCCGCGCGGCTGGCCTCGGCGTTCGTGGTGCTCTCGCTCGCGTCCTCGGTGATGTCGATGACCCTGATCGGACCGCGGGTCTCGGCGGCCATGGCGCGCGGCGGGTTCCTGCCGAGGTTCCTGGCCGGGCGGGAAGGGCGCCCACCGCTCGGGGCGGTGCTCCTGCAGAGCGCCATTGCGCTGGTCCTCCTCGCGACCCACGGGTTCGAGGAGCTGCTCCGCTCCATCGGGGCGATCCTGACCCTGAACTCGGCCCTGACGGTGGCGGCCCTCCTCAGCCTGCGCTTTCGCCGCACCCGCTACGGCGCTCCCTCGGGGTTCGTGGTGGCCTGCGCCCTGGCCTACGTGGCAGGCTCGGTCTGGATCCTGTGGTTCTCGCTGGCCGAGGGCCCGTTCACGCTGGTGTGGCTCGGGGTGGTGACGGCGGCCGCCGGCATCGCCTACGCCGCCACCCTGCGCCAGCAGCGGGCCGCCCGCGCGCTCGCGCGCGAGGAGCCACCGGCCTGAGGAGACAGCGGCTGGGAAGTCGAGGGTGGCTCCCTCGGGCCAGGAGAGAGGCTTCATGCCGATACACACACGGTTCCTTCAGGACATCGGCAGGACTCAACTGGGGCAGATCTGCAGCGTGCACATCCACGCCTGGCTGGTCAGATCGAAGGTGCACGTGCCGCTCGCGCAATCGCTGTCCGCCAGGCACTTGTCCCTTGGCGTGTGGCAAAAATACCCATGGCCACAGTTGCCGGGGCAGACACAGGGGACTGACTTCGTCACGCCGTCCGGCCCGGTTACGGAGCAGCTTTCCCCGCCGTCGGGCTGGCAGAAGCTCTCACCGATGCACTGGCACGCGCTGCCGAGGAGGCTCGGCGAGCAAAAGCCGCCTGGTTTGCAGTCCGCGTCGACTCGGCAGTTGCTCTCGGTCGCACACGCGTTTGCCGTCGTGTCCGAACTGGATGATCTGCAGGCGCACGGTGCGTTGCCGGTACAGTCCGAATCCCCGGTGCACTGGTCGTAGGAGCAGGCGTAGGTGCACGCGGGACCACCACCCTGCAGGCAGCGACCACTGGCGCCCGAGGTGCAGTCGCTGTCTCCCGTGCAGCCGGTCAGCGGAGAGCTCTGCGAGCACGCGGCTCCAATGTTCGAGATTCCCGCTCCCCGTTCATGCGGGCACCCGGAGCTCGCGAGGCGGTGAACGGCGGGAGCGCGCGTTGCGGTCTTGTCCGCGGCGCTCGAGCAGGAAGCTGTCGTTGCGATCAGTGCCCAGAGCCCAATCAGAACGCCGCGCATCGAGGAGCCTGAGAACTGTTGCGGACACATGAAAGACGGGGCTGCAACTCCGGTGCCGCGCTGGCTTTGCCGGCGCGTCGCCCGCGTGAGAGCAACGTCCGCGGGTGAGGCCGCGACACGTTTGTCGCGATGACGCCCAGGGGATCCGTGTCGTGCAAGAGCTGACGGTTCGCGGTGCGTCCCCGGAATGAAGTGAGCCCCTCTCCCTGGCCCTCCTCCCGCCCGGCGGGGGGAGGGGAAAAGGAGGAGGTGGGGGCGCCTTTCGTTCTCAGACATGCGCCGCCTCGGCCCACCGAGACGGATCAGTTGCCCTGCAGCTCGCGCTTGCGCTTCATCGAGCGGGCGACCAGCTCGGAGACGTTGAGGACCTGGACCTTCTCGCTGACCGCGCGGTCGTTGACCCCGTCGGTGAGCATGATGGTGCAAAAGGGGCAGGCGGTGGCCACCGTGTCCACGCCGCTGGCGATGATCTCGTCCACCCGGTTGTGGTTGACCCGGGTTCCGGTCTTCTCCTCCATCCACATGCGGCCTCCGCCCGCGCCGCAGCAGAAGCCGTTCTCGCGGCTGCGGGGCAGCTCGATGCGGGTGCCGCTGGAGGGGATCGCGTCGAGCACGTCGCGCGGGGCGTCGTACTCGCCGTTCCAGCGCCCGAGGTAGCAGGGATCGTGCAGGGTCAGGGACTTCCCCCCGGTTCGGGTGGCGTCGATCTGGATCTTTCCGCCGGCCACCAGCTCGCGGATGAGCTGGGTGTGGTGGCGGACCTCGAAGTTGCCGCCGAGCTGAGGGTACTCGTTCTTGATGGTGTGCAGGCAGTGCGGGCAGGCGGTGATGACCTTCTTCACCTTCTTCGCGTTCATGGTCTCGACGTTCTGCTGGGCCTGCATCTGGTAGAGCATCTCGTTGCCGGCCCGCCGCGCCGGATCCCCGGTGCAGCCCTCCTCGAGCCCCAGCACCGCGAAGTCGACGCCCGCCTCGGTCAGGATCTCGACCAGGGCCAGCGTCTGCTTCTTGATGCGGTCGTCGTAGGCGCCCGCGCAGCCGACCCACAGCAGGTACTCGGCGTCGGGGCGCTCGTCCAGGGTCGGTACGCCCTTGCCCTCCGCCCAGTCCATCCGCTTGTCGGCGGCGATGCCCCAGGGGTTGCCGTTGCGCTCGAGGTTGGTGAAGGTCCGCGCCAGATCGGGCGGCACCTTCTCCTGGACCAGCACCAGGTTCTGCCGCATCTGCAGGATCTTCTCGGGGTGCTCGATGAAGACCGGGCAGACCTCCTGGCAGGCCCCGCAGGTGGTGCAGGCCCACAGCACCTCCTCGGTGGTCCGCACCCCGATGAGCGGGATCACCGCCTTGGCCTTCTCGGCGGCCGCGGCCCCGTGCTGGTAGCGCTCGAGCAGATCGTCGAGCGGCCCCCGGTCGGGCAGCCGCGACTTCAGATCGTCGCGCACGTCGTGCACCACCTGCATGGGCGACAGCGGCTTGCCGGTGTTGTACGCCGGGCAGGCGTTGGTGCAGCGCGCGCACTCCGTGCAGGCGAAGCTGTCGAGCAGCGACTTCCACGTGAAGTCCTCGAGCTTGGAGACCACCCCGGTCTGGGCGATGTCGTCGGCCTCGAGGTTCAGCTTGGGCAGCACCCCGCGCTGCCCGAAGTTGCGAAAGTACAGGTTCGGCAGGGCCGCGAGGATGTGGCTGTGCTTCGAGTAGAGCAGGTAGTTGAGGAACGCCAGCACCACCACCACGTGGATCCACCACAGGCCCTCGCCGAGCCCGATGGCGGTCCCCGGCGACATCCCCGCCGCCGCTCTGGCCAGCACCGCCGAGACGGGAAAGCCATCCTCCGGGGCGCCAGCCCCGACGCCACGCAGGCCGTGGATCCCGAAGTGGGTGACCATCAGGACCGCGATGGCGCCGAGGATCGTGGCCGCGTCGCGGCTCATGGGAATCAGCCGCGGGCGCAGCACGAGCCGCCTGAACACCGCGAAGCCCAGCGTCAGCAGCACCACCAGGTTGGCCACGTCCATGACGGTCCACAGCACGCCGGCCAGCCCGGTCCCGAGCACCAGCGCCAGGGAGAAGCCGGGAAACAGGCCCTGGACCAGGGTCTCGGCGGTGCCCACCGTGATGACGAGGAAGCCCCAGAAGATGAGGACGTGGTAGCGGCTGCCGATGGCGGTCACCAGCCGCTGGGCATGGGCGGCGGGCAGGTTGGCGCGCTCGACGACCTTCTTTTGCCCGAAGAAGTTCCTCAGCACCGACCGCACACGGTCTGCGGTCGAGCCTTCGAGGTGCGCGGGGCGCCCGGCCAGCACCATCCGGGCAAAGCGCCGCAGGGTCCAGCCGAAGAGCCCGAGCGACGCCATCAACAACGCTGCGAAGAGAACCCGCTTCATCACGGAAGACTATCGCAGCCCGACGGAGCGGGCGAGATCGCGCGCCGCGGTCCGCCCGGGGCTCGGGTCAAAAAAAAGGTTGGCGCCCCGGGACGGGAGCGGTAATGAGTCGCCATGCCGTTCGACAAGGATCTCCTGGCCCTGCTGGCCTGCCCCAAGTGCCACGCCCCCGTGGCGCTCGAGCCCGACGAGTCGGGCTTCGTGTGCGCGGCGTGCGCGCTCGTCTATCCGGTCGAGGACGGTATCCCCAACTTCCTCATCGAGGAAGCGCGGCCCCTGCGCCGGTGATTTCGACCGCGATTTTCTTGCGGGCGGTCGCTGGACGCATAGTATGAGACGAGAGGATGTCGTGAAACGTGAGCTGAGCCTTGGCCGCGACCCGTCGGGCGACGGCGCCGGCGACGCGCGCCCGAGCGAGGAGCGGCGCAACATGGGGCGGGTCTCGACGACCTTCGCCGTGTCCGAGCGCGACGGCAGCCAGGTTCACCTCTGCCAGGCCGAGGACATCGCCATCGGCGGGATGACCATCAAGCACGCCAAGGGCCTGGCCCACGAGCCGCGCACCGAGGTCTCGTTGCGGTTCTCGTTGCCCGGCTCGACCGAGGAGATCGAGGCGCGCGGGGAGATCGTGTCGGACGCGCGCGCGGGGCGGTTCCGCCGCACCGGCGTCCGGTTCATCGCGGTTCGCCCCGAGCACCAGCAGCTGATCGCCGCCTACTGCCGCCGTCGCTGAGTTTCCTGGAGCGTCACGTCCGGCGGATCCGCACGCGGCGATCGCCGGGGCTCTGGTGGACGCGGCCCTCTGCCACGGCGCGCACGACCTCGGGCAGCAGGCGGTGCTCCTCCACCAGGATGCGCGCGCGGAGGGAGGCCACGTCGTCGTCGTCCAGCACCGGCACGGCGGCCTGCGCGATGATCGGGCCGCTGTCGACCCCGCCCGCCTCGACGAAATGCACGGTGCAGCCCGCGAGCTTGACGCCGTGGCGGAGGGCCTGCTCCTGCGCGGCGACGCCCGGAAACGCCGGCAAGAGGGAGGGATGTATGTTGAGCACCCGCCCCGCGAAGGCCGACAGGAACACCGGCGTCAGGATCCGCATGAAGCCGGCCAGCACGACCAGCTCGACCTCATGGCCCCGCAGCGCCGCCACCAGGGCGGCGTCGAAGAGCTCACGACGGCCCGCGGCGGCGGCCGCGGGCTCCCTGGGTCCACCGGGAGGTGGGCCGTCACCGCCATGGCCGTCCTGGCCGCTTTGTCCGCTTTGTCCGCCTGGCTCCCCGGGGCTGCGGTGGTCGACCACGAAGTGGGGCACGCGGGCGGCGGCCGCGCGCGCGAGGGCCCCGCAGCCGGGGACATTGACGCCGACCACCACGATGCGGGCTGGCCCGAGCACGCCGGCCGCCTGCGCGTCGAGCAGGGCCTGCAGGTTGGTCCCGCCCCCCGAGGCCAGCACCCCGACGTTCATGCGCCGCCGAGGAACTCCACCGGGCCATCCGCCGCGGGGAGCGTCGCGGCCGCGACCCGACCCACCTCGAAGACCGTCTCGCCCTCGGCCTCGAGCAGGGCCCGTGCCTCGCGCACCCGCGCCGCCGGGACGCACACCAGCATCCCGATGCCGAGGTTGAAGGTCCGCCGCATCTCCTCCGGGGCCACCCGCCCCTCGCGCGCCAGGATCTGCATGATGGGGGGCACCACCCAGCTGCCGAGGTCGAGCTCGAGCTTCAGCCGCGCCGCGCCCGGCAGCATGCGGGTGGGGTTGTCGACCAGCCCTCCGCCGGTGATGTGGGCGGCTCCGTGCAACAGATCCGCCGCCGCCAGCTTCCGCAGGCTGCGCACGTAGATCCTGGTGGGGGCCAGCAGCACCTCGCCGAGCGAGCGCTCCATCCCGGGCAGCGGGCGCGCCAGATCGGCTTTCATCTCGTCGAGGAAGACCCGCCGCACCAGCGAGTAGCCGTTCGAGTGGAAGCCGGTGGAGGCGAGCCCC
>Ga0265330_10001613_pt1 | contig 12878 bp, 9 predicted proteins | sample 41919metaG_FD_202083 | JGI IMG/M metagenome (GOLD analysis project Ga0265330, IMG submission 202083) | Rhizosphere microbial communities from Carex aquatilis grown in University of Washington, Seatle, WA, United States - 4-19-19 metaG | ecosystem: Host-associated > Plants > Roots > Rhizosphere >... | reverse complement strand
GATCGAGTTGGCTTTGCCCCAGAACCTCCAGCAGCCGGGCGTCGTCCCAGTCAGCGTTTCGCATTTCTCCCCGGCGACTGCCGCTCGACCCTTGGAAGACCTGCAGCGAATGCGCCCAGCGATCGAAAAGCCCCACGAACGATCGTCCCCCACCCAGGGGCCAGTTGGCCGGACTGCACGGGATCCCGAGCACGCGCTCGATCTCGTCGAGCAGTTCGAAGGGATCCTTGCCGTCGCGGTCCAGCTTGTTGACGAAGGTCACGATGGGAATGCCGCGCATCCGGCAGACCTGGAACAGCTTGATGGTCTGCGGCTCCACCCCCTTGACGCAATCGATGAGCATGATGGCCGTGTCCGCGGCCGCCAGGGTGCGGTAGGTGTCCTCGGAAAAGTCGTTGTGGCCGGGCGTGTCCAGCAGGTTCATCTGCCGGCCGGCGTACTCGAACTGCAACACGCTGCTCGACACCGAGATCCCGCGCTGCCGCTCGATGTCCATCCAGTCACTGGTGGTCTGCCGTCCGTCGCCCCGGCTGCGCACCGAGCCTGCCACGTGCAGCGCGCCCCCGTAGAGCAGCAACTTCTCGGTCAACGTGGTTTTCCCCGCGTCAGGGTGCGAGATGATGGCAAAGGTGCGCCGGGCCGCAATCTCGGCGCGCAAGCGGTTCAACTGCTCGTCCATGGGGGGTGCGTAGCGTAGCAGGAGAATGGCATGCGCGAGAGAATGCTTTCAATCGCCGTAGGCGAACGATCCCAGCGCAGTCCCTACCAAGATGCCCTGGCCAGCGGCAAAGGCCGCGGCTGCACTGCGATCGATGTCTTTCATGCTCGCGGAATCAGCGACTCCAGCTCGGCCCAGCGGGCGTAGAGGCGATCGACCTCGGCCTTGGCAGCGGCGATCTCGGTTTCCAGCTCGACCAGGCGGCTGTGGTTCGCGACCACCTCGGGGCTGTCCTGTTCGGCCCGTAGCGCGGTCAGGCTCGCCTCGGCCTCGGCAATGCGAGCCTCGATGCTGTCCCATTCGCGCTGGTCAATGTAGCTGAGCTTGCGGCGCGGCGCGGGCGCGCTGGCGGCCGAAGCACTTCTCGTCCCGGCAGCGTTCGCGGCAGCGGTCGCCTCGGCTTCTTCCGCGTACCAGGCCTCCCATTGGCGAAGGCCCACCATGGAGCTGATGCGCCCCTGCACGCCCGGCCGCGTGTGGAAGGCGAGCAGCTTGTTCGTCACGCGGTCGAGAAAATAGCGATCGTGGGTCACCAGCAGGACGGCGCCCTCGAAGCCCAGCAGCGAATCCTCCAGCACCTGAAGCGTATCCAGATCCAGATCGTTGGTGGGCTCGTCCAGCACCAACACGTTCGCAGGCCGCAGCATCAGGCGCGCGATGGCCAGGCGGCTCTGCTCGCCGCCCGAGAGCTGACCCACGGCCAGCTTGCTGTGCTCGCTGCGAAAAAGGAAACGCGCCAGGTAGCCGCTGACGTGAACGCGCACGCCGCGGAAGGTGACGTGGTCCCCGCCGGGACAGAGCGTGTCCACCACGCCAAGGTTCGGATTCAGGGCCTCGCGGTGCTGGGCGAAGTACGCCACCTGCAGTCCTTCGGCGCGCAGGATCTGGCCGGCGTCGGGCGGCTCGTCACCCACCAGCACGCGCAGCAAGGTCGACTTGCCGCACCCGTTGGGACCGATGAGTCCGACGCGGCTGCCCGGTCCGACAAAGATGTCCAGTTCTTTGAAGATGATCTTGTCGCCGTACGATTTGGAGATGCCGCGCGCTTCGATCAGGCGGCGCGGGTTGCGGCCGGTGCCGGAAAAATCGATGTTGGCGGTGCGCACGACATTGCGGCCGGCCAATTCGTCCACCTCGCCTGCCAACGCCTCGGCGCGCTGGATGCGCGCTTGCTGCTTGGTGGTGCGGGCCGGCGCACCAGCGCGCAGCCACTCGGTCTCGCGACGCAGGGTATTGCGCAGCGAAGCCTCGCGTCGCTCTTGCGCGGCCATCAAATCGGCTTTGCGTTCGATGAAGGTGGCGTAGTCACCCTCGACGGAAAGCAGCCCGCCCGCATTGCGCCGGTCCAGTTCCAGAATGCGATTGGCCACCCGCTGCAGGAACAAGCGATCGTGGGTGACGGTCACGGTGGCAAAGGGCGCCGTGGCCAGCAACTTCTCCAGCCACAGGATGCTGTCCACGTCCAGGTGGTTGGTGGGCTCGTCGAGCAGCAGCAGCTCCGGCTCGCGCACCAGCTCGCGCGCCAGCGCCACCCGCTTGCGCCAGCCACCTGACAGGCGATCCACCGGCGCGTCGGCGCCCGCCTGGGCGCTACCAAGATCCAGCCGTGAGATGAGTTCGTCCGCGCGCGCCGCCGCCCGCCAGGCCAAATCGTGATCCCCAGTTGGCGCACCCTCCATGATTGTCTCGCGCACCGTGCGCCCTGCCCTGAACTCCGGCACCTGCGCCACATGCCCCACCCGCAGCCCGCGCCGTAGCGACAGCTCGCCGCTATCCGGACTGTCCGCACCGGCCAGGATTCGCAACAGCGTGGTCTTGCCCGCGCCGTTCGGCCCGATAAGACCGACACGCTCGCCGTCGGCCAGGGTGAAGCTGACGCCGTCGAACAGCGGGCGTGCGCCGAACGACTTGGACAGATCCTGGGCTGTGGCGAGGATCGCCATGAGGTGCGCGAGTATAGGGGCATTTGTCTCTCGGCGTGCTGGAACCGCAACGGCGAGCGTAGTAAACACCCTCGCCCTCGTGATTCGACTCGACAACATCAGCAAGCAGCACGGCCCGCAGATCCTGTTCATCGAGGCCAGCGCAGCCATTCTGCGCGGCGAGAAGATCGGCCTGGTGGGGCCCAACGGCGCGGGCAAGTCCACCGTGTTCCGTCTGATCGTGGGCGAGGAATCGCCCGATGAGGGCCAGATCTCGATCGACCGCAACGTAACCATAGGGCACTTCAGCCAGGACGTGGGCGAGATGAAGGGCGTGTCCGCCGTGGGCGCGACCATGGACGGCGCGGGTCCCGTGTCCGCCATGGCGACCGAGATGCACGAACTGGAACACGCCATGGCCGACCCCGCCCGCGCGGACGAGCTGGATAGCCTGGTCGATCGTTTCGGCCACGTGCAGGCGCGCTTCGACGAACTGGGCGGCTACGCGCTGGAAGCGCGGGCGCGCGAAATCATGGCCGGCCTCGGCTTCTCGCAGGAGATGATGGACGGCGACGTGGGGAATCTTTCGGGCGGGTGGAAGATGCGCGTGGCCCTGGCGCGCATTCTGCTGATGCGGCCCAACGTCATGCTGCTCGACGAGCCGTCGAACCACCTGGACATCGAATCCATCATCTGGCTGGAAGGGTTTCTCAAGAACTACGACGGCGCGCTGATGATGACTACCCACGATCGCGAGTTCATGAACCGCGTGGTCGGCAAGATCGTCGAGATCGACGGCGGCGTGCTGACGACATATTCAGGCAACTACGACTTCTACGAAAAGCAACGCGCCCTGAACGAAACGCAAGCCGAGGCGGCGTACGCGCGCCAGCAGGCCATGCTCGCCAAGGAGATCCGATTCATCGAGCGGTTCAAAGCGCAGGCCAGCCATGCGGCCCAGGTGCAGTCGCGGGTGAAGAAGCTGGACAAGATCGAAAAGCTGGAGCCGCCGCGCCGCCGCCGTACGCTGAGCTTTGCGTTTCCCGAGGCGCCCCGCTCGGGCGAGGACGCGATCAAGATCGAGGGTCTGCACAAGCAGTACGGATCCCACGTCATTTACGACGGATTCGATCTGATGGTTCGGCGCAAGGAGCGCTGGAGCGTGATGGGCGTCAACGGCGCAGGCAAGTCCACCTTGCTTAAACTGGTGGCAGGCGAGATCGCTCCCGACGCTGGCAGTGTGACCCTGGGGGCCGGCGTGCGCCTGGGCTACTTCGCCCAGCACGCCATGGAACTGCTCGATGCGGACAAGACCGTGTACGAGACTCTGGAAGAGGCGTTTCCGCTGGCGTCAGTCGGCACGATCAAGTCGCTGGGCGGCTGCTTCGGATTTTCTGGTAGCGACATCGACAAAATCTGCCGCGTGCTCTCGGGCGGCGAAAAGGCGCGCGTGGTGATGGCGCGGCTGCTCTACGATCGCCCAAATCTATTGGTGCTGGACGAGCCCACCAACCACCTGGACATGGCCACCAAGGAGATGCTGCTGACAGCCCTGCGCGACTTCGAAGGCACCATGCTCTTCGTGTCGCACGACCGGCGCTTTCTGGCCGGCCTGTCCAACCGCGTACTGGAGCTGGTGCCCGAGGGCGCGATCCCCTACGGCGGCGGCTACCTGGAATACGTGGCCCGCAGCGGGCACGAAGCGCCTGGTTTGCGCGCGTGAGGATACGGCCGAGTATCAGGGATCGACCCCATTAACGAAGCGATATCCGGCGGGGATCCGGCTCAAGTTCGCATCATTGAAATCGCCAGGTGGCGAGGCGGGATCGAACGGGGGCCACGCGAGCTTCCCGAAGTAAGCAGGGGCGCTACTACGGAACAAGCTGGCGGGAATCGCCCGCGAAGCGATCGCCGGATCCCACACCATCGAACGGTGGAAGTAATCGTAGTTGCCGTGTCGGAGCAGCGTCGCCGCGACGTTGAGGTCGAGAGCCTGCGACTCGCTCAGCGAGGCTCCCTGCGAGCTGTAGTCGATTGGCGTCGACGCCACAATTGTGCCCGAATAGCCAGTATTGCCCATATTGGGGAAGCCCGTCTCGAAGATGACCTGCACGCCGGTGCTCCAGCCATCGTCGTAGCCGGCGGACTGGGGCGCGTCGTAGAACCCGCCATAGGCAAAGCCGTTGCTGCCGATACTCCCACTGGTCGGGAATGCCGCTGTCCCGAGAATGTTGCCGATCGCATTGAAGTAGTCGGCAAAGTGCTTGAGTTTGATGGCCGCCAGGTTATTGGCGGCAGTCGGGTGCGTCGCCGTCAGCCAATTGCGGATGAGTGTGTCGTGGCTGGTCGAGCCGAAGTACCCATCCGCAATCACGCCGCCGGCGATGTTCCCTTCCAGCAGGTTGAAGATACTATTGGAGGCATGGTTGACGTCGATGTCGTAGCCCGCGACCGTCGCATCGCCCGAGGCAGTCCCATAGGCAAAGTTGTAGGCAATCACGTTTCCCGCGTCGCCGCCTTCCCAGTCTCCGATGTCGATGCCCCCGGCCTTGTAGACGATGTTGTCCTCGATCAGGTTCCAGTCCGAGTCGCGATAGAAGTCGAGGCCCTCGGTGTTGGGGCCGGCGTTGACCGTATCGTGGAAGTAGCAGTGGCGGATCTCGCTCTGCAACACCGCGTACAGCGCCAGAACATGGGCCGCGGTATTCTCGATCTCCACGTTCTCTATCCACGATCCCCACATCTGGGCATATTGGATGCCGTAGCTCCCGGTGCCTTGCAGGTCGATGGTGAAGTCTTCGAGTCCCACGCCGGTCAGAGGCAGGATCGAGAGAAGCGCGACCTTGGGAGAGTACGGGCTGAAATCGAACTGGAGCGGCGGCTCGAACGTCACGGTGTTCGGGGTCAGCGAGGTGACCCGAAAGGTCATTGAAAAACCCAAGTCGTACGAGCTGACACCGATATTGTGCACCCATGGGGGATTCACGCCGGCCTCGATGCGAATGAATCCGCCGACCTGAAACGCGGCGTGGCTGGCCGTGGCCCCTGTGCTGTCGACCGTGACGGTGGCACTGTTCTTGGTCGCGCCGGCAACCACAGGGATGGTGGCTTCCGGCGGCGGCCAGTCGGCGTTTCCGAAGTTGAATGCAGTGGACGTGGCCCCGGCCTGGAAGACGGTCTTCCCGGGCCCGTCTCCGCGAACCACAACCCCGCTGTGATTCCCGTTCACAATCCCAGATCCCAGTTTGTAGACTCCGGTCGGGACGTAGACGACTCCGCCTGGTGGACAACCATCGATGGCAGCCTGCAGTCTTGCGATGTCAACGACAGTTGCGCATATCGATGTGGAATGTGGGATTCCGCCGGGAACGCCGGCAACTGTCCAGTCCATCAGTTGCTCGCCGGGGATGATGCTTCCTTGGGCCGCGGTGCCCCCGGTCGATCCGCCGGTACCCGAGCCACCTGCGCCCCCTGTGAACGTGCCACCTGCCGCTCCATCATTGGCCGCGCTCCCCGACTTGCCGCAGCCACCGATGATAGCGAACACGGCGCCGACTGCAGCAGCAGGGAGTCGAACTGTCCAGAATGGTCGCATGTGCAAAACCCCTCAGAAGACTGCAGGCCGCGAATCTTGGACGCTGGTCACGTGGCGAAGTCGTTCGAGCACCGCGCCCAGTTCGCGGGGCAGCGGCGAAGCAATGTCCAGCCGGCCGCCTGTCACAGGGTGGGGCAACGACAGACGCGTGGCATGGAGAAAGAGACGGTACAGACCGTAGCGTTCGCGAAAGAGACGATTGTGTTCGCCCTTGCCGTAGTTCACATCGCCGATCAGCGGACAGGCGATGTGTTTCAGGTGGCGGCGCACCTGATGCAGTCGTCCCGTGCGCGGGCGAGCCTCGACGAGGCTGTAGCGACCGTAGACCTCCCGGCGAACGTACTCGGTCTGGGCGCTGACACGCGGGGCGTGGCGATCTTCGCCCGTCGGCAAAGGACTATCGATGATGCCAGACTCAGGTGGAACGCCGCGGACCAGGGCCAGATAGGACTTCTGCACCGCGCACGCAATGAACGACTCGCACAGGCGGGACGCGATCTCGGAGGAGAAGGCGAAAAGCAGAACGCCGCTGGTGGCGCGATCCAGACGGTGCACGGGAAAGACGTGCATCCCCAGCTGGTCGCGCACGCGCATCATGGCCACATCGCGTTCGCCCGCCCATCCCCGGTGAACCGCAAGCCCCGCGGGTTTGTCCACCGCGACCAGCGCGTCGTCACGAAAGAGAACGGGTAGCGAGCCTGACACCAGGTACAGTCTACCAGGAGGCACTAGGGTCACGACGAAATGCCGAGCTTGCGCGGAGAGCGTGTGCGTCGCCCCTGCGGCGCCGCTCTCGCCCCAGACGGGCACCGGCCTCCTCGTCGACGCGATTCGGCGGGGACGCGCCGATCCGTGGGTGGGGCGACCGCAGGTCGCCCCTACACAGAAGGGCCGGTGGGCACCCATGCCTCTGGCCCAGCCCTACGCCGAACGCCATGCACGCCGCCTACCGGCGCAAGATCCCCGTCCATGCCCCGACGGTGGACAGCACCAGTTGGTGCGAGGCGCGCGTGACTGCCACGTACAGGGCGCGGCGGCCGGCGGGCGTGGCGGGATAGACCGCGGCCGAGGCATCAGGGACCACCACGAAGTCGAACTCCAGTCCCTTGGACTGCTGCACGCAGGTGACGTTGATGCCGCCCACGAATTGGTAGTCGCCGTCCAGTGCCAGGCGCAAGCCCAGGCCGCGCCGCAAATGCTGGAACAGGCGCCGCGCCGTCTCGGGAGTACGACAGATGAGCGCCGCCGAGGCACGCGGATCGTTGGCCTGAAGTTCGCGCAACTCGCGGGTCAGCCAGTCGGCCTGGTGACACTCGCTGGCGAATTCCACGCTCGCTGTCGAGGGTCCGGGCGGCCAGGGCACAGGTCCGCCGTCGAGAATTCGCCGCGCCAGCTCGGTCACGTCAGGCGGGCAGCGGTAGCTGATCTCCAGCACCGCGGTCTCGAAAACGGCGCACCCCAACTCGGCCATGCTGCCGTCCCAGCCGGAAAAGCACGCCGTGGGATCCACCTGCTGGTCCGCATCCCCGGCGACGATCAAACTGCCATTTGGCGCCAGCGCGCGGCCCATCAGGGCCAGTTCCAGCGGAGCAAACTCCTGCGCCTCGTCCAGCACCAGACAGTCGTACGCGCGTGGCTGAGCCGGCCGCTCGCCCGCGCGCTCGGCCCGCAGTCGATCCAGTTCGAACAGCACGGCGTAGTCCTCGGTATCCAAGGTGCCCGCATCCTCGGTGGGCGTGCCGTCATCTATGGACCGGCCGTCCACGGTCACCAGTCGATCCGCGTCCACATGCGCGAATTCCTCCTCGGCGGTGTTGCTGAACTGCACGTGGGTGTGCTCCAGCACCTCGGCCACCATGCCCGCGCCGATGCCCTGCTCCGAGGCTGCGGCCAGTTTCTGCATCAACACCCGATCGCCAAAGACGTGCAGCAGATCGCGCCGCCGCGTCCGCCGCCCATCGCGCTGCCGGCCGGGCTGTCGCGCCGCCAACTCGGCCAGCACGCTCCGCAACGCTGGATCGCGCTTGATGCGAATGACCCCGGCGCTGGCGTCCTGGCTCTCGCGCTCGGGCAACTTGCGAAAAGCACGTCGGGCCTCGATCCCGGCCCAGCGGTCGAAGAGACAAACCTCGACGCCGCTCACGCCCATCCGTTCCAGCAGAGCGGCCGAGAGCCGGCGCAGGCCCTCGGTCGGGACGATGACAGTGGCGCGCAGGTCGGGCCCGGCCCGCTCGCGCAGGCGCGCCAGCCGATGCAGGGCCACCGTGGTCTTGCCGAATCCGGCCTCGCCCAGAAGCAAGACCGCCCTTCCCGCCGGCAGATCGACGATGCGCTGCTGGGCTGCATCCAGCACCACGTCCGCCGGCGAGCTGGAGCGCAGGCGCGCGGCCTCGGGCCGCAGGGCCAGCGCGGGCGTCGGCGCTGTCTCCAAACGCCACGCGCCGTCTTTCAGTGCCAGCCGGCCTTTGGCGGTTTCGATCTCGCACAGCTCGCCTTGCGCAAAGCCGACCAGGTTGCGCTCGACCAGCGTGCCGGCCAGGGTGCGCTCGTCGGCATCGACCTCGTAGTCGTCACCGTCAACACAACAGAAGAAGACTTCGGCCAGGGGCGCATTCCGCCAGTCGACGATCGCCACGCCGCTGCCGGTTCGCGTTTCCGGGCCCAGCAACACATCGCGCACGCGGCCGTCCGTCTCCAGCCGCATGTGCGCGAAATAGGGCACGGCCGCATGGGGCACGAGCGCCCGCGCCAGTTGCACCAGACGGAGCTGGTCGAGCACTCGCGCCTGCAGACGAGGATCGAGGGAGTCCGCCATATTTGCTCTCGCATGCTCCATTGCGCCGCATCTCGGAACCAAGCGCAAGCTTCCCCTTGGACTCCGTTCGAGCCATAATGGATCCGTTCTTGTGGGGCGCCAGCCCGAGTGCCTTGGGCGCTACTCTACCCCCAGCGGAACCAGCGCAGGCCGAGCACGAACGACACGGTTCCCCACGCGGCCAGAACCGCCAGGTACGGCAGCGTGCCCACCAGGCCGGCGCCGTCGATGGTCACCGCGCGCATGCCGTCGCACATGGCGGTGAGCGGCAACGCGCTGATGAAGGGACGCGCGAATTCCGGGAAGTGCGCCGACGAGAAAAACACGCCGGAGAGCACGAACATGGGCAGCATCACCAGGTTCATCAGGCCGCTCACCGTCTGCATGTTCTGGGCGCGGGACGAAACCAGGATGGCAATGGCCGCGAAGCTGGCGCTGCCGGCCAGGCTGACCAGGACCAGGGCTGCGTACGAGCCGGCCACCTGCACGCCGAACACCAGACGCGCGAAGGTCAGGATCAGGACCATTTCAAACGGGATCACCACCAGGCGGGACAGACCGAAGGCAAACAACAGATGCCGCCGCCGCATGGGCGCGGCCAGCAAGCGCTTGAGCAGCTTGCGCACGCGCATCTCCACGATCACCCAGCCGATGCCCCACATGGAACCCGACATGAGATTCATGGCCAGAAGGCCCGGAATAAGGAAATCGATGTAGCGCGACCCAGGCTCGCTCACCTCGCGATCTCGCACCGCCAGTGGATCCTGGCGGCCGGCTGCCTTCTGCAAAATGGCATCGACCGTGGCGCGGGCCAGGCGGGCCTCGGGCCGCGCAGGATCGAAGCGATAGGTGAAAGGCTCGCCCGGCCGTTCGGGCGGCACCAGCACCACCGCCACCTGGCCCGAGCGCAAGGCGGCCCTTGCCGCCGGCTCGTCGAGCAGCCGAACCTGCACGCCACCCTTGGCAAGCGCATCGCGCGCCTGGGCCGTCACTCCGGGCAACGCGCCCACCACCACCGGCTCGGGCCCCTTCACGCGAAAGGCGATCCCCAGCGCCACCGAGAGCAGCACCGGGAATCCGAAGGTCCAGAACAGCGCGCCCGGCTCGCGCATCATTTCGCGCAGCCGCATCAGGGTCAGCTGCGCCACCGGACGCGGACGTCGCTCAGTCATCGTGCAACGCCCTTCCGGTCAACGACACGAACACGTCTTCCAGCGTGGCCTTGCGTGTTCCCAGGCGCAGCAGGCGCTGTCCACGCTCTTGCAGCAGCGCTCGCAGCGCGGGCACCGCGCGATCGGGCTCGACCGCGGCCAGGGCCCACACCCCCTCGCCCGACAGGTGCACCTCGGTCACGGTGGGCAGGCTGTGCAGGGTGGCCTCATCGAGCGCGCCCGGCCCTGCTCCCGCTTCCAATTCCAACTCGACCACGTGCTCGGCGCCCAGCCCGGCGATGAGTTCCGTCGGGGTGCCCAGCCTGATCAATCGCCCTCGATCCAGGATGGCCACCCGATCGCACAGGCGCTGCGCCTCTTCCATGTAGTGTGTGGTCAGCACCACGGTGCCACCGCGGGCGCGGTAGGCAGCCACCAGGCCCCAGATCTGCCGACGCGACTGCGGATCCAGCCCGGTGGTGGGCTCGTCGAGAAACAGGATCTCCGGCTCGGCGACCAGCGCGCAGGCGATGGCCAGCCGCTGGCGCTGACCGCCCGACAGCTTGACCACCCAGGCGCGTCGCTTTTCCTCCAGTTGCACGTCTGCAAGCAACGCCTCCAGCGGACGCGGTCGCTCATAGAAGCTGCGGAACAGGGTCAGCACCTCCTCCACGGTCAGCTTCTCGGGCAAGCGCGTCTCCTGCAGGGCCACACCCATCCGCTCGCGCAGCCGGCTTTCGTCGTGCGCCCAATCCATGCCCAGCAACTTCACCTCGCCGCCCGTGGGTTGCAGCAGCCCCTCCAGCATCTCCACCGTGGTGGTTTTGCCCGAACCGTTGGGTCCGAGCAGCCCGAAACACTCGCCGCGTCGGATGGAGAGATCCAGGCCCTCCACCGCCAGCACCTCCCCGGCGCGCTTTCGCCCCGAACCGCGCCCTGCCTCGTAGATCTTGCGCAGGCCGCGGCACAGGACAGCCGGCTCAGCGTCGGGGGAACTGGGGCTCACGCGTGTTGCTATAGCGTGGCCGGCGCACGCGCGCCACACGGCGTCCGCGCGGCCGGCCGAACGGGGGACCTCCATCCGCGATGGACGGGACGCTGCCAAATGTTGCGCCCATGCCTCGCGCAGGTAACACTATAAGGGTGAGGAAGTTGTCTCACAGGCCCGGGCAAGACGTGGCCCTTCTCTACGCCCCCACCGACGACGAGAAGGGTGCTCGGTTCATGCGGGTGCGGAAGGGCAAGGTGCAGGTGGGCGAAGCTCGCCCGCTGGCCGAGGGGCAGTCGCTCTGCGGTCAGGAGCTGGTGCGCATGCGGCCGCGTGCCGAACTGCCGATGCTGTTCGATGTCGAGGTGATCCATCCCGCCGAGCCACCCATGCGCGATACACTCGGGCCGGCTCAGGTTGCCTCCGACGAATACCGGCGCAACTGGGACGAGACCTTTGCGCCACGCTCCGCAAGCGGCGAGCGCGCCAACTGACGCGCATTCGCTCCGTGGAATCGCCAACCGGCACATCTCGCGTAGGGGCGACCGGCGGTCGCCCAGCACACACACGATCCGCGCGGGCGCGCGCGATCACCGGGCGACCGCAGGTCGCCCCTACGTGCAGCGCGCCGCCGGCGACAGCCACTGCTCGCAGAACGCACTCTCGTGTAGGGGCGACCGGCGGTCGCCCAGCACACGCACGAATCCGCGCGAGGCGCGCGCGATCACCGGGCGACCGCAGGTCGCCCCTACCGCGCCCACAAGCGACTGCCACTGCTCGCAGAACGCACTCTCCTGTAGGGGCGACCGGCGGTCGCCCAGCACACACACGATCCGCGCGAGGCGCGCGCCATCACCGGGCGACCGCAGGTCGCCCCTACCGCGCCCACAGGCGACAGCCACCGCAGAACGCACTCTCGCGTAGGGGCGACCTGCGGTCGCCCGGGGCGTTTGACGCTTTCCCGCACGCGCGCGTACAATCGCCCAATGGCGGAAACCGGGAATGCGCCCCCGTCGAGCGTTGAGGGACTGCAGTTCTACAAGGCCGAATTCCCGGGCGCGGAAAACACCAAGTCCTGCACGCTGTGCAAGCAGTCGATTGCGGGCGACTACTTCGAGGCTGGCGGACAGATCGTGTGCCGGATCTGTCGGGATCGACTCACCGGGGCCTTGCCGGACCGGTTGGCCTTCCTTCGGGCTCTGCTTTACGGTGGTCTGGCCGGGGCAGCCGGCACCTTGGTCTGGTCCCTCATCATCCATATCACGGGCTACGAACTGGGCTTGATCGCCATCGTCGTGGGCGTGGGCGTGGGCGTGGCGGTGCGCAAGGGTTCGCGCGGACGAGGAGGCTGGAAGTACCAGACCCTGGCCATGGTGCTGACCTACGTCTCCATCACGACCAGCTACGTCCCCATCGTACTCAAAGGCTTCGTCCAGGAAATGAAGAAGAACGAATCCGCGGCTGCCACCAAGCAGCCCACCGCGCCCGCCACCGCCGAGAAGGACGTCGAGCCCACCCGACTGACAAGCCCACCGGACTCCGGCGACAAGAAGCCCTCCATGCCTTTGCCCGTCGCAATCGTCGCGCTCGCTGGCCTGATCTGGGGATTGGCACTGGCGGCTCCCTTCCTGGCCGGCACCAGCAACATCATGGGTATCATCATCATCGGCATAGGACTGTACGAAGCCT
>Ga0265330_10001610_pt1 | contig 12892 bp, 14 predicted proteins | sample 41919metaG_FD_202083 | JGI IMG/M metagenome (GOLD analysis project Ga0265330, IMG submission 202083) | Rhizosphere microbial communities from Carex aquatilis grown in University of Washington, Seatle, WA, United States - 4-19-19 metaG | ecosystem: Host-associated > Plants > Roots > Rhizosphere... | reverse complement strand
CAGTGAAACCTATGACAGCACGACCAACCGAGCGAATCTGAAGGCCCTCGCGTTCCAGGCCAGGGGCCAGACCAATGGCTATCTGCTCGATTCCACCGCAACGGCTTTTGACAAGCGTCCCGTTCGCGAGGGCCACTACGCGCCTTGGGCCCATGTCTTCTACCTGACCAAGGTGGCGTCCACCGACGCGGGAGTACCCACCCCGGTCAATGCCAACGCCAAGCTTTTCATCGACATTCTGACCGACGCGGCCAACCCCGGGATTCCGTCCGGTTTGGATCCGGTCGCTCTGGTTGCGAAGAAGGGTCTCGTTCCCCTGTGCGCCATGACCGTCACCCGTTCCACCGAGGGCGGCCCTCTATCTCTGTTCACACCCCCTGATCCTTGCGGCTGCTACTTTGAAAGCCAGGTCGGAACGGCTCCGGCCTCCTGCGTGGTCTGCTCGACCAGCAATCCCTGCGCGACGGGCACAACCTGCCGCCATGGTTTCTGTGAAGCCGACAATGGGCGCACGTCTCTCAGTGATTGCAGCGCCCTTGCCAGCGGCGCCAGCAATGCCGACATCATCAATAACACCTGCACTGCCGGGGCGCGGTTTCAGAGCGACCCGATTCTGTGAGAGCGCGCCTTCACTTCGCAGGGCTCCTCTTGGTCGGGGCGGCGCCGGCCGCCCTGGCCGAGGGGCCGTCGGTCTCGCCTGAACCGCCGGCATCCGATCCGGCCGGCCAGCCGGTCGGTGCCGATTTCACCGTCGTCGCAGGAGGACTTCTGCAGGCAGACGGAGTGCTGATCGACCAGTCCTCGCAAGATCAGCTTTCCCCTGCTGGAGGCGAGCCGCTCAATACGCAGCGGTTTCTTATTCGGCGTGCGCGTGTTTCGGTCGAGGCGCACCGACCTTTCCTTGGGGCCGTGGTCGAGTTGGATGCCAACACGGTCAAAGGCATGGCGGTGGGATTGTCCCGGGCCGAGTTGGCTCTTGGCAAAAGCCGGCCTGGGTTAAACTGGGAACTCGCCCTCGGTCTTCTGCGCATTCCCTTCGGCCTTGAGGTTCAGGAACGCGAGGCGGATCGGTTCTTTCTCGAACGCAGCAACGTCAGCCGGGCGGTTTTTCCAGGCAACTTTGACCTGGGCGCCCGGGCGCAGATTTCCTGGCGCTTCCTTCGCGCCCAGATCGCGGCGATGAACGGCAATCCTCTTGGCGACGCGTCCTTCCCGGCCCGCGACCCGAATGCCGCCAAGGATTTCGTTGGACGGCTGGGTCTGGATTCTACGATTGCGTCCAAGGTCCATGTCAGCGCCGGAATTTCTTCTTTGAAGGGCACCGGCTTTCATGCGGGCACGCCCGCGACCAAGGACGTCCTTTCCTGGCGCGACCAGAACGAGGACGGCATTGTCCAGTTGAGCGAGATCCAAGTTATCCCGGGCCGGGCCGCCACGCCGTCGCAAAACTTTTCGCGATTCGCGGTCGGCGCAGACGGCCAGGTCGGCACCCGGGTTCCCTGGCTGGGAAATTTCGCGCTCTTCGGTGAAGTGGTCTGGGCGTCCAATCTCGATCGGGGGCTACGGCCGGCCGACCCGGTTGCGTCGGGCCGCGACTTGCGCGAATTCGGTTGGGTGGTGGGCGCCAGCCAGGAATTCACCCGCTGGGCCGCTTTCGGCGTTCGCTACGACTTTTACAATCCCGATGTCGATGCCTATCGCCAAACGCCCACGGTTCTGGTGCCGCGGGATGTGTCCTTTCGCGCGTGGACCTTCGCACTTTCGTGCGGCGGCGTGGCTCGCAATCGTCTGACCCTGGAATACCAGCACAACCGCAACGCTCTGGCGGTGGCGGCAGATGGATCGCCCACTACCCTGGCAGCGGACACACTGACCCTGCGTGGACAGATGGTCTTCTGATGAGGTGGCGTTCGGGTCTGTGGATTTTGCCCTTCGTGCTGGCCAATTGTGGCGGTACGGCCAGTGACACCGGCCTTGAGGCGCTTGTGCGCGTTGCGGGAGGCCAGTTCTATGGTGGAGCCATCGACAACCTGCCCAGCGCGGACAGTCCCGCTGTCGTGGATGTGCACAACAGCCAGAACGTGATCAGTCCCGGCCTGCAGAACAAGCAGCTTTCTGGTCGCCTCGATCCGGGAAGCACGGCCGTGGCCATCGGTTTTTCCGGCGACGTGGGCTACTGGATCCTTCCGGCCGATGTCCCGGATGCCGACAGCCCCACCCAGCCCACCTTTCACGCCAGTCTGTCGTTTTCATTGTCGCTGCCACAGCCGTCTTATGACTTGATTGTTCGTGCTGTCTCTTCCCCCGACAACTTTGGGCCGACCACGGATGTGTCACTCGATGTGGCACCAAGCCTGCCGCCCACCGGAGTGTTGGTGGTCTCGTTGTGGTGGGATACGGCGGCCGATCTGGACTTGCATGTGGTCGACGCCTACGGGGTCGAGATCTGGGCCGGCAACATCAACTCCTATGACCGGTACGCCCTCGATCCGACAACCAGTGCCGGGACATGGAACGAAGGCGGCATTTTGGATTTCGACTCCAACAGCGCGTGCGTCTTTGACGGGCGCTGCAACGAGAACGTGGTTTGGTCGGTTGTGGCGCCACCCGGCGACTACGTGGCCCGCGTCGACGCGTTTTCCCTCTGTGGAACTTCCGCCGCGCGTTGGATCGTCGAGGCCCGGCTCAACGGAGTTTCGACAGGGAAGGCTGAAGGTGAGGCGCTTCCGTCCAATCAGCGCTTCAGCAAAGGCAAGGGCAGTGGACTTTCTGCCTTGTCGTTCACCGTTCCCTCGCCATGACTGGCACGAGTGTCTTCGCGCTGGCGATACTCGCGGTCACACCCGAAGCCACGTCGACAACTGATGCCAACGAGACAGTCGTGACGGCCCCGCCAACCAAAGCCGCTGGGGAAGCTGGCCTTTCCACAGCGGAATTGCGCCAGGTGCCCGGCGCGCAAGGTGATGCTGGCAAGGCCCTGCAAAACCTGCCGGGCGTGGCGCGGCCGCGGCTGGCGGGCGGCGAACTGGTGGTATGGGGCGCGACACCCGAGGAAACGCGGGTCATTGTCGACGGTATTGAGATTCCGGCCCTCTACCATCTGGGTGGGCTGCGCTCGGTGGTTCACAGTGGCTTTGTGCGCACGCTGACCCTGATTCCTGGGGGCTACGGCGCAAAGTACGGTCGCGGCTTGGGCGGTCTGGTTGAGATCGCCAGCCGGTCGCCGCCCATTGAACGGGTTCAGGGCGAGGTCGACGCGGATGTCCTCGATGCCTCGTTTGCCGCCAGCGCGGGGTTTGGCAACGGCGGCGGCGTTCTGGCCGCGGGCCGCGTCGGCTATCTCGATCGCATCATGAACCATTCCCTGTCATCGGACACCCGGCGTGTCTTTCCGCTTCCCCGCTATCGCGATTTTCAGGGCAAGGTGGTGTTTCCCCTGCGCGACAACGAGAAGATCGAAGTGATCTTTCTGACCTCGTCTGATGCCAGCGCTCTCACTGCCAACAGCGCGACTCCTTCTTCATCGGTCGAGCAGGATCGGAGTCAGTCGTTCTCCCGGCTTGGATTGAGGTATGTGCATGCCTTTGCCGACAATGGAACCGCATCACTGATTCCCTTCGTCGGCTGGGAGCAGGCAGATCGTCGCCAAGTCGCGGGACTGGGTAGCGCGGAGGAGTCAGTTTCGTCGACCCTGTTCGGACTGCGGGGCGAGTACGCAGCCACGGTCTCGCCCCGCCTGACCTTCGCGACTGGGTTCGACGGAATGGTCACAATGGCCAATGTGCAACGCTTGGGTTCAGCGACCCTGCCCGCGCGGGAGGGCGACGTGGTTGCCTTTGGGCAACCGATTGCGGGCGGCACCAGCGCGGACAACTGGAGCACTTCAATAGGGAATCTGGCCCCCTACGCGACGGTGGAGTTCACACCGGGTCGGTGGCGCGTGCTTCCGTCGTTTCGGTTGGATGGCACCATCATTTCGACCAGTCGGATCGCACCCGAAAATGGCGTCACACCGCGCGCCGGATCGTCGCGGCTGTCCTGGTCGCCAGCGCCGCGCCTTGCACTCGCCCACCAGAGTCGTTCTTGGCTACGCGAAGATCTGGCAATCGGGCTTTACCATCAGGCCCCTGCGCCGAGCGATCTGAGTGCGGTTTTTGGCTCGCCGACCCTGGGCGTTGCCCATGCCTTGCATGTCATAGCTGGCGCAAGTTTCGATCTTGGTCGGCGGTTCACTGTGCAGCCAACCTTGTTCTACCGGCGCATGTGGGACCTGGTGATGCGCAATCCGGCTTCAAGTCCCGCCCTAGCCCATGCCCTGGTTCAGGATGGGGTGGGTCGCGCCTTTGGTGCACAAATTCTCTTGCGCTACTCCCCTCACCCGGCGCTCGCCGGCTGGCTGGCCTACACATTGAGCCGCAGCGAGCGCCGCCATTCGTCCGAGTCCGCATATCGACTGCTCGACCAGGACCAGACCCATCTGCTGACCTGCGCGGGAAGTGTGGCTTTCGCAGGGTTCGTCGTTGGCTTGCGTTTTCGCCTGGCCACGGGAATGCCACGAACGCCCGTGACCGGTGGCTATCTGGATGCAACCACGGGACAGTACCAGCCAGTCTTTGGGCAACAGAACAGCACTCGCCTCCCAGTCTTCTACGCGCTCGATCTTCGCATCGAGCGACACTTTCGCCGCCGCTCGATCGATGTCGTTCCCTACCTGGAAATCCTCAATCTCACCAATCACACAAACGTCGAGGACTTCGCCTACGACGAACAATTTGCCTCGCGGTCAAACATCACCGGCCTGCCAATCCTGGCTGTGGCCGGAGTGTCAGTGAGGTTCTGATGCGCCGACTGGGACCTTTCGCGTTCCTGCTGCTGGCCAACTGCGTGCCAGAAACGGGCAATCCGGCCTGGCTGATCACGCAAGAACGCATCATCGGCGTGCGCGCTGATCCCGCTGAAGCGGCACCCGGCGATTTGGTCCAATACAGCGGTCTTGTAGCCTCCCCCACCGGAACGATGCAGGCAGATGACCTGTCGTGGACTCTGTGCAATCTGCGCAAGCCGGTTGCCGAGAACACGCCGGTCAGCCAGGCCTGCCTGACCAGCGATCTTCCGCAGTCGGGGCAGGGCGCGGCCGTTCCGATCCGAACCCCTAGCTCCGCATGCGTGAATTTCGGGCCGCTCGCGCCGTCCTCAAGCAAAGAAACCCTGCGCCCGTCGGAGCCCGACGCCACCGGCGGCTACTACCAACCCATGCGACTTGACTTGGGCACGGACCAAGCGATCTTCCGCGAGCGACTGCATTGTGACCTTGCCGGGGCATCACTGGCGATGTCCCAGGAATTCCGCGCCCGCACCACCGTGAACCAGAATCCGACTTTGGTGTCGTTGTCGGTCTTGGTGGGCGACACGCCGGTTTCGCTCGATTCTCTTCCGGCTAGCCAACCGATCCGCTTGGTCGCCACTTGGTCGCCTGATTCGCCGGAGATCTATCCGGTGTTCTCTTCCGCCTCACAAACTATCGTTGACCGTCGCGAGGCGCTTTGGCTGTCGTGGTTCATCACCGCTGGCAGATTGGACGACTCCACCACGGGACGCGCAGAAGGCGACCCAGATGTCTCAACCGAGAACACCTGGCAATCTCCCGCAGACGCTGGCGTCGTCTTTCTGTGGCTGGTCTTGCACGACAGTCGCGGTGGGGCGGACGGGGCCTCGTACACACTGACCATTGGGCCGTAGCGCAACCGGCGACCTATTGGCAAACCCCTGGGGTGCAGACCCAGGTTCGGTCTGCCCCGCAGGTGCAGTGCCAATCGCTGCAGAAGCGGTCATTCCCGATTCCTGGGCATTGCAGGTTGTATTTGGGGCATGCGGTCCCCTCTTGTACAAGACCGGGAGGGCAAGGCCCGCCTGCCTCGGCTCCGGCATCTGGGGGCACGGCGATTGGCGCGGCATCTTGGTTGGAGGCTTCACTGCATGGACAGCAGGCGAACCCCACCCCTGCTGGTGTTAGCAGGACATCTCGACATCCGGCAGGAATCTCAATTGACGGCTGCGTGGCGCCGGGACCAATGCCTCCGAAAGACAGACCATACTCGTTGTTTGCGCAGCGGTCGCTGCAGGCGATCACGTCCCCAGTCGCATGAACGGATCCTGGACAGCCTGCAACGTCATCGGTGATGCAACCCTCGGTGACTCCACTCGTGCTCCTACACTCCAGGTAAACTCGGCCGACGCCCCAGTTTACCCGCGCAGCGTCTGTTGCAGTCAGGCTTTCCAACATGGGACACGCCGGCAGTGGACCAGCCGGCCGGGTGTCTGCGCTGGCGGCGTCCACTGCGGCGCCAGCGTCGGGCAGGGGAACGCAGATGGGACAGCCGCAGGGTTGAAGGGTGCTCTCGGTCCCTTGCGGACAGACGGACGCCGGGCATCTCACCGTCGGGCACCCGCCGGTTCCTCCTGTGGCGCCGCCCACGCCGCCTGTTGCAACGATCGTGATTCCACCTGTGCCGCCGCCCGTGCCGCCAACAGCCGCCGTGCCGCCGGCCTGGCCGCCCATCGCCCCGCCAGCACCCGCATCACGCCCGGCCGACTGCAATCCAGACTGTCCGCCACACCCCCACCCAGCTATCAGAATGGCCACGACGGCCACGGATATCTTGCGCATTGGAGCCTCCCTGTCGGGAACATTACAGCAATCCGTGTGCCGAGGCTCTCGGGACTGCTATGGCGAAAATGGCCTTGTGCCGCCTGGAGGCTGCCGCGGTGTGCAGTCAGATTTCTGATGCCTATGCGACAGCGAGCCTCTCCTGGCTTCACTCTTCGCGTGCAAACAGACCCAGGTACATTGCCAAGAGGGCATCGCGCGGGGTTTCGCCTGACGGGACCCGAGGCACAGTGAAGACCGGGCGCGGGGTGGCGAAGGCACGCACGGCTTCGACGACAGTGGCGTGCAGGGCGGCGGCTGACTCTTGCTGTCGGCAGAGCTTTTCCAGCCGATCCATGAAGGCCCGCGTTTGCTCGCGCTCTTCCAAGCCACCCAACAGCGCCGAGGCGCGTTCTACTGCGCGTTCAATGTCGCCGGGGCCGGGCCAAAAACCTTCTTCCACGCGGTTGACAATGAAGGCACGGGGCACGCAGCCTTCGTCGGCCAGGCGCTCACTGATGACCCGGGCTTCGGCAATGCGTGCAGGATCCGGGGCGCACACCACCAGGAACACGGTGCGCGGATCGCGCAGCAAGCGGCCCACTTCTTCGCCGCGCGAACGGAAGTGGCCGAGCAGATCAGAAAAGGCGGCAAAGAAACCGACCGTTTCGTCGACGAATGAGGGGCCTGCCACCCGCCCAATCAGCGACGTGGCCGCGGCACCGGCCCGACTCCACAGACGCGAGGTCCAGGTGGGTGAGGCCGCGGGCATGAACCAGCGGGTGATCTTGTCGCTGAAGAAGGTGGCCACGCGATCGGGCGCCTCAAGAAAATCCAGGGCATTGCCCGTGGGCGGCGTATCGAGCACCACGCGGTCAAAGCCGCCGGTGCGAAACAGCTCGTGCACGCGCTCGACCGCCATGTATTCCAGTGTGCCCGACAGACTGCGCGAGATGTGCTGGTAGACCCGGTTCGCCAGCAACTCGGCCCGCCGCACCGGATCAGGCACTAGCAGGGAAATCATGTGGTCGAACGTGGCGGTGGGATCGAGCATCAGCGCGCTCAGGGATCCCGTGGGGTGCATTTTGCGGAACCCTGTCAGTTCCATCGGATCGTTGGTCAGCTCTGCCAATCCAAGGGCATCGGCCAGCCGGCGCGCGGGATCAATGGTCAACACCAAAGATCGCCGCCCAGCCGCAGCCTGGCGCAGGGCCAGAAGCGCCGAGATGGTCGTCTTGCCCACGCCACCCGGTCCCACGCAAACCACCAACGGCGCATCGGCGATGAGCGTCGCTAGATCAGCCGCGCTGCCCGTGATCGCCGCCAATGGACGCCCGTTGTTCGGCGTATGGACTGGCGGCCGCGCCGGGAACTCCACCACAGTGGCGTCTTCCAGGCCGTGCAGCCGATCGATCTGTTTTCGCGCATTGTCCAGGCCGTCGAGCTGGCTTTTCGCCGTGACTGCCAAACGCGACAGGGCCTCCTCGCTCTCACGCTGCAAGACCTCAATCAGCGGCCGGTCGCTGGCGTGCAGAAGCATGGCCGGGACCTGGTTCACCACCACGGTGCGGGCCGCGATGCCCATCTGGCGCGCCTTGCGCAAAAGCTCGATGGTTTCGTTGACCGGCAATTCCTCGGGCAAGGTAATGGTCACCATCTCGCAACGCTTGCCATCGAGCAGAAGGCTCTGCACGCGCTCGGCGGCGTGGGCAATCGGCCCGATGCGGAACATGCGGTGCACCGCCCGCGGCGTATCAAGGAATGACAGAGCGTGGCCGGTGGCTGGCAGATCCACGATCACGGGTATGCGCCGGGCGGTGCTTTCGTCGACCAAGGCGCGCAACTCGTCGAGCACGATCATCTCGCGCATGGCCGGCGATGTGCGAATGAACTGGCGCACCACGCGGTTGCGCAACACCGCCTGGGCCAACATGGGGATGTTGACCAGGCGGCGCAAGGCCGGCTCTACCGCGGTGTCGAGGTCGATCTTGACCACCGTCACCCCGCTGCCGGGTGCGATCAGATCGGGCAGGCGCCGGTACGCGGAAAATTCGACCGCGACGGCGCCCCCGCGGCGCTGGGCAGCCAGGCCAGCCAGGGCAGCCACCAGGGTGCTCTTGCCCGTGCCACCCTTGCCGGTGACCAGAATTACGTCGCGCTGGTCGACCAGCGGTCCAAGTGAGGCGACATCGAGCATGGGCTGGTCATCATCGTGGCGGCTCGCCGTCCCGCTGACAACTGAGAATTGCACCGACCGCCGGGGAACCGGCAGCTCGACGCTACTTGCCGCTGACAGTCTGGACGGTGCGAGCATCTTGGCCCATCTCAACCAGAAGCTTGCTGGTTTCTGGCCGACTCTCCTACGTTCCGGTGGTGAAACTTGACTACACCCACTTTGTGGGTTCTTATCCTACATTAACCCACCTAACAGTTTGAAGGGAAAGGCCGCCATGAACTTGGACCGTCGGTTCGATGATCGTCTGCCAATCGAGACACTGCTTTGCGCCTATGTTCAGGATCGGCCCCAGCGCGGCCTAGCCGTCGACATCAGCGAGCGCGGGCTGTTTCTCAATACCCTGCTGCAAGACCCGAATCCGCCGCGCACGCCGATGGGTCTGGAATTCAAGCTGCCCGGCATGCCCGAGACCATCTGGGCCGCAGGCGAAACCTGCCGCGACACCAGCGACGATTACTTTTACGGCATGGGCGTGCGCTTCACCGCCATGGCTTCCCTGCACCAGCGCATGCTGCAAGCCTACTGCCGCCGCGTGCGCCGCCAGCGCAGCGGCCTTTGGGCCTGAAAGCAGGCGTGAATCCCGGCAGCGGCAACGCTGGGGAACCACGGCCATGCTAGCCTGTCTGTCACCTTGATCACCGCCGAAGCACTCGCCACCGCGGTCTCTCTGCTGGAGGGACGCTTTCCCCTTTCGGCCCTGTGGCTGTTTGGCTCGCAGGCCCGGGGCGAGGCGCGCGCCGATTCAGACGTAGATTTGGCGGCCCTATTTCCCAGGCCCATGCCCGCCGATGCGCTGCTGGCAGCTCGCCTTGATCTCGGTGAACTGCTGGAACGGGATGTGGATCTGGTGGACCTGCGCCGGGCCTCGCCCATTCTGGGACGTCAGGTCCTGCGCGAAGGACGCCTGCTCTCGGATCGGGATCCGGCGGACCGGCATGTCTTCGCCATGCTGCTGCCCTCGCGCTATGTGGACCTGAAGATTTCGCGTGCGGCGGCGGAACGCGCCCTGATCGAGGTGGTTCATGACCGACGCTGATGTGGTGCTGGCCAAGGTGGCCACCATGGAACGCTGTCGGGCGCGCATCGCCGAAATTCGCAGCCCTGCCCGTCAGCCCCACCTGTTGCCAGTCGACGTCGAAGATCTGCTGGCCGTCAACCTACAGCGGGCCGCCCAAGCCGCCATTGACCTGGCGATGCACGTGGTTTCCTCAGAGGGCTTTGGCGTCCCATCGGATCTGGCCGAAGGGTTCACCTTGCTGGCCAAGCACGGCGTGATTGACGAAGAGCTGGCCGGACGGCTGCGACGCATGGTCGGATTTCGCAACATCGCCGTCCACCAGTACCAGGCGCTTGATCCCGCGATTCTGAAAGCGATCACCGAAAAACACCTGGGCGACCTGCACACCTACGCCGCCCGGGTGCTGGACCACCTGGGCCTCAAGTAGTCTTCAGCGGACCGCCTGTGGGCCGAGCGGCAATTCGTCCGGTATGCGCCCGATGCGCTTGTGAGAAGCAAACGCCTATGGCTTGGGCAGCGTCATCACGGCCGCGGCCCTAAGACAGCTGGTGCCCGATTGAGTGCTCGGCCCGAACGCCGTAGAGTGAACGCATGCAGCGCTTGCGGATCTCAGCAACTGCCATCCTTCTGGTCGTCTTCTTCGTTGGCACGTGCTCGTCCGACACGGTTTGTCCCGGCGTTTGGGATTTCTGCCATGGGCCCCGCTGTTCGCCCCACTTTCTGGTGAAAACGTCCGACGGATCACCATCAATTGCGTCGGCGGGCGTGCTTGCAGGAGATTGTCTGGTCGATGAAACCGGGTTCATTGATGGGGGCGCATATGCCACCGCGGCGGTTCTGCTCTACGCCCCACCCCCACCCTACATCTGCTCAGCCAATCCCTCCCCGTGCACGGTCCAGATCACGTTCACGAGTGGAAGAACCACCACAGTCACCGCCGAACGACTGCAGGGAGCCTCCATGACGGTCGGCCAGTGCGAGGGCAATACGAACTGCTGCGAACGTTCCCGGTACACGGAGCGGAAGATCTACGAGTGCGGTTTCGTTCAATCCGAACTTACCTTGGACGTCCCACCGGCGAGCGACGGCAGTGTAATCGACTAGAAGCACTGCACTTCACACGTCTGCCAAGCGCTGCAACGGCATGGTTCGACGGCACCAGCGCCAGCACCCGCCTCGCGGCGTTCACGCCGGCGCAGTCACGAGCACAATCTCGCAGAGCAACCAACCGACGAGGCCGAGGATCGTAAGTACTGCTGCCCACCGACTGGGAAAGATCGGGTGCCACGGAAGGGCGACGATCGCGACAACGGCGATGGCCGATGACTCCGCCGATATCGACATTGTTTCCCCCGCCCAGGAACGTACCCCTGGCACGAGAAGGAAGAGCGGCGCCAGCACGACCGAGATCGCGTAGCGGACGGCTGAGCCGAATCCCGGGTTGACGAAGAATGAGGAGAGACTCATCCATGCACCAAGCAACCCCAGCACCAGGATGGTGGCGCTACCGGGAACAATGATTCGAAGCCTGATAGGAAGTCCCATGTGTTGAAACCCACGCGAGTGTCCGTCGAACGGCGTGCCGTCAAGCTGCGGGCGGCCGGCCACGGTCGGCGCCCCGATTCTATACGATTTCGCTGCGTCGACCCTGACTGCAACAGCTTGTTCGGCAGAGGCGGTGATGGTAACCGGCCACCTTGCCGCACTTGCGCTCCTCTCGCTAGCCGTGCCCACGAAAAGCGTTGACTCGAAGGTATCCGCCAGGACGGTGCCCCTGGACGAGTTCGTGGGGCTGCTTGTTAGCCTCTTGGCGGCGTGTTACATTGTGATACATGAAGCGCGGAACACTGACACTTAGGCTCGATGACGAGCTGGAACGCGACCTCAATCGCCTGGCGAAGCAGACGGGGCGGACTCGCAGTGACCTCGCCCGGGACGCCCTGCGCCGTCAGTTGTCCCTCCTTCGCTTCGAGCGTCTCCGGAATATGGTCCTTCCGTTTGCCGAGGCTCGGGGACTCCTGACGGACGAGGACGTCTTTTCGGCAGTGTCGTGAGGGTATTTCTCGACACCAACGTGCTCGTCGGCGCGTTCGCGAGCCGTGGGCTTTGCGCGGATCTGCTTCGCCACATTCTTGTCGAACACGACCTGCTCACCGGCGAAAGAGTGTTGACCGAGCTCAAGCGAACCTTGCTCAAGCGGATCAACGTACCGCCCAAGGTTGTTGCTGAAATCGAGCATCTCCTGCGCGACCATGAGGTTGTCGACGAGCCACGGCGGCATCTTGACCTTGGACTGCGCGACCCCGATGACGAATGGATCGTCGCTTCTGCTGTTGCCGGCAAGGCCGATGCGTTAGTCACGGGTGATCGGGACATATTGCAGACGATCGTTCACCTGCCGATTCGAGTCTACAGTCCACGTCAGTTTTGGGAACAGGGCCACAAGGATCGGTCCGGCTAACGGATTCCCAGATTTCACCGACCAAGAACAACGTCAACCCCGGACAGCACGAGCTCCAGTTTCGCCTTTGGCAGCTTGCCCACACGTTCAGTCAATTCCGACTTGTCGAGTGTCACAATCTGCGAAACGTTCGCCACGGATTCCTTGGGTAGCCCCGTGGCAGTGTCAGGCAGCAAAACGTTTCCGGGCGCCGACGCCCACTTCACGTTGCTGGTCAGCGCAACACAGACTGCGGTTGAGATGCGACTCCGATTCAGGCTATCCCCTTGAATCACCACGACCGGTCTTCGAAATCCTGGTTTAGGTCCGCGCGGTTCGCCGAGGTCTGCCCACCACACCTCGCCCTGGGAGATGTTCACCACTCACTCCGCGCCAACGTCCGACGGGCGGCCTTCGACAAGAACTTGTCAGCCGGCTCATTTGCCTCATCGAGCGCCTTGTCCATGGCCTCCGTTACACTATCTGGCTCGTGGCGCGCCACGTATTCGCTGAGCGCTCGTGCATAGACATCACTCCTTGACCGTTTCGCCC
>Ga0265330_10001608_pt1 | contig 12895 bp, 6 predicted proteins | sample 41919metaG_FD_202083 | JGI IMG/M metagenome (GOLD analysis project Ga0265330, IMG submission 202083) | Rhizosphere microbial communities from Carex aquatilis grown in University of Washington, Seatle, WA, United States - 4-19-19 metaG | ecosystem: Host-associated > Plants > Roots > Rhizosphere >... | reverse complement strand
GGGCGCAGTCGGGATCGGCGTGATCGACCAGGCCGTCGCAGTCGTTGTCGAGGTCGTCGTTGCAGATCTCATGTGAGGGATGCACGGTCTGCACACAGGGTCCCCACGAACCACAGGCATGGCAGGTCTGCCGCCCCCACGCGCACACACCCGGCTTGTGGGTCGCGCACGGGCGCGTAGCCGCCGGCGTGCAGGCCCGGCAATTCGGATCGGCGTGATCGACCAGGCCGTCACAGTCATTGTCGAGCCCGTCATTGCAAATTTCAGGCGAAGGCTGCACGGTTTGTACGCAGGGGCCCCATGAACCACAGGTGCCGCAGGTTTGCCGTCCCTGCGCGCAGACACCGAGCAAGCCGGTCGCGCAGGCGCGCGTGGTGGCCGGGGTGCAGGCCCAGCAATTCGGATCGGCGTGATCGACCAGGCCGTCACAGTCATTGTCGAGTCCGTCATTGCAAATCTCAGGTGAAGGTTGCACGGTTTGAACACAAGCGCCCCAGACACCGGTGGCACTGCAGGTCTGCCGACCCTGCGCGCAGACACCGAGCAGGCCGGTCGCGCAGGCGCGCGTGGTGGCCGGGGTGCAAACCCAACAATCCGGATCGGCGCGATCGACCAGGCCGTCACAGTCATTGTCGAGTCCGTCGTTGCACACCTCTGGCGAAGGTTGCACAGTCTGTGCGCAGGGGCCGAGGACACCCTCGGCACTGCAGGTTTGCAGTCCCTGCGCACACACGCCGGCTAGGCCGGTCGCGCACGTGCGCGTGCTCGCGGGAATGCAGGCCCAGCAATCCGGATCGGCGCGATCGACGAGGCCATCACAGTCATTGTCGAGTCCGTCGTCGCACACCTCTGGTGAAGGCTGCAGCGTCTGCACGCACGGCTCCCAGAGGCCATTGGCACTGCAGGTTTGCGATCCCTGCGCACACACGCCGGGCAAGCCAGTCGTGCACGCGCGCGTGGCATCGGGGGTACAGATCCAGACCGCGGGAAGAATGATCGACCGCGATGCGGTCAGCGGAGGAGAAGACGCGTCAGTGACGGAGTAGGCCCAGGATCCCTCGCTGACGGCGAGCACGCTCCACGAGGTCTGGGTGGTCTGGCCAGCGAGAAGGTCAGGCAACGCGTGGGTAGCGGTTTCGCCCGGGGCGAGCGCCAGACCGCTCGGAAGGATGATGGTCAGCGAATCCCCGGACATGGTCGTCAGGTTGTTGTTCTTCAGGTAGGCAATCACAGTGAACGGATTGGGCGACCAAAGCGTCGCCATGGTTTCGAGCTGTGCCGGACCGCTGATGCCCAGATCAGCCGAGCCCGAAATGCTGCCGAGACCGTAGTAGGTCGTGTATGTGCGAGACGCGCCGGGATCGACGGGGGTGGGATACCAATAGAGCACGATGGCACTGTCGCCCTCGTCAAAAGCTTTCGTCGGATCGATGACATAGTCCCAACTGGTGGAGGAGATGGCGTTCCACGAAACCATGGCGAACCGATCGGGCAGGGTGGCACCCTGCGCCCCGAGGACTCCCTCGGCCACATGCACCCGATCACTGAGATCATAGAAGGACTGGTAGTAGAGCGGAATGTTGGGGGCCAACAATTCGGTTTCTTTGCTGACCACGCCTGGGAGGCCGGGAATTCGGTACAGAGCCCCATCGTGGTTGTCGATGTCAATGTCGAGCAGCGCCCGCAGTCCCACCTCGTGAGACACCGAATCGTGGTTCACGATGTCGTATTGGATCTGGATGGTATCGGGATTTCCCGTGCTGAAGCCCATCGTGATCTGCAAGATCTGGGTGACCTCGATGGCGCCGACCTGCCACGTGCTCACATTGGTCACCGGATCTGAATTGTACGGGGCCTGGGTGAATCCGGCATTTTCGCAAACGCTCTCGCCGTATATGCACGGGAGGCCATCCACGCTAATTGTGGTGGAAGAGGTCCAGGGGCTGTCCGGCCAGCGATAGATGATGTCCCAGGGCGCCGGCTGAAAAGCCCCGACATCGAACTTCCCGTCGTAGCCCACCTTGACTCCGATGTATTGGTTCGACAGGTCGACCAGCGATAGGGCGCTGTCCACCTGCGCGCGAGCGGTCTTTGCCGCCCCGTTCATGGCCTTACCCAAGCCCTGGGTGTTTTCGCTGCTCGACCCGCCACCCGCCGGCCCGGTGCAGGTGTTTGGTTGGCCAGCGCTGTCTCCCGCGGCGGCGGCCACTAGCGCCACAAGCAATCCCAATCCGATCCTGGCGAGATTACCCTTCATAACAATTCCTCCGCCCTCAAAGGGGGTTCACGCAGTTACGGGACCGCCAATCTGGCCAGCCGGAGTGGCGGTCCCGTGTCCGGCTGTCCCGGGATTTTCCAGTAGCAGATGGCTTCATGCCTGGGTCTATCTAGAGTTCGGCAGATCGCGCCCGCTTTTCGAGGGGTCCCTGTTGTTGGGGATGCTGCGCCGCGTGCGCAACTCTTGCGCCGTCCGTCGCCGGCGAGCGTCGGTTGGAAGAGAAGGTGGTGGCGTTTCGCGTTGTCGGGCAGCTCTGTACCTGAGGCGAAAACCCGTCCACAGTTGGACGCCTGGCGTTGCGGCAACAATGCCTTGAGCTCTCATATCGACCCGACGCCACTATCATCAGAGAAACCGGGCGGCGGAGCAGTCTCCCACGGTGCTGGAATCAAGGACCAACTGAGAAAGGGTGCATCAATGCCTGCAAATCAACTCCCCAAGCGTCGCGATTTCCTCAGGACCGCCGCGGCAGGTGCGGCCGGTGCGGTGGGGATGTCTGCCCTAGGATTCGACAAGGTGTTCGCGCAGTCGACCGGGGGCTGGGTTGCCGGCATGCAGATCAATCCGGCCATCGACAACAAGCGGGTGATCTGCTGCCACGACACGAAGATGCTCACGGCGACACCCGTGAATACCAGCTTTGCCAGCCAGAACGCTGCGGTCGATGCCAACCTGGTCTCTGCCAATCTTGACCAGATGGCCATGATGCTGACCAACAAGACGGCCGCGGCCGACGCCTGGAGCGCGATCTTCCGGTCGAGCAAACCCTGGGCGAGCACGAGAGTGGCGATCAAGACGAACGCCATCTTGGGCGCCAACGGGAACCATCCCCGCGTGGCGGTCATCAAGAAAATCTGCGACGTGTTCGTCGATCAGCTCAAGGTTCCAGCGGCCAACATCGTCCTCTACGACGCCAACAGCGACGCTTCGTCGTGCTATTCCACGTATTGCAGCCTGACTGATGCAACCAAGATTCGCGCGGTTGCCAGTGTCAGGGCGCAGTCACTCGGCGGCACGGTGCCAGTCACCATTGCCTCGGCCACCAAGACCATGATCGGCGTTGCTGACCTGGTCAACGGCGCCGTCGACATCCTCGTGAACATTGCCATCGTCAAAAGGCACAGCGGCCCGGGAACGGCGTACGCCTACGGCAGTTGCTCCCTGTGCATGAAGAACCACCTTGGTACCTTCATCAATTCCGGCACCGAGAACAATCCGAGTGCGACCGGGCTGCACAACATCGACGCCATTTGCGACATCAACAAACAGCCCGCCGTCGTCGGCGGCGATCCTGTGCGCCAGCAGCTGTGCATCGTGGATGGCCTGCTGGCGAACGGCAACGGTGCCGGCGGCAGTTTCGACACCAGAGTCGACCGACTTGTCATGGGGACCTTTGCTCCCATCGTCGACTACCTGACCGCGATGCGCATCATGAAAGACGTCATGAACAAGCCTGACGCCAACAACAACCTCCCCAAGTTCCTCACCAACTTCGGCTATGCCGAGACCGACGCCCTGGATTGGAATGAATACGTTCCCGGCAGCGGCACGGTGATTTCCACCGGCGGCAGCAGCGGGACCGGCGGCGGGGGCAGCAGCGGGACCGGCGGCGCGGGCAGCGGCGGAGTCAAGGCAACCGGCGGTGCGGGCAGCGGCGGGGCCAACGCGACCGGCGGCGCGGGCAGCGGCGGGGCCAACGCGACCGGCGGCGCGGGCAGCGGCGGGGCCAATGCGACCGGCGGCGCGGGCAGCGGCGGAGTCAAGGCAACCGGCGGTGTGGGCAGCGGCGGGGCCAACGCGACCGGCGGCGCGGACAGCGGCGGGGTCAAGGCAACCGGCGGCGTGGGCAGCGGCGGGGCCAGCCCGACCGGCGGTGCGGGCAGCGGCACTATAACCGCGACCGGCGGTGCGGCCGCCAGCGGTGGCACTCCCTCAACCGGCGGCAGCGTCAGTGCAACCGGCGGTGCAGCGGGAAGCTCATCGTCGGGGTTGGCGACCGGGGGATCGACGAACGTCACCGGATCGTCAAGCGGCGGCTGCAGTGTTGCCGGGGCCGACCGCAGCGCCACGCGCTGGGGCGCAATGCTGGCACTCGGCGCCGCGGTGGCGGGCAAACTTCGACGTCTGGTCGGCGGCGACGATCGATCGTAGTTCCTCCTGCAGTCGCAAGTTCGATGCCGGGTGGGTCGGTCCCGGTCGGGCTCGAAACTGCCCGACCGGAAGAGCTGCGTTGCTTGACAGCTTCGACGGCCCCAGGCTCCCTTGCCGCGGGCGACCGCTCTGCCCGGGACAACGGTTCCCCTTGTTTGCTCACGCTCGGACGTGCTATCAGCGGAACTTCGATTTGGAAGCGAAAGGCTCGAACATGAAATCGTACAACATCGCGCTGATTCCGGGTGATGGCACAGGTCCCGAGGTACTTGCCGAAGGCGTCAAGGTGGTCAATGCGGCGTGAGCCAAGCACGACGTGAAGCTGAATTACCAAAGCTTCGATTTCGGCGGTGATCGCTATTTGCGCACCGGCGAGATCCTGCCCGACAGCGCGATCGATGAATTCAGGAAGTTCGATGCCATGTTTCTGGGCGCCATTGGCCATCCCCAGGTCAAGCCCGGCATCCTGGAAGTCGGCATTTTGCTCAAGACGCGTTTTGCCCTTGATCAGTACATCAACCTGCGGCCGGTAAAGTTGTATCCCAATGTGGAGACCCCGCTGAAAGACAAGGGGCCGGAGCACATCGACTTCGTGGTGGTGCGCGAGAACACCGGCGGCATCTACACCGGCATCGGCGGCGTCACGCAAAAAGGGACGCCGCTTGAGGTGGCGACCCAGGTGATGCAGTACTCGCGGCCCATCGTCGAGCGTTGTGTGAAGTACGCCTACGAGTACACCCGCCGTCGCAACAAGAAGAAGATGCTCACCCTGGTGCACAAGTGCAACGTGCTCACCCATTGCGGTGATCTGTGGGTGCGCGTGCACAAGGAGATGGGCGATGCGCAGTACCCCGACATCAAGCAGGACTACAATCACGTCGACGCCTGCACCATGTGGTTCGTCAAGCAGCCCGAGTACTACGACGTGATCGTGACCGAGAACCTGTTCGGCGACATCATCACCGACCTGGCGGCCATCATCCAGGGAGGCCTCGGCATCGCGGCCGGCGGCAACATCAATCCCGAGGGTGTGTCGATGTTCGAGCCGATGGGCGGCAGCGCACCCAAGTACACCGGCAAGAACGTCATCAATCCGCTCGCCACCATCTGCGCGGGCGGCATGATGATGGAAACCCTGGGCGAGACCAAGGTGGCCGCGGCCATCGACCAGGCCGTGCACCAGGCCCTGGATTCCAAGCAGATCAAGAGCCTGGCCGCCGGCAAGATGGGCATGGGCACGCGCGAGGTCGGCGACCTGATTGCCAAGTTGGTGAGCTGAACCCAACTACCTTCGGCTGTCAGACCCTCGACGACGGGGGCCGCCAGGATCTATTTTTCGCGTCGGCGAAAGCCAGGCACGATGAGATGGGCAAGGTTTGCGGGATTCTGCACCCCTTGATCGGCCATCCAGCCGTTGGATCGGGTGAGCATCTCCTCGCCGCGCTGCCCCCCAACAATCTCTCCCATCCACCTGCGCCCGGACTCCGCCAACAGCAGGGCGCCCGCGGCCTCGGCGGTCCCCACGGCGCGATCGAGCGCGACGAGTCCGTCGTCGTGGCCGGCCCCCGGTGAGAGCCAGCGTACGCCTGCCTCGATGGCAGCGCCCATCGCCACAGCAGTTTGGTGTTCGGCCTTACGCAGAAGCCGAGCGCTCAAGCTGGCCCGGCGTAGCAAGGGCGTCCGTTTGTTGTCACTGAGCTTCTCCGCCACTGCCAGAGCCACACGTCCGGAGATCCAGGCGTGCTCTATCCGAAGTGCGCTGAGCTTGAGCAGCCCCGATCGTTTCACGAGCCGTCTTTCATCGGCAATGGCCTGCCACGCGGCCTCGGGTTTCTCGGCGTACAACGCCTGCTCACAGCGCCCATAAAGGTGAAGGAAGTGCTGCACTTGATACATGTCCTTGGGCCACGCATCCAACACACCATCGATTTCTCTGCGCGCTCGCTCGACTTCGTCCCGGACCAGCCACACAACTGTTTGGAACGTGCGCAGGTTTGTTCCAAGATAGCGATCACCGGTGCGGTCGGCGTCCGCAAGGTAGCGATCAAACCGTTCGCACAATTCACGAATTCGTCCGGCATAGCGCAAGGAAAAGCACGCAAAGAAACGCGTGGTCGCCAACTCCCAGCCCATGCCATGGCAGTGGGTCAGGAAGTACTGTTCGACGGCGATCAAGTCGTTGGCCGCAGCGTCGAATTCCCCTGCGAAATAGCGCACCAGCGCCTTGCACATGCTGGCCATCCCGATGGTCGCGGGATCCGACGAGCGCCGTGCCAGCACCTCGGCTTTGGACGCGAGGCGCATTGCCCAGCCAACACGCGAGCCGCCAAGCAAAGCAAGCTGCCCTGATAGCGCCGAGAATCCTTGCGCCACCCGCCGGATATCGCCCGTCTGGAGCGCAAGCATGAGATAGCGCAATAGCAGCTCATCTGCGCGAAGCGTGTCCACCGCACTTAGGCCGATGCTCGCTGACCAAAGCACGTCGAGAAGATGATCGTCCCTGGCCGAGATGCTCGACGCTGGCTTCTCGACGAAATCGACGCCGCGCAGCCGTAGCCGCATCACTCGCCAAGTCAACGCCAGCGCTGCGCGACGGGGACCAGCGGCCATGCGAAGACCCGCTTGCTTGAGCACACCAGCCAAGACATCGAGCCCTTGCGCGATCTCCCCGCCACGCAGAAGTTGGTCGGCCGCGAGATACCGCAGCCTCGCCGCTTGCGCCGGTTCACTGAGCGCGGCCGCGCGTTGGTAGGCACCGGCTGCCTGGATCGCGCGCCCAGTGCTCGACTGGCATTCGCCGAGGGCGCGCAAGAGATCAGCACGGGCGCCATCGTTGGCTTCGAGCTCGACTGCGGTTTGGTAGAGTTGTGCCGCCCGGTCGAACGCCAGCTTTGTGCGCGCCTCGGCCGCGGCTTCGCGCGCGTAGCGCTTGGCGCGTTCACGATCATCTGCGCCCAGCCAATAGCGGGCCAGCATGTCGGTGCGCTTCGGGTCCCACTGTTCGACGGCCTGGGCCAGTTGCGCGTGCACCTGTCGCAAGGTCTGCTTATCCAGGCTCGCCACCACGGTCTCGCGAATGCGGTCGTGGTAGGTTTCCGCGACGTCCGAGCCCTGGCGCCCCGCGCGCCGAATCAGGCTCTCTTCCACGAGAGCAGAGATTCCTCGCTCCCAGCCCTCGGAGCCGAGAGTTACGCCAGACGCCCCGGCAATCACCTGTTGTGGTAGCGGGTCTCCGGCTACCGCGATGACCTGCAACATGCGCCGGCTTTCCTCAGGCAAGTTACCTACCCGCTTGAGGATCATCCCGTCCAGTCGAAATGCGCGCCCGTCGAGGGAAGCCTCCAAACCTCGCCCGGGCAGAACCATGGTGCGGAGGTGGTGCACCAGCTCGACAGCGAAGAACGGATTGCCCCCCGCTTCCCGCACCGCTGCCTCCGAAATGCGGTCCCGGATCGCAGGCGCCACTTCGTCGCCATGGAGCAGGTTGGCTACCAGCGCACGCGTATTTTCCGGTGACAAAGGACCAAGGCGGATGATTTCGGCACCGGGTTGTTCGGTGAATGTGGCCAACTGGGACTCTGCCTGGGAGGGGTCGATGGTCTTGCGCGAGCTCGCAACAAGAAGGAGCGCAGGCGCACCCGGCTGCTGGCTCAAGGCGTTCAAAAGGGCGAGGCTATCGAGATCGGCCCACTGAAGATCGTCGATGAAGATGACCAGGGGCTGCATGCGTGCCAGGTGTGCCAGAAGTTCGCGGAAAGCGACGAAAGCCTGGTTGCGCAGCTCCTTGGCATCGCACAAGGGCGGCAAGGAATAGCGCTTTTGATCGGTGAGCTTGAGCCGGCGCAGGACCGGAAAAATTTCGCTCAGGTACAAGATGCCATCCGGCAGGACGTAGGCTTGGTCGTCCGGGTGGAGGTTCGCCAGTCGAAAGCTCAGCCCATCGACGACATTGTCTAGCGCCTTGAATGGCAGGGTTTCGCGCTCGTGACAGCGCCAGCGCAAGACGAGCGGAGCCGTGGTGGCGGTGCATTCCTTTTGCAGATCCGCCACAAAGGACTCGATCAAACAGGTCTTACCGATCCCCGACGTCCCTTGGATTTCCGCCACGGCCAGTTGGCCACTGCGCATCTTGGCGTAGGCGCGGGAGAGCGCGTTTAGCTCCTGCTCGCGCCCCAGAACGCTCGTGGCCGAACCTGCCACCGGCGCGTGCCGCCGAAGTGGTGCCAATTTTCCCGGGTCACCGGATACGCCAAGGCGCAACAGGATCTCCGCGCCCTTCGGTCGCCGGGCCTCATCGCGCTGGATGAGCTGCATGCACAGATCGCTCAGCAATCCATCCGCGCGCGGGTTCACTTGTGCGGGCGAAGGCGGATCCTCTCTCTGCTTCCTCAGCAAGACATCGAATATGGGACCTTCGAAGGGACAGCGCCCGGTGAGGACTTCGTAGATCATGATTCCCACGGCGTACCAATCGGCCGAGGGCAAACATGGCTTTTCCAGTGCCTGTTCCGGGGCCATGTAGACGGGAGTTCCCGCCAGGCCGCTGGCCGAGACGGTGTCGCGGCCCACCTCCTTGGCCAGGCCGAAATCCAAGATCACCACTCGACCCTGCTCGGTCACGAGCACGTTGGACGGCTTGAGGTCGCGGTGGATACAGCCCGCCTCGTGCATGGCATGAACCCCTACACATAGCTGCCGCACCGACTGCAAGAGGCGGTCGGGGTCGGGTTGCGGGACGGAAGCGGGCGTAGCTGGCTCCGGGGCCGTGGCCGGCGAAGTCAGCGCCCCGAGCAGGTATCGGTCAAACGGCAACCCCGCTACGTATTCCATCGTGAAAAAGCACATGGCTCCATCCGAGATCAGCTCGTGGAGCGTGACGAGGTTCGGATGCATGAAGTCGGCCAAAACGCGAAACTCGCGCTTGAACCGATAGAGATCCGTTCCGCCCGACGGGTTCAACGTCTTGAGAGCGACCTCCCTTCCAAGCTGCTTGTCGTGGACGAGGTGAACGCTGCCCATCCCCCCTGTCCCGAGGAGACGTATGTACGTAAATCTCGACGTGCCCGTGAAAAACATTGCCCAGGGGCGCCAGACGTGAAGCGCCAGCGCCCCCGGCAAGGTAGCACGGAACGTGCGATGCAGGTCCAGCCTCTCCTAATCGCCAGGGCGCATCAGGTACGCGATCGTCGTGATCTCGCCCGAGCTCTCCCGGATCTCAACATTCAAATACGGACAGCCCGGGTACCCGCCGACTTGTGCGCAACTTGTGCACCGCCCATGCGCTATCTGTCCACGGCCGTTGTGCATCTGTGCACAACGGCGACGCCCTGGCCCCTCAAGTGACCGAGACCGAATCCGTGGGCAAGGCCTCTGTACCGGCAGCTGGAAAAAGGGCAGCGCAGGCGCCGAGACTTGCAGCCCCCCTGCTGGAATCCTCAGGTCGCGCTGAGGCTGAGGCGGCGGCAGCCGAAAAGAAAGCCGCCAGCAACCAGACAGAGCGTGATCGATTCTTTGCCGAGGAGCGACGAATAATGGCAAAGACCTGGGGACTCAGCGCCGAGAAGGAAGCTGATTTCGAAATAGGCGTCCGCGATGGGCTTCGCGATCGCCAAGCCGTCTTTGATCGCCTGACCCGAGGTGAAATTGCTGCCGCGGACGTGGGAGCCCAACTTGATGCGGCTGAAGAGCGCGCCCGGAAGCAGCTGCTCGACGTACTCGGTCCGGATCGCCTGCTCGAGTATCAGCTCATGCACGGCCATTTCGCGGAGGCGGGGCTCGAGCACAAGCCCTTCGTCGCGCCAACGCCTGTACCGATCCCACCAGCGGAAGGGAAGGTCGAGGGCGCTGGACCGCAGCCGCAAAGCACACCGTCCGCGTCCCTATAGCATTGAAAGCGTTCTTAAGAATTTCCCGTTCGGATCCGCGGCCTCGGAAAGCCGAACTCCTTGAGGCGGTTCACCAGGGCCCGACGAGAGATCCCCAGCATCTTGGCCGCCTGGGTCTGGTTTCCCGCCGCGGATTCCAGCGCGCAGGAAATGAACTCGCGGGCAGCGACGGGATCGTGGAAGGGAAAGACTCTTCCCTTCGGCAAGTTGTCGAACGAAGGCAACTCACGCGGGTCGAGGGTTGCGAGCTTCGGTTGATCGAAGGTCAGGTGCCGAAGCAAGATGCTTGGGCCATCGCACAGCAAGGCAGCGCGCACGACGACGTTCTTCAGCTCGCGCACGTTGCCCGGCCAGGGGTGGGCACGCAGGGTGGTCAGGGCCTCGTTTGAAAAGTGCAACACCCGCCCGACGCCACCGGCGACGCGATGGAGAAACGTCTCGGCTAGGACTTGGATGTCGTCCGGGCGTTCACGCAGCGGCGGCACGTGAAGCGTGAAGCCTGCAAGCCGATAGTACAGGTCCTCGCGAAATTTGCCCGTCTTAGTTGCATTCAGAAGATCGCAATTCGTCGCGGAAACAAAGCGAACGTTGGCAGGAATCACGCGTCCACCGCCAACGCGCATGAACTGATGCATTTCTACCGCGCGCAGGAGCTTCGCTTGGACGGTCAGGGGCAGCTCGGCGACCTCGTCCAGAAACACCGTGCCACCGTCGGCAATTTCGAGAAGCCCTTTCTTGGTCTGTTTGGCCCCGGTAAAGGCGCCGGCCTCGTGGCCAAAGAGCTCGCTTTCGAGCAACGCTTCATTGAGGGTTGCGCAATTGAGTCTTAGAAAAGAGTGTCCAGCTCGCGGGGAGCTATCGTGAATGACGGAAGCCACCAGATCCTTTCCCACGCCAGTTTCACCCAGGATCAAGATTGCAAGATCCGACTTGGCCACGCGCTCGGCAAGCTCGAGAACTTCCTGTGTCTGCTTGCTATGAGCGACGATGCCCAGGTTTGTCCATTTCGCCCCGACCTCCGGCGACAGAATCGGGTGTTGACGTAGCAACTCGTCGTCAATGGGCTGTGGCAGGAACACGGAATCCGACGTGGCGTGGAGCCCGCAAGCGGCAAGTCGTGCTATGGCGAAGTCGCTGGCTGCTTTCGTCGTCTTTTCGTCCTCTGGAATGCAGGCCAGTCGCCACGAATTGCCTCCCCAATCTGCGAGCCGGACCGCCCCGGTGAAGACGTTGGCCAATAGGCCTGCCAGCCAAGCGGGATCGACAACCCTGGCAAAGGTGAACTTGACGATGGCGATGCCTCGCGCGGTGGCCGGCAGCTCAGAGACACCGTCAAGGAAGGCATCTCGGTTCAGGATGGTCGGCGCGACACAACCGATGGGCATCTTCTGCAGCATGATGATGGCCAATCCGACCATGACGGATTCGCCCTCTTGCAGCCGATGCTTGGCTTGGGGCGACAACCGTGTTTCCCCCACGGTTGTCCCATTGCGAGACCCGAGATCCTCGACATCGATCTGGTCGCCGAAATGCAAGGCAACGTGCCTGCGCGAGGCCAGGCGACCGTCGACCTCCAAGTCGACTCCTGGACCACGGCCCACCACCACAAACGAGGGAGGGAAGATCAGCCGAGACGTCGTGCGGCCGTGCTCGATCAAGGTAAGGACATAGCAGTCTCTTACGCTGCCAACCTGATGAAACCATGACGGAGTCGGAACATCGTCCAGGGTGGTGAGGGAATCGTCGCCATGCTCGCGCATGACGTGACCTTGCATCGCCGAAATTTTCGAGTCAAACATGAATTCCCGCAACTGGCAGCTTGCAAAGAAGAAGTTGCGCGCTCGCCGGCAGGAAGGGCAAGCAGGCCATGAATAGCAATCTCGACGCCATCACCGGTCTATTCAAGGCCCACGGACCAGGGAAGATCCTGGTTGTTACGGGCGCGGGGATCAGCCTGGCCAGTGGGATTCCCACCTTTCGTGGTCAAGATCCTGGCGCCATCTGGAAGAAGGACGTCACCGAGCTGGGCACATTCCGCTACTTCAGCCAAGATCCTGTCGGTTCGTGGAGATGGTACCTGTCGCGCTTCGCGAAGACCGTCGGCGCGAACCCAAATCAGGCCCACACTGCCTTGGTCAGGCTGGAAAGCTTCTGTGAACGCCAGGGTGGCGAACTCCTGCTCATCACCCAGAACATCGACGGCCTGCACCGGCAGGCCGGGGCGCGCAATCTGATCGAGGTCCATGGCCGCGCTGATCGCGTCCGCTGCCCTCGCCCGGGTTGCCCCAACGGAGCGCCAGCCGGTTCCTTGCCGCGGGCCGATTTCGACCTGGAGGGATTCCTGGCCGCCCCCTCGCCTGCCACGCTGCCTCGTTGCCCTCACTGCCGGGCGGTCATGCGGCAACATGTACTGTGGTTCGATGAGTTCTACGACAGCCACAACGATTACCAGTGGTCGCGCGTGCTCGATGCCGCTGCCCATAGCGATGCCGTCCTCTTCGTTGGCACCTCATTTTCGGTTGGGGTCACCGACCTGATTCTGAACGCTGCACGCGACCGCGGCCGTCCCATCCTTTCCGTT
>Ga0265330_10001607_pt1 | contig 12916 bp, 11 predicted proteins | sample 41919metaG_FD_202083 | JGI IMG/M metagenome (GOLD analysis project Ga0265330, IMG submission 202083) | Rhizosphere microbial communities from Carex aquatilis grown in University of Washington, Seatle, WA, United States - 4-19-19 metaG | ecosystem: Host-associated > Plants > Roots > Rhizosphere... | reverse complement strand
CTGCTGGCGTTCGCCCGCTGCCAGAGATAAAATCGCGGCCTCGTCCTTCACTGCCAGCCCCGCAACCTCGGCATAACGCGAAATCCGGTTCAAATACTCGTTGGTCAGAGCCTCAATCGCCGGCTCTTTCGTCTTCCCAATCCATGCCACTTTGATCTTCACAGGATTTCAGGCTTTTCCCGACGCCAGCACCACATCCGCGCCGAACCGTATCTCGTCGCCCACGCGATAGTGCTCGATGGCCGCCTTCGCCTCGGCGCGGATCGCTGGCCAGTCTTCCGCCCGCACCCTTTCCAGCATGGGACGAAACGGGGCTGCCACGGCGCATACATAGTCGAAAACATCTTCCGCATCACCGTCCGCGCCTCCCGGCCAGCTCCAGGGCAAATTGCGGGACGACTCCTCAATCTCGTGAAATCCTGCGGTGCTGAGCGCCTTTGAAAGCGATCCCGCAACCGCATATCGAAAAAGATCGGATGCCCCCGGCTGCAACATCGGCCCGCCCACATACCTGTGCACAATCTTCATCGTGGTCTGCCAATACGGCTGTTCCATCGGACCCCAAGCGGCAAAGCAGGCGCGAGAGCCGGGCTTTAACACGCGGCGCAATTCGCCGAGCGCCCGGTTGGCATCACTGAAAAACATCACCCCAAAGCGGCAGGTCGCAAGATCGAAGCTCCCATCGGCAAAGGGCAAGTGGTGCGCGTCGGCCTGCTGCGTGATGAAGTTGAGGAGGTTCCTGTCTCGCGCCCGCTCGGCGGCAATTTCCAGCAGTTCCGCACTCTGGTCCACCGCCGTGACCGAACCGCGAGGGCCAACCCGCTGCGCCAGACTGATCCCAGGCTCGCCCGTGCCGCTGGCCAAATCGAGAACGCGCATCTCCAGCAACGGACGCGAGTATTCCACCAAAGTTTCGGTGACCGCGTTGCCGATCGCCGCCGACTTTGCCTTCCACTTATCCGCCATCTTTAGGCGAAAAGCGGAGCCCCATGGAACTGCATTCGAAGTGGACACTTTAGCTCTTCTTTTTGCGCGTTTTCTTCGGTGTCGTGGAAGTTGGGTGCCCCAGGTCTCGCGCTTTTCGAGACCTGGGATTCGCAGCCACTGATTGAGCAATCCTTGTCTTGCCAATCGTCGCCCGCCGCGCCTTCGGCTTCGCCAGCAATTCCGCCGGTTCCAGCCGCTTGGCCGACTTCCACAGCCGTTCCAGATCGTAGAACTGCCGCGCCTTTTCCGAGAAAACATGAACGACGAAGTCTACATAGTCGAGCAGCACCCACTCCGCCTGCTTGTAGCCCTCGGAGTGCGTCACGCGCAGGCCCAGCGCCTCCAGCCGCTCGTCCACCGCGTCGGCAATCGCCTGGATCTGCCGTGGATTCGTCCCGCTGCACATCACAAAATAATCGGTGAACGCTCCCGAATCTTTTTCCAGTTCGAGGACCGTAACATCGTCGGCTTGTTTGTCGTGGCAGGCGAGAATAGCTTCACTGACCTGCCGTTTAATCTCGTCCCTTTTCTTCATAAGCGTGCATTGATTGTAACCCGCAAACAGCCGAGTAGGTGGGAGCGCCGACATCGCGCGGAGGGGAAGTTAGGTTCGCTCTATCGAGCAGTCACAGGCGCACATCCGCCGATCACTTGTGAGATCGCGATTTTGCAACAGCCAATGAGCAATACGCCTTCCTAGTGGAGAAGCTGGAGGGCGGAGAGAATAGCTAAGTTTGCGATAATAGCCATCGTCTGAGCAACACTTTGCAGGCGCAGTACGGCCTCCTCATCAACTTCTGAGTGCACCTTACGTAATCCATTCTGAAGACGCGCAGAAGCAGCCCAGATTATGACGATGGCCAGCAGTATCGTAAGCAGCGGCAATCTCGCCCACAAATCTGTGTGGTGAACCGCAGAGACGATTACAAGAAGCACATTCACAATCGCAATGAACGTCAATCCCCAGAAATAGGGGCTACGGCTAGTCCCGTATGTTTCCATAAACGTCTCCCATATTCAGCAAAAAACTGGCAATCATAGGCCTCTTTCAAGCTCAAAGCCACGTCGAGTTCCGGGGCCAAGCGGCCAACTATCGCAAACAGGCAACGACACTACCTATCTCCCGCCCTCGCTTCCGCCTCTTGGTGACAAGTCTCACGCGCCTTTCTGATACAGCCCGTGCTTCCGAATGTAATTCGCCACTGCCGGATCCACCCATCGTGTCAGCGCTTTGCCCTGCGCCGCCGCCGCCCGAATCGCGGTTGCGGAGACGCTCTGGCGAACTCCGTCCAACAAGTGCAGCCTGACCCCTGGAAAAATCAGCTCGCCCCTCCCCGCCTGCTTCCGCAACGCGCGCGCCGCCGCTGCTTGCAATTCTTCCGGCAACGCCAAGGCCGCGTCCCGCAACGAATACCCCGGACGGCTGGCCACTATGAAATCGCATTCCCCAAGCAGCGCCCGCGCCTCGTGCCAACTGGCAATGTCTTTGAAGGCGTCAATCCCGATCAGAAAAAATACCCGGTCCGATTTTTTTAGCGTCTGTTTCACTCGTCGCACCGTATCAATCGAATAGTTCGCACCACATGTAGGGACAACCGCCCTCGGCTGTCCAAGTGTGGGGACGGGCGACCTCGTGAGCCTGCCCTGAGCGAAGCCGAAGGGTCCAGCCGAGCAAAGCTCGGCAGTTGTAAACCCCGCCTCCAACAACGACGCCGTAAATCTCCGTTCCTCCCGCGTCCCCAGCGCCACCATCGCATAACGATGAACAAATGCCGTCAGCGGCTGTTTCTGTTTGTGCGGAGGCACATTCGCCGGCACAAACAGCACTTGCCCCAGAGCGAAACGCCGGGCGGCCGCCTGCGCCAGTGCCAAGTGTCCGCGATGGATGGGATCGAAGCTGCCCCCGAAAATCCCAATATTCATTGATTCATTCCGATTTCCACTGCCCGATTCTATTTACGCCGCCTCGCTAGTGTCGTCGTTTCCTGGCCACCGTTGCAAGCCCTGTCGCCGGACTTTTTCCAGACTTTAGCCAGCCTATTGCCAGATTATGTACCCCAAACGCCGATTTCTGTTAAAGTGTTTTGCAAACGCAGCCTGTGAGACTAGGCTGTGGGTACGGCTTTTGCTCGTTTATCGATTGTCGCCCAGGGCGGAAATGGGAGATGCACTTCTGGCTCTTTTGCCGCCTGGGAGGTGAGGTAGAATCACGTAATTTGCAATGCGTCCGGTTGGCGTAGTGCATGGGCCTGAAAGAATGAAACTTCCCCTCACCCGCAGGTTGATCATAACCCCGGCGCGCACTCCCTTTCTGCGCTACGGCGTAGCACTGTCAAGCACACTGCTGGCGCTGATTCCAACCCTGTTCTTTACCGATATCGCCGAGAGCCGCCTGGTTGTTTTCGCCGTCGCGGTCATGGTCAGCGCCTGGTATGGAGGTTGGAAGCCCGGTCTCGCCGCCACCGCTTTTGCGCTCACCGTCAGTGCCTACTACTCGTTTGCCGGACAACTGAATCCCAGCGAATATCGCAAGGCCATCGCCCACCTTACTTTGTTCTTCGCTGTGGCCCTGCTCATCTGCTGGTTCAACGCCGCTCTGCGGGCTACCCAAGACAACCTGCGCTATTCCGAGCGGAACTTCCGCTCCATGGTCATGAATGCGCCTTACGGCATCTGCCGGTGCAACAGTCGGGGAACCGTGCAGGACGCTAACCACGCGCTGGTGGCTATGTTCGGATATTCCAGCGCCGAAGAACTCAGGGGCAAACACCTGCGCAGTTTTTACGCCGATGCCCAGCGCTGGTTTCTGACCGCCGACTATTTCCTCGCCCGGAAAGAATTTAACAACCTGACCGCGGAGTGCGCGCGCAAGGATGGCACGACCATCGTGGCGCGCATTTCCGGGCGCTCCATTCCCAATGGCAAAACCGGCCCGGCGTTCGAGATTTTTTGGGAGGACATTACCGAAACCCGCACCCTCGAACTGCAACTTCGTCAGGCGCAAAAGATGGAGGCCATCGGCCGCCTCGCCGGTGGCATTGCGCACGATTTTAATAACATGCTGATGGTGATCTCCGGATATTCCGAGTTTCTGCTGGAACGGCTCGGGTCCGATCCCAAGCTGCGCGGCCCCGCTCTCGAAATCGCGAGCGCCACCGAGCGCGCATCTTCCCTGACTCGGCAATTACTGGCCTTCAGCCGCAAACAGATGCTGGCCCCCAAGGTCCTCGACCTCAACCAGGTAGTTGCCGAGAACCTGAAGATGCTGACCCGCATGATCGGAGAAGACATCGATCTGGTCATGCTTCCGGGCCCCGGCCTGGGCGCGGTCCGCGCCGATCCCGGCCAGATCGATCAGGTCATCATCAACCTTGCTCTCAACGGACGCGACGCCATGCCGACCGGAGGCAAGCTGACCATCGAGACCGCTAACATCACGGTTGACGAAAATTACGCGCGCACCCACTCCCCCCTCGCCGCCGGCGACTACGTCATGCTCTCCATCAGCGACACCGGCATCGGCATGGACCACGAGACCCAGTCACGCATCTTCGAGCCTTTTTTCAGCACCAAGGGTTCCAAGGGCACCGGCCTTGGCCTTTCGACCGTGTATGGTGTTGTAAAACAGAGCGGCGGTTTTATCTTCGTCGATAGCCAGCCCCAACACGGCACTTCCTTTCGCGCCTACTTCCCGCGCGTCGATGCCCACGAAGACGTCGTCACGGCGCAGGACTCTCTCTCCCTTCCCCGCACAAATCGTGGACAAGAGACCATCCTCCTCGTCGAAGATGAGGCCCATCTCCGCCATCTCACCCGCCAATATCTGGAAACCCAGGGCTACAAAGTCCTCGAAGCCGAAGACGGCGCCGCTGCTTTGCAAATCGTCGACGGCCACCAGGGCCCCATCGACCTACTATTCACCGATGTCGTTATGCCCGGAATGAATGGCCGTGAATTGGCCGCGCATGTCACCAATCTTCTCCCCAACGTGCGCGTCCTCTACATGTCGGGATACACCGAGAATGCGGTTGGCGAGGATGGCATGATCGAGGCCGGCATTAACTTGCTGCAAAAACCGTTCAGCCTTCCCGCCCTGAAAGACCGCATCAGCGAAGTGCTCGATTCCGAAACCTTTCCCCGGGAAATCGCATCGCCATCCTTCAACGCCGCTTCCAGCGTTCCAGGAAAAAACGTCGTTGAAAAAAAGATCGCGCCCTTCCGAGCCCGCCGTTTTAATCTTCGCATCCCGCTGCTCTATCGTCCGCTCGGCGAGGAGAATTGGCGGCCGGGGACCACCCATAACATCAGCCGCTCCGGCGTGCTGTTTCAGGCCCAGGACGAGCTCCAACCCAGCGCGCAACTGGAGCTTAACCTCGTCCTGCCTGCGGAGATAGCTGGCCTCGCCGCCACTGAAGTCGTATGTCGCGGAGAAGTGGTCCGCTCCGTCTCAGCCCAAGGGCAAACTATGTTGCCTGTCATTGCCGCAAAAATTCTCCAATTCTTCTTTCAGCACAACACCCCAGCAGGCCAAGCCTAGCAGTCCATGTGGAGATGGGCCTTTGCCCCGTCCAAAGTTTGTTTGTGTGGGGACGGGCGCCTCGCCCGTCCAAGCCGAGCGCAGCTTGGCCCCTGTCTGCGGAATAACCCCAGCTTCGTATCCGGGCATCGCTGCAGCCAAAATTTTCCCAAGTCAAATGCCCCTTCAGGTGATGGGCATCGGAATCACATCGAAAGCGATCCCAGCGCCTCGCGAAACAGCGCATCAAAAGTTTGCGGTCCCTTGCCGCCCCGCGCTCCGAGCAGCGCCTTGTCCGCCGACGCCCTCGGATAACCCAGATTCACCAGCGCCGAAATAACGTCTTCCTCAACCGGACTGGCCATCACCCCGCCCATCTCCAGCGTTCCCGCCGGAGCCGTCAGCTTGTCGCGCAACTCCAGCACCATGCGTTCCGCCGTTTTTTTGCCGATCCCCGGAATGCGCGTCAGCCGCGCCAGGTCGCCGCCGCGGATCGCCCCCACCATCTCGTCCGCCGCCATGCCGCTCAGGATCTTGATCGCAAGCGTCGGACCAATCCCGCTCACCGTCAGCAGCTTTTCGAAAAGCTGTTTCTCGGCCAGCCGCAAAAATCCATACAAGCTCAGCGCATCCTCGCGCACATGCGTGTGTATGTGGAGCGCGACTTCCGCTCCCGCCGCCGGCAGTTCCGTATACGTAGGCACGCTGATCGCAACGTCGTACCCGACCCCCTGCGTTTCCACAATCGCCTGGTTCGGACGTTTTGCCAGCAAAGTTCCGCGAAGATGCGCAATCATTCGGCCCCTATTGTACGGCAGTCCCGCAAGTGCTGGTGTTATGACTTTGTACTTATGACTTTGTACTAAAGAAAAGCGGCTGGTGCCCCACGTCTCGCATTTGAGACGTGGGCCTCCGCACATTCAACTCTGGAGCGCAACCCGCCAAAATCAACGGTACATCACACGCTGTGACATCGTTCCAATCGCAAAATCAAACGTGCCTTCCACGCACTAAATTTTCCCCTGTGACCCTCTGTGATCCCTGTGGTAATGCTTTTCTCATAATCTATCCGCGAATAAAACCGCGCTTTTCCTTCCCCATCCACAGGAAGTTTTTCCCCTCCACAGTTTTTACACAACGGAGCCCCACTTTGCCGTTGCGTTAATCTCCCCGATGCCGCACAGTGCTTGCAGTCAAAAGCGCGAGAAGTTTCGCTCTGTTCCGGTGAGAGTTCGGCGTTGCCGGTGATTTGGAGAGTGAGTCATCGGGGGAAATTCGGCGCATGTCCAGTGCACTGGTGCCCGGGCTTCGCGGCCTCCTAAGAAATCCTTCTTTCGGGAAGGATGGAAACGCCCAACCGTAGCCCTGAAGCGCGAGCCTCAGGCAAGCATCGCCGCGTGGCACTTTTCGGAGTGCAGTAGCGCGATGGTCTTTCGCCCATGCGAGAGACGGCAGCCAGAACTTCCGCGACAACAATGCGGCCCGGGTGGCTGGCCCAGGCCGCATTTGTTTTTGCAGCCTCTCTACCAAAGATTTTTCATACCCCTGTGAGGGTCTAAGATCACCTTAGAGCACAGGGATGAAAATGGAACCTACGCAACTAGAGCGAGATACAGCGGCCTACTACGAGAACATGAGCGAAGAAGAGGCTCGAGAAGAGCGCGAACTCGAGGCCGCACTGGCAGCCAGCGCAGAAGGCATTAATTTCGACGAAGAGTTCTGAATTCCCCAGCGAGGCTTGCCCGGGAACCTCTGGATAGCCATTGACTCGGTACGGCAAAGTGCCGTACACTGCCCAAAGAGGACACGCTGATGGCATCTCCACAACAGGCGCGCATCGAAGCCAGGGTCAGCCCGAAACAGAAGCGGCTATTTGAGCGGGCCGCCGCCATCGAGGGAGTTACGCTGACGGATTTTGCCATCTCCAGCATGCAACAGGCCGCTGCGAAAGCGATTCAGGAATACGCAAGGATTGAGCTGAGCGAGCGCAATCAGCGGGCGTTTGCAGAAGCGTTGATGAATCCGCCCGAGCCGAATGAAGCACTGCGCAAGGCGGCAAGAGCGTACGCGAGACCGAAGTAGGCGATGTGATTGCCGATAAAAGCAAATACAACATAGGGCCGCTTCGCGATCATGATCGGGCGGCCTTTTCTTGCGGGAATGCCTCTCTCGACCGATATATTCAAGAACAAGCATCCCAGGACGTCAAACGAGGGCTGGCAAATGTTTTTGTTATCGCGCCCAAGGAAGACTCTCGAACCATTCTGGCGTACTACACGCTATCCAGCCGGCAGCTCAGACTCGAACAACTCCCAAGCGAGATCGCGAAGAGGGCGGGCAAGTATGAGTTCGTGGGCGTGACTCTTCTTGGAAGAATGGCGATTGCCCGCAAGTACAAAGGAATGGGCCTCGGCGCACTGGCCCTGATGAGCGCCCTGGATAGAAGTCTGGCTGCAACCAGGGACGTTGCGTCGTGGGCAGTGTTCGTCGAAGCCATTGATCGTCAAGCCGCGAGCTTCTACCGGAAATATGGTTTTATCGAACTTCCCGAAGATAAGCTCAAACTCTTCCTCCCGATGAAGACGATTGAGAAACTGTTCTCGGTCTAGAACAGGCCGGTCCAGTCTCCTGGCGGGATTCGCATTGTGCCGGATTGGCGGTAGTTTTCCACGTTGGTTCACTGTTTCGAGGGCTTTTGCACACGTTTTCCGAAGGAAGCCGCTTTCCGTGTCTGGCTACTTTGGGCAACATCGGTCACACTGATCATTCATGCTGGGCGCCGACAACTTCAAAGAGTCCCTCAAGCAGCAGGCGGATATCGTCCGCATCGTCGGCGACTACGTCAAGCTGAAGAAGGCCGGAGCGCAGAACTTCTCCGGGCTGTGTCCGTTTCATTCCGAGAAGACGCCTTCTTTTTCCGTCCATGCCACGCGCCAGTTTTATCACTGCTTCGGCTGCGGAGAGTCGGGCGATGTCTTCACCTTCATCCAAAAAGTCGAGAACATCACCTTCCCGGAAGCCGTACGTCTGCTCGCACAAAAGATCGGCGTGCCCATGCCCAAGGTCGCCTTCTCCACTCCGGAGGAGGCCCGCAACGCACACCTCCGCATGGCGCTTTTCGACGTGCATGATCGCGCCACGCAATTTTTTCAGGATTGCCTGCGCCGTCCCGAAGGCGCCAATGCCCGCGAGTATCTCAAAGGCCGCGGCCTCGATGCCGAAACCATCGCCCGCTTTCGCATCGGCTTCGCTCCCGACTCCGGATTCCTGCTACGCGATGCCCTGCGCCGCGAGTTCGATGAAGAGTTGCTGCGCGAGAGCGGTCTTTTTTCGTGGAAACAAGATTCTCAGCGCGGAAAAAATACTGAGAACCGAGAACTGAGAACTGAGAACTCTGACGCGGACAGCGCAAGCTCCGAGCCAGAAGCCAAAAGCCAAGAGCCAAAAGCCGCTCCCGCCATCTACTCCAAATTCCGCAATCGCGTGATGTTCCCCATCTCGAACGACCAGGGCAAAGTGATCGCCTTCACCGGACGCACGCTTTCGACCGACGAGAAAGCCGGGCCAAAGTATCTAAATTCTCCTGAGACGCCGATTTATTCCAAGTCTCGCGTGCTTTTTAATCTCGACCACGCCAAGGAAGCGATTCGCAAGCTCGAATACTCTATCCTTGTTGAAGGCCAGATGGATTGCATTTCCGTCTTCGCCGCCGGATTCCACAATGTGATTGCCAGCTCGGGCACGGCCTTCACCGAATTGCAGGCGAAATTGCTCGGGCGTTTCTCAAAAAATGTAGTCGTCAACTTCGATCCCGATACCGCCGGAGCCAAGGCCACCGAGCGCACCCTCGGCTTGCTCGTCGAGGAAGAATTCAATATCAGGGTCCTTACTCTTGAAACAGGATTCGACCCCGACCTGTTCATCCGCCGCAAAGGCAAGGACGCATACGGCGCCGCGCTCAAGAACTCGCAAAAATATTTTGATTATCTGATCGACCGCGCGCGCGCGCTGTTTCCCGCGCGTAACGCGGATAGCAAGGTCAAGGCGGTCAACCATCTTCTGCCGCACATTCAGCGTGTGCCGAGCCGCATCGTGCGCGATGAACTGGCACTCGAGATTTCACAGAAACTGGGAATCGATTCCGCAGTGCTGCGCCAGGAATTGAAGCACGCCGCCACCAACCGCTCCGCGACCGAAGTTAAAGCATCCGCTGAAGCGCAAATCAACGGCGCGGAGCGCGTCCTTATCCGTGCATTGGCGTCGGCCACCGAGATGCAAGCCGCCAGTACGCGGGATTCAGCCCGCGAAGGGACCGATGAGGAATTCGATCCTGCCCGCCAGGCGCAATTCGCGCTGCAATCCGAACATCTCTACGAGGGCCTGGCCTCGCAGTCGCTGATCGAAGCCCTGCTCGAAGCTGGAACCGAGACGGCGGACGTGATGGCGCTTCCGAAGACAGAAGAAGACCGCCGCCTGTTGGCCTCGATCCTGATGCACGAAGAGGAGCAGCTTACGCCCGAGACCGTCGAAGGCGCGGTGCGGGCACTGCGCAGGATTTCTCTGGAGCGCCAGCAGGGTGTAGTGCAACGCGCAGTGGAGCGTCCGGGCCTTACCATGGATGAAAAAAAGGCGCTTTTACAGGAAAAAGTCCGTCTGAAACTGGCTAAACGAGACCCGAGTGGCACCGGAGCGGATGGCACGGCTTTCTAGCTTGGAACAAAACCGCCTCCAGCGTCATCTAATGAGCTAGCGGAAAAGGAGATAGCGGCGGCTGGGGCATTCAGCAAACGGTCGCACACTGACACTCGCTCACGGCGGAAACACCATCCGGCGTGCTATACTTCTGAAGTCTGTGCGTATCGCGCACAACTCCGTAACATTTCCCACCGTCGAAAAGATGGCGCCCGAGAAACAGCGGGCGTCCTGAGGATATTCTGGCTTGGCACTTGATGACAAGTACGACGACATAAAAAAGCTGATCGACACAGGTAAAGAGAAGGGATATCTGACCTATGACCAGGTCAACGACCTTATCCCGCACGATGTGCACTCTCCTGAGGACCTGGAAGATCTGCTGACCACGATCGGAACGCAGGGCATCGATGTACTCGAAAGCTCGAAAACCCCGCCGACCGATCTGGAAAAAAAATTCGAGGATGTAGATGAGGGCTCCGAGGACGTCGAACTCGACTTAACCCCCGGCGCCATGGAAAAAACCAACGACCCCGTCCGCATGTACCTGCGCGAGATGGGCACCGTGCCTTTGCTCACCCGCGAAGGCGAGGTGGAAATCGCTAAGCGAATCGAGCGCGGGCAAAACCGCGTCTTGAAAGCGCTCTCGCGTTCGCCGATCGTCATTCGTGAACTCCTCGCCCTGGGCGAGGACCTCGAGAAGGGCGTCCGCTCCATCAAAGAGCTGGTCACCTTCGACGAAGAGGAAATCACGGAAGAGATCGTCGATCACCGCCTGCAGGAATTTCTCGCCAAGATCCACGCGCTCGACAAGCTCTACAAGAAAGTTTTTCCCTTCGTCGAGAAGCTGGCGGCGGTCAACCAGAAGAAGCGTCCGCGCGACCATCGCCGCTACCGCATCAATCTGGCCCGCGCCGTGGTGCGCGTGTCGCTCGCCGTGCGCAAGCTCGGCTTCACCAACAACGAACGCAAGCGCCTGATCGACCGCGTCAACCGCACCGTCGAAGGCATGCGCTCGCTCGACCGCCAGATCCAGAACCTGGAGAAGCGGGCCGAGGCTACGCGCAGCGAAGAACAGCGCAAGGAATATAAGAAGCAGTCGCGCACCGTCCGAGGTGAGCTGGAAAAGCTCGAAGCGGAAGCGGGCCTCATGTTCCAGGAACTCAAGCGCACGCAGCGCGAGATCATCCAGGGCGACATGGACGCCGAGCATGCCAATCGCGAGCTCATCGAAGCCAACTTGCGCCTGGTCGTCTCGATTGCGAAGAAGTACACCAACCGCGGCTTGCAGTTTCTCGACTTGATTCAGGAAGGCAACATCGGCCTGATGAAAGCCGTGGACAAATTCGAATACCGCCGCGGCTATAAATTCTCGACCTATGCCACGTGGTGGATTCGCCAGGCCATCACCCGCGCCATCGCCGATCAGGCCCGCACCATTCGTATCCCGGTGCACATGATCGAAACCATCAACAAGCTGATCCGCACCTCACGTCAACTGGTGCAGGAACTCGGACGCGAGCCAACGTCGGAAGAAATAGCCAAGCGTATGGACATTCCGGTGGCCAAGGTTCGCAAGGTTCTCAAGATTGCGCAGGAGCCCATCTCCCTCGAAACGCCAATCGGCGAAGAGGAAGATTCGCATCTCGGCGACTTCATCGAAGACCGCGCCGTCGTTTCTCCGGCCGAGGCCGTGATCAACGTCAACCTCAAAGACCAGACTTCGCAGGTGTTGCGCACGCTGACACCGCGCGAAGAAAAAGTCATCAAAATGCGCTTTGGACTGGAAGACGGCTCCGAGCACACCCTCGAAGAAGTCGGCCAATCGTTCGCCGTAACCCGCGAACGCATCCGCCAAATCGAAGCCAAAGCCCTAAGAAAACTGCGCCATCCCTCGCGCTCAAGAAAACTACGCGCGTTCATGGATGGAGTAAGAGACTAGGGCAGAACTTGTGTGGTGACGGGGCTATGCCCCGTCCCGCGGAGCGAAGCTCTGCGGAATCTTTCGGTGCGAGCGAATCGTCGCATTCAGTCATCACCATGAGAATCCCGCCATGCGGCGGGATTTTCTTGGTGCAGTTCGAACATCAGTAAGTCGAATAGTTACTTCTCGGTTAATAGCGATAATCGCTTTTTCGAGTTACAGTCCAAGTATCCTCTCCCGAGGTACACATGATGCTACCAGAGGCGATCATAGGTCTCACAGGTGCGTTCGGCAGTGGATGTACGACCACTGCGAAGCACCTTCGCGATAAAAGAGGTTTTAGCCTTGTACGCCTGTCCGATCCCATTAGAGCGAAATGGGCAGAAACCCACAAAGAAGAACCGACTAGACTTGACCTGCAGCGACAAGGCGACGAACTTCGCCAGAAGAATCACGCTGAGGTTTTGGTAGAGCTTGCACTGAAAGCCACAGAGAAAAGTGGCGTCCTTCCAAAAAAGCTGGTGATCGACGGAATACGAAACGTCGGCGAAGTCGACTATCTAAGAAATACATACGGTTATCGGTTTACGCTAATCGCCGTCCTCGCGTCCGTGGATGCCAGATGGGATCGAATTGGGTCGAACTACACCGATAAGGGACTCACCAAGTCCGATTTTCTAGCGGATGACGTTCGAGACAAGAATGAGGAAACAGAATATGGTCAACAAGTAGAACTCTGCGTAGATCGAGCCGATATTCTCATCGATAATTCAAAAGTTTTCCAGCCAAAATTCAAA
>Ga0265330_10001604_pt1 | contig 12949 bp, 10 predicted proteins | sample 41919metaG_FD_202083 | JGI IMG/M metagenome (GOLD analysis project Ga0265330, IMG submission 202083) | Rhizosphere microbial communities from Carex aquatilis grown in University of Washington, Seatle, WA, United States - 4-19-19 metaG | ecosystem: Host-associated > Plants > Roots > Rhizosphere... | reverse complement strand
AGTCCCGAGTGGCACCGCGCGACGTTATTGCGCAAACGATCATTGCCACAATTGTGGGGGCAGATCGTACACGCACCGAGCATCTTGTAAAGAGCGTCGACGCGTGCGGTCAGCTCACCTGATTCGAGCAGCGCAACATATGATGGTGTGATGGGCATTGGCGCGGGAAGATTTCTCACAAATATACGAAATGGGGAGTCTGGAAACCACAGCCGTTCTGGCAGGGAGAATGCCGCTTCACAGCGGCCCGACGAGAGCTGGGATGCTCGCTTGGCGTAACGAGAGAACGATCATTTCTGGGAGGTCCACCATCAGGTCCTTGCAGGAGTTTCCGCTCTGCGCACCCTGCCCATCGTTTGTCCGAGGAAACGCTCACCCACTTCGGTAAACTTCGCGGGAATATCACTTACAAAGAAACGCAGGTTGGGGCGTTTGGTGCTGGAATTGCGGATTCCATTCGTGTCAAGAATCCTGTCCACTTCCAGGGCGGCCGATTCTCCGGAATCGATGAGGGAAATTCCAGGACCTGTCACTGCCTCAATGGCCTCACGAAGCACAGGATAGTGCGTGCATCCGAGAATAAGCGTGTCAATCTTCTCCAAGGTAAGCGGGAAAAGATATTCCTTCGCTACGAGGCGGGTCACTGCATGGTCGACCCACCCTTCTTCCGCAAGCGGGACAAACAGCGGACAGGGCTGGGAAAAAACGCTGATCTCCGGATCTATTTGTCTGAGTGCGTTTGCGTACGAATTGCTGTTCACCGTGGCGTAGGTCCCGATAATGCCGATCCTCTTCTTTTTGGAGGCTTGCGCCGCTGCCGCTGCGCCGGGAACGATCATCCCCACCACTGGCATACGCGCCCGCTTTTGGACGATATCAAGTGCCACGGCCGACACAGTATTGCAGGCCACGACGACCATTTTGACATCCTGCGAAAGAAGAAAATCCACGTCTTCGGAGGCATACTCGCGCACCACTTGCGGTGATTTTGATCCGTACGGAACCCGGGCCGTGTCACCATAATAGACAATATTTTCCTTGGGCAGGCGACGGGTCAGGGCCTTGACGACAGTAAGACCGCCAATCCCGCTATCGAACACGCCGATGGGTTTTTGAGACATGGATTCCATGGAATTCAATCCTTCCGAGGACTTGTCAGGCTCCCGTGAGCTCACGTTCGGCCATCAACTGGATTGTCTCAAGGATAGCTTTGCGGATTTCTTCCCGTTTCACTGGATCGGATACCGGCTGCCCCATCCGGTCGAGAACGTAGAATGCATCGACGATCCCATCGACTCGTGTGGCGATTTTTGCGAAGTAGATGTTCAACTCGAGCCGGGAGATCGTTTCCGTCACACGGTACAGGAAACCGACCCGATCCGGAGCATACACATCGATAATCGTATAACGGGTAGTGTCCTCGAACAGTACATCGGTTTTTACGTTCGGGTTTGAAGGCTGTTTCGGCCTTCGTTTCCATTTTCGATGATGCTCCTCGAACAACCGATCGACATCCAGTTCGCCCGCCACAACTTTGCGCATATCTTCGGCAATTTTTGTACAGACCCTGGAACTCAGTTCCCCGCCGGTTGCGGCGTCGCTGACCCGGAATCTGTCGATGATCACGCCGTCATTTCGCGTGAAAATGTCGGCAGAGAAAATGGTTGCATCGTTGGCCGCAAGAACGGCACAGAATCTTGAAAGCGCAAAGGGGGCATCGGGAGCAATCACCGTTACGTCACTCGAAGAACCATTCAGCACCGTAAGAGTTTCCACAGGGCCAAGCGTCGCGCTCAGTCGGATATGCTGCGCAATCTCCTCCGGCGTGAACACGGCCGTGTACGCCGCGTTGGGGATCTCCCGAAGATGCCGCCGGACATCGTCCGCACCCACTTCCTTCTGGAGCATCTCCACGATTTGTTCCTCTGCCGCTTCTCTTTTCGTTTCCTGGTAGAGGTCGACCTGTTCTCCCTTCAAGTTCCGATGCAGGACTTCCGACGTGCGTTGGAACAATTCGCGAAGCATTGTCGCCTTCCATTCGGTCCAGACCCCCGGATTCACCGCCGACAGATCGGCATATGTGAGGAGGTAGAGGTAGTCGATCTGATAGGGCTTTTCAAATCTCGAGGCAAATTCCTTCAGGGTTTCTGCATCGTTGATGTTTCTTCTGAAGGCAATCTGCTCCATCACAAGATGGTTGCGCACCAGGAAGGCGACATCGTCGGCAAGATCCCCGAACCCCAGCCGCCGGACTATTTCCCTGGCAATAGGCACTCCTGTGATCTCATGATCAGCCACTCCGCGCGGCTTGGCAATATCGTGCAGGAGAACAGCCCAGTAAAGAAGGTCCCTCCTCCTCAGGTTCCGGTGCACTTCATGAAGAAAGCTCTGTTGGTCGCGGAGTTCTTCCACGTGCGAGAGCGCAATCAAGGTGTGCTCGTCTGCCGTATAATAATGATAGACATTGTGCTGAAAGAACGCCACAAGATCACCAAACTCGGGGATGATGCGGCCGAAGATATTCAAATCGTTCATGTCGTGGAGCGTTGCAGCGACACGGCGTGACAAGAAGATCTGGCGCATGACAGCGATGCATTCCTGCGACGCGGCAGCCTCCGGCGTGACGAGATCTCCACTGCGTTCAATGGCGGTCCTCACGCCTATTTCGAGTTCGGCCTCATATTCCGCAGCCAAAGCGAACGCTTCAAAGATTGCTTCGGCGCTGTCGAGCATGTGCTTCGGCCGGTCGAAAATGATCATCCCATCCCGCAGCCTGTAGTTGCTCCCGATACGCCGGCCACGGTTCCACAACCGCCGGGAGGGTTCGATCATCCCCCGAAAACGTTGGGCCAACTGGAGGTAGAGACTATGCACCCTGCGGGCATGCAGGTAATAATCGCGCATGAAAATCTCCACCGAGCGCATCTCGCTCTGCTGACGGTACCCCAGCAATTCGGCCACTTCGCGCTGAAGCGTGTACTCCAGAGTGTCATGAGGTCCCTTCCGTTGCAAATGCATGACCGTACGCACACGAAACAGAAAACGAAGAGCCTCTATCGCTCCGGCATGCACGTCTTCATCGAGCACATTCTGTTCCTTGAGTCGATTCAGAAACACCAGTATTGCCGGGCTCCCCGGCTCCATCGGCGTGAACATCTCCTGTTCGATCCCCCTATACAACCAGAAAGCAGTATGGAGGTCTCTCAATCCTCCAGCGCTCTTCTTCACATTGGGTTCCAGGAGCTTCACCGAATTCCCGAATCGGGTCAGTCGGGCAGCGGTTTCTTCGAAGAGAAGCGTCGGAAGCCACATATCTCCCTTCATCCCGATCCGTTGTTGTAGAGCCAAAGAAAATTGGTTTGCGAGCGTCACATCTCCGCAGAGATACCGGCTCTCGAGCATGGCAACCCAGGAGTCTAATGTCTGGCCATGGACGGCGATTGCATCCTGAAGGGTCCGGACACTGTGGCCGACGTTGAGTCCCGCATCCCAAAGGAAATGGAGAAACGCTGTGGCCGCATTCCCGGCAGACGTCTGGTGTTCTCCCCCATCAATCAACAACATCACATCCACGTCGGAATGAGGAAACAGCTCGGATCGTCCGTAGCCGCCAAGAGCAAGAACGGCAACATGATCCCGGGTTTCTGCCGGAAGCTGCTCAAACGCGGACTGGAGCGTGCTGTCCATCAGGGCCGTGGAGGAAAGGCACGCTCGTACACCGTCGGTCGATTGGAGAAATTCGGATGCGATATGTGCCTGACCCTGATCGAGCCCTGATCGCAAGAGAGATGCAGATGTCATTGATCGTTTCCAGGAATGCCTATGATGTTTACCATTCCCAATACCATTCCTAATGATAGAGATGCTTCACCGGAATTGCAATTCACCCTGTGACTCCCTACCATATTTATGGAAAGTGACACGAAATGCCAGGGATCGAAGGGAGGTCATCGGACCGAACCACCATGCATGAGCTATCGGTTGCACAATCCATCCTCGATATCGTCAATGGCCACGTCCCTGAAGATCAACGAAAACAGGTCAGGATCGTCCGACTCAGAATCGGATCACAAGCCGGTATCGTCGTCGATTCCCTGCTTTTTGCCTTTGAGGCCATTACGTCGGACACGGCCATGGCGCACGTCAGCCTTGATGTGGAGCTAGTGCCGTTTACTCTTCACTGTACTGAGTGCGGTGCACAGACCCATCCCGATATTCCTCTTGGGGTCTGCTCCGCTTGCGGCAGCAGGCAGACCGAAGTGGTAGCAGGCACGGAGATGTTTGTGTCGGAACTTGAAATGGAAGACTTGGCGGGGGAATCATCATGAGCGTCATTACTATTGAACGGAAAGTTCTTGAGAAGAACGACAATGTTGCGCGGGAAAACCGTGCAACGTTTGCGCTGGAGGGGGTATTTGTCCTGAACATGGTCAGTTCTCCAGGCGCAGGAAAAACCTCGATTCTCGAAAAGACCTTCGAACATTTGCGGGGAAAGATCGCTGTAGGAGTGATAGAAGGAGACGTGCAAACGGATCTCGACGCACAGAGGGTCGCGCGCTTCGGCATCCCCGCCGTACAGATTGTCACAAGGGGCGGTTGTCACCTCGAAGCCGGACTCGTGCGGGAAGCGCTCCAAAGACTTGACTTGAAATCGATTGACCTGTTGATCATTGAAAATGTTGGAAACCTGGTTTGTCCGGCGAATTATGACTTGGGAGAGCATGAGCGGGTGGTGGTCGCCAGCACAACGGAGGGAGACGATAAGCCGTTGAAATACCCGGCCTTGTTCCGCACCGCATCGGTTATGCTTATCAACAAAATGGACCTCGTCCCTTACCTCAATTCTCAGCCTGAAGTTCTCAAAAAGAATGCCCTCTCGATCAATCCGGGGTTATTGGTATTTCAAACTTCCTGCGTGTCCGGCGCCGGAATTGATGCATGGTGCGAGTGGCTTGTCGCGAACGCGCAGCGAAATGCCTCAAAGCGCTAGGGGATATGACGGATAATTCCACACTTCCGAAACTGCTGATTTTTTCCACAGTTCTGAATTCTTAGATCTGAAAACACACGTCGATATTGATAAGAAACCTACCAGAATGGGCGGGTATTCTGCGCTTTACTCGTGGCACACTCATTGCTTTTATAAATCAGTGTACGTGCATTCCTGCGTCTTCGACTGACCTCTGCGGTTCTCGCCTCGTGCCAGCACCCTGCGAGCAGTCCGTTCAGTACAGGACTGCAACGGCATCTGGGTAGTTGTGCACTTTCCTTCACAGGCAAACGGATTTCTGTCCATGACACCGACACCATCTCCCCAGCATCCGAGCGGTGACAATCGCTTCAAGCTGCTGGATAGGACCATCACGAAGCATCACAACAGCGGTGATTCGCTGATCGAAGTATTGCACGCGGCCCAGGGTATTTTCGGATACCTGGAAAACGATCTTTTGATTTACGTGGCGCGGGCACTCAAGTTGCCATTGAGCCGAGTCTATGGCGTGGCGACGTTTTATCACTTCTTCAATCTGAAGCCAAGCGGAGAACATACCTTCGTCCTTTGCATGGGAACTGCATGTTACGTCAAGGGCGCGTCGGCAATCCAAAAAGCGTTGGAGACTCACTGCAAGTGCAAGTTTGGTGAGACGACCGCGGACAATAAGGTCTCCCTGGTGCAAGCACGCTGTGTTGGCTCGTGCGGCCTCGCACCCGTTGCGGTCGTTGACGGACAAGTCGCCGGTAAACTCACTGCCGACTCGGCAATCACACGCATTAAGCAATGGCAGGAGAAGTCAGAGGAGGTGCCCGCATGACCGTCGAAGAACTCCACGAAATGGCCGAGAAAGAAAAGGCTCGACAGGATTTGTTCAAGAACCGCATTCTCTATTGTGCAGCGGCAGGATGCGTATCCTGTGGTTCCCTTGCGACGCGGGATGCCATAAAAAAAGCCCTCAAAGAGAAGGGCTTGGACAAAGAAGTCGAGGTCCTCGGAACTGGCTGTATGGGTTTGTGCGGGGAAGGACCCCTCGTCAAAGTCCAATCTGATGATTCGGTGTACGAGCGGGTCGACGAAGAAACAGGACGCCGCATCGTTGAGGAGCATCTGTGTAACAATAAGAAGGTGGAAGACCACCTTATCGATAATACCATCCCGTTCTTTGCCTCACAACACAAGGTGGTGCTCGAAAACTGCGGGAAGATCAATGCAGAGAGCATTGAAGAATACATTTGCGCTGGTGGATACAAGGCGTTGGCCAAAGCGGTGACTGAAATGCAGCCCCCGGATGTCATTGAAGAGATCCGCAAGAGCGGCCTTCGAGGACGTGGTGGAGCCGGGTATCCCACGGGACTGAAGTGGGGTATTGTGCGGAAGGCAAAGGGAGATCAGAAGTATGTCGTCTGCAATGCCGACGAAGGCGATCCCGGCGCATTTATGGATCGTTCCGTCCTCGAGGGTGATCCTCACAGAATACTGGAAGGGATGGCAATTGCCGGTTACGCCGTGGGGGCATCACAGGGATACATCTATGTACGAGCTGAGTATCCGCTCGCTATCGACCGCCTCAAGCTTGCCATCAAGCACGCCGAACGCGTCGGCCTTCTGGGCAACAGGATTCTTGAATCACAGTTTAATTTTCGGATCGACCTCCGGATCGGCGCAGGAGCATTTGTGTGTGGGGAAGAAACGGCTCTCCTTCGTTCCATTGAGGGAAAACGCGGACGTCCGCGCCCCCGTCCACCCTATCCATCGGAAGCCGGTCTGTGGGGAATGCCGACCCTGATCAACAATGTTGAGACGTATGCCAACATCGCACCGGTCATCAACCGGGGAAGTGCCTGGTTCTCTTCGATTGGGACACCGAAAAGCAGCGGGACAAAAGTCTTCGCCCTGGCAGGCAAAATCAAGAATACCGGCCTGATCGAAGTCCCGATGGGCATACCTCTCCGCACCATTATTTTTGATATTGGCGGCGGAACGCCGGATGGCACAGAATTCAAGGCCGCGCAAACGGGAGGCCCTTCGGGCGGATGTATCCCCAAGGAGCATCTCGATCTTCCCGTCGATTATGAATCGCTGGCCACGGTGGGATCCATCATGGGAAGCGGCGGTATGATCGTCATGGACTCCACTTCCAAGATGGTGGACGTGGCGAAGTATTTCATGGACTTCTGCGTTGACGAATCATGCGGCAAGTGCATTCCTTGCAGAGTCGGGACGGTGCACATCTACAAGCTGCTCGATAAGATTTCCAAAGGGGAAGGGACCAAACAGGACCTCGCCCTTCTGGAAGAACTCTGCGTTATGGTCCGCGAAACCAGTCTCTGCGGACTGGGCCAATCGGCTCCCAATCCCGTGATCTCGACTTTGAGATTCTTCAGAGAAGAGTATACCTCCCTCCTGATAGAAGAAGAGGGATTTGTATCTTCCAACGACGGTCACGACACCCAAAAGAAATCGTAACGGACTCTTCCCATGGCTATTCTGACATTTACCATTAACGGCGAGCAGTTGAGCGGCAATGATGATGAGAGTATCCTGGAGATCGCGCGACAACACGGGATCAACATTCCCACGCTGTGTCACCTTGCGGGACTCTCGAATGTTGGAGCATGCCGGCTTTGCCTTATTGAAATAGAAGGTTCCCCCAAGCTTTTCCCCGCGTGCACTGCGCGGCCGCAGGAAGGCATGATCATCCACACCAACACGGAACGCCTCCAGAAACACCGTCGGATGATTATCGAACTCCTTGCCTCCGAAGGCAATCACCAGTGTGCAGTGTGTGTGGTAAACAACCATTGCGAGCTCCAGAATCTCGCATACGAGGTCGGATTGACGCATACACGGTTCCCGTATTTGTATCCGAAGAAGGAACTCGATGCCTCGCATCACGATTTTATTATTGACCGGAACCGTTGTGTGCTATGCACACGCTGTCTCCGCGTTTGCAGTGAAGTCGAAGGCGCCCACACATGGGACGTAGCCAATCGCGGTATCAACTGCGAAATGGTCACCGACTTGCATCAGCCCTGGGGGACTTCGGAAAGCTGCACATCCTGCGGGAAATGTGTGCTGGTTTGCCCGACCGGCGCACTGATTGAAAAGGGAGAAAATGTCTCCGAAATGGAAAAGAAAACGGATTTCTTGCAGTATATTGTCAACGCCCGTGTCAAGCGGGAATGGGTGAATATCAACGCGGACGAATAGTCGTTCGCGCATATTGTCTCTCTGACTGTCGCACTTGGAACTCTCAACCTTATGAAACCAAAAGTCGCAACTGTCTGGCTCTCCGGATGCTCCGGGTGCCATATGTCCTTTCTCGACATGGATGAACGGCTGATTGAATTGGCTGATCGGATCCAGTTGGTGTATTCCCCGGTGGCCGATGTGAAACAATTCCCCCAGGACGTGGATGTCACCCTGGTGGAAGGCGCCGTGTCCAACGAAGAGAATCTCGAACTCGCCCATCTCATCAGGCGCAATTCGCGCATCGTGATATCGTTTGGCGATTGCGCTGTTTCGGGCAACGTGACCGCGATGCGGAACGGGTTCGACCGCGAGGAGGTGCTGAACAGAGCCTATGTGGAACTGGCCGATGTCACGCCACAAATACCGCGCGACTATCCAACGATTGCCGAGCTCATGCCCAAAGCACGACCCCTTCATGAAATCATCAAGGTGGACGCATACATTCATGGCTGTCCGCCAACCGCCGATACCATCTGGTTTGCGGTGAGCGAACTGCTCGAAGGGCGAATGCCCGCATTTTCACCAGTCTATCTCCGGTACGGCTAATTGCGGCTTGCCGATCCGATTTGTTTAATGCAACGAGGAATTCATGTCCAAGACGATCACCATAGCACCAGTGACCCGTATCGAGGGGCACGCGAAAATTACCATCCAACTTGATGACGCAGGCGCAGTCCAGGATGCCCGGTTCCATGTCAATGAGTTCAGAGGATTTGAAAAATTCTGTGAAGGCCGGCTCATGTGGGAAATGGCCGGGATCACTTCCAGGATTTGCGGAATTTGCCCCACCAGCCATCTCATTACCTCCGCCAAAGCGGGAGACATGATCCTGGCAGTGGAGATTCCCGAGACAGCAGAAAAACTCCGCAGGTTGATTACCCTGGCCCAGTGGATCCAGTCCCATGCGCTGAGCTTTTTCCATCTCTCCTCTCCCGACTTCCTCCTCGGATTTGACAGCGATCCCCTGAAGCGCAACATCTTCGGATTGATGGAGAAGGACAAGGAATTCGCGCGACGCGGAATCCGACTCCGAAAATTCGGCCAGGAAATCATCGAGGTTCTCGGAAGCAGACGCATTCATACACCGTGGGCCATTGCCGGCGGTGTGCGCGAACCATTCGAGGTGTCAAAGCGGGATTATCTCCTTGGCTGGATTCCCGAAGCAAAGGAGACCGCGCGCATTGCCCTCGATACCCTCAAGAGGGTGCACAAAACTTTCCGGAATGAAATTCCGAACTTCGGAAATTTCCGATCGCTCTATGTGGGACTCGTCGCAAAGGACGGCGCACTCGAGTATTACGATGGCGCCCTGCGGGTCATGGATGGCAGCGGCAATGTCATCGGCGACCAAATCGACATCCAGGACTACCGATCATATTTTGGCGAAGCCACGGAGGCGTGGTCATATCTCAAATTCCCCTATTACAAGCCGCTTGGCTACCCGAAGGGAATGTACCGGGTGGGACCGCTCGCACGGGTGAATCTCTGCGACTATATCGATACGCCGCTGGCCGAACGGGAACGGAGAGAATTCAAGGCGCTTGCGGGAGACGCCGGAACGGTTAATAACTCCTTCTATTATCATTATGCCAGACTGATTGAACTCCTCTTCGCTGTGGAGAAATCGGAACAACTCCTGAATGATGCCGCCATCGTTGGAACCCATGTTCGCTCGCGGGCAATGATTAATCGCGACCACGGCATTGGCGCAACGGAAGCTCCCCGCGGTACGCTGTTCCATGAATACTGGGTGAACTCGGACGGCGTGCTTCAAAAAGTGGATCTGGTGATTGCCACGGCCCAGAATAATCTGGCCATGAATCGGACGGTCCATCAGCTGGCAATGCAGTATCTTGATGGTGCCAAAATCACAGAGGGTCTGTTGAACAGGCTCGAGGCCGGCATCCGGTGTTTCGACCCCTGCCTTTCCTGCTCGACCCATGCCATCGGTTCCATGCCTCTGCATGTTCAGGTAGTGGACGGCTCCGGACATATTGTGGATGAGCGCAAGCGTTGAACGATGTCCTGATTATCGGGTACGGCAACACCCTCCGCGGAGACGATGGCGCAGGCATTCGCGCCGCCGAACGGCTCCGCGACAGCGGCGCCAACCTTGATGTCGTCACCGTCCACGAGCTCCAACCTGAACTCATTGATGCGATTGCCCGCAGGAGCCTGGTGGTCTTTATTGACGGGAGTCTGAACGTCGACAACCTGCACCGGCGGGAAATTTTTCCTTCCACCTCTTCCGTCCCGTCCCAATCTCACCATCTGGTGCCCGAACAGCTTCTTGCCCTTTCCCGCATGATCCATGGCACTGCACCTGCTTCCGCCATTGTGTTTGAAATTCCCATCCACACAACGGGATTTGGCGAATCTCTTTCCCCTCAAACCGAGCAAGCGGTGAACGACTGCGTCCGTGCCGTGGAAGAACTGTTGGCAAGTCTCTAGGAAAATCCTTACAGTGAAGCGATGAAGTTATTAGTCGGCGAGTCCTTTCGTGGCACTGCATGTTGAAACGTGTCCACATCACCGTGCGCGGAGCCGTTCAGGGCGTGGGGTTCCGACCTTTCGTGTATCGGCTGGCCGGAGAGATCGGTCTCAAGGGGTGGGTGATGAACGGTTCAAGCGGGTTGATCATCGATGTGGAAGGGACCGAATCGGATCTTGAGCAGTTTCTCGCCCGCATCGGTCGCGAAAATCCCCCCCGGTCGTCTATTCAGAGCTTCGAATACTCCTCTCTTGACCCGGTGGGGCATGTGTCGTTCACCATACGCGAAAGCGATCCTGCAGGCGAACGGACAACCCTGATACTGCCGGACATCGCTCCCTGTCCCGATTGTCTTTCGGATATCACGAACCGGGAGAACCGGAGGTATCGATATCCCTTCACCAATTGCACCAACTGCGGCCCTCGATTTACCATCATTGAGGCGCTCCCCTACGATCGCAAGAACACTTCGATGAAGCACTTCGCCATGTGCGAAGAGTGTTCAGCCGAGTACCACGATCCGTCAAACCGCCGGTTCCATGCACAGCCGAATGCCTGTCCCCTATGCGGACCGCACGTATGGTTGTGGGACGACAAAGGTCGCACGCTCAGCGCAAACGACGATGCTCTCAACGCCGTCGTTGACTCCCTCGAGAAGGGAAGCATTGTTGCAATGAAGGGCGTCGGCGGGTTCCACCTGATGGTCGATGCCCGGAATCATACGGCAGTTGAAAAACTCCGGTTGCGGAAGCATCGTGAAGAAAAGCCGTTCGCAGTGATGGCCGCAAGTGTGGAAATGGTCCGCCACTTCTGTGAGGTGAGCATCCTTGAAGAACGATTGCTCCGCTCAGCTGAGGCGCCCATCGTTCTTCTTCAGAAGACATCCAATCCTTCGCCCTCAGAAATCGCCGCGGCCGTGGCCCCTGGGAATCCCTGGCTTGGAGTCATGCTCCCATCATCCCCCCTGCATCACATTGTGTTGAATCAACTTGGATTCCCGCTTGTGGCCACGAGCGGCAATCTTACCGATGAGCCGATTTGCTTCGATGAACGCGACGCACTGGAGCGTCTGCACGGCATCGCGGATGTGTTCCTCGTCCACAATCGCCCCATTCTCCGCTATGTGGACGACTCCATCGTTCGTGTGCTCATGGGTCGAGAAATGGTCCTCCGCAGGTCGCGAGGCTTTGCACCACTTCCCATTGGGTATTCACAGCGCCTTCCAGACGCCATTGCCGTGGGAGCGCACCTCAAGAATGCTGTCGCCGTTGCACATGACACCAACGTGTTCCTCAGTCAGCATATCGGCGACCTGGAATCGGAGCAATCACTGAGAGCCTTTCGCACGACAATCGAAGACCTGCGTACGCTCTACCAACTCCGCCCTTCAATGGTGGTGGCCGACATGCACCCTGACTATCTCTCTTCAGTCCATGCCCGGTCGATGAATCTCCCTTTGAAGACAATTCAGCACCATCATGCCCATATCGCGTCATGCATGGCAGAAAACGAATTGTCCGGAGAAGTGCTCGGTATCGCATGGGATGGAACCGGCTGGGGGCCCGATGGCACTGTGTGGGGAGGAGAGTTTCTGATCGTCAATCAACAAGGGTATACGAGAGCGGCCACCTTCCGCACATTTCCACTTGTAGGCGGCGATGCTGCAGTGAGGGAACCCAGAAGAAGCGCCTTGGGTGCGCTGTATGAAATGTTCGGCAGCGAACTCTTTGTCATGCAAAACCTTGAGTTCCTCCAGGCATTTGCAGATGAGGAGTTATTAGTGTTTCGCAAGATGCTGGAAGGTAGTCTCCATTCCCCACGTACTTCGAGTGTGGGCAGATTGTTTGATGCTGTTGCCTCGGTAATTGGAATTCGCCAACGATCTTCGTTTGAGGGACAGGCTGCAATGGAATTGGAATTCACGGCAGATCCCCGGCAGAATGTTTCCGGTTATCCCGTGGAACTGGCACTGGAAACCCGGTCAGCGGGAAGTGCCGCGCTCTGTGTCGTCGATTGGCGGCCGATGCTGCGCGGCATTTTCGATGATCTCCGCATGGGGACAGACAAACGAATCGTCGCCACACGATTCCATGCAGGGTTGGCCGAAGCTGCATTGGCCGTCGCGAGGACAACAGGCGAGAAGCGCGTAGTACTGAGCGGGGGGTGTTTCCAGAATACCCTGCTCACGGAAATGACTGTGAAGAGATTGCGTG
>Ga0265330_10001603_pt1 | contig 12951 bp, 10 predicted proteins | sample 41919metaG_FD_202083 | JGI IMG/M metagenome (GOLD analysis project Ga0265330, IMG submission 202083) | Rhizosphere microbial communities from Carex aquatilis grown in University of Washington, Seatle, WA, United States - 4-19-19 metaG | ecosystem: Host-associated > Plants > Roots > Rhizosphere... | reverse complement strand
AGCAGGCCCAGGCGCGCGCGCAATTGGCCGCGCGGCACGAAATCCAATTCCGCCAAATCCAGTGCGGACGGAATGATTCGGATGCGCTCCGCGGGCGCGCCCAGCTCGACCAACTGGCGCTGCTCGGCCTCGCTGACCGCGATCCAGCGGGCGGCGTTGTCGAAAACCCCGCGGCCCATGGTTTGATCAAAAAACCACTTGGCCAGGCGCCGTCGCTCGATGAGCGGCGCTGTCCCGTGCGTCTGCAACAGGTAGGGCACGCGCGCGCGCAGGCAGGCATGCGCGGCCAGCGATGTCGTCAGATTGTGAACCGCGTGCAGGTGGACCACGTCGAATCGGCCCACCTCGTCCTGCAAAAAACTGCGCAGTCCCACCGGCTGGGGAAACTGCCAGCGGTGCACCAAGCGGTTGGACAAATTTCCAAACACGCGTACTTCAGGCCCTTGCGGCTCGCGCACAACCCGATGCGGGCCGCGCACCGGATCCCCGGCGGCGACCGGCAGGCGTGCCACCGCCGAGCAGGCGTCCGTGGTCGCCACGGTGACCTGGTGCCCGCGCCGGCTTTGCGCGCGCGCCACAGCCGCCACCGCACGCGGAATGCCCCCATAGGCCCACGCCTCGCCGTAGAAAGGCGTGACGTGTAGAAGACGCAGGGAACCCACGCTCCCCATCTTCAGCGGGTTCGTCGATCCGGGCAAGAAGGATGCACGGCCAATTCAAAGGCCTGGCCCCCACGCAATCGAACCGCGGTGATGTTACCATAGGTCGTCTCCCATGAAATCCCGTCGACAGCGTGTTGCGGGCCGAACGGCCGCTGAATCTGCGCCTGCCGACGTTCCCCGTCTTTCCTGGGTGCTGTGCGGATTGGCGATGGTGTTGGCCGCGCTTCCCTACCTGGGCTCGCTCGGGAATGCCTTTGCCTACGACGACCTCGTGACCATTGTGGGCAACCAATCGATTCGGCCGCCGGTGGCCTGGCGCTTCGTTTTCGCCTACGCCTTGTTTCGCCCGGTGGTGAATGTGTCGTATGCCCTGGACGCGATCTTCTGGGGCCCAGGGCCCTTTGGCTTTCACCTGACCAACCTGGTTCTGCATGTCGCAAACACCGGCCTGCTGTTCTTGCTGGCCTGGGCCGTGGTTCTCGATCGCGCGCGGGCGCGCGCCACCTTGCCACAGCCACGCTGGGCCGCGCTGACCGCGATGCTCTTCGCGGTTCATCCCCTGCAGACCGAGGCGGTGGCCTATGCGTCTGCACGCTCCGAATTGCTGTGTGGGTTCTTCACCCTGCTCTCCCTGCTCGCCTTTCGTCGCGCCGCCAGCGTGCGCCGCCGCTGGCTCTGGCCAGCCTACCTGGCCATGCTGCTCGGCCTCGCCTGCAAAGAAATCGCGGCCATGGTGCCGCTTTTGGCCTGGGGCTACGACCGCCTGTTCCTGCCGGAAGGTCCCGGGGCGCGCCGCCGGCAGTTGTCGGTCTACCTGCCGCCGCTGGTCCTGATTGCGATCCTGGGCGGCGTGCGCCTGTCGATCTACTTTGGGCGTGAAGCATCCGGTGCTTCAGCATCGGTGGTCAGCAATCTGCTGCTGCAAATCAAGGTGCTGTGGCATTACCTGGCACTGTTGATTTTCCCGGCTGGCCAATCCGTGATTCACGAATTTCGCGAAGTGGATAGCGTTTTCGAGCCTGGCGTGCTGGCCGCGATGGCGGGACTGGTGGCGCTGCTCTTCGTGGCCTGGCGTGTCCGCCGGCGCGCGCCGCAGGTCAGCTTCGGCATTGTGTGGTTTCTGCTGGTGCTCTTGCCATCCTCCAGCCTGGTGCCCATGGCCGAGCCCATGGCCGAGCATCGCGTGTACCTGGCCAGTGTGGGATTCTTCTTCGCCGTGGCGGGCTTGGCTGCGTCGATCGGCGCGAAATTCCCGCGGGTGGCGGCTGTGGCGGCTGCAGTTGTGATTGTGATCCTGGCAGCGGCCACGGTGGCTCGCACGCAGGTTTGGAAGGATCCCGTCACCCTCTGGTCAGACGCCGCGGTTAAGGCACCCCACACCTTTGCCGCCCACTACGCGCTCGCGGACGCGCTACGCGAAAAGGGCGATTGCAAGACCGCCATTCCCGAATACCAACAGGCCCTGCAGCGGGTGATCGATCGCCCCGATGGATGGACCAACCTCGGCATCTGCCTGGCCGAGACCGGGTCCTTGGCCGAGGCCGAGGCAGCTTTTCAGCAGGCCCTGGCGCTCGACCCCAAGCGGGCGGGTCTGCACTTCAACCTGGGCATGGTCGCGCGCCTCCGCGGCGATTCCGCGGCCGCTCACCAACATTTTCTCGACGCCGTGAAGCTGGATCCGGGCCACCAAGGGGCGCAAAACGCCCTTTCAGCCGGGTACTGAAACTGCCGATGGGATAGGCTTCGGCCCTCGCGGGCCGCGCCGGGGCAAGGCCCGGGCAGATCACCCACCTGCAATGCGCCTGAGACCCACAGAAAACATCGCTCAAGTCGACCTGCCGGGTCTGCTGTGGACCCTTGTGCGCACTGACTTCAAGGTGCGCTACCACGGAACCTGGATGGGGTTTCTGTGGGCGCTACTCAAACCCTTGGCCATGTTTCTGGTTCTGATGACCGTGTTCTCGTTCATCTTTGCCCAGGAACGGAACTATGCATTCAACCTGCTCTTGGGCCTGTTCCTCTGGGACTTCTTTTCCGAGTCCACCCGCACCGGCGTGACCTCACTGGCCAGCAAGGCCTTTCTCCTCAGCAAGACGCGCTTTCCGCGCTGGCTGCTTGTCCTCACCTCGCCCAGCAACGCGCTGGTAACTTTGGCCGTGGTCTGCTTGACCATCGTTTTCGCACTGGCGGCGACAGGTCGGATGCCCAGTCTTGTCGCCCTGGGCCTGTTTGGACTGTGCCTGCTTTCCCTGATCATCATCGTGGTCGGATTCTCGCTCGGCGCCAGTGTCCTGTTTCTGCGCTACCGCGATCTCAACCAGGTCTGGGATGTGGTGGTGCAGGCGGGATTCTTCGTGGCCCCGGTCGTGTACCCAATGGGCATCATCCCCGAGAAGTACCATTTCTACCTCTACATCTGGCCGCCCACCGCCGTGATCCAGTTCTCGCGCCAACTCCTCGTCGAACACCACATGCCCTCCCTGAAGGCGTTCCTGATGCTCGCCGGGGTCACTGTCGCCATCCTGGGCATCGGGCTGCTGCTCTACCGCCGCTTTGCCCCCTCCGCCGCGGAGAATTTGTGATGCCCGGCAACGCCATCGAAGTCCGCGGGCTGTCCAAGTCGTTTCGCATTCCGACTGTGCGCCGCGAGACCATCCGCGAGCACCTCTTTGGACTCTTCCGGCCGCGCCGCTACCGCCGCTTGCAGGTACTCGACAATGTCAGTTTCGACGTCAGACGCGGAGAAACCCTGGGCATCATGGGGCGCAACGGATCGGGCAAGAGCACGCTGCTGAAACTCTTGAGCGGCATCTACCAGCCCGAACGGGGCAAGGTCAGCGTGTATGCCCCCATCACGCCTGTGCTGGAACTAGGCATTGGCTGGAATCCGGAGCTCAACGCCATCGACAACATCCTGCTGCTCGGCATCGCCATGGGGCTGTCGCGCAAAGAGGCCGGGGCCGCGGTGGACGAAATCTTGGCCTTTGCCGAACTGGAAGCCTTCGCGGGCCTAGCGCTCAAACACTACTCCAGCGGCATGGCCTCGCGTCTGGCATACTCGGTGGCCTTCAAGGCCGTGTGCGAGGTGCTGATCATCGACGAGATCTTTGCGGTGGGCGACGCCAGCTTCCGCCAGCGTTGCGAGGACCGCTACCGCGATCTGGCGGCGCAAGGGCACACCGTGGTGCTGGTCAGCCACGATCCGCGCCCCATCCAAACCTTCTGCAACCGCGCCCTGCTGCTCGACGCCGGGCAGATCGCCCTCGAAGGCACAGGGAACGAAGTGGTGCGGGCCTACCTCAAGTTACTGCGCGCTGAGCAGGATCCCGAGCTGGAAGAAAAGGCTGCCGGTTGAAGGTCGATGCCACACCCGACTCCTGACACTGTCGACCCGCCCCACCCGCTGGCGGAAGTGCTGCGCCAGCAGGCCGAGCTGGGATCTCTGATGGAGGAAAATCGCGCCCTCGAAGCTTACCTGCGCACGCAGCTTGCACCCCGGGTCCAGCTGCGACGACTTGAAGTCGAGCGTCTGCAGGAGAAGGTGGATCGAGCGCAGCAGGCCCGAGACAGGGAGTCAGAACAGGCGGAACTGCAGCGCCGGCTCGATGAGACACGGCTTCTACTTTCTCGAACCCGCGCCGAGCTGGCACAAGTCCACGCAGAAAACTGCGCCCTGCGGGCCTCCGCGAGCTGGCGCATCACCGCACCCGCACGCGCCGCGCTCGAACTCTTGCAGCGCTTGCGACAGCGACGCACAGGCTGACCCATGGCCGTCGACGGTGACAGCGACATCGCGGTGGTTGTCACCTGCAGCAATCAAGGCAGGACCATCGAAGCCGCTCTTGCCAGCCTGCAGACGCAAACCCGGTCTGCAGACAGGATCGTATTGGTTGACAACGACTCGGACGACATTCACACGCGGCAAGTCCTCGCGCGCGTGCGCCAGCCGAGGCTCTCGCTGGAACACAGCCAGCCCCGCGGTTTGCCGGAGGCGTTGAACCGCGGGGCAAAGAAGTCCACCAGCCGCTACCTCGGGTTTCTCGACGGCGGGGACAGGTGGGAGCCGGCTTTCCTGCAGCGGGCGGCTGCGATTCTGGATGCACGGCCAGAGATCGCGCTGGTGCTGTGCAGCCCGGTGGAGGACGGCCAGATCAGCCCCGCTCGACCGGCTGGCTTCACTTTCGCCGAGGTGTTGGCGCGCGGTCTGGGCATGGTGCCCTGCTTGATGCGACGTTCGCTGTTTGAATCCTTGGGCGGTTTTGACTCCGGCCTTGGAGATCTCGCTACCGATCACTTCTGGCTGTCGGCCATCGAGCAGGGCTTTTCGGCCGAAACCATCGCTCAACCGCTGGCGCGCCGCCATCCCCTGTCGTCAGTCCCCTGCAAACGGGATCGGGCCACCAGACAATGGTGCGAAGACCGTCAGCGGTTGCTCTCCAGGCACGAGACCATGGCGCAGAAACAGGCACGCGAAATTCTGGCCGTCAGCGAGAGGCTGGTGCATGAAGAGAAGCAGAGGCGCCAAGCCCTTGGGCAAGAGATGCACACTCTGGAGGCGACGCTGACTCAACTGGGGGCGCAGGTGCAGACGTTGGAAGTGTCGCTGCGGAACTCCGGGGTTCAGCCGGTCGATTGGGGCGACCTGGCGCGGGTTGCGCCGTTCAGCCCGCTGTGGGGGGCCGAGCGCGGCGAGCACATCGACCGCTATTACATCGAGCGCTTTCTCGACCGCCATCGGAGCGACGTGCGTGGCCGCGTGCTGGAAGTATGCGACGACACCTACACGCGCCGATTCGGCCAGGGGCGCGTGCTGGACAGCGATGTCCTCGACATCGAGCAAGACAATCCGCAGGCCACCATCATCGCGGATCTCGCCCGCGCCCACAACATCCCAGCGGAGAGCTACGACTGCTTCATCCTCACCCAGACCCTGTACATGATCTACGAGGTCGCCGACGCTCTGGCACACTCGTTCCGGATTCTCAAGCCCGGAGGGGTCCTGCTGTGCACCCTGCCGGCCACGTGCCGGATCACCTTTGAGCATGGCGGGCTCGACAGCGGCGACTTCTGGCGCTTCACCGAGGCCTCGGTGCGGCGGCTGTTCGCCGCCATCGTGCCGGCACAATCGTTTGAGGTCACAGTGTGTGGCAACGTCATGGTGTGTGCGGCATTCCTGCAGGGCCTGGCGCTGCACGAACTCCCGGCCGACGTGCTCGACCAGACCGATCCCTGGCACCCCCTGCTCTATTGCGTTCGTGCCGCCAAGCCTGGCTCGGCGGCCCTTGACGGCCCCTAGTAACTGCCCGACCATCAAGCCATTGTCTTCAATGACCACCCCCAATCCACAGTCAGTCAGCTTCGCGGTCACGGCCATCGTGGCCGCCTACAACGAAGAAGACATCATCGGGCTCTGCATCTCACACCTCATCAGACAGGGCGTGTCGGTGTACCTGCTCGACCACGGCTCGACTGACGGCACAGCGGCAGAGGCCCGGCCCTTTCTCGGCAAGGGGCTGATCGCCATCGAGCGTTTTCCCGAGGAATCCGGCTTTCCGGCCGAGGACGCCCAGCGTTTTGCCTGGGCTCACATCTTACGGCGCAAGCAGGAGCTGGCACAAAACTTGGCGAGTGACTGGTTCATCCACCACGATGCTGACGAGTTCCGCGAGAGCCCGTGGCCGCACCGCAATCTCTGCCAGGCCATCCGGGCGGTCGATCAGGCCGGGTACAATGCCATCGACTTCGCGGCGTTCGACTTTCCGCCGACTGACGACAGCTACCGCAAGGGCCACGACCTGCGCACGACCTTCCGCTATTGCGAGCCGGTGTGCGGATTCAACCGGCTGCAGATCAACGCCTGGAAGAAGTCCCCGGTGGATCTGGTGTCCTCTGGCGGGCATGAGGCGATCATTGCGGAGCGCCGCGTATTTCCCATCCGCTTCCTTATGCGCCACTACCCCATCCGCAATCAGGCACAGGGCGAGCGCAAGGTCCTGCAAGAACGTCGGGCCCGCTGGGATCCGGCCGAGCGCGCACGTGGCTGGCATGTGCAATACGACGGCGTCGAGCCGGGCCACTCTTTCATCCGCGATCCCAGCACGCTGACCGCCTACGACTCGATCGCGATCCGATTGCAGCTTCTCCTGCGCCACCGCGGCGTGGAAGAACTGGAAGGCGCGCTCGATTCTGTGAAGCGCGACCTCGCGTCCGCGCAGCGGGAAGTGGCGATCCGTTCGGAAGACTTGGCCTGGTTCCAGCGCGAATGGGGCGCGTCCAACCGGGAACAGGAGCAGGCCAAGGAAGAACGAGATACCCTCGCCCGCCGCGCGCAGGAAATCGAGGCCGAGCGCAACGTGCTGGCCCAGGCGCTCGGCGACCTCCAGGCGCAACGCGACTCGCTGGCTCTCGTGTTGAGCGACGTGCAGGCGCAGCGTGATTCTCTGGCCCAATCGCTCAACAATCTGCAAGTTCAACACGACTCGCTGGCTTTGGCGTTGAACGACGTACAGGCGCAACGCGATTCTCTGGCTCGCACACGAGATGACCTGCAAGGGCAGCACGATTTGCAGGGCCGCACGCTCCACGACCTGCGGGCGCAGCACGACGCACTTGTTCGCAGAAGCGACGAACTCGGTACCTACCAAGTCCGACTGCAAGCACGCATCGACGAGCTAGTGACATCCTGGAGCTGGCGGGCCACCGGGCCGGTTCGGGAGATCTTGCGCCGCCTGCGCGGCTATTGAATCGGCGATGGAACCCAAGGTCTCGATCATCATTCCCTGCTTCAACCTGGGCGAGTTCCTGGAAGAAGCGGTGGACAGCGTCTTTGCACAAAGCTGCCAGGATTTCGAGATCGTCATCGTGAACGACGGATCCACCGACGCGGCCACCAACCGCCTGCTGGCCAGATTCCGCAGACCGCGCACCACTGTCCTTCACAGCGAGAACCGCGGCCTGGCCGCCGCACGCAACCTGGCCATCGAGCATGCCCGCGGGCGCTACCTGTGCGCCCTGGACGCGGATGACAAGCTCCATCCCAGCTTTCTTGAAAAGACTACGGCCATTCTCGACGGCGATCCGTCGATCGCGTTCGTGTCCACCTGGCTGGAGATCTTTGGCACCGAGAGCTGGGTGTGGAAACAGGATCGCCTGGACCTGCCCAAGCTTCTCTCCGAATGCGTGGTACTGACCGCCGCACCGGTGCGCCGCGAGGCCGTGCTGGCCGTAGGCGGCTACGACGCCCGGCTCTTCTCGGGACACGAGGATTGGGATTTTTGGATCGGCGTGATCGAACAAGGAATGCGTGGGGTGATTATCCCCGAGATCCTCTTCTACTATCGCCGCCGACCTGGGCAGATGAGCGAAACCTGCGACCGCGGCGCCGAAAGGCTTCGTCTGTGGGGCAACCTCCTTGCCAAACACAGCGCCAGCTACCAACGCCACTGGACCGAGGTGCTGTTGCTGCGCGAGCAGGAATGCGGTCGCTATCTTTGCGAGAACGCGATCCTGGAGCGTGAAGTCGAAGGCTTGCGCAAAGGCGACGCTCCATGAGCGCAGAGATCGCCGTGATCGTTCCCTGCTACGACCTCGGCCGCACTCTGCAAGAGGCCGTGGACAGCGTGCTGGCGCAGACCAGGCCTGCTGCCGAGATCGTGGTGGTGGACGACGGCTCGACCGATGCGGGCACTTGCGACGTCCTGGCGCGCCTGCAGCGCCCGCGCACCAAGGTCGTGCGCATCGAGCACGGCGGGGTGGCGCGCGCCCGCGACCACGGTGTGGGTCTGACCCAGACGCCGTACTTGGTCTTTCTGGACGCCGACGATCGGCTCCAGCCTAGCTACCTGGAAAAGGCCGCGGCCCGCCTCGATGCCGATCCCGGCCTGTCGTTCGTGTCCTGTGCGGTGCAGGCCTTCGAGGGCGCCAGCTATCTGTGGAAGCCGCCATCGCTGACTTTGATCGGGTCGCTGACCCACGGATCCGTGCACATGTCGACCATGTTCCGGCGCAGCCTGTGGAACGCGGTGGGCGGCTTTGATCCGACGCTGCCGGCCTACGAGGACTTGGACTTCTGGCTGCGCGCGCTCGCGCTTGATTTTCGGGGCGAGATCATCGACGAGCCGCTGCTCCTCTACCGTGTGCGGCCCGATTCCCGGTATCGGCGTGGCATCGAGCCTGAACCGTACCTTGCAGCCATGACCGCGATCCTGGACAAACACCGAACCGCCCTGAATTCGCGTTCCCTGGAGGTGCTGCGCGACAAGGAAGCCTTCATCGTCGAGCTGGCCACGTACAACCGCGGGCTGAAGCAAGAACGGGATCGGCTGCTGCAAACGCAGCAGAATTCGCAAAAGACGCCAGAAGTAGAGACCAAACTGTTGTCGGCACGGCAGTCCACCGGCGCCATCATTCTCGCCTATCATCGAATCGCCGCCTTGCAGCCCGACACGCACGATCTGTGTGTGCAGCCAGACAGCTTTCGCCAGCAGGTGCGCTACCTGCACGAAGCGTGCAGGCCCATGAGGCTGGAGGATCTGTACCGGGCCGCGACCGACGGCAAGCTGCCGCCGCGGGCCGTGGCTCTGAGCTTCGACGACGGCACCCTGGATGCGCTGACCACTGCAGCGCCGATCCTGCAAGACGCTGGGGTGCCAGGCACCTTCTTCGTCAACAGTGAGCGACTCGAAGAGAAACATGAGGCCTGGCACGACACGGTAGAGCGGGTGCTCTTGAGTGGCCCACTGCCCGCACAGTTGAAACTCATCCTGCCCGACCAGGAGATCATGCTTGCGACGGAAACCCGCGAACAGCGCCTGCAAGCGCTGCGGACCGTGCATGGCCCTCTCATGCTCATGCTGCCAGACGAACGTGCCGAGGTGACCGCACAGATCGTCGCCTGGAGCGGGCGTCAGATGCCACCGCGGGACAGTCACCGCTTGTTGCTGGCCGACGAAATTCGTCAGCTCGCGCGGGTGCCCGGCTGCCGCGTTGGCTCGCACTCAGCCAATCATCTGCTACTTACAGGCCACACGGCAGAGGTGCAGCGGGATCAAGTGCTCGCTTGCAAACACCGCCTGGAGGAGATCACCCAACGCCCGGCGCTGGCATTTTCCTATCCCTATGGTGAGTCCAGCCCCGAACTCGCACACCTGGTGCGAACAGCCGGACACCCGCTGGCCGTGACGGTGAATCCGGGCCTGGTGACCGCGACGAGCGATCCCATGCATCTGCCGAGGCACCTGGTGCGCGAGTGTCCCCTTTCCGATTTCATCGCCCAGATCGAGCAAGCCTTCAAAGAATTGCCAGAGCCAGGCGCCCATGAAGCTGCTCAATGATTTGCGCTGTGCCGTCAACCGCAACCTAGCTCGACACGAGCGCCAGCAAGGCCAGACCGTGCTCGCAGCGCGGCCACAGTTTCTGATCATCGATCCCACCTCGCGCTGCAACGCCCGCTGTGTGATGTGCCCGCAGTCGTTCCGGGCGCCAGGCCAGCGCGGGGTCGACTTGCCACGCACCATCTTCGACAAGGTCTCCCCGGTCATTGCAGGGGCGGCCCATATCAATCTTTTCTCAACCGGCGAGCCGACCTTGGCGCACGACCTGGTTTTCCTAATGAGAGAGGCGCTTCGCCGCAGCAACCGTCGAGCGCCCATCTGGATCAGCACCAACGGCAAGCACTTGCTGGCGCCTGCCCTGCTGGATGTTCTGCGCCTGCCCCAGATGGGGCTGCAATTCTCGGTGGATGCCGGCAGCAAAGAACTCTTCGAAACCATTCGGCGCGGTATCGGCTTCAACCAGTTGTGCGCCAGCCTTGATCAGGCGCGCCGGCTCAAACGGGCCCACGGACACCCTGCCCTTTCTTTTTCGTGCACCATCTCGAAGCGCAACCTGCACGACCTCCACCGCATCTTTGCCTTGGCCAAGCAGCATGACGTGGACCAGGTGATTTTCTACGAAGAGGATCCCGAGGTTCCTGAAGAGCAACCCTTCGTGCTCGACCAATCGGACCGCCCGGTTTTCGAGGCCCAGCTGCCCTTCATCGAGAGCACCGCCATCTGCTACTCCAATGGCCTGCACTTTGGCGAGGCCACGCTTCCCCCCACCGACTGCCTGGCCCCCTGGCGGGTGTTTCACCTGCGTGCCGACGGCACGGTCCGTCCCTGCTGTACCATGCGCGAATCCTTGGGCGATCTGTCGCGTGCCAGTCTTGACCAGGTGTGGAATGGCCCGGGTTTTGTAGGGCTCAGGCGCGCATTTCTTTCGCAAACCCGAATTCCGCAGGTATGTCGCGCCTGCACAGATCCGCTGCGCACTTGGAACCCATGATGTGACCGACCGCCTGCTCTTCTCGGCCCTGCGCGCCGCCGAGCACACCGCCGACCGCCGCAAGGCCCCCGCCGCGCCACCCGCGCCCTCCCCGGCCGCCCGGCCAGCACCATAGCTGAGGCAACCGGGTGACAGCAAAGCCCGTTATGGAGATCGATCTGGGCGCGCCCGTGGCGGCGCCACGCAACGTGGATGCGCTGGCCTGGCAAGGCGTGTACCGCCGCGACTTCGCCAAGGGCAGCGTGCTGGTCAACCCGACAACGGCGCCGTCTCGGTAGCGCTGGCCACGCCCATGCAACAGATGAATCCACAGGGTGGCGGCGCGGTTTCCGTTGACGGCACAATGACGGCAACTGTGGCAACCACGTCTGTGACTTCGTTTTCGCTGGCGCCAGGCTCGGGCGCGATCCGGCTCAAGTAGCCGTGGAGACCCAGCGCGGCCGATGTCAACTACCCGAAGGCCGCAACCATGCCTCAAAACAGTCCAGCGGAACTGAGTCCCGCGGAGCTGAGTCCTACCGGCAACCGCAGCAACGTAGTACGATGCAGACGCGCACCAAGGAGTCCTCGTCATGATGAGCCGCCGAGATCCGTCTCAGAAGCCAACCTCTTTCGTAGGAAAAATGGGCCGCTCTTTTGCGTGGAAGACGCGAACAACAGGCACCTGGTCGGCTTTGCTCGCGTTCGGTGCGCTGATTCTGGCGCTTGATGTGGCAGCTTGTAGTAGCAGCTCAAAAGGCCTCGCCGCATGTGCGGATGGCAAGGAAGGCTGCCCTTGCTTTCCGAACAGTAGCTGCTTTGCCGGCCTTACCTGCGCCTCGAATTTGTGTGTCAATCTCGGCGCTGGCGGAGTCACAGGCGGCGCTATCGGCTCGGGAGGCAGTCCGGGCACGGCCGGCGCGATCGCTGCCGGCGGCTCGTCGGTGCCCTCGACTGACGCGGGCGCTGGCGGTAGCAGCGGCGGTGTGATCGATCTCGGGGGCAGTTTCGCCGCGGCGGGTTCCGTGGCTGTCGCCGGCTCGTCGGAGCCTCCGGCCAGCGCAGGCAACGCTGGTGGCGGCAGCAGCGGCGGCGTGATCGGCTCGGCTGCGGGTTCCGGTGGCGGCGGGATCGGCGGTGTGATCGGCACGGCTGCGGGTTCCGGCGGCGGCGGGATCGGCGGTGTGATCAGCTCTGCTGCGGGTTCCGGTGGCGCTGGCCAAGCGGGTGCGGCTGGTGCCGCAGGCTCGTTGTCGGCAGGCGGGGCACCCGGCTCGGCGGGATCGAAAGGATCGTCGGGCTCGGCAGCCGGTGCAACCGGTTCGGGAGGCGCGACCGGAACCGGGGGACAACCCGCAGGAGGCACGACCAGTTCGGGAGGCGCGACAGGAACTGGTGGGCACGCAACCGGCGGGGCTGCTGGCGGAGCCACGGGAGGCGCGGTTGCAACTGGTGGCGCCGTCGGCTGCGGGACTCTGATCGACAATTTCGAATCCAACACAGGGTACATCTGCCGGGACAATGGCAGGGTCGGATCCTGGTTCTCCTACAAAGATGCAGCCAGCACGTTCTGGCCGGCAGGAACGCCATCCCTGCCCTCGCCGCTCGACGTGCCTCGCGGAACCAGCCAGCGCGCCCTGCACGCCTACGGCACGGTTGTGGAATATGCCGGCATCGGTTGTTCGATCAACAACATTCCCACGCTGACCTACAATGCAAGCGCCTACACTGGAGTCCAGTTCTATATTATGGGGACTGCCAGCGCGCCGAAGCTGTACGTCCAGACACGCGCCACCGAGGCTGCGGTCTACGGTGGGTTGTGCCCGCTGCCGACACTGACCTGCTCTGCCGGTGGGGCCGCAATTCCTGGCGTGCTGCCTGGTGATTGGACCCTGGTCAGCATACCTTTCTCGTCGTTAGCCGGCGGCACCGCGCCATTCAACTCGTCGGATGTTTGGAGCATCGAATTCCAACCAGGGCCGGGAAC
>Ga0265330_10001601_pt1 | contig 12984 bp, 4 predicted proteins | sample 41919metaG_FD_202083 | JGI IMG/M metagenome (GOLD analysis project Ga0265330, IMG submission 202083) | Rhizosphere microbial communities from Carex aquatilis grown in University of Washington, Seatle, WA, United States - 4-19-19 metaG | ecosystem: Host-associated > Plants > Roots > Rhizosphere >... | reverse complement strand
ATGGGCCTTCGCCGCCCGCATTGACCGCCGCCACCCGGTAATAGTACCTGGTGCCGTTGGTGCGTCCCCAATGCGAGTAGGGGCTATTGAGTATCCCGGGCAGTTGCGGGCTCGCAGTCGTCACCCCGGGCGTTATCGAATAATAGATGTTGTAGCTGGTTGCCGTCGGTGTGGCGTTCCAAGCGATGGTCACCACACCGTTGCCCGGTGTTGCGGTGAGGCCGGTTGGCGCACTCGGCGCCGGTATCTGAGGTGTGGCACTCGCCTCGTCCGAAAGGGGACCTTCCCCTCCCACATTGACCGCTGAGACTCGGTAGTAGTAGGTGACCCCGTTGCTGCGGCCGTCGTGCAAGTAGGGGCTCGTCTTGTTCTCTAGTCTGTTGCCATTCTTCGTCACACCCGGCTTCGTGGCCCAATAGATGTTGTAGCTGGCTGCCGTCGGTACCGAGTTCCAAGCAATGGCAACCTTCGTGTCGCCCGCCGTGGCGGTGACCCCTTCGGGCATGCCGGGGGCAGGAATCTGCGGTACCACGCTGAGCTCTATCGAGAGCGGGCTCTCGCCGGCCGTGCCCACCGCGGAAACGCGGTAGTAGTAGGTCGTCCCGTTCGCCAGATTGCTCTGCTGGTAGCTGTTCGTCGCGGTTTGCACGTGTTGGCTTGCAGTGGTCAGCCCGGGCGCGGTCCCGTAGTAGATGTTGTACCCTGTCGCGCCCGCGACCGGGTTCCAAGAAATGTTCACCGTTTGGTCGCCAGGCGAAAGCAAGAGCCCTGTGGGCATGGCTATCGCCGGCGCTTGTGGCGGAGTCTCAGGAGTGCCATACGGGATCCCTGCCGTCGGGCCAGGCGAATCCGTCACGACCGTGCCCTGCGCGACCTCGATCTCGTTGGCAAAGAAGGCTCCCGAGTACCCTGGCGCCGCTACGGATTCAAGATTGACCTTCGCATAGGGGGCGACCATCACACCGTCGAAACGGCTCTCGAACGAAACCGCCGTGCTGCCGGTGTACCCGATTGCAATCTCCGGTCGAGCGCCCGACGGCGTCCCGACTGTGCCACGGAAGACAATCGATCCACTGACGAAGATGGTCACTGGCCCACTCAAGACCAACAGCGCAGCCGATTCGAGCGTGAAAGTCTGGAAGTAGTAGACACCTCCGCTCAGTCGGAGCGTCGCCCCGCTGTTGACCGTCACATTGTTGTACGAGCCGGGATCCTGGCCGGCCTGCGAACCAACCTCCACGTTGATGTCGCCGCTGCTCCAGGCCGGGAAGGCAACGCCCAACGACAGCACCGGCGCATCGATGAAGACGTGCTCCTTCGTCTCGCCGGTCACGACCACGCCGTCCTGTTCCTCCACGACATCGCAGGTGCGCACCGAACCATTCACCTGCACGCCTCCGGCCAGCGTCACCTTCGCGCGGCTCCAGATGCCGCCGACCTGGGCACCGGCGCCGAAGCTGGTCTCTGCCACACCCGCATTGGCAGAGCTGGCAAAGCTGCCGTCCGCCTGCTTGAGCTGCACGCCGGCGCCGATTTTCAGGACGCTGCTGGCGAACAGAACCACCGACGGAAGAGAATAGTGTTCCGGTGAGGGCCCGTTGTCGTAGATGTAGTCGTCGAGAAGATTCTTCGCATTCGACAGCCCTTGGTTGACGGCCTCGCGCACATACTGTCCGAGCTCGATCCCCGTCTCAACCTCCGCGTCCGCCGCCAGCGTGAGCTGCTGTAGGTCGAGGCTGGCATTCACCACCGCCTTGATCGGTCCGGCGCTGCCGATGAACGCCATCGAGCCCAGCTTGGTTTCGACGTAATCCGCTTGCGCGAACAGAGCGTCCACGGCGCCTGCGAATCCTGCCCAATTTGGGGTTGCATCGTCGATTCCGGGTACTCCCGGCAAGGAGAGTCCCGGCTGCCCACTGACCAGGGACGACATCGCCGCCTCGCTCGCGGCCCTCGCGCTGCTGAGCGCCTCCTGGCACAGCGTCCTGATCATCTCGATCGGCCAGCCTGACTCGGTAGAGAAAGCGGCGTCGTTCACAGTGATGAAATCGAGCTCCACCGTGCCGTTGGCCTGTACCGCGATATTGCCCATCGACGAAACGAATGGCTGTTGTCGCAGGGCGATTTCGGCCTGGGCCAGCGCTGAATCAATCGCAACCGCGGGATCGACCAAGGAGCTCGGCGTCGGAAGCGGATCGAACGACATGATGTCTCCTACTTTGTGGAAAGCGCCGAATCGAAGCGCAGCTCACTGTTTGCTTCACCGGCGCCGGCCAATCGCCTTCGCCCCATCCACACGTGGCAGGTTCCGTCGAGCCAACGTGTCCGATACACCAGCCGCTGCACCGTCGTGCCTGTGCGCAGAACCTCTTCCGGGTTGACGTGGTACTGCTGCCCCGCCGGCTGATCCGGCAGCTTCGTCGGACGTAGAATGCGGCCGACCGGCAACACGACCAGCGGTTTGATCGGGCTCGTGTCGGTCTCCTTATGTGGCCGCAGCATGCTCGCCTCTTCCAGCGCCGTCTTCGTGGTGGTCGTGCTGTCCTTGATGGGTTCCGGCACAGCCAGGAAAGGGATCCAATAGGAAGGAATCCGCGATTGCAGCTCGTAGCGAAGAGGCGATGTGGTGTCAGTCGAAGGTGACCCGGGCCAGGGTAGGATCTTGTCGATCGCCGTGTCTCGCTCCGGGCCAGGCCAACCGACCCCAAGCGCGGTCGGAGTGGTCTTTTCAATTCCCCAAACCAGGTTGGCGAAATCATCGCGCACGAACTTCACTTCCTCGACCGGCACCCGTCGCATGAGCGCCACGCCCGCGGTTGGAGGAATGACCAGAATGTCCGCAATTGCCGGTTTCGTCACATCGGTCGTGGGCTTGGTCAACGAGAACATCGACCAACGATTGAAGCCGGACTTCGGATTCGCGTTGGCAGAATCTATTGTCGTTGTCTGGCCGAACACGTCGTGGGCCACTATCTTTTCGACCTTCACGACCTTGCCCTTGCCATTGCCGACATCGATGGGCAACGTGAACGAATACCAGTCCTCGCAACCGTTCAGCACGAAATCCAGCACCAATAGCTTGGCGCCCAGATCGCGCTCCTCTGAGTCGATGTGTAGGACGCTACAGTCACCTTCTTCAAAGTCCCAGTAGCGCGCGCTTGGCATGCCCGGGAAGCGGACGTGGGCCGGAAAAATGATCTGCGTCGCCGGATCTGTGGTCGGCTCCTCAGGTTCGGTCACCACGTCGAAAGAACCCCAGTCGAGCGTGCCGTCCGCATCGGGATACGCGTCGAGCTTTCCCGCCACGCCGTCCAGCTCGAAGCCCGCCTGCAGGTTGAATGCAAGCTCTCGCGGGACCCACGCCGTCGGATCGAGGAAGCCGATCGCTCCGTAGATCTCCGTCGCCCAGGTCAAGAACGCCGCCAGTGCCTGAAGCACCGCCGGTTGCAACGCCTCGGGCGGCTCTCGACCGGGCGCAAAGGCGCCGCTTTGAGCAAGCTCGTAGGCTTGGTACCCATCACCAACTGTCCCGACCGCCAAATCGACCATCTGTTGGGAAGCCGCATCGAGGGGATTGAACTGGTCCACGAAGACGTTGCCCGTGGTCGGCATGGCAAGCGGGTAGGTGCTCCTGAACCAGGCGATTGCCTGCTGAATGAGAGTCGGTTTGTCCGCTAGTTTACCCTTGATCTCGTCTTCAAACCTGTGAGCAAGCTCGATGCGTACAAGAGTGTCGGGCTCAAAAGGCTCCGAGGAGCAAAGTCTTTCAGCCGGAGTCTCGCCGCCGAGAGAGACGCTCGTCCCCCCCTGCAGGGTGCTTTGCCGGGTCCCGTTTGCGTTGGCTATCTGGCGGCTTCCGCCCAGGGTAAGGTCCGTGAACTGGCCCTGCCGATAGGACACTTCGGCGTACGCCAGCGAACCGCCATTGTCGCCGTTGAACTCGCCCGTCTGCCATTGACGGGACAGCATCCACGCGGGATCGCGAACCTCTGCCGCCAGATCCAGCGTGTCGTCCTGGCCTTCCTTGGAGGGCGACGGTTCGAGGCGATTCCACCAGAATTTGATCTCTTGGCTATCCGTCATGTCTTCAGGTTCCTTATCGCGGCGCGAAGGCCACTGTAATCGGTGCTGGCCGTCTTGATTTCCTTGGAATAGGCCATCAGCGTTGCTGGCAGGTACTGTCCCTCGTCGAGACTCGACAGATCGAGAGCCCTGATCTTCGCCAGATCAAGCGTCTGCGAAACGACAGCGAACAGGTCCTCCATGGACCACGACCATGTCTCGGTTGAGGACTGGTTGATCTTTGGCGGTACTGCAATCAACACCGCCTGCGGGGCTTCTGCGGCCGGAGACTCGGAGTGGAATGCCACGCCCATGTCGACAGTCTTGGCTGGCACACGCTCTGTCCAGTCGTCGATGACGATACCGCTGTGGAGCGTCCCATTGCCGAACTGGATGTCGTCGTCGACCACGCCGACAATGAGCGACAATCTGCCTGAGCTCACGGCGTCGCTCATCGTCCTGCCCACCCAAGGCTCATTGTCCATCATGGGCAACTGTGCGACCTTGAAGTGCATGGGCGCGACCGGCACGAGAGTCCCGTCGGGTTGAGTTGAGGTGGCGTGGATGGTTGCGTTCAAGATCCGCCATGCCCGCATCGGGTCACGGCTAACCGCCATCTTGTCGAGCGTCTTGCGCACCTCATCCTCATCGGTCACCCAGTCATGATCGAGCGATGCCTGGAGGTCATCGGAAAATGGGACGGAAAACGTCGGCAATGCGACGAATTCGCGCCCAAAGACCGCCTTCAGAATCTCGACGCTTTGGTCCACAGTCCACTCCGTGCTGTCGGCCCCCGCCGCCTCGGCGTTCGCGGCAGCGATTCGCCGCTGCTGCTCCGTTTGCATGTCGGCGAGAAGGGTCGCCAGATCGTCGTCGGTGGCCGACGGCGACGGATACGCATTGGGAATGTACTTCGCAAGAGCGACCAGCGTGTCTCGCGACAAGCTCCCGGACACGGCGGCCAGGCCATCCAGCGCCGCCTTGGCCCGCACGGCCAGCGTCCCCTGACCGGTCAGCAGGTCGGTCTCCTCAGCTTCGCTGATTCGCGCCCTTTCCATCAGGTCCGAGAAGCGCAGCGGCCGCGCCGAGGTCAACACGCGTCCGAGTGCACGGGCGAGCGCGCCCAGTCTGGCAACCGGCCGCACCTTCTCGACGATCGCGCCCAGCGTATCGGTAGCGGATAGGTGGGCAGCATCGATCAACCTGCTTTCGAGCACCGACCCCGAGAGTTTTCCCGATTGGTCCGCTTCAAACAGCGCAATCAGATCCAGCGCGCATAGGCCGAGATCCGAGAGATGCAACTCCACCGCTGCCGACGAACCGTCATCCTTGGTGTATTCGACGGTCCAGAACAGATCACCGAGCCTCGACTCGACCCAACGGTCGGCTTGCGGCTCGGCTGCCTTGCGGGGCGGCGCATCCGGCCCTGGCGGATCCATCGCGAAGACCAGGGCCACTCGCTGCGAAACATCCACGCCGCCCTCCTGGCCGCGCGCGATCTGCGGATCCGCAGGACGGAAACCGCGCGCCAGCGCCTCGCCACTCGCCGTCACCGCAGTCATGTTGCCCTTGGCAATCTGATAAACGCTTTCCGACACGACCAGGTCCGCCACCGCGTCCATTTGCAACGCCACGGCCTCCGCCGCTGCGTTCACGGCCTTCTGTGCCGCGGATGGGTTCGGCACATTCGGATAGAGATTCCGATTGTGTGCGAGGTAGTACGCCAGCATGCTCTGGCCGTTCACCACGTGCGGAATCGCCACCTCCACCGGTCCAACGGTGTACTCGCCCAGACATCTTCGAATGTAGAAGCTTCTGGCGCTGGCGTGCATGCCGAGCACGCGGAGCAGCTCCTGCTCGGGCGTCACGGTGGTGGTAGAAGCTTGCGCGCGATTCAAGCGTGGCGCTTTCTTCTGGGTCGCGGAAAGGAAGCTGCTCCACTTTCCGACCAGGTATTTGCACAAAACCGACTCGATCTGGCTGTACGGCTCATTGTCCGAGGATTTCCAATGGGCCAAATGCACAACCGGCAACACGCCATAGGGGACTGCGCCAATCCGGAAGGCTGGCAGGGGTCCTCGACCACGCAAGTACTGCTCGAAGAACTCAGACGCCTGGAACCACTGGTCGGCGGAGAAGGTGGCCTCCATGATCTGGTCCATCATGTAGCCGAGCGTGGCCGGAAACAGCAGCCGGTTCATCAGCATCGCGCGGCGCTGTTCCGTGTCCAAGGCCTCACGGATGGACGAAAACGTGACAGTCTTCACCCCCAGCGCCCGGCTGAGCAGGAACCCGTTCGAGTGTTCCGTCACAGAAAGGGAGGCGTAGTCGGCAGGCGACGATCCTAAGAAATTGCCCTGGCTCAGCGCGAGCTCCTCCCACTCCACGGCAAAACTGTCGTATTCATCGTCCAGACGCGTGTACGGCGTCGCCACCGCTTCTGTATTGTTGGTCGGTGTTCCCTGCGGAACGAAGGCCATGCCACGCGAGTAGTGATGTGAGTCGAGTAGGCCATCCAGATGCGCGGTGGTCGTCGCCCCATCCATCGATGCCTTGACGCCTACAACGATGATCTTGTCGAAGCCTCGAGGGTTGCTCTGACCAGCAAGACTCAACTTGACACCCATCCCAACCTTGCAGGCGGTCTCAAGGTCTTCGGAGTCCGCGTTTTCGAAGTTGATGGTCCACCTGAGTCCGTCCTCAATCTTGTGGGAATCATCCCCCGGAACCACGGGATTGAACGCATCTTCCTTGGCGCGTGGATCAGTCGTTATCTGCAGCGGCTCACGAACCGCATCCGACCACACCTTTTGAATTGTGTTCCCGCGGTAGCCCCAGACCCACCAGCGATCGGGCAGCACGGCGAGGGCTGGGCTCGACCATTGGTCTGGCGCACGTTGCGCGTCGGAAAACACCGTTCCATCGTGGACCAAATTGGGCCACAGCTCTGTGCTGAACAAGCTGCTGAAATCCTTGCCTGGCAGATGGGGGAGCATGCTCCGCACGATCCATGCCCCACGCCGATTTCCATGCTTCTTCACGACCGCGTCCCACAGCTCTCTCTCGTCCTTTTCGCTGAGATGCGCCGGGGTGAGATTGGGATCGCCCGGTTTTCTGTCCGTCCATGGATCTCCGGGATTCCAATATCCCTTCAGAAGCTTCTTCTGCCAGAACAGCGCACCTGACTCGTACTCTTCAGGTGTCAGAGCGCGCTGAAGCATGTCGACCCAAATCTCGTCCGGGTAGATTCGGACAAACATGTCGTTCTCGACGATCCTCGTCTCGAGCCGCACCGGTAGAAGGATAATGGGCGCGTTCGTCTTCAGCTTCTCCAGGGTCAGGTCGCCTGAGGTGATCTTCGTCTGAATCGCCGAGTTGAGGGCGGCAACCGCCGCCTGCTCCGTGCCACGCGCCTCCTCCAGAGCGGCCTGCTTCGTCGTGTCGTCGGGTGCCTGCGACCATTCCCAGTACGCTTTCGCAAAGCCCGCCTGCGCGGCCGCCACATCGCTTCGAAGCTCGCTGATTGTCTTCGGTTCGTCAGCCATCGATGGTTTCTCCTCGGCGCGTTTCCGACGTGCTTCCGCTACGTGCTGGTTACCAGGTCCGAGCCGTCGATCACGACGCGCGTGGGACGACGAGTGGTGTTCACTGCAAATGAATGGCCACTACTGTTTGTGGCGTACAGGTATTGCGGATCCCCCGACGCCGGGATCAATTCGAGATCCGCCATATCATCTGGCTTCGCAAACCTCAGCTCGCCAGGCCGTTCCTGAATCACGAATTCCCACTTGGCAAGCTCCGACGCCAGCGAGCCGGAGCTGCCAGTCGGAAGATTGAAGCCGTAGAAGCCAACATCGGGCGGCAACCGCCCCTGAAAGACCGTATAAAGGGGCTCGGTTGGGGTAGCGCCCTGATTCTTCTGGCGGGCATAGACGACCACATTGGGATAGCGAGCAATCAAATCGCCGCGGACCATCAGGACGACCTGGCTGTCCGCAGCCCCGGCCCCCGACGGTCGATGGCTGCCGAGCAGATCGTCCTTTGCCCATGCGTGAATGGGACTGATATCGAGCTTCTCAGTGATTCCCGCATTGGGAGGAACCGTGGAGACAACCCGCCCACGCGTGTCCCAGAACTGACGGAAACAGCTCCCGCGCCGATCGGTCGGATAGTCGCGCCACACCAGCTCGCGCGCCATCTCGTGGTTGAGACCCACCATGTACGCTTCGATGAACTTCTGATTGGTCAAGGCAATCGCCACTGTGTTGCCAGCCACCTCCGATATGCCAGGCAAAACCCAGTCCTTTGACATATCACGCAACGGCTCATACATGGGTTGCGGAAAATCCGGCGCTGCCATGATTGGATCGACGTTGTTGGGCGATCGCTTCTCGCCGTTGATCCTGACATTGCGCCAGAATTGCCACGGCAAGGTGCTTTGGGGATTGAGGTAGTCCTTCGGCGGCGGCGCCGGTACAGTGGGTGGCTCGACTGGCGTCGGTGGAGGGAACGACTGAGGACCTACGATCGGAGCTGGAGGGTCTGGATCGAGCACCGGCGGCTGCCAGGGATCGTAACCCGTCCACCCGGGAATGCCGGCCATGCGAAGCAGCATGGTGCCGAACCGGATCAAACGATTGACTAGCCACCAGTATTGGCCCTGCTTGCTCTCGAGCAGCTTTCGGCCAACCCAAACGCAGGCGAGTCCCCAGTACTCGAGCCAATTGGTGCCCTTGTCTTGGTAGGCCTGCGCGCGCCCAGGATCCGTCTTCCCGACCATGGCGTCCTTCAGAACATCCTCGAGCGAAAGCCCTCCCGCGAGGCCGTCCCAGGGCCGCCCTATCCAGTTGCCCGCATTGACCCAGCCATACGCTTTCCACTCGACCGGGCGCCCCAACCGCCCAAGCTTGCTGCGAGGTCTGGCCAGGCGCCGCCAAGCTCCACTCAAGACCCCCACACGCAAGCCGGTCTGTTGCACGGCCCCAGCTACGGTCTGCACGGTCTTGGACGTCGTCTGCTCCTGCGAGAACGGTATCTTGCCGTGGAGGGTTCTCACCCGTTGTAGGAACGCCTCGGTGGAGAGCTGCGCGAAATGGCGCTCGTACGCGCGCCGGTAGGCCTCGACCCCGACCTGCAGCACCTTGAGAGCCCGATTGATCGCCGGAGGCTCGCCCGCCTGGCGCCAGGCGCTTGCCATGAGTGGTTCTTGTTCCTTTTGAATCACAGCGGTTTTCTAGACCTCTGTCTGGATGACCACGTACTTGGTTCGGTCTGCTGGCCTAGTCGCGCAGTATCTGTCGAGCGCCAGCAGGGCTTCCGTCTTGCTCACTGGCTCCCGTGTGACATCTGTGAAAACCTTGTGGGTCGCGGCATCGCACACGACGTAGATGTCCTGGTCGAGCGTGGTCGCTGAGCTATAGTTCGGAGCCACGTACTTCTCGGACATGCTGGTCCGAACTGCCGACGTTGCGCTGTCGCTGCGCTCGCTCCATGCCTCCATTTCGCCGCTGGTCGGCGGTCCCCCGTCCACTGGACCCGAAATTCCGCCCGTGCCCAGTGTCAGCCTAAATTCGTCGTAGTCCAGATCACCCGGGCCACTGTCCCCGGTCTCGGCGTCGTGGCGATAAACAGCCCCTGCTTTCATCCTCTCGAATGGCTGCGCAGACAGCTTCTGCGAGTTGGTCATGGTGAAGTACTGCCCGGGCGCGAAGGCGTCCTGCACGTCTCGCAATGCCACGAGCTTGGACTTGGCATCGTCCCCGAGCGTCGCGCTGTTCAATGGGTCCAAAGTGAGCTGAACCGGCTTGGCCAGCTTCACGCCCTTCCACATGCTGATTTGCCGGTCAAGCGGGGCCATCCGCTGACAAAGCACTGCATTTCCCACCGGTTCCAGCTTGCCCGCATCGGGCACAAGCCGCACAGGAACGTAGGCATTCGCAGGCAGCGTGCTCGACCAGCTCGCCAGCTTCGCAATCTCTGCGACTACGTCATTCAGGATGTCGGCCCCGGTCTTGTCCGGCAACACCGCTGGCGAACCGCTGCCGAACGTTTTCTCGAAGCTGAGCGATGCGTCCCACCACAGAATGCTTATCGAGACCTTGCCACGCACATGGTAGGGCGACGGCCCCGAGAGCTCGCCATGCAAGTGCACGCTCGGACCGTAGCCGTGGAAGCTGATCTTCACGCCCGCATCAAGTGTGGCCGTGAACGAGAACGGCGAAAACACGAACAAGGCATCGAATTCGATCCAGCCGTGCAAATCGATGCCGCAACCGGAGGCCTTGACCTCGGCCTTGGCACCCAATTGGACCGAGTTCGAGGTAATGGCAAAGTACCCGCACAAAGAAATGCTTGGCTTCGAGCCCTTCCCCGCCAAATCCACTGTCACCCGATTCAGCTTGGGGAAGCCAGCCGGTGCCTGGTACGCAGGATTGAGACCACCCACCGAGAGCGCGAAGTTCGGCTTGTCCCCCCAATTGAGCCGCACCGCCATATCGCCACTGATCGGGTATTTCCCGATTACCGAATCCCTCAACGAGGCGTCGATTTCCAGATACTTCTTCGGGAAATCCAGGATGCCCGCCACGTCCACATTGAGCCTGACAATCGCGTCATCCGGATCCGGCAGCGCCGCCTGAACTGTCCCGAGCAGGACAATGCGCGGCCCCGGGAATTCGATAAACAGGCCCAGCTTGCCGGTGATCAGCTCAAGCCAGGTCAGCTTGGCCATGGGACCGACGACATAGTGGCCATCCGCCGCCGGCAAGAGCGCGCTTGCGTCTTTGATGATCTGCGGTCCATCCGTCCCCACGTTTTTCGGGAATAGGAGACGATCTGCCGCCCCAGTTCTCACCGTCTTCTGCAACACATCGGCATCAACGGTCCGGTTGATCCCGATGAGGCCGCCAATACCCGTGAGCATGAAGCCATACCCGAGCTGGATGGCAGGGCTGAACTCGACAGAGAGAGCAACCAGAAAGGAGTAGCCCTTCGATGGAAGCGGCTCAATCAGGCCAAATGCCGCGACGGCAAACTCGTTCGCCACGACGAGCTCCAGTGCCCCAGCATAGCGCCCAGACGCATCTCTTGTTACGTAGCCGCCGCCGCTCACCGTGGACCCGTCAATCTGCACGCCAAGACCATCCGGCCACCGCAATCCCCACGTCAAATCAACCGGTCCCATTCGCCCCGAACGATTCTCGGGGAAAGTAACGGTTGTCTTCACGCCCAGATTGCTGACGGTCACATCTACAGGACCCAGCGATGCGGCAAGAGTGACACATGCCTCGATGGGAACTTCGCGTCCAGAAACCTTCACTGCTAGCGAAGCGGAAACGAGATCCAAACCACCTACCTTCTTGTGCAACGTCCATTCGAGCCGACCGCCAATTCCGCCTCTGAAGTACAAGCCTCTCGTGCTTGAGATTCCAACCCCACCATCGACACTGCACTCCAATCCGTTCGCCGGTACCAGAGCGGCCAGAAAGCTATCGTCCTGCGGAGTCACGACCAACTTGCCTTGCGCTACCGACACCTCTCCATATAGCTCCCGTCCACCTGCCCCGTCCTGACGAACTCCGGCCTCGAATCCCACTGAACTGCATTCCAGCCGGCTACCATCCTCCGCACCCAGCAAGGTCATCGCCCTGCCAGATTCGGCTTTGCGGAACCCGATTTGCAGGCCACCGTTGAACGGAGTTGGGCTGCCCGAGGTAAGGTTGGAAAGAGCGGTAACACCGGCGCCCGCGCGGGCAACGAGCGCCACCGGCCCATCGGCATCAGCATCGGCCGACAACATAAGAATCCAGTCAAGCAGCTCAATGCTCCACTTCAGTCCAGCCGACGAGTAGGGCATCGCGGCGATGCCGGACGCATGGCTGTCCGTTTGCGGAAGCAGGAATAGGCTTAGTCCGGCTTCGTTGAAGGCCTCAACATCCCCACTGTCCGCGAAAATCACATCGCGAACAATCGGCACACGGACTTCCCAGTCTGGCGCTCCTTCCGGAATAGGATCGCCGCCCAACAGGCTCGCCAATGTTCCAGTGTCGAGATATCGCATCTCGGCGGGCAGCGACCAAAGCTGCAGCGTGGTGGCTAAATCAGATAGCCGCTCTTGGGTTGCAAAAGCATCGGTGCCCCATGCGGAAGTCGCCTTTGTCGTTGACAGCGGAGCGCCAAGCAGATCCATTATGTTGTCAAAGCCGAAACCAAAGTACTCATATGGAATTCGTCCCGGCTCGACTTTCCGGTCCTCTACCTTGATCAGACCGAGCACCTTCAACGCATATCCAATTGCTAACCTGCGATAGAGAAGATAGTGCACGAGCAGGTGATTGACGAACTGTCGAGGGAAAGTCGTCTTGAACGTCTCGGGCAGGGTCGACGACGACTCCATCCCAGCGATGGCCAAAAACACGCCGCCGACCGCCGCGATTAGGGTCTCGCCGTCTGGCCAATCGCCGTCGACGTCGTCCGGCAGCAACGACGCGAGATGTAATGCGGGAGTACGAATCGCATCGACTTCATCCGGCAGCGGGTCGAAATCCCATCCAAGGTCATTTAGAAAAAACAGGAGATCATCCGATGAAACACAAGCCCCTAGAAAGGGTTGGAGCACGAAGCCCAGTTCCCTCGCCAACAAAGTGATCGTGTCGTTGCCAGCCATGGTTCACCTACACGACGGTAAAGAACCTAGTATCTGTGGGAGAAAGCTGCACGATGGGATCAATCTTGACGCCAGGAGCGGGATAGAAGTTCAGCCTCGACGTATTCGTCGAACGATCCATCATGGGGACCTGGATGCCATACGCCCACCGTATGCCGCGATAGCGCAGGATTCGCTTTCCCGCCGAATTGGGGTTCGGCATGTTCTTGATGTCCAACGTGTGGCCCTGAATGAATTCCGTCAAGGAGGTGAACGAG
>Ga0265330_10001597_pt1 | contig 13009 bp, 9 predicted proteins | sample 41919metaG_FD_202083 | JGI IMG/M metagenome (GOLD analysis project Ga0265330, IMG submission 202083) | Rhizosphere microbial communities from Carex aquatilis grown in University of Washington, Seatle, WA, United States - 4-19-19 metaG | ecosystem: Host-associated > Plants > Roots > Rhizosphere >... | reverse complement strand
CGAAGGGCGTATTGGTGGAGGGGAAGAGGTCGGCGCCCAGCCTGACGTAGCCCATGACGCCGAGGCCCACGAGGAGGGCGAATACCGCGACGAGGGCGGTCGGGCGCTTGACCGAGAGTTCGGTGACGCTCATCGGGATGCCCCCGGCGCTTTTTCGGGCTCCGCCGCCGGCGCTTGGAGGCCAAGCCTCTCGAGATCCGCGATCGCCTCTTCGAGCGCATAACGGGCTCCGAGGGTCGAGAGGCGCGCGCTCGCTTCCCGGATCCGGGCGCCGTCGAGTTCGGAACGGGAGATCATCTGGTCCGCGGCCGATGCTTCGGCCTCTTTCAGCGCCTCGGCCGCCCATGCCTCGCGGGCGCGGGAAGCGGCCAGGGCGGCCTCCGCCCGCTTGCCCGAGTCCACCGCCCGCCTGACCTCCAGCCGGAGGCCGTCGAGGGCGGCGCGGAGGGCGGCATCGGCCGCGTCGACGTTCGACGACGCTTCCCGCCGCCTGCCCCGCTCCGCGCCCCCGTCGAAGAAGTCGGCCTTCGCGGTGATGCCGACGCTGAGGTCCCACGAGAAGGACGAGCTCATCCTCGACGCGTCCTCGGTGGCGGCGTCGAAGCTCGCGAAGAGGCTGAGGTCGGGCTTGAAGGGGCCCGAGCCTCGCTCGAAGTCCAGCTTCCGCTTGGCCTGGGAGAGCTTCGCCCTCGCCTCGCCGAAGGAGGTCGAGGACGAGGTAGCGGAGCTCTTGAGATCGCTTTCGGAGAAGGGCGGCAGGGCGTCGCGGAAGTCGGAGGAGAGCTCGGCCGAAGAGCTAACTATGCCCGTGAGGAGGGCCAGGGCCTCGAGGGAGCTCCGCTCGCTCTCCTTAGCCTCGACGAGCTTGGCTTCGATGTCGGCGAGGTCCGCCTCGGCTGACATCATCTTCTCCCGGGTAGAAAGGCCTTCGTTCAAGGCGCTGCGCGCGTCCATGGCGATCTGGGCCGCGAGATCGCGGAGCTCTACCAGGATCGCCGCGCTATTCCTCGAAAGCAGGGCGGAATAATAAGCCCTGTTCGCCTGCCTGGCCGCGTCGAGGGCGGCTCCCTTGGCCTGGACTTGCGCTACCTCCGCCTCCTGCGCCGCTATGTCGATGGCCGCCCGGATCTTGCCCCAGGCGAATAGGGGCTGGCTGAAGTCGACCGAGCCCTTCAGGTACCAGGGCTTGGCGGCCTCGAAGACGGTCAGATCGTTGGAGGGGAGGGCGACGTCGACGATGCCCTTTCCCGGGTAATAAAGGGGGAGGGTACCCATGGAACCGGCGGGGATCGTGAGCCCGCCGGAGGGATTGAAGAGATAGGCTCCCGTCGCCGCGCCCGCTAGCTTGGGCAGGAGCCGGGCGCGCGCGGCGTCGACCGAGGAGAGGGCGGCGGAGAGGGCCGCGTTGCGCGCCATCACCTCGTCGGCCTTGGCCCTGGCCAGCTCCTCCGCCCGTCCGACTTCGAGGCTCTCGGCGCCCGCCCTCCAGGCTGCCGCCGCGAGGAAGGCGAGGCAGGCGAGGCAGGCGCAAAGCGCCCGGCTTCCGCGGGAGCGTCGCATCACTGCAGGGCCCCGTCGGGCTTGCGGGTAGCCTGGCTCGCGGCATTGCCCTTGGCGATGCTCGTCGTCAGGGTGACGAGCGCCTCCCTCAGGCTCTCGACGGCCTCCGTCGAGGAGCTCGCGGGAAAGAAGGCCGCGGATGTAAGGACTCCGAGGACTATGATCCTGTTGATGCGGAGTCGCCTCTCGGAGCTGGCTTCCCAGCTCGCCAAGAGAGGATCGCCCTTGTCCGGCCGGAGGAGCTCCACTATGGCTTGGCAGAGTCGATCGACGTTGGGCGCGATGAGGTTCTGCTTGTTCGCCTCGAAGAACATGCCTCGTATGAGGGGAAGGACCGAGCCCAGCGTTGAGAAGCTCCAATCGAGGAGAAGGGATATCCGTTCCTCGCGGAGAACGCGACTGCGGTTTATCTCCCTGATTTTCTCTATGAACGAAGACCAGCCTCTATCGACTGCGGCCTTGAATAAGGCCTCTTTATCGGGGAAATAGGTGTAGATGGAGCCCGAGGATATGCCCGCGCCCTCGGCTATGGCCTTCACCGTCGTAGCCTGGAATCCCTGTTCGCCAAAGACTTTGAAGGCTGAGTCGAGGATTTTGTCTTCCATGCCTGCTTCTCGCACTCGTGCCATACGTACTCCGATAAATAACTGAATGGTCAATTATTAAATATATTCCAGTAGCAGGTCAAGGATATTGTTGAATATATCGACGAATTGTCATTCGCCTATCTCTCCTCACCAGCCTATTTTTCATGCTTGCAGCTCTCGCCGCCCGCTCTCTATAGTGAGCCGATGCGGAGCTCGTTTTCTTCCCGCCTGCCCTGGCCCACCCATGACAACGCCCTGGCCTCCCTCCGGGCGGAGCTCCGAGCGAAAGGGAAGGCTATACTCGATCTCTCGGAGAGCAACCCCACGCGCGCCGGCCTTCACGACGATGCCGACCTCGAATCCCTCTTGGGCTTCTTTCTGAAAGCGGCTAACCTGCGCTACGAGCCCGATCCTCGGGGCATCCTCGACGCCCGCGAAGAGCTCGCCGCCGATTACGCGTCCCGTAAAGACCTCGGCCTGCCCCCGGGCTCCGAGAGCCCGAGCCCCGAGCGGCTCTTCCTCTGCGCCTCCACTTCCGAGGCCTACGGCTGGCTCTTCAAGCTCCTCTGCGACCCGGGCGACGCGGTCCTCGTGCCCAAGCCGGGCTATCCCCTCTTCGACTACCTCGCGGGATTCGAGTCGGTCGAAGCCAGGTCCTATAGGCTCGACTATGCCCACCCCTCGGGCTGGAGGATCGACCTCGACTCGGTGAAGTCGGCCCTGGATGCCGGGCGCGCGAAGGCCCTCGTCCTCATCAACCCGAACAACCCCACGGGCTCCTACCTGCGCGCCGAAGAAAGGAAGGCCCTCGTCGAGCTCTGCGCGCGCTCGGGCTGCGCCCTCATCGCGGACGAGGTTTTCTACGGCTTCCCCGTCGAGGCCGACCGCGATCTCGCGGACGGCGGCCGTTCTTCCTTCGTCGGAGAGCGCGGGCGCTCCTCATTCATCGGAGAGCGCCAAGTCCTCACCTTCGTCCTCGACGGCCTTTCCAAGCGGCTGGGCTTGCCCCAGATGAAGCTCGGCTGGATCGCCGCCTCCGGCCCCGCTCCTGAGCTCGAGGAAGCCCTGGGCAGGCTCGAGATCATAGCCGACGCCTATCTCTCGGCCGGCGCGCCGATCCAGAACGCCCTGCCCGAGCTCCTCGCCTCATCGGCCGACTTCGCCGCGCGGACTCGGTTGCGCCTAACGCGAAACATGGAAACCCTCCGCTCCCTCCTCGAGGGCCCGCTCTCGCCCCACCGGGTGCTTCGCTGCGAGGGAGGCTGGACGGCCATAGTGGAGTCCCCTCGGCTCCTCCCCGAGGAGGAGCTGGCCCTGGGCCTGCTCCGCGAGGAGGCTCTCTGGTCGCAGCCGGGCTACTTCTTCGACATGGAGAGGGAAGCCTTCTTCACCTTCGGCCTCATCCTGCGGCCCGAGGATCTCGAGCGGGGGGCGCGGGCCTACGCGGCTTTTTTCGAGAGGTTGATGAAGCGCTAGCCGAGAGCCCGTCTTCCCGCTCGGCCGCGATTCAGGCGCGAGAGCCGGATGCCGGGGCTATACGGCCGAGCGCAGCGATCGCACTTCCACGTTGAGGGCGCCCTGGTCGTCTACGACCGTCCCGTCGACGAGGAGGGGGCGCTGGTCGAAGAGGAGCCTCCTGTAGCGCGCGTAGACTTCGGGGAAGAGGACGGTCTCGTAGAGGGCGGTCTCGTCCTCGAAGCTCACGAAGTCCATCCCGAGGCCGTCTACGGTCAGCACTTCCTTCTGCGTCACCGGCCAGCCGAGCAATCTGACGCGGCGGCCCCTGTATCGCTCGAGGTCGCGGGCGAGGGTCCGGTCGATCCGCGAGAGCTCCCGTGCCCAGAGGGCGAAGGGATGCAGCTCGCGCAGGAAGCCGAGGGCGGCGTACTCTTCGCGGAGCTCGGCCTCGCGCCTATGGGCGAGGGCCGCCTTCGCCGGCACCCTCGCGACGCCCGATCCCGACGCGTCGAATAAGGCGCCCTGTCCCTCCTTGGCGGCGCCCGCCCCGCCGGCCTCGGCCGCCTGACCGAGGAGGAAGCGCGCCTGGTCCGAGCGCGGCATAGTCGGCTCGAGGGAGTCGAAGGTCCCCGAGGCGACGAGGGCCACGATGTCGTCGCGGGAGAGGCGAAGCCGGCTCGAGAGTTCGCTCAGGGTAGCGAAGGGCCCCCGCCTCTCGCGCTCGGCCGCGAGGGCTTCGGCGCCCGTTCGGGACAGCCGCGCGATGGCCATGAGGCCCGCGACGACCGTCTTCCCCTTCCCGAAGTAGCGGTAGCGGCTCAGGTTGGCGTCGGGCCCGACGACGAGCAAGCCCATGCGCCGCGCCTCGCTGACGTAGGCCTGGGGCCGGTAGAAGCCGCCCTGGTTGGAGAGCACCGCCGCCATGAAGGCGGCGGGATAGTGGACGCGGAGGTATGCCGACCGGAAGGAGACCATCGCGTAGGAGGCGCTGTGCGGCTTGCAGAAGGAGTAGCCGTCGAAGGAGAGCATCATCTCCCAGACCTCGGCGATAGTCGCCTCGTCCACGCCCTTGGCGCGGCAGCCCGAGAAGAAGCGCTCCTCGTAGGCGCGCAGCTTGGCCGCGCCGGCTTTCTTCGCGATCACCTTGCGCAGGGCGTCGGCCTCCGCCTCGTCGAAGCCCGCGAGGGCGACCGCCGTCTTGGACACGTCCTCCTGGTAGCAGAGGATCCCGTAGGTCTCGTCGAAGATGCGCTCCAGGCGGGGATGGAGGGCCTTCCAGCTCCTCGGATGACCGGCGGCCTCTTCCTTGAGCCTGCGCACGTACTCGGAGATGAACTTGTTGGCGGCCGGCCTGATGATCGAGCTATGGATGACGATGTGCTCGAAGTCGCCCCTGCCCGTCTTCTTTTGGAGCTGACGCATGGCCGGGCTCTCGATGTAGAAGACGCCCATCGAGTCGCCGCGCGCGAGGGCATCGACGGTGCCTGAGTCCTCGGCGGGGCGCCAGAGATCCTCGTCGATCCCGATCCCTTCCTCGCGGAGCATGGCCAGGGCGTCGCGGATGACGGCGAGGGAGCGGTTGCCGAGGAGGTCTATCTTGACGAGGCCCGCCGCCTCCGCGCCCTCTTTCTCCCAGCCCAGGAGGGGGAAGCCCTCGGCCGAGTAGTCGATCGGCGCGTAGCGGCGGATCGGGCCGGGGGCGATGACGAGGCCGCCGCAGTGCATCGAGAGGCCGCGGGGCAGGCCCACGATCCGCCGCGCCACGGCGAGGATCTCCGCCCAGAGCGGTTCCGTCGACAGCGGAGCCGCTGGATCGTCGAACTCCTCTCCCTTCCCGAGTTCGAAGATCGCCCCTCCTCTCAGCTCAAAGAGGGCATGTTCGGCGCGCGAGATCTCCGCGTCGGGGAGGCCGTAGGCCTTGGCGGTCTCGCGGAGGGCCGAGCGGGGGCGGAAGGTGTTGTGGTTGGCGACGCGCGCGCAGTTCTCTTCTCCGAAGCGCTCGATCACGCGGCGGATGAGCTCGTCCCGCTCGTCCCAGGCGAAGTCCACGTCGATGTCCGGCGGATCGGGCCTGGCCGTGTTGAGGAAGCGCTCGAAGTAGAGCTTGTGCGCGATGGGGTCGACGTTCGTGATCGACAGGGCGTAGGAGACGATCGAAGCCGCTCCCGAGCCCCGGCCGCAGGTCTTGCCTCCGGCGCCGCTCGCCATGGCGACGATGTCGTCCATCACGAGGAAGTAGGGCGCGAAGCCCTTGCTGCCGATGACGTCGAGCTCGTACTCGATCCGTTCCACGATCGCGTCGGAGAGTTCCCCGTAGCGCCGCTCGGCTCCCTCGAAGACCCGCGCGCGGAGCGTCGCCTCTGGCGTCGCCTCCGGCGCGCCCGCCGGATCCGCTCCGTCGGCCGCGGCGTAGCCCGGGAAGACGAAGCCGTCGAAAACCGTATCGAAGGCGCACTCGCCCGCTAGTTCGTCGGCGGCGCGCAGGGCCTCGGGCCAGGAGGCGAGGCGTCGCTCGAACTCGGGCCGGGGAAGGAAGAGCTCGTCGGGCGAGGCGACCTCGCCCGCGCCGCGGCGAGAGCCCCGCGCGTCGACGGCCGCGGGGAGGCTACCCACTGTCTTGCCGAGGGCGAGGGCGCGGAGCACGGCGTGGACGGAGTAGTCGTCCGAGTCGAGGAAGCCGGCGTCGTCCAGGGCGACGAGGGGGAGGCCGAGGGCGCGGGATGGCCGCAGGGCGACGAGGGAGCGGGGCGTGATCGCCGCGTAGAGCCGCGGCACGCGACCGGCGAGGGCGGCGAGGAGGGAAGGCGAGCTCGATGCCAGGATGAGGCCGCCCGCATCCGCGCCGAGGGCCGCGACGAGGTCGAAGGCGCCCTCCCGGCCGCGGCGCTCGCGCTCGTGGCGACTACTGTCGCTAAGGAGCTCGCAGAGCCGCGCGAAGCCCGCCCTGTTTTGGACGAAGGCGAAGACGCTGCCCGCGCCCGCGGAAGCCGGGCCGGAAGCCGGGCTGGAAGCCGATAGCTCGGCGCCGACGATGGGCTTAAGGCCCGCCTCCTTCGCCGCATCGAGGAAGGCGTGGACGCCGTAGAGGTTGTCCCTGTCCGTTATCGAGAGGGCTTTCGCGCCGTAGGAGAGGGCGCGTCGGACGATGTCCTCGGGGCTCCGCACCCCGTAGAGCAGCGAGTAAGCCGAGCGCAGCCCCAAGCGGCTAGACATAAGGATGAGGGCCCTCCGCCCTCGCGCCAGCGTGGCGGCTAGGCATGGTTCACGACGGCCGACGCCCTCGTGACCGCCGCGGGGCCGAAGCGCTCGCGCGAGGCGTCCACCGCCGCCTGGAGGCGCTCGAGGCGATCGGCGCCCTCGGGCTGGAAGAGGTCGGGCTCGCGGCGGGCGGGCGCGAGATCGGCGAGCTCGAGGGCGATGGCGCGGATGCGGATCCGCCTCGAGTTCGCGCGCGCGAAGGCGCGGTCCGCGGCCGCGATGAGCTGGGCGTCGAGGATGAGCGGGGCGCGCGAGCGTTCCTCCGCCGCGGAGGGGACTCCATCGGCGTAGCGCAGGGCGAGGCGGAGGCGGTGCGCCGCGAGGAGGGACTTCCGGAGCTCCAGGCCTGAGTCCTCCGCGAGGGCGACGAGGGCGGCGCGGACGAGGCCGGCCTCGAGCATGTCCTCGGCGAACTCGAGGCGGCGCCCGACCAGCCGCTCGTCGAGGGCTCCGGAGGCTACGGGGGATTCGTCCAGCCCGAGGGCAGCGTCGCGGAGCCCGATGCCTCGGCGGCCGAAGATCGAGAGGGCTTCCTCGTCCGAGAGGGCGGCGATCTCCCCGATCTCGCCTATGCCCGTCACCGCGAGGAGGCGGGCGAGGGAAGGGCCCATGCCGGGCAGGAGGAGGGCGTCCTGGGGAGCGAGGAAGGAGGCCTCCTCGCCCCGCCGGACGCAGGCGATGCCGGAGGGGCGTATGCTTCGCGTGGCGATCTTGGCGACGAGCTTGTTCGGCGCGACCGCCACGGTCGGCTCGATGCCCAGGCGGTCGACGATCTCGTTCCTGATCCGCACCGCGCAGTCGATGTGCGGCCCGAAGAGGCGGCCCGTGCCCGCGAGGTCGAGGTAGAGGTGGCCGCCCGAGTCGTTCTGGACGAGGGGGGCGTAGCGGGAGGCCAACCTTTCCATCTCCGCGCTCGCCCGGGCGCAGGCGGCGGGGTCGGGCGGCACGACGACGAGGCCTTGCGAGCATCTCCGCGCCGCGGCGATGCTCATGCCCGCCTCCACGCCCTCCTCCCTCGCGCGGCGCGAGAGGCCGAGGACCAGGGCCCTCCCTCCTCCCGAGGCCGCAAGCGAGGCGCCCGCCGAGGCCGCAAGCGAGGCGCCCGCCGAGGCCGCAAGCGAGGCGCCCGCCGAGGCCGCAAGCGAGGCGCCCGCCCCGGCTATGACGAAGGCCTTGTCGGCCAGGCTCGGGTCGCCGATCGCGGCGAGGGCCGCGGCGAAGTCGATCACGTTGAGGTGGACGACGCTCGCGTCCCGGTTCATGGCCGCTCTCCGAGCATGCCCGAGCGGCCGAGGATGGCCGCGAAGGACTTCGCGTTCCGCGCCGCCTGGCCCCGCCTGTGGTTGTTGAAGTAGACGAGGATCCTCTGGGCCTTTTCGGCTATGGCCTGCACGCGCCCCGCCCATGCCTCGAGCTCGGCCTCGGAATAGAGGTAGTCGTAGCGCGAGGCCGAGTCCGAGCCCCACCAGCTCTCGCCGTTGCGCCCGTGGAAGCGGATGTAGGCGAGGGGGGAGGTGACTACGTCCATCACGGGGGGAAGGCCCTTGAGGGCGGGCAGGTCGAGGGATGCGATCGTTACGCGGCGGGCGCGGAAGGCGTCGAGGACGCGGTTGTTGTACCACTCGTGGTTGCGGAACTCCACCGCCAGGGGGAGCTCGGCGAAGCGGGAGAGGAGGGCGTCCAGGTAGCGGCGCCGGTCGACCTCGTAATGGAAGGAGTAGGGGAACTGGAAGAGGAGGGCGCCCAGCCGCCCTTTTTTGCGTAGGGGCTCCAGCGCTTCCATGAAGCTCGCCGCCGCCTCCTGCCAGGCGCCGGGATCTATCTTGTGCGTGAGCTTTTCGTTCGCCTTGATCGAGAATACCAGGGAGGGCCCCGCCTCCTCCATGAGGCGGCTGAGTTGTTCAGCGCTGGGCATTTTATAGTAGGAAAAGTTGAGCTCCACTGTCGGGAACATGGAAGCGTACTGCGTAAGGAAATTCTCGGGACGGCTGCCGACGCAGTAGACGGGGCCCACCCACTCGAGATAGCCGTAGCCCGAGGTTCCGACGAGGATTTCGCAGGGGGGCCGGCCTGAGTCGCTCATAGCCGCAGTATGCTACACGCGTGTTAAGTAATCAAGCCGCCTCCGCGTCGGTGGAGACGACGCGGTTCCGTCCGGAGCGCTTGGCGGCGTAGAGGCGCCGATCGGCCTCGGCGAGGACTTCGCGGGAGTCGGCCAGCCTTCCCTCTCCCGCCGCCCCTCCCTCGGCCGAAGCTATGCCGAAGCTCATCGTGAAGCGGAGGGATAGGCCATCGGCGTCCCACGTCCGTTCCTCGATATGCGCCCTCAGGGCCTCGGCCCAGCGGGCGGCCATAGCCCGGTCGAAGCCGCCCAGCATGACGCAGAATTCCTCGCCGCCGTAGCGCCCCGCCGTGCCGGTCGCCCCCAGGGAGGATGAGAGGAGGCCGCCTAGAGCGGCGAGGACCGCGTCGCCCGCCTGATGGCCGTGCTCGTCGTTGATGCGCTTGAAGAAGTCGATGTCGCACATGACCACGGAGATGTAGGAGCCGGGGGCGGAGAGCCCCGCCAGCGCGCGCTCGAGCTCCCGGAGGAAGGTCGCGTGGTTGTAGAGGCCGGTCAGGCCGTCGCGCTCGGCGAGGTAGACCAGCTTTTCCATGTACTCGCGGGTCCTGAGGGCCGAGCGCAGGCGCGCGAGCACTTCCACCGGCTCGAAGGGCTTGCGGATGTAGTCGAAGGCCCCCGCGTCGAGGGCCTCCCGGACGTCCTCGGCGTCGGTCTTGCCCGTCACCATGATGACGGGCAGGGTATCCAGGGCCGGGCGCGAGCGCAGCTCCTTCAGCAGGTCGATGCCCGAGAGCTTGGGCATCACGACGTCGAGGAGGAGGAGGTCGGGCTGGGCTTCCTCGATCATGTCGGCCGCGTCCACGCTCTCGGCGAGGCATATGGCCTTGTGTCCCTCGGCCTCGATGAGGCGGCTCATGCCGTTCCTGCTCAGGCTGCTGTCGTCGACGATGAAGATCAGGCTCATGCTGCAATTCTATGCGAAGTCGCCGGTCTGTCCATGCTTGCGGAGCGCTTTAGGTCTGGATCTCCAATACGAAGGGCTCCCTCCCGAGGATGAGCGAGGAGCCCTCGGTCTCCGCTCCTTCGCCCATGAGGGCCTTGCCCCTGAGCGCGAAGCCCCGGGGTATCTCGATTCGCCCCGAGCGGCCGTCCAGGTTGAGGAAGGCCGCGTAGCGTCGCGCCTGCCCCCGCCGCTCGACGAGGACTACCCCCTCGGTCAGGAGCCGAGCGTCGAAGAGGGGAGCCTCCGCCTTGATGCGCTTGGACAGGGAGAGGGCTTCGGCGAAGAAGGGCTTGAAAGTCGGATCGCCCTCGTCGGCCTGCATGGGCTCCCGCTCGAAGAGGCCTATCCGCCGCTCCATCGCGAGCTCCTCGCCCATGTAGGCCAGGTAGGCTCCCGGGAGGAGCATCGAAAAGAGGGTCCAATTGCGCAGCCGCTCTCCTCGGCCGAAGCGCGCCGCCGCCCTGCCCTGGTCGTGGTTCTCGAGGAAGCGGAGCTTGACCGCCTTCTCGGGATAGAGGGCTTCCTGGACCTCGAGGTGGCGGAGGTAGGCAGCGATCGAGCCCTGTCCCCGCCATGCCTCCTCCAGTTCCTCGCGGCCGTCGTAGTCGTAGCTGAGGTCGAAGGCGGCGTGGAGCTCGGGGTCGGATGCCGCGTAGAGGCCGCGTCGCCTGCACTCGACGACGAACTCCTTGTGCAGGCTCTCGGCCAGCCAGAGGAGCGGTTTTTGCGATGCGCCGCTTCGCAGCGCGGCGAGCCGCTGCCGCGCCTCTATCCAGAATTCCACCGGCACGAGGCTCGCGACGTCGCAGCGGAAGCCGTCGGCCCCGAAGCGCGACCACTTCCCGAGGGTATCGATCTGGTAGTCCCAGAGCTCCTTCTTCGAGTAGTCGAGGTCGGCGACGTCGGACCAGTCGGGTATGCGCGGGCCGGGGAGGCCGTCCGGGCCTTTCCAGAACCACTCGGGATGCTCGCGCGCGAGGACCGAGTCGGGCGACGTGTGGTTGTACACGATGTCCATGAGGACGCCGATGCCCAGGCGATGCGCCTCGTCCATGAAAAGCCGGAGGGCCTCCTCGCCTCCGAGTATGGGGTCGACCGCGCGGTAGTCGGCTATGGCGTAGGGGCTGCCGAGGCTGCCCTTGCGCCGGAGCTTGCCGATCGGGTGGACGGGCGTGATGTAGACGTAGTCGAAGCCGAGCTCCGCGACTTCGGGGAGCCGCTTGGCCGCGGATTCCAGGTTCCCCTCGGCCGTGAAGTTCCGCGGGAAGATTTGATAGATCGATGTCGATCTCAGGATTTCAGGTTTTATATCTTGCATGCGATCTCCTCGATAAACCGGTTTACAAAACATAATGCAGAGAGTTATCCTCCGCAAGCCGGCGTTGTCACGAGAAGCCCTGCGAGGCTATAGTCACAGAACTAATTTCCCCGGAGGGCTTAATGGCTGCGCGCATCATTGACGGCAAGAAGACCGCCGAGGATATCCGCCGCGAGCTTGCGGCCAGGACGGCGGACCTGAAAGGGCGCGGCCTCGTGCCGGGGCTCGCCGTCATCCTGGTGGGCGACGATCCCGCATCCCTCTCCTACGTCACGGGCAAGGAGCGCTCCTGCGCCGAGCTCGGCATAGCGAGCCTGGGAGTCCACCTGCCCGCGAGCACGAGCGAAGCCGAGCTCGTCGCCCTCATACGCAAGTACAACGCCGACCCCGCCGTCCACGGCATCCTCGTGCAGATACCCCTCCCGAAGCATATCGACGAGCGCCGCGCCATAGCGGAGATCAGCCCCGACAAGGACATGGACGGCCTCACGCCGACCAACGTCGGCCGCCTCGTCCTCGAGGAAAGCTGCTACTTGCCCTGCACGCCCGCCGGAGTCGTCGAGCTCCTCAAGCGGAGCGGCGTCGAGACCAGGGGGGCCCGGGCGGTCATCGTTGGGCGCTCCAATCTCGTGGGCAGGCCGCTCATGAATCTGCTGATTCGGAGATCGCTCAACGCGACCGTGACCCTCTGCCATACGGGCACCAAGGACCTCGCCGGGCACTGCCGCGGCGCCGACATCCTCGTCGCCTGCGCCGGCTCGCCCGGCCTCATCAAGGGCGATTGGATCAAGCAGGGGGCCTGCGTGATCGACGTCGGGATGACCAGGGTGGAGGACCCGGGCGCCAAGCGGGGCTACCGCCTCGTCGGCGACGTCGCCTACGCGGAGGCGGCGGAAGTGGCGGGCTGGATCACCCCCGTCCCCGGCGGCGTAGGGCCCATGACCGTAACTATGCTCCTCGCCAACACGGTGGCCGCCGCAGAGCGCGCCCTCGCCGCCGAGAGGGCGGTCGCGGTGGAAGCCGCCGCGGCGGCGCGCGCCGCGGCGGCGCGCGACGCGGCCGCCGCGGCCAACTATGCGGCGCCGGGCCCGCGCTAGCATGGTCGACGTCCAGTCGATGCGCGACGACCGCCGCATTCCCATCCAGAAGGTGGGCGTGAAGGGCGCCCGCTACCCTATCACCCTCCTTGACCGCAAGGAGGGCAAGCAGCACACGACCGCCACGGTCAACCTCTTCGCCGACCTGCCCCACGACTTCAAGGGCACGCACATGAGCCGCTTCATCGAAGTCTTCGAGTCCTACCGGAGCGACCTCACGATGCCCCGCTTCCTCACCATGCTCGAGGAGATCAGGACGAGCCTGGAGGCGCGCAGGGCCTACGCCGACCTGCACTTCCCCTATTTTATCGAGAAGAAGGCGCCGGTCTCCGGACAGTCGGCCATGATGTCCTACGACTGCGGCTACAAGGGCACTGTCTGGGAGGGAGGCAGCGAGTACGACGTTTCCGTCTCCGTGCCCGTGCAGACCGTCTGCCCCTGCTCCAAGGCCATATCCGACTACGGGGCCCACAATCAGCGCGGGATCGTCACGCTCACCGTAGCCCTCGGCCCCTTCTGCTGGATCGAGGATCTCGTCGCCCTCGTGGAGGGCTCGGCTTCGAGCGGGGTCTACACCCTCCTCAAGCGCGAGGACGAGAAGTACGTCACGGAGAAGGCCTTCGAGAATCCCCGCTTCGTCGAGGACGTCGTCCGCGAGGTCTA
>Ga0265330_10001594_pt1 | contig 13016 bp, 13 predicted proteins | sample 41919metaG_FD_202083 | JGI IMG/M metagenome (GOLD analysis project Ga0265330, IMG submission 202083) | Rhizosphere microbial communities from Carex aquatilis grown in University of Washington, Seatle, WA, United States - 4-19-19 metaG | ecosystem: Host-associated > Plants > Roots > Rhizosphere... | reverse complement strand
GGAGGACGCCGAGACGACGGGCCACGGATTCGCCATCGTCAACCCCTCCGAGATCGTGAAGATCGCCCTCGACTCGACCGGTTTCGGCGATCGCTTCCCCGTCGTCAAGACCCTCAAGCAGGTCTAATTGGCCCTCAGGCGGAGATCGGCGGCGACGATCGCCCTCGATGCCGCGCCCTCGTCGATCCTCGATTTCGAGAGTTTCATCGAGGGCCTGGCCTTCCTCTCCCTCCGCGAGAGATACCTCCTCCTCATCGCGGGCGGCGAGATGCTGGACAACATCGTCAAGCACGGCTTTCCCCTTCGCGACGGCCGCGTCGTGGCGCGGGTTCGTCGAGGGCACGGATCCCCCTCGCCGATAACGCTCGCCTTCTACTTCAAGGCCCGGGGCTTCGAGGCCTTCGCCCTAGAGAGCGCCCGGCGCATTTCCAATAAGCCCCTTTTCGATCCGGCGTTCCGGCGATGGCGCGGCTTCGGCCTCGTCATGTGCCGCAACCTCGCGCGGCATGTCGCCTTCCGTCCTGGCGAGCGATTGGACCGCATCTTCCTCGAATTCGATCCCGAGCCTTGACGAGCGGGCCGCTAGGAACTAGGCCTGGGCCGCAGCTGGTTGAGGACGAGCCCCCCTGATATAAGGGCGAGCCCCGCGATGCATCGCGGATTGAAAGTCTCGTTCGCGAAGAGCAGGCCGAGGATCACGGTCAGCACCGTCTCGAGGTAGAAGACGACGCTGCCCTTGCCGGCCTGAACGCTCCGATAGCCCAAGGCCATGAGGGCCTGCGCGAGGAAGGCGAGGAGGCCGGCGCCGAGAAGGAAGAGGATGCCCGCGCCCCCGCCTACTGCCAGCTCGGCGCCGCCGCCCGGCCCCGCGAAGAAGAAGAGCGGGAGGCCGAAGAGGCAGGGACTCAAGTAGAGCATAAAGGGATTGTCGTCCTGCGTCGCCTTCCGCAGGAAGTTGATGGCGACGCCCGCGGCCAAGGCGCTGCCCAGGGCGAGGAGATCGCCCGCCGGGTTGGCGCCCGAACCGTCGCGCATCACGAGCATGGCGCCGCAGGTGCAGAGGGCGATGGACGCGAGCACGCGGGGGCGGAAGCGCTCGCCGAAGAAGAGGACGCCGAAGAGGGCGACGAAGAGGGGATAGGTGTTGCAAAGAAGGGCGGCTCGGCCGGGTCCCGTAAGCGAGATGGCCGCGTAGCTCGCTGCCATGGAGACGGCTCCGAAGGCGCCGCGGAGGGCGACGAAGAGGGGCCGGGCCGGCTTGAGCGAACGATATCCGAAGGCGAGGACGACGACGCAGAGCAGGGCCCCGATCGCGAAGCGCGAGGCCGAGACGAAGAGCCCGGAGTAGCGGCGCGAGGCGAGCTTGACGAAGAGGGACGTGAAGGCGAAGACGACCGCCGCCGAATAGAGGGCGGCGTAGCCGCCGCGGATGCGCATGGATGAACCCCCGGGCGGCCATCCTATCCCCGGGCCGCGCCGAGGCTCAAGGGTCGCAGTCTCCCAATGGCGGGCTAACCGGCGTTTCGGCCAGTCTCGACTCGCTCCGGAATCCTTATATTAGAGGGATGGAGGCCACTATGGACGATCTCCGTTCCCTTTCCGATTCACTCGCCGCACTCGCATCCGATGCTGCGGCTAAGCTCTTTCACGTGCCTTCCCTCCTCGGCGGCCGCAGCGCCCTCGGCTTCGACGGGTCGAACCTTCTTGTCCCCGCTTTCGCCGCATCGAAGGGCGAGAAGCTGGACATCCTCGGACCCGGAGGCAAAGCGGTCGTGGCGGAGGTCGTCGGCTTCGACTCGGGCCTGCGCCTTGCCGCGCTCAAGCTGGAGAAGAGCATGCCCGAGACCGCGTGGACTGCCGCCTCCGCTCTCCCGGCCCTGGGCTCCCTCGTCCTCGTCGCCGCCTATCCCTCGCCCCAGGGCGCCGAGGCGCGTCTCGACGCAGTACGCTTCTCGGGAGGAGAGGGGAGCGACGCCTATATCCAGACCGACGGCTCCCGCTTCCCCGGCTTCTCCGGCGCGGCCCTCGTCGATCCGAACGGGAAGCTGACGGGCTTCCTCGCCTCCGACGCCCCGGGCAATCGGGGCTGGGCTATCCCGGGCGCGAGGGCAGCCGAGCTCGCGCTGTCTATCGCCGAGCGGGGCTTTCCGGGCCGCGCATGGCTCGGCATCTCGACCCTTCCCGTCGAGACTCCGCCGAACTATGCCGAACGCTTCGGCGACGGCAGGGAGAGCGCCCTCATCGTGGCGAGTCTCGAGGCCGAGGGAGCGGCCGCCAAGGCGGGCCTCCTCGTCGGCGATCTCCTCGTCTCCATCGGCGGCCGCCCGACTTCCGATCCGGCCGGCCTGCGCGCCGCCCTCGACGCGGCCCGCCCCGGCGAAAAGCTGCGCATGGTCGTTCTCCGCGCGGGGGAGAGGCTCGAGCTCGACGCGATGCCCGAGTCGCGGGAGGACGAGGACGATAGCCGAGGCAGTTCCCGGGGCGATGGGTGGGGCTGTTGCGGCGGTCATGGACGCGGACACGGGCATGGATGGGGCTGGGGATGGCGCTCGGGCCGCTGAGGGTATGGATAGAGGTCGAGAGGCAGGGCGAGGAGGCTGAGAAGCTTCTCGCCCGAGCTCGCTCCGAGGGCTTCGTCCTCGCCGAGAGCGAAGGGGCCGCCGATCTCGTCGCGCGGATCGCGAAGCCGGCCGGCTTCGCCGCGCGGGCGGCCTCGGAGCTTGCGCCGAGGCGGGAGCCCGAAGGCCCCGATCGTCGGCGCTTGAGCCGCCGCGAGCTCGAGATACTGGACTACCTCATCGACGGATGGTCCAACGCCGAGATAGCCTCGGCCCTCCGCCTCAAGGTGAGGACTGTCCGTTTCCACCTCGAGGGGATCTACGCGAAGCTCGGCGTCGCGCGGCGAGGAGAGGCCGTCCGCGAGACCCTGAGGCTCGGGCTCCTACGCTTCGACGCGTAAGCGTATATACTCGCCTCCATGATCGTCTCGGCCTCGCGGCGCACGGACATCCCCGCCTTCTATCCCGATTGGCTCATGGGGAGGATCGAGGCGGGCTATTGCCTCGTCCGCAACCCCTTCAACGCGCGGAGCTTGCGTCGGGTGAGCCTCGATCCGGCCGACGTCGACTTCCTCGTGCTCTGGACCCGGGATCCGCGCCCGCTCGCGGCTCGCCTGAACGAGATCGAGGCTCGGGGCCTGCGCTTCTATGCCCAGATGACGATCACGGGCTACCCGGCCGCGATCGAGCCGGGCGCGCCGACCCTCGACGAGGCGCTGGATGCGTTTCGCGACCTTTCCGACAGGATCGGAAGCGGCCGCGCGATCTGGCGCTACGACCCCATCCTCCTCGCTGAGGGGCTCGACTCAGGCTGCCACAGGCGCGCCTTCGAGCGAATCGCCTCGGCCCTCGAGGGAAGGACGAAACGCGTCAGTTTGAGCGTCGTCGACGAGTACGCGGGCACGGGCTCCCGCCTCGCCGCCGCGGGTTTCCCCTGCCTCGGCTTCGATGTCTCCGACTACGAGCCTCTCTTGGAAGAGCTCGCCGCGATCGCTCTCTCGAAGGGCATGACGCCCCTAGCCTGCGCGGAAAAGGCCGACCTCAGTCCCCTAGGCATCGAAGCCGGAGCCTGCGTCGACGCCGCTCTCGCCGCCTCGCTCTGGACGGGCGGGTTCGGCGCTGTCACAGGCGCTGATGCCGACGGCCTCCGGGACGCGGGGACGATTGCGGCGGGCGGCGGCGTTGTCGGCGCGAGCAAGGACCCGGGACAGCGCGAGGCCTGCCTGTGCGCGAAGAGCGTCGACATCGGCGCCTACGGGAGTTGTCCGCGCGGCTGCGCCTACTGCTACGCGAACCGCGCGAAGGGCAGGCTCGAAGCGCGCGGTCCCGAGGACGAGTCCCTTTAGCCGGAAGTCCTCAGCGCTTCACGGGGAAGCCGTAGGCGTCGCCGTAAAGATCGGCGCGCTTCAGGGAGCCGTCCCCGGAGAGCTCGACCGCGATCCGTACCGTGATCGGCACGGCGATCCGCACGCGTATCCCGTCCGGCTCCCCCAGCGCGGCGAAGGCGTAGTTCGTGTAGGGGAGGGTGATCCCGTCGACCGAGGCTGATATGGAGGACGAAGGCCCGCCTTCCTCCGAGATCTCTTCCTTTGTGGCGGGAATTCCGGAGAACGCGAAATAGGCCTTCTCTCCGGTTTTCGTAGACGTCGCCTCGAAACCCCCGGGAAGCTGAGCGTATCGGAAGCCGAAATCCTTTCCGCCCTGCGCGAAATAGGTATCGTTGCCGTTGAATTGGACGCCTTCGAGCGCGTCGAGGGGCCAGGCCCCGTTCGCGTCGCGCGTGAATACGAGGCCGAAGTCCGAGAGGCGCGTCTCGCAGCGGCTATAGGCGCCGCGATCGAAGTAGGCGACGAATTCGCGGTGCCGGGTCCCGTCGACGCCGCTCACCTGGAAGTCCCCCTTCGGATTGTCCTTCCTCCAACCCTTGGCGACCATCACCCTGCCCGAGCCGAGGTCGGCCCTTTGCAGGTTGCCGCCCTTGTAGCGCGCCACGTATATCTCGGCCCGCTTGCCCTCCGCGTCGTACTTGTCGAGGCCGATCGCCACATAGTCCCCGCTTCGCAGATCGCCGTCGTCCCCGACGAAGGCGGCGGTACCCTCGACGTAGAAGGGCTTGCCCTCCGGCGTCTGGCCCGCGAGTATCTTCGACCATCGCTTGGCTATGTCCGGCGAAATCCCCGCTCCGGAAAAAGCCTCGGCCAGCTTGGCCTCGGCGCCCGCGCGATCGAGGGCCTGGAGGGGGACCCGCTTCCCGCCCGCGAGGCCGCAAAGCCCTCCATCCCTGTACGCGGCGGTCAGGCCGAGGGGCAGGGCCTCCAGGCTCTCCGCCGTAGGCAGCGAGGCGAGCGATGCCAGGTTCGCGACTCTTGTCGCCGTGTCGATATCGGCCTCGTACACTGTCCCGTCCATCGCCGCCACGGTCCTCGCCTTTCCGTCGGCGAGTAGGGGAGGATGCGCAAGGACGTAGAAGTCCCACAGCCCCTCGCTCCCGCCGACCGTGGCCTTGGCAGAGACCAGCCGCTTGTCGAGCGCCATGCGGCCATGGTCGAAAACGAAGACCAACCGGGGCGCCGACGTCCCCTCCACCCCGACGCTCATGCCCGTGAGGGATAGCGTCGCGTCCTGCCCGACGCCGGATCTGGCGAAGCGGAGCGCGATTTGGCCGCACAGGGCCTCCTGCCGCAGGAGGATAGTCGAGCCGTCGTATTGCAGCGCCGCGATTCCGAGCCCCGGCAAGTATGTACTGCTCCCGGGTTCGAGATTGCCCGTGCCCGCGGCGACTTCCTCGACGATTGCAGCCGCCAGGCCCGAGATATTGAACTGGTCGACGGGCAGGAGCGCGTTGAACCTCGCCATGAGGGCGAAGCGCTCCGAGCTGAGGGGATTGCCCTGAATCTCCTCCCGTATCGCCTTCGTCAGGTCGGCCTCCGAATCATAGGGTTTGTCCTTGCCTCTGCAGTATTGCGCCGAAGCCTCGCGTGAATCCTCCAACGCGCCCAGGTCGTTCCGCGTCTTCGAGAGCGGGTACGTGGCCACGATCGAGTCGAGGTACCTGTACCACGTGTCGTAGGTCTTCCTTTCCAATTGCAGGTTGACCGCGAGGAATGAGAAGGTCGCCTTGGAGTCCGTCAACTGGATGTCGATCGATGTCTCGATCAAGTCGACTTCATTTAAAATCGCCTGCACGGCGATGTGCCCCTTGCCTTTATTGGCGGTTCTGAGGGCGAACCTCCGCGCGACGGCGGCGAAGCGATCCTTGGCCCATTGGAGCGTCGGCTCGTAGGCCGAGACGGAGGGAAGTCCCGTCTCGACGGTCATTTCGTACCGGCTCCTCAGATCCTGGTTCGCGGCCGAGGCGGCGACGCAGGAGGCGAAGGCGAGGGCGGCGACGCTCAGTAATCTCGCAACGATCGGCGGGAAGTGCCTCATCGGGATACTCCTCGTTCCTCGCGCCCTACTTCGGGAGCTCGAAGGTCGACGCCTTGGCCGAGGCCAGGCGGAAGTCCGCTTTGCCGACCGACGCCGGCAGGTCGAAAAGCAGCTTGATCCAAGTCGAATTGCCGGGCTCCAGGTCGACGCCCAAGCCTCCCGACCATCCGACTATCATGCTGGCGGGCGATACGGCGACGCCGGGAATCGAGAAGGCCTTGGCGGGATAGGCTGTCTTCTTAAAGCGCAGCTCGGCGTCGACCGCGGACCCGCCCGAGCCGATGAGTTCGAGGGAGGCCTTCCCCTTTCCCTCGTTCTTGATCTCGAGCCAGAGGTCGATGAAGCGGCCCTCGGCCTTCAGGCCCACGGGATATCGCTCCGAGGAGAGCGGAAGCGCTTTGGCCGAATAGCCTCCCGTGGGCAGCGTCGCCCTCATCGAGCCTTCGATCAATAGCGGCGCGGGCTCGCTTCCGGGCGCGGGCTCGATGCCGGCCCCGCCGGCCGTCCTCCAGAACTCGGACAGCCTGTCGGGCGCCCGCCCGTCGTAGGATGCCCAGGTCCTGCATTTGAGCACCGTAGCCACGAGGCCGTTCCCCAAATCCATCCGTTGGCCGACGGCGATTTGGGCGAAGCAGGGTGCGCCGAGGGCGAGGGCGAGGAAGAGGACCATCGATGCCATGAAGCGGGAAAAGGGACCGGGGCTCGGCCCGCGCTGATCCATGTTGTTCTCCTGTTTGTAATAATTAACGAAAGTATTCTAGCACGGCCCCGGTTCGAGTCAAGCCGACGAGACGGGCAGGGTGAAATAGCGGTAATTTAACAGCGATGAGCGCCCTTGAGATCGATTTCGTCCAGCGCATGGCCGACATCCCCCGCGCCGACTGGGACAGTCTCGCGGGGCCCTACGGGAACCCCCTCCTCTCCTGGGGCTTCCTCGCCCTCCTCGAGGCGTCGGGCTCCATGACGCCCGAGTCGGGCTGGATCGGGGCCCATGCCCTCGCGCGGCGCGACGGCGAGCTCGTAGCCGCAGCGCCCTTTTATATAAAGACCCACTCCTGGGGCGAGTTCGTCTTCGATTTCGAGTTCGCCGAGATCGCGGACAAGCTGGGAACGCCTTGGTATCCGAAGCTCGTCGGCGTAGTGCCCGCGACCCCCGCTCCGGCCTGGCGCGTCCTCGTTGCTCCGGGCGAGGAGGGCCTGGAGCGCCTCATCGTGGAAGCGGCCGCGAGCGCCGCGGGCGATGCGGGCTTGGGCGGCATCCACGTGCTCTGGCCGGAGCCGGAGACTGCAGGCCTCCTCCGCGACCTGCGGTACGGCGCCGATGCGCGAAATTCAGATGCGCGCCCCCGCGCCTTTTCCGAATGGAAGCACCAGTCCTTCCTCTGGACGGACTCGGGCTACGGCGACTTCGAGGGCTACCTCGATTCCTTCTCGAAGAACATGCGCCGCAACGTCCGGCGCGAGCGGGAGGCGGTCAGGGCGGCGGGGATGACGACGAGGATGATCGGTCCCCGCGAGGCCGCCGCCGCTCCCGGCCTCCTCGAATCGATGGCGGAGCTCTACGAGTCGCATAACGACAAGTTCGGGCCCTGGGCCGCGAAGTTCCTCGAGCCGGGCTTCTTCCTGAGGCTGCCGGAATTCCTGCCCGAGGAAGGTTGGGCCATCTCGGCGGCCTTCGAGGCCCGCTCCGCGGAGCCGGTCGCCCTCGCCTTTTTCCTCGAGGGCAGGGACAGGCTCTACGGCCGCTTCTGGGGCGCCCGGAGTGAAGTGAGCGGCCTCCACTTCGAGCTCTGCTACTATCTTCCGATCGAGTATGCCCTCGCGAAGGGCATACATTCCTTCGACCCCGGCATGGGGAGCCCCCACAAGGCGAGGCGCGGCTTCCGCTCGATCATGGCTCCGAGCTTCCACATGCCCTTCGATCCGCGGCTCGGGAAGCTGATGGATAGAGTGCTGCCCGAGATCAACGCTCGGGAGGAGGAGGAAGCGGCCGCCCTCGATGAGGAATTGCCCTTCAAGCGCGGCGCTGGAGGCTAAGCCGGGCTCAGCACCTGATAGGCATCGGGCAGGAGCTCGATCGTGAGGGGGAAGTCCTTCTCGTCCAAGCGCGAGTCCTCGCCGTCGGCTTGGAAGAGGATGCGATCCGCGTAACCGATTACGAGGCGCCGGGCGCTGAAGAGATCGGCCTCGGGGAAGCCTCGATGCTTTCCCTCCTGCAGGGGTCCCTTTATGGCGAGCTTGCGCAAAAGGGGCATCTGGCTTATGGCGCAGACATTGTCGTCGTCGGGGAGGATAGCCTTATTGGAGCCGTACTGCCGCTTTCCCGAGGCGCCGATCGCGACGAGGAGGAGCTCCCGCTTGAACTCGTGCGCTAAGGCCCCCGTGGCGGAGTAGGCCTTGAGGGCGAGTTCTCGCGTGGGCCAGACGAAGTCGTAGAGCACCGACGCGATATCCACCCAGAGCTTGTAGAAATCCCCCGGGAACAGTTTTTTCAGCCTGTTGGTCATGCGGGTTATGTAGGCGTCGACGCCGAGGCTGACGATGTTGAATCCCCACATCGGCGCCTTGCCGCCCTCGGGGGCGGGGCTCGTAAGGATAGCCGTGCCGGAAGCCGCGACGCAGGGGCCCTTGAACCGACCCAGCGAGACATGGAGGTCGCGGCCGTCCGAGCCGTCGTTGCCCGTGCCGAAGGGAAGGCGGAGGACGGCGTAGTGCTTCCTCTCCGGGGTCGGCAGCTCCATGAGGGCCGAGAGGACTTCGAGGGAGGTGCCGTCGCCTCCGGCCGTCAGCACGAGGCGGAATTCGTCGTTTTTCAACCCGGATGCGCGGGCTTTAGCGAAAAACTCGCGGGCGATCTCGGCGCCGTGGGCGGGCTGCTTGGTTCGGCAGAGCTCGAGGCGGGGCCTCCCCTCCAGCGCCGGGAAGGAAGCGAAGCTCTCCTTCAGGTCGGCGAGCTCGGCCTTGCGCAGGCGCGAATAGGAGGGGCGCGTGAAGCCGCCGGCGGTGGGATTGGCTACCAAGAGGGCGCCGACCAGCCGGCCGGGAAGGGAGGGAGCGCGATCGAGGATATAGGACAAGCCTTCGGCCAGTTCTTCGGGCTGCATGGCTGTCGAGTCTACCCTCGACGCTTATTACTGTCCACCGAGGCGGTCGTTTGAAGGATTGGGCTCCGATAGCCGATAATCCGTATAGGTGGATCATATGAAAGTGCTATGCGTCGCTCAGCAGAAGGGCGGCGTCTGTAAAACGACCGCGACGCTCTCGCTCGCCGCGGCTTGGGCCCTGCAGGGCTCCCGCGTCCTCATGATCGATACGGACCCCCAGGCCAACCTCACCCGCAACATCATGGACTACGAGCGTCTCGCCGTCGACATTTCCTCCGTCTACGCGGGCAAGGCCAGTCTCCAGGAGGCTATAGCCCCGACCCAGACCGAGGGGCTCTTCATAGCGCCCGCCCGCACTTCCTTGAACCGCGTGGAGAACCTCGAGCGGAGCCTCTCGACATACACGATCCTGCGGAGGGAGATCCCCAAGCTCGACGGCGGATTCGACCGCATCCTGATAGACACGCCGCCCTCCCTAGGCCTCTTCACGGTGTCGGCCCTCCTCGCGGCCAGCCACGTCCTCGTCCCCGTCCAGCCGACCTTCTTTTGCCAGGAAGGCCTGGGCGACCTCAACCAGTCCATCATCGAGGCGAGGGAGAACAACGCGGGGCTGGTGTCGGTGCGCTACTTCATGACCCTGTTCGACAAGCGCACGATCATCAGCCAGGAGATCACGGGCCTCCTCCGCGACAAGCTGGGCTCGAGCCTCTTCTCGACGACGATCCGCAAGAGCATTTCCATCGAGGAGAGCCAGTACGCGCAGAAGACCATCTTCGATTACGCGCCGAAGTCCACCGGCGCGGACGACTACCGCGCCCTGGCGAAAGAAGTAGCAGCATGGCTCGAAAGCGACTGATCAAGGGCGCCAACGCGGCGCGGGTCGAGGCGCGCATCTCGCGCGTGCCGGCCGACATCGGAGACGGGGCGAGCATCTTCGGCGCGCTCAGGGCCATGGAGGGCGATGCGGCCCCGCGGGCAGCGGCGCGGCCCGTAGCGAAGGCCACCGCGAAGGCTATAGGGAAGGGCACGGCAGCCGAAGCGCCCGGTCGGGCGGTCAAGGCCGCTTCTCCGCCGAGGCGCGACAAGCTTCGCCCCATCGACTTCAGCGCCGCCGAGCGCCGGGCTATCCTGCACTGCTGCAAGGACTACCGCAATCGCCTCCCCACTTATCTCCTATCCGTTCAAAAGGAGGTCAAGGTCCTCGACTCGATCATCGAGAAGTGCGGTCCGGCCTCCGCGGATTAATTCCGCTTCTTGACGCCGTTCGATTCGACTTCGTCCAGGAAGGAGCCGATGTCGGCGAAATAGTTGTCCGTATAGCGGTCGCGCCCGGGTTCGTGCCTAACGCGGGGGTAGGCGAAGAGCTTCGCTCCCGAGCGGGAGAGGGCCGCGCGGCCTTCCTGCGTGATGAGAGGGTCCTCCTCGCCGGAGAATGCCGCTACGGGGACCGGCAATCCTTCCGCGAGGCTCGCGATGAGATCGGCGGCCGCGAGCCCCAGGTCGCGCTTGCGGAACTTGAACGCGGCGCGCTCGGGCATGAGGCCCCCCGTGACGAGGGCGGCCGCGAGCCCGCTTTCCCCGCAGAGATCGTCCGGCCGGATCGCTAGGTCGGCGCGGGGCCTGAAGAAGCAGGATTTCTTGAGCCCGGGCGGGGGGAAATCGACGACGGGGGCCAGGAGGGCGAGGGCCGCCAGGGCCGGTAACGAGCCGGCGATCGGGATGACGGCGCCCGCCGAGAAGGACGAGGCCAGGAGATAGAGAGGCAAGTCGGGGTCGACGCTCGCTCGGGCGAAGTCGGCAACCGCGACGCGGTAGGCTCGGAGCCCGGCTCTTGGGGGCAGGGCGGAGCCGAAGGCGACATCGAGCGCGATGACGCGGAAGCCGCGATCGAGGAGGAAGGCGATCAGCTTCGTCTCTTTGGCCGCCGGCCAGAGGCCGTTGCCGAGAAAAAGGGCGATCCTCCGATAGCCTCCCTCGCGAAGCTCCCAGGAATGGCTTTTATAGACTCGGCCGTCGCTCGCGGCGAAGCTCTTGGCGATGTGGTTCATATATCTTCCCCCGTCAACGGTTAATCGTAGACCCGGGAGCGGGCGATATCAAGGTAAAACCCCCGGGTCTCGAAAAGGAAAAGCGGCGTTGCGTCGATATCCTCGGGCTACTATAGTTGTCTTCACGGGAGTCACGAGATGATCATCGCCCTCTTCTCCGACGCCGAGGCGTCCGTCCCCGTATCGTCGCGCCTCGAGGCGCAGGGCCACGCGTGCATCCTCGCTCGGGATTCCATCCCCGGCGAGGCGGACTGCGTCATCGTTGTCGGCGACGCGGGAGCGGGGGAGGCCCTCATCGCCGCCGCCGAGGAAGCCGGGCTCCCAGTGCTCCGAATTCCCTCGAACGAGGCGGCAGAGGCCGCGGCTGCCGCCGGCTGGGGCCTCGGCCTCGCCGACGAGCGCTATATAGACGCGGCCAGGTCGGACGCGAAGGTAAAGCGCCTCGAGGACGTCCGCGTCAGGATGGCCGAGCAGCGCGCGCTCGAGCTAGCCGCGGCGAATGAGCTCCTTCAAGGGCAAGCCAAGGACCTCCGGGAGGCGCTGGCCAGGCTCGACGGGGCGAACCGACAGCTCGTCGAGGAGCTCAACTTGGCGAGCGAGCTTCAGAAGAGCCTTCTGCCCCGCGCTTACCCGAACGACGTCCCCCTCGAATTCGCGCATAAGTTCATGCCCCTGAACTCCATAGGAGGCGACCTCTTCGACGTCCTCAGGCTCGACGAGAGGAGTCTCGCCCTCGTGATCGCCGACGTCTCGGGGCACGGCGTGGGTCCGGCCCTCGTCACCGCGATGTTCAAGAGCTCCTTCGGCCTCCAATGCAAGAGCATCCGCTCGCCCGCGGCCCTCATGGAGGCGCTCAACATCGAGCTGAACGGGTCGCTCACGACGGGGCATTACGTCACCGCCTTCGCCGCCTTCATCGACACCGAGAGCCTCGAGATGCGCTATTGCAGCGCCGGGCACCCTAACCAGCTCCTGGTCAGGGCCGACGGCAGCTCCGAAGAGCTGGGGACGATGGGCTTCCTCCTCGGCATGATCGACGGCGTCGACTACGAGGAGAAGACGGTCGCGCTCGGCTCGGGCGACACGCTCATCCTCTTCACCGACGGCCTCTTCGAATCGCCCGACGCCTCGGGCGAGCCCTATGGCCGGGAGGGCATCCTCCGTTCGATCTCCGCTCGCCGGGGCTCGGGCGCCGCCGAGCTCTCCGACGGGCTCCTCACCGACTTCCTCTCCTGGACCGAGGGCACCGATGCTTCCGACGACGTTTCGATCCTGATCGCGCAGGTCATCGAATCGCTCGGATCAGTCGACTAGCCTGATGCCCACCTGCCCGCAGGTATCGGGCTCCATCTCCACGCGCGCGCTCACCCGGAGAGCGCCCGCTCCCGACATCCACGAGCCGCCTCGCACGGCGCGGTACTCGCCCTCGGCCGGGCCCTTGGGGTCGCGCGCCTCGCCCGGCGCGTAGGGGCCGTACCAGTCGGAAGTCCACTCGAAGAGGTTGCCGGCCATATCATAGAGCCCTAAGCCGTTGGGCTCGAATTGCCGTACGGGCGTCGTGCCCCGGTACTGCTTGCCCAGGTTGGCGAGCTTGTCGTTCATGAGGTCGCCGTTCGGGTACTTCTTGCCGACGAGGCCGCCGCGCGCGGCGCGCTCCCACTCGGCCTCGGTGGGCAGGCGCTTGCCGAGCCATTCGGCGAAGGCCCGGGCGGCGAAGAAGGAGACGAAGGAGACCGGGTGGTCGTCCTTCCCCTCGGGATAGCCGCCCGGGCCCCAGTCGTAGAGGTAGTGGCCGTCGCGCAGCTCCGGATCGGCCCGGTCCTTCGACCATTGCGGGTTCGCCGCGAGGAAGAGCGCGTATTCCTTGTTGGTGGCTA
>Ga0265330_10001593_pt1 | contig 13027 bp, 11 predicted proteins | sample 41919metaG_FD_202083 | JGI IMG/M metagenome (GOLD analysis project Ga0265330, IMG submission 202083) | Rhizosphere microbial communities from Carex aquatilis grown in University of Washington, Seatle, WA, United States - 4-19-19 metaG | ecosystem: Host-associated > Plants > Roots > Rhizosphere... | reverse complement strand
CTATGGCGGGGTGACGAGCCCGGGCGGAGCCACCAACAGCGGTGGCGTGAAGACCTATGGCGGGGTGACGAGCCCGGGCGGAGCCACCAACAGCGGTGGCGTGAAGACCTATGGCGGGGTGACGAGCCCGGGCGGAGCCACCAAGACCGGCGGAGCAACGAGCTCGGGCGGTGTGACGACCTCAGGTGGGACGAGCACGGCCGGCGGCGCCTTTGGCACCGGGGGCTGGCGCAATCTGACCCCGAAGCAGATTGTCAAAGACATGTTTCTTGGCTGGAATTTGGGTAACACGTTCGATGGCTCCCCAAACGAGACCAGCTGGGGGAATCCCGAGACAACCCAAGCCATGGTTCAAGCCGTGGCCACAGCCGGGTTCAAGACGATGAGAATCCCCGTCACCTGGACAAACCACGTTGGCGCGGCTCCCAATTACACCGTCGATTCAGCGTGGATGGCCAAGGTGGCACAAGTGGCGCAGTGGACTGTCGGCGCTGGCATGTATGCCATTGTCAATACCCACCATGATGCCGACGCACAATGGGTCAAGTTGCCCGACCCCGCCGACGCCACGACTCAAGCTCAAGTGACAGCGGAGGTCACTGCGGTTTGGACACAGATTGCCAACACTTTCAAGAATTCCAGTGACTATCTGATCTTTGAGTGTTTCAACGAGCCCCACGGATCGGTCAATGGGTATGGTGGCGGGGACGCCGTGGAGCAAGGCGAGCTGAATGCGTACATCGAGGCTTGCGTCAATGCCATCCGGGCCACTGGCGGAAACAACGCCTTGAGGCAGATCATGATCCAGCCACACGGTGCAAGCCCGGTGCAGGCTGGGGTACAAGCCCTATTGAAGGTGTCCATTATCAACGATCCCAATCTCATTATCTCGCTGCACACCTATTATCCCGGCGGATTCAGCATGAATGCTTCGCCTAACACCTGGGGAACCACCGCTGCCGACTATACGGCCATGTCTCAGTCGCTCGACCAGATCCTCGGCTGGTTGCCCACGCAGGCCATCGTGATAGGCGAGTGGGGTTCGATTAGTAAGAATCAGTTAACTTCCAGGGAAAAACATGCCAAGGCCTACGCCCAAGACGTCACAAAGCGGGGCATGTGTCCGGTCTGGTGGGACAATGGGGGCAGCGATTTTGGCCTGCTCAATAGAAAGGCCAACCCTCCCTCTTGGACCTACCCGACAATTGTCAGCAACTTGGTGGCGGGTTCCACCGCAGGTTCCGCACCAGGGGCCGCGGACGCAGCTTTCGGTCAGTAAGACGCTCTTATTGCTCCAGACCGACGCCGACATGGCTGGCGTCGGTTCGGGGCTCTGGCCGGCGGCACTACGGGCGGGTCGGCAGGCCGCTGGGCCAGCGAAGCAGCCTCAGCAGCGACAGCAGAAGCACCAGGAAAGCCACGAGCGCGAGAAGGCTGACCGTCGCCGCCACCCGGGCCTGGCGCCGCGCGTGCCCGGTCAGTTCCTTGCGGGCCAGAGCCGACAGGGCCAGCGCCAGCGCGTAGGGATGGGGCAGCGGCCACAGGATGAAACCGAGGATCGCCAACCGCAACGCGCGTTGGGCCAGCCCTTCTGCTTGCGCCACAGCCTTGGGCTCAGCCGCGCTTTCCTTGTCGTCTGCGGGTCCATCGGACGTGCGGTAGTCGTCCAACATCGCCTGGGCCCGCTCACCGTCGGCGGTGCGCACCTGCACGCGCAGGCCACCCACGATGCCAGCCAGGTACGACGCCTGCGACAGCAGATTCTCGTCGGGGATGAAGCAATCGATGCCCGCAGACTGCAGTAGCCCTTGTATCAGGCGCGCCGCTGCCAGGTCAGGCGCGGTGGTCAGCGTGACGAGGCCATGGTCTTCACGGGAGGCGTCGACGGACATCAGCGCATTTTACCATGCAGGTGACGCGGGAATCTCGATTCCGGCCTGCTCTCGATTCCCACGTCTTGAAATCCTGTTAGAAGTCCGCAAGCACGCGCATCTAAGGCCAAGGAGATCAACATGAAGGGCAACCAAAAACTGATCGATGTTCTCAACCAGTTGCTGGCCGACGAGCTGACCGCCATCAACCAGTACATGGTCCACTCCGAGCTTTGCGCCAACTGGGGCTACGAGCGGCTGCACAAGGTGATCGAGAAGCGCGCCTTCGGTGAGATGAAGCACGCCGAGAAACTCATCGCCCGCATCGTGTTCCTGGAAGGGGCGCCCATCGTCAGCAAGCTGAACCCGCTACACATCGGGGCCGATGTACCCCAGATGGTCGCCAACGACATCGCGGCCGAGTTGACTGCCATCCGCGGCTACAACGCGGCCATCCCGCTGGCGCTGGAGGTGCAAGACGCGCCCACACGCGAGTTGCTGGAGTCCATCATCAAGGACGAGGACGGCCACCTGGACCTGCTGGAAGCCCAGCGCGACCAGATGACCCAAATGAGCGTAGGCGTCTTCCTGGGCCAGCAGATCGAAGAAGACTAACCTTCCCCTCGCTGGCTTCGCAGTCGGCACGATCGAGAAAGGGGACCAGGCGACTGTGGCTCCCTCGCTGATTTCTCTGCCAGCGTCGCCGGGGCGTGGGCCGGTCATAGGGGCTAACCACCCCCTTTTTCCGGGATTCGCCGGCCAGATGCGCGATCCGGAGTTTCACCACAGAGAGCACAGCGGCCACACAGGCCGGAAGGAAAGGGTTCCGGATCCGAATCGGAGCCCTTCCTTACTTCCGATCCGTCTCTGTGAACGCTGTGCTCTCTGTGGTGAAATCCGGGCCGGACGTGCGGTACACGTTGTGGTTAGCACCAATGGGTGGGCCGGTGGGTGACCGCGCCACAGTGGCTGCGGCCATCGAGGTGCTATCCGGTACTGGCCAGCGCCGCGGACTGGCGCGTCTGCTGCCGTTCTTGGGACCGGCCATCATTGCGTCGGTGGCGTATGTCGATCCAGGGAACTTCGCCACCAATCTGCAAGGCGGCTCGCAACTCGGCTACACCCTGCTGTGGGTGGTGGTGACCAGCAACCTGATGGCGATGGTCATCCAGACGTTGTCGGCCAAGCTGGGCATCGCCACCGGGCACAATCTGGCGGAGCAGTGTCGCCTGAGTTTGCCGCACGCCCTGTGTTTCCTGCTGTGGGCGGTAATGGAGATCGTGGCCATGGCCACGGATCTGGCGGAATTTCTGGGCGCGGCCCTGGGCTTTCATCTCCTCTTCGGTTTGTCGCTGGGGATGGCCGGCCTGCTCACTGCACTGGTCACATTCTTGCTGCTCAGTCTGGAACGCTACGGATTCCGCCGTTTGGAGCTGGTCATCGCGCTGCTGGTCGCGTCCATCGCGGTTTCCTATCTGGCCGAGCTATTTCTGGCCCGGCCCGACTGGAAGCAAGCGGCGTTTCACGCTGTAGTCCCCGCATTCGGCGGCAAGAACGGCCTGCTGCTCGCTTCCGGCATCCTGGGCGCCACGGTCATGCCGCACGTGATCTTCCTGCACTCGGCGCTGACCCAGGGCCGCATCGTGGCCACGGGGCTCGACGAAAAGAAACGCTTGCTGCGCTTTCAGACGCTCGACGTGGTCCTGGCCATGGGGGTGGCCGGCGCCATCAACGGCGCGATGCTGATTGTGGCCGCGTGCACGTTCCACGCGCGCGGTTTGGTCAACGTGGACGCCATCGAAAAGGCGCACCTGACGCTGGAGCCGCTGTTGGGATCGGCCGCGGGCACGCTGTTCGCGATAGCGCTGCTGGCTTCGGGTCTGTCGAGTTCGGCGGTGGGCACCATGGCCGGGCAGATCATCATGCAAGGCTTCCTGCAATTCCGCATTCCGGTCTGGCTGCGGCGGGGCGTGACCATGGCGCCCGCGCTCTTGGTCATCTGGCTGGGGCTCGACCCGACCCGGACGCTGGTACTCAGCCAGGTGGTGCTGAGCCTGGCGCTGCCCTTTGCGCTCGTGCCGTTGGTGGTGTTTTCGAGCCGCAAACGTTTGATGGGCCCGCTGGTGAACCGGCCGGCGACCACGGTCGTGGCGGCAGGGATCGCCACACTCATTGTCGTTCTAAATCTCTATCTGCTCTGGAAAACCTTCTTCGGGAGCTGACGGCCATGTTCAAACATCTGCTCTTGCCGCTCGACGGGACTGCGATGGCCGAACGGGTGATCCCGGTCGCACGCGGATTGGTGAAGGACAGCGACGCCCGCATTACGCTTCTGCACGTGATCGAGCGCGCCGCCCCGAAAGCCAGGCACGGGCAAGCCCATTTGCAAGAGCGAGCCTCCGCCGAAGCCTATTTGCGCAGCTTGATCGCGCGTGAATTTCCGGCCCGGGCCGGGGTCGACTGGCACGTCCACGACGAAGCCACACGCAACGTGGCGGATGGTCTTGCGCTACACGCACAGGAATTCCAGCCCGATCTGGTCGTGATGTGTGCCCACGGCGGCCAATGGTGGAAAGATCGCTTTCGCGGCAACCTGGCCCAGCAACTCCTGCACGCACTCAAGAATCAGTCACCGAGCAAGACCCCGGTGCCGGTGCTGCTGGTTCAGCCCGACGAGGGCGGCCAGGTGGATTTCCCGTTTCACCACATTCTCGTGCCCATGGATGGCGCCGACGAACATGAACAGGGATTGGGGCCTGCGGCGCAACTGGCGCTGCAGCTCAAGATCCCCATGCTCTTGTTCACGGCCATTCCGCCCTCTGATGCGCTCAAGGGCAAGGATTCTGCTGCCGCCGCGTTCTTGCCCAGAGCCACGGAGGAAGTCCTGCGCCTGGCCGAACAAGAAGCCGCGCGCCACCTGACCGTGCATGTGCGCGAACTGCAGGAAATGGGCGTCTCGGCCTGTGGCCGGGTCATGCGCGCGGAACCCGCAGAAGGCGTGCTCGCCACTGCGAAGGAAATGCACTCTGACTTGATCGTCATCGGGACGCACGCCTTGTCCGCCACGCAGGCGTTCTGGTCCGCCAGCGTGACACCCAAGATTCTGCACCAGGCCCACACCTCCTTCTTGCTCGCGCCCGGCGAAGGCGAAGCATAGCCAGGGGCGGAGTCGAAGGGCTCAGCGCGATCCGGAGTTTCACCACAGAGTCCACAGAGGTCACAGAGGCCGGAAAGAAAGGGTTCCGGGTCCGGATCCGAACCCTTCCTTCCTTCCCATCCGTCCTTGTGAACTCTGTGCTCTCTGTGGTGAAATCCGAGCGCGTATGGTCAGGTGGGTCGCGGTTCGCCCGGGCGGCGCAAACGGGTCAGGACGGAGCCAGCGGCGGCGCGGTGTTGCGTGCGGTAGTAGGCGTCGATGAACGCTGGGCAGCGCTCGGCCATGAGCACGCGCGCCACTTCGTCGGCCGCCAGGATGAACGATTCCTCAATTTCGCACAGGGCTTGATTGATGAGTCCCAACTCGCCGGTCAGGGCCACGTGACGACAGCCGCAGTGGCTCTGGCAGCGATCGCGCAAGGCACAGGGCGCGCAGGTTCCTTCCACGCGATCCTTGGCTTTCTGCAACTCGGCCAATCGCTTTTCGTCGAAGCCCGAGTCCAGTGTTCCGATCACCAGTTCGTCATCGCGATCCTCGCCGATCATCTGCGCGCAGGGATACAGCCGGCCCGCGGGCGTGACGGCAAAGGCGCGGCCGGCCAGCGTGCAACGCTCGGGACAGGGGATGCCTTCTTTGAGATGGGTCAGGATTTTTCCGCGCAAGGGTTCCAGCGGCAGCGCTCGGCCGTTGCGAAAAGCTGTCATCCACACCTCGCCCGCGTCGCGCAGGCCCAGCCGCAGCTCCACAATGGACTCTGCTGTCCAAGGCGCGCGGAAGTCGGGTGTCAACGTGACCTGCGCAGGCCGCAAGTCGACCAGCGTGCGCACCACCTCGTCCAGTCGGCGGGCCGTATCGGGACGCACCACCGCGACCAGGCGAAAGGCGATTCCCGCCTGGCGCAGGCGTTCCAGGTTGGCCACGATGCCCGCGAAGCTGCCTTGGCCGTTTTGATCCACGCGATGGGCATCGTGAACCGCAGCCGGCCCATCCAGCGACACGTACACCGTGAAATCGCGCGGCGGCGCCAGCAGGGCCAACACGTGATCGTCGACCAGGGTGCCATTGGTGTTCATCACGTAGCGCACCCGCGGGCGCGGCTCGGGCAAGGCACGCACCGCCGTCTCCATGTAGGCCAAGGTTTCCTCGATGAACCCTGGATGCAGCAAAGGCTCGCCGCCGAAGAACGAAACATCCAGCTGTGCCGGCCGGCTTGTCAGCGCCAGGTCCACCGACCGCCGCATCACATCGGCCGACATGGGTCGGCTGAATTTCTTGCCGTTGTAGCAGTAACTGCAGCGTAGGTTGCAGGAGTGGTCGACAAAGAGGGTCAGTTCCACGACGGCCTAGCGTACCCTCTTCATGACCGTGCTAATAGGGCGGTGCAAGGTCGCCGGCAGGATCGGGCACGGTGGACTCTGCGTCGGGCTCGGAGGCATCGGGCGCCGTCGCAAGCGGCGGCTCCGCATCGGGAACGCCGACGGCAGCGTCGAAGGTTTGGGGAGCAAAACCGGGGGACGCCGGTACCTTCATATACGGAACGCCCGCATCTGCCGGTTGGCTTTGGTACGGCGGCGCCACTATTCCCCCTTCGTTGGGAGGCGACGCATCCGGAAGGCCCATGGACGGCGGTTCAGGTGGGTACGGGTTCGGCCCGGCTCCGGTGGTTTGGACGTCGGTCGTGGTCTCCGTGCCCGTGGTGGACCCGGGATTCGTGACCCCCGTCCGGGGTGTGCAGCCCGGCGAAAGGCACAAATACAGTCCTGCAGCCGCCACGGTGGGGTAGCCGGGAAACGGAAAGCGCGAGCGTGGCTTCGGAGGGTTGGCTGACAAGCGCTTGGCCATTGGTGTTCCTCAGTCTCAGGAGCTAGTAGGGGATCGGCGCCCCGCCCCCGCCGGTCGGGTCAGCCGGCGTGGGCGTCAGGTCGGCGTCCGGCAGTGAGGGTGTGTCCATGACGTCCGGGGTTTCCGTGTCCTGTGCGCGCGGAAGGACGTCCGGGGTGTCTGCATCCGGCGCGGGTGGAAGCACGTCCGGAGCTCCTGCATCCGGTGGGGGCATCGGAATCTCGTCAAAGGGTTCTGGTTTTCCGCCCGCCAGATAGCCGCCGGCGTTGGTGGTATCAACGGTGCCAGTCGATCCACCGGTGCTGGTCGCGCCGCCTGCGCCGGTCGTGCCACCGGTGCTGGACCCTCCGGCGTTGGTCGTGTCGGCGAGCCTTGGCCCGGGGGTACACCCTCCCGAAAGGCACAGGTACAGTCCGGCCGCTGCCACGGTCGGGTAGCCGGGGAACGAAAAGTGGGTGCGTGGCTTGGGAGCATTGGAAGACAGGCGCTTACCCATGGGCGTTCTCCAGTTTAGTGGCAAAGCCGCGTATGTTTGCAACCTTCGTGCCCGCGCGAAAATCCTGCGAAGAGTCCGCCAGCGCACTCAGAATTCGACCACATCGACACCAAATCAAAGGAAGACCGCGACATTCCCGTCCGGTTCCGGGCGCCCGAGGGTTGGGTCTTCGGATCGGATTTCTGCTATTGCCCCAAGGTTTCCCTCAGTTTTCTGAGGGCGCGTGGTCCGCCCCAGCGGCACCGATGCTGGCCGTTTGTCATCCAATGTAACAGGGCTGCGTGAGCCCGTGGAGGTAAGAAGCCATGTCCCAGCTCGATTCGCTGAAACGGTTCACCACGGTGGTCGCCGACACTGGTGACATCGACGCGATCGCCCTTCACAAACCTCAGGACGCGACCACGAATCCGTCGCTTCTTCTCAAAGCTGCGCAGGACAAACGCTACCGGCCGCTGATCGAGGAGGCACTGCGCTATGCGGCCCGCGCGGGCGGTGATCACGCACGGCAAACCAGTCTGTTCCTGGACAAGCTGTTCGTGAACTTCGGGTGCGAGATATTGAAAATCATTCCCGGGCGCGTGTCGACCGAAGTGGACGCCCGGTTGAGCTTCGACACCGCTGGCAGCATGGCCAAGGCGCGCGAGCTCATCCGGCTCTATCAGGACGCCGGTGTGCCGCGCGAGCGCGTGCTGATCAAGGTCGCCACGACCTGGGAAGGTATCCGCGCGGCCGAACAGTTGGAGAAAGAAAACATCCACTGTAACCTGACTCTGCTTTTCAGCTTCGCCCAGGCGGTGGCCTGTGCCCAGGCCAAGGTCACGTTGATCTCACCCTTCGTGGGCCGCATCTACGACTGGCACAAGAAGGCGAGGAATGTGACTGATATCCCGCGCGCCGAAGATCCGGGTGTCGCCTCTGTCGTGCGCATCTACAACTACTACAAGAAGTTCGACCATGCGACGCAGGTCATGGGCGCGAGCTTTCGCAAGGTCGAGCAAATCATCGATCTGGCGGGCGCGGATCTGCTTACCATCAGTCCCGAGCTGCTCGCGCAACTCGCCGCGCGCGACGGCGAAGTGGCACGCGCCCTCGACCCGGCTCGCGCCAAGAAGCTCGACCTCACGCCCATTCAACTCGACGAGAAGGGCTATCGCTGGATGCACAACGAGGACGCCATGGCCGTGGAAAAGTTGAGCGAAGGCATCCGCCAGTTCAACGCCGACGCGCGCAAGCTGGAAGCCTATGCCCAGGCCGAGGTGGCCAAGGGGGCGTAGCTCTCTGCCTCGGCTACAGTCCCAGGTCTTTTCTGATCGCGACGACCATTTCGCAGTGGTCGATGAGGATGTCTATGCCAGTGGCTTCAGTGTCGTAGTTGAGGCCGTAGGGCCAGAAGTGCATGCTGTCCGCGTGAAGCTGGGTGTACAGCGGCGTGGCCAAGGTCGCGTTGATGGATTGCAACTGCGCGGCGGCGTTGGCGCCGACGAAGAGACCGCCCGACACATGCGAAGCCCACTGCGCGGCCGTGCCAATGCCCTGGGTGTGCGCGATTTCGTGCATGGAAGTCGCGCAGGTCATGTACTGCCGGCCAGCGCCGAATCGAATGGATCCATTGATGTTGCCGTCGGCGGTGGCCACGCCGGTGTCGTAGGTGACCCGGACCGATGCCGTGATGTTGGAGTAGCAGTTGTAGTAGGCGACAGCCATGTCCATGGCGCAGGTGATGGTCTTGTAAGCATCGGTCTGGTCAGCGGTCGGCGAGGCCACTTGGGAAAGCGTGTAGCTGAGATGGCCCGTGGGCGTGCACACAGGGGCCGGTTTGCCGAGGCAGGTGCAGTTGCTGAGGAGCGCGTCGGGAACACGGTCGGATGTGGCATCGACACGGATGCCGGTGTCGCTCGACACGTCCTGGTTAGCAGGCCCGTCGCGACCTGGCTCAGCTGAGCCACCTGCGCCATCGGCGGAGGCGTCCGCACCCGCGTCTGGCCTTGAATCATTGCTCGCGCTGCCACCGTTGCTGGTCGCGCCGCCCGTCGCGTCGCCCGCCGTGCTGCTCGTGCCGGGCGCACCAGCCGTCGCGCCGCCGCTAATCGCGCCGCCCGACGCAGACGAGCCGCCATCTGTGCCGCCGGTCGCACTGGTCGTGTCCAACGTGCCGCCCGCCGCGCTGCTGCTCGTGCCACCCGACGGGAACTCGCCGCTGGTCGCGGCCGAGCCACCAGCAGTGGACGAGCCGCCGTTCGCGCTACTCGTGCCGATCGTCCCGCCCGTCGGGCCGCTGGCCGTACCGCTCGACGGGGATGAGCCTCCAGCACTGGTCGTGCCGCCGCTCCGGCCCCCAGTTCCGCCGCGGCCAGGGACGGCGTTGTTGCCACAGGCCGCGGCAGCGAGAGCGATGATTGCCAATGCAATACCGACTATCGGCTTGCGCATGGTGTTTCCGGCCACAGACTACACGGCCGAGCTGGCTATCGCTAGTGACGCCTACAGCGCACCGGCGACGCCCAAAATCATCCCTGCGCCGCTGCTGGCCGGCGCGATAGTGGGAATCATGCTCGCCACCGCACTTTGGGTCGAGCCGGTGCGAGGAAAATCCTCTTCCATGTGGCGCGTGAGGAACCAAGCGGTGGCGACTCCTGCTGCCATACCGATCCCCAAGGAGGCGGCGGCACCGCGCGGACCAATATCTTTATCCGCCGCGGCGAAGTACAGCCCGCCTACAAGTAGCCCCCCGCACAGTCCGCCAAGATCGATGAAGCGGACGCGCGCAATGGAAGGCGAAACCTGAGCTCCGAGGAAAGCCCCACCAATCGCTCCCAGGTTCAACGCAATTCCGGCCGCGAGTAAACCAGTGTCGCTCTTCTTGTCGATTGCGCCCGCCAGAGTGCCCACCACGGCGCCACTCCACAATGCAGCCGATCCCATAAAAGCGGCTCGCCCAGGAGTTGTTCCAAGAAACGTGCCTGCGACGCCGCCCGCGAGCGCGCCCGCCGTGCCCAGTCCCCAAGTCAAGCTTGCCACGGCCTTGTCCCCCCACTTGTCGGAACCAGGGTAGTGCGCCTCGTGCCAGAGCAACCACACCAGCGCCTCCTCGTATCCAATGTACATGCCGGAGACCGTAGACTGCGGAACGCCGTATTTGAATCCGACGGTGTTGTCGACCAAGGCAACGATTCCTGCCTCGACCGCGGCCAATCCCAGCGGAGGCAAGATGTAGCCGGCGGCCGAACTAGGCTTGTTGTAGACGTCGATCACGATTCCCGCATAGACGCCGTTGAAAACGGCGTTGGTGTAGAGAATCGCCAGCTCATCTAAGGTACGGCGATTAGCCATCGGCCTTGACAGTGCGAGCTGGGTTGGCGTGGCCAGCACGAACCCTCCCTGCGCCCAGGTCCGGCACGCGGCGAGGAGTTCGGCCACCAACAGGCGGTTGGCGGGATCCGGCGCTGTGAGCAGGAGCGCCTCGAACTTCTGCACGGCCTCCGGAAAGCGGCCGGCCAGCATGTCGGCCCGGGCTTCGGCATAGGATGCATCCCAGCCTGGAGCGGTGGGCGCGGCGGCGACGTCAGCCTTGGTCAATTGCTTGAGCGGATGACGGGTGCCGCCTGCTTGGGAGGTCTGTGCGGTTGCTACTAGGGGGGCCGCAACGAGCGCGATAGCGAAAATGACTATCTGGGTGGGGCGCATGCCCAGAATGCTGAGCAAGGCAGGTGCCACAACCTAAGTGGCGGAAATCTGAGCCCATCGGCCTGGTCTGGCGTGGGGATGTGTCCGCTTTTCAACGGCTTCACCACGCACCCAACAGGAAGCCACTAGGAATAGGGGAGCCGGACACTTGCCACACGGGTTGACTCACAACTGCGCTACTATAGTGAGTGATTTCACGCATAGGAGTCTTCGTGCGTTGTCTAAATCGTCGCTCGGTTCGGCTAAGCAGCAGGGCCCTCTGTTGCGGCACACTCATCGTGCTGCTTGGAGCTGGTTGTTTGGGTGACGGCAGCGCATCTGACGCTGGTGGGACATTGGGCTCGGGAGGGCAGGGCGGCGTCAAGAGCAGCGGTGGAAGCGCGGGCCGCGACGACAGTGCAAGCAGCGGCGGGAGTCCAGCCAACGGCGGCAGCGTGGCCAGCGGCGGGAGCGTGAGCACCGTTGGCAGCGCAGGCGCTGGCGGGAGCGTGGGCAGTGGCGGGAGCATGGGCACCGGCGGTGGTGCAGGCACCGGTGGGAGCGCAGGCACCGGTGGCAGTGCAGCCACGGGCGGCAGTGCCGGCAGCGGTGGAAGCCTAGGCGCTGGCGGCAGCGCCGACAGCGGTGGAAGCGTCGGCAGCGGCGGCAAGGCAGGACATGGCGGCGGTAGCGGAGGGACCGGCAGCGGCGCGGGAAGTGGCGGAACCAGCGCGGGAAGCGGCGGCGGCACGGGCGCCGGTGGCACGACGAAGGGCACCGGCGGCAGCGCAAGCACCGGCGGCAGCGCAAGCATGGGCGGTCGGACCACTGGCACTGGCGGTGCTGGTGGCACCGGCGGCGCAAGTGGTGCCGGCGGCAAGACAAGCGGGACCGGCGGTGCAGCTGGCACTGGTGGCGCAACTGGCACGAGCGGTGTCCAGCCGTTCAAGGGCATCGCGGGCGGGGCGTGCAAGGTGCGAACCGCGATGGGAGTGTCTTGGTACTACAACTGGTCTGGGACCGAGAACGAGGCGTGTGCAGCCCCGAACGGCGTCGAGTATGTGCCCATGATTTGGGGCTCGGATACCGCGGCCAACATCAAGACCACCGTCGCGGGCTTCGCGAGCAAGGGCTACAAGTATGTGCTTGGCTTCAACGAGCCGGACAACACCACTCAGTCCAACATCACAGAGGCATCGGCAATAGCGCTCTTGCCTGCCTTCGACAGCGTGGCGACCATCGCCGTGGGAACGCCCGCGACTCAGGCCAACGCCACCGGGCAAGCATGGTTCACGAAGTACATGGCGGACGTCGCGGCCAGCACCACATTGCGTGCTGACTTCATCGCCATTCACTGGTACGGCTGGAACGCGGGCTCGTGCGACGCCGCGGCCTCGCAGCTCGAAAGCTACATCAAGTACGCGGAAGCCTTTCCCGGCAATCGTCCCATTTGGCTAACTGAATGGGGTTGTCTGAACCAGAGCGCCCCGACGGCAGCGGGCGTGATCGCCTTTTTCAACGGAGCGCTCGCGGTCTTCGCCAAGCACCCACGACTCGCACGCTATGCCTGGTACCAGTGGTCGCCGAACTGCGAAGTCTACAACACCGATGATACCCTGACCGACCTTGGCAAGGTTTACGCTGCGGCGCCGGCGAAGAAGTAACCGCGGGCGCCCGTGAGCGACGATGGCGCGACGGTTCCTCATTTCGACTTACGGCAAGAGCAGCAAATCACTCTCCGACCTTTCTCTGAGGCCTGCCGCAGACGCGCTGGCTGGCGCTCCTGCAGGCATCTCATCACCGAACATCGGCACTTGCTTGGCAATTCATAGTACCACCCGCCCCAAGTCCCAGTCGCTCAAAGCTGACCCGGGGTGATGTACAAAGTCTTGTGTCAGGCGCCGGCCGATAGGCCGTAGCGCTTAGGAAGGAAAGAGGGGTACCACTTTCGGTTGCGAAACCAAAGAAAGGAGTACCCCCCATGCACCTTACACAGGC
>Ga0265330_10001592_pt1 | contig 13034 bp, 29 predicted proteins | sample 41919metaG_FD_202083 | JGI IMG/M metagenome (GOLD analysis project Ga0265330, IMG submission 202083) | Rhizosphere microbial communities from Carex aquatilis grown in University of Washington, Seatle, WA, United States - 4-19-19 metaG | ecosystem: Host-associated > Plants > Roots > Rhizosphere... | reverse complement strand
TTGTCACAATACCAGCGCTGACCAACCGAGAAAGGAGTGATTCTTGCCATGTCCACTATTACGCGCGAGAGGGGTGGATCTCAACCAGAATTGGAGTTAGTCACTCGGTCCAAGTAAGCTCTCTATCTCATTTTCGACGAGTACCCCTTCTCGGTCCTCGGCATCAGAATTAGCATTCGATGCTTAGCATAAGCATACACTGTGTGATGTTCTAGTGTGGTGTCAGCTCTTACTATGTCAGCAAATTTATCAAGGTTTTCGTGGTGATGCGCATTAGTGATCTGAGTGACTGCAGCGTCGAGGTCACTCACGCTAGCAAATTGAGTGATTGCGCCCTCGAAGTAACACCGCTCCCACGACCCAATCTTTGAGATGCGGTAGCACCCGAATAACTCAGGGCTGGTCGGGTAGAACCTCCATTGAGGCTCGTGCCTTACTACCTCGAAGGCCCACGGAGTCCCCTGTTGGCAATCCTTCACCAACCCCTTGCTTTGCAGCTGACTACAGATGTTCTTGGCAGAAGGCGTAAGTGATGAAGCGTACACGCTAAACACGAAGTCTAGTACCAGGAGTGCTACTACCACTGGGAGGATGATCTTTCTTGCCATGCCCCTTATTACGCGCGAGAGGCACAGATCTCAATCAAATAAACGGATAACCCAGTAGGTAAAAATCATCCCGGAGAGTAGGTTCAAGAGGATTACTTCAACAGTCAGGTACGACTGGGTTATCTTAAGCACCGAGATGGTAAAGACAGTATTAGGCTCGTGGTTAGGCATTCCCAAGTACCTTGCGGGCCGCTACCCCAATGTCAATGCCTTTGGGCACAGTCAGTGGCAAGCTACCCGAAGGGTTGAGAAGGGATCCGTTTGATACCGACCCTTCGACCTGACCACATTCGAGGCATACCCGGAGCGTGGCCTCACCAATGATCTCCTGAGATCCTTCAGCCTTGATTGGAATAGTATGGGGAACGCTTCGGTGAGTATGCCAACACGTGCTCTTGTCTTTGGGCATGGGGTATTACCTCGACGAGGTTGACGTCCTGACAAAGTTAGTTTGGAGAACTGTGCGAAGCTTGTTGACTACCAGACGACCATCATACAGCTCAGCCATCTTATCCAGGAACTCTATGTTGTGCTCTGGGTCAACCCCATTGAGGGCGTTTTCCAGGATCTTACATGCAGCTTCGATTGAGGCTGCATGCTCTCGGGCATCGGAGATAAGGCTCTTCATAGCCTCTTTTGGGTCTTGATTCTTCTTCATGGTTAATATTACGCGCGAGGATGGGCTGAACTCAACTAAAATTACGTTGAGATCTTTGACCACCGTGCGTAATACAGGGTATGAGATACCAACCAATTACGAATGCCCTGTTCTTTGCCGAGATTTCAATCAGGATGTACATGAACAACCAGATGAGCGGGATTCGACATAGCGAACAGGTACTCAGCCAAGTCAAACCAACTGATCGGTACCGTCACAATGGCCGCTCCTGCAGTCTAGAATCTAGGGTTAGACGATCCATCGCGCGCCGGCAGCAGAAGCTGGTAACCGCCGAGATGAAGCTGAGCGCACTCCTCGCCTAGTAACCTCACCAGATGGGGAACACTAGCATGTTCCAAGGGTTAGTGAAGTCTGTACTTGAAATAGAGGCCCCAGCAGTCCAAAGTCCAGTAACCATCGAGTAGCTGAGCGGAGTCACGATATTACCGTAGAAGTCTGTTGCTAGTGCTGTATTACCAATCCCATCGTTGGCGACAGCAACCGATACAACAGTGTTGAACCCGGTTATGACTTGACCCGGGGTGAAGATCTTGGTGACAGGATCAAAGTTGACTGTGCGAATAACTCCAGGCTCATCCTCACCGCCCCCTCCAATTGCGGATAACCCATCCGGACGCCAACTGACACTTCTAAGAACAACCGGTACTGTAGAATGGTCCCAGGAAGACCCATTCCAAGCAAGACAATCTGAGTGGAAGTTGGAGTTACAACTACCAATAATGGCAGCATCACCAGAAGGAGAGATCCCACTACAAAAGAACTTCTCAGCAGCTCCGGTAAGTGGGATGCCAGTGCCTACGGTCCAGATCCCTGTACCTGGGTCTCTAAATAGCGGGTAGACGTGAGATTCCCATTTTGGAGTAGCTAACGCTCTCGAACCATCCCTAGTTATACTAACTGAATTGAAGTGTGCTGACGGAATGCTAACTACAGGCCTCGCTTCCCAAAGATTAGTCCCTGTATTGAAGTCGTAAGGGGTAACACCGCTTGAAAAGTCTCCCCCTGATAATGCGTGGAGCCCGTCATCTGACATTGCTACAGCTGCACAGTTTCCACCACCCTGTGGTACTAACGTTCCTGGGACCCAAGTAACTCCATTGTAATCCAGCGGGACGACACCACCCCCGTAGTTGGCGTACAATACCCGAGATCCCTGAATGTTGGAGGCGAGCGAGGATAGGTTGTTGGAGCTTGGTCCCGCCGTGATATTACCAACCACGGTCCAACCTCCAGTCCCCGAACCAACCAAGTGGGTTACTTGGTTGGAACCATAGTTCTCAACTAGTGCATGAAGTGAGTACAGGAACTTGCGTGGCATAAAACCTAACTAGGCCAGCTATAAGCAAGTTATCCAGCCTCTCATAGCCTAGGAGTAATCCTTCTGTCCCGGGGTAGTTAGTGAAGCCCGAGCATGGCCAACTTCTCTGACCCCAAACGCCTTGACGAAGCCGCACGACTTCGCAACCAAGGGTTTAGCCTGCGCCAGATCTCAAAGATGACTGGGCTTCACCGGGAAACCGTCATCACCCACACAGGGAAGATTTCTCGCTCCGACTCGATGAAGATTTACCACTCCCGCCGTAAGGGCTTGGTAATCGATATGAGTGAGTTCAAGGTCCAGGCTATCGTCCACCCTGCTAGGTTCATCACCATCGGCGCCCCAGAACCCATCAAGCCCCGAGATCCACTCCAGGAACGCTTCCAAGCTAACCTGCACCTGGTCAACCTCGAAGCCCGAATCCTCATCCGCAAGCTGTGCCACAGCTACGACCTCAAGACCCTCGAACACTTCGGGACCATCGGCCTATGGGACGCCTGCACCCGCTTCACCGGCGAGGAGGCATCATTCCCCGGTTACGCCCGCCTCCGTATTCGAGGTCAAGTATGGGATGAGATCCGAGTCGAGTCCAAGATCCCCCGCCGATTGATGAAGGCCGATGACAAACCTAGGTTTGAGGACATTGAGTACACTGTTATCCAGTCCAACTCACCCACTCAAGACAAAACCCTCCACTTCCGGAACATTCTCCAACAAGTCGACTCAATCCCCTTCAGCGACCGAGAACGACAAGTCATCGAGGCCCTAGCCTCCGGTGACAAGTTCGCGGATCTCGCCACCTCCTGGGGCGTCTCAGAACCTCTAGTCAGTCAAACTAAAGCCCGAGCACTCCTGAAGATGACTAGACTCATCCGGGAAGCAGATCTCGAATAGACTCACACTACCGCCCCACGCCCCTCAACCGTCGGCACTAGAGCCATCCGGTACTCGTCACCTAACCCCTCGACCTTCTTCACATAACCAAGCTTGAGAAGGGCTTGCGCCGGCTTGTACTCAACGACACAGTAATACCTGCGAGACCCCTCATCAGCTAGCTTGATAATCTCACTGAGGGTACGAACTTGCGCCGATGTTAACTTGGTCTTGGTAGCCATGCTCTCTATTACGCGCGAGGGTTAGGTCCTCTCAATCAGTTTTTTCAGAGAAACTTCAGGGCGAGGCCATTACAGATCAGGTGAAGCGTGTTGTCAGCAATGATCATCAACCAGACCGCTAACCACACTGGACGATCCTGATGATATCCAGTCCCACTACACTCGGCCCAAGAGTAGTTCCTACGAGACCCCTCCAACATCGTTAGTGACCCTAGACTTACCAACAAGGAACTTTTTCATTCAAGGCTCCAAGTACTTCCACCCCCATCGACCCCACATAGATGGGTACCCAAACATACCACTCCAACTCGGATAGGACGCGTACCGCATCCGGTCAGGTACCTCCAACCCAGTGGCCATCGTCATCACCTTGCACACCACCGCCTTCCCCTCTTCTGGTAGCTCGAACCCTGGCCCGTCGGACCACAACCAGTCCACCAGAACCACGTACTCATGAACCTTACCACCAGTCGTCTCCCACGACACCGGTGCCTCCGTCCTGGCATCCAAGAGACGTCCGTCAGGAGCTAGGTGCGCATAGACAATAGGCAGATTCTTCGCTTCAATGGGCATGGGCTCTGGATACACCACCTGAATCGAGCACACTACCTTGGAATTATGGGCCTGTCAGAAAAAATATCCGCCCCATAGAAAATTTAAGGTCGCACACCCTCCCTTTGGGTCCCCTTTTAGGGGGGTGGGGGTCTGTTTGGATACTTTCCCTGTCCTTCATCGCGCCGAAGGCGCCCTGAGAGAACCCCGGAAATATCCTTCTACCTCACCTCCATCGTACGTAAACTGAATACGCGGTTAAGCCCCCTGTCCGGACGACCGAAAAGATAATGGATCGAATTTACACTATACACACAACCCACACACAACAGGCGCTCAGCGCAGGTTAGGTGTGGGTATACACACAATACACTGTGTTACTCACTACTCACTCACACTAACCACACAATACACTGAAGGAGTGCAGGGCTCATCACACAACTACAATAGAACACGGGCGTTATAGTAGGTGAGTAGTGTTGTAGTAGGTAAAGTATGTACTTAGGTGATGGTGTGGTCACTTATCTTCGAGTAAGGAGGCCGGGTCAAAGTACATGGGATCTTTGGTTAGGGTAGCCGGTGGGGGTACTAGGGTGCAGGACACCTCCTGTACCTTGATGGGCTGCCAGCAAGGCCTGATGTCTTCCATGGAAGCGGCCTGGCTCAATCGCATCCTGAATATTGAGCCGTCTTCCTTCTTGTACACCCACAGGCCTTGGTATGCGAAGGCGGGCCCGCAGGGCTTCCCATCAACTAATGACTGCATCCAGTTCAACTTGAGCAGCTTGGGAATACTACTGTTGTCCATGTAACCCCCGAGGGTAAGTGGTCCAGGGTAAACCAAGGGCGTCACAACCCACCATGGTCATGACGCCCCTGGGGCCTGTCAACCAACTAAGAGCTTAGCCCGCCATGGGTGGGGGTATCAGCTCACATCAGGTATTACGCATGGGGGGTGTCGTTCTCAACAAGAATCTTCGTCTAGGAGCTCTTCTTCGTAGCCCTTACCGTCGGAGGTGATCTTGGTGATACGCTTGCCGGCATCGTCTGTGAGGTAGAGCGTAGCGCCTTGGTCAAGAGCCGCTTCCACCCCTTCGCACTGACGGGCGAAGTCGGAGCCGTCTAGGACGATGCACTTGCCATTACGGTCCCGCTTCAGGAGCGTCCCTTTGGACCACTCGATGAAGAGCCGACGGTTCAGTTCGATGATTTGGGGCATGGTATCTTCCTTCGGTACTCGAACCCTGGGTACGGGTGGAGCCCTACCGTATGGAGTGAGCCTGTAGCGGGTCCGTGGACCTTCATCCACATCCTCTCGGGGTATGGACGGTACTCGTCATCCCACCGGAGGATGTCTCGCTCTGAGAGCTTACGGTACTTCACCATGTCTTGGCTCTTACGACCCAGCTCTTGGAGTCGAGCCAAGCTCGGAGTGTCTCCCAGGAGCCTTGGGCGTCTGGGCATGCATCGAACATCATCCGGTAGACGTCGTCGAAGGTGAGGTCCCGGGGCGTACCACGTCCTCGGCCGTCGACATCATGGACCTTGAGCGGGGGCTGGGGATCGGACAGGTCTAGGATGCCTTCAGGGGTCCGCTTCTCCAGGATGACCCTCTGACTACCGGTGAAGGGCTGGGCGTTGTTCTCGGTGGTCGGGTTCAAGGTCATGGGTTTGATGTGAGAGTGGGTTGGACCTTCTCAACTCCGAACATGGGTGTACCGTCCGTGTCCCTGGTCATTCGAAGCACAAGGCCATTGGGCATGACCTTGTCTACGTGAGGAAGGAGGGCTGCCTCTAACTCCTCGGGCGTAGGTAGTGGATCTGTATCCTTCAACCCCATAACCCCTCTGACTGCGCGGGCTAAACTCTCGGGTGATGGTGGGCGTCTACGGGTACTTCTCATCGTGTATGCTCGTTGATGTCTCATGATCCCTATTACGCACGACAGGGACCGGATCTCAACGACTAATATGGGTTAGACGTCCTTATTGACTTCCCCATCATGGTGGTACTTGCAAATACCGAACCCATGTGCAGCATCGTGCTCTAGTTTCGCCACTCGAGGCTCTAAGTTCAAGAAGGAGTTCACCAGGTCCTTGACGAGTTGTCGCATATCACCCAAGGCGGATAGATCGGCTCGTATACCCCTCAGCTCGTCAACTACAGTTCGAAGCAGCTCCTCGGGGATAGCTTGTTGGACCTGTCCTTCTGGTATGGGAGCAGGGCAAGGGTTAGTTGGGTGCTCAGAAGCTAGTTCTTCGTGGTTTTCCATACCCCCAAGATTGAGTAGAAACGGATTATTAAAGGGAACGACCTCCATCGGTGGTTAGCCCGAGGAGGTCGTTCGAAGGCGTCATTGTGAGGTAACGCAAGAGGTAGAGTATCCCAATCCAGGGCGAATAGCAACAAGCTTAAAGGGAACGGCCCCCTCCAGCGCCAACTGAAGAGGGCCACTCAACCTGTCCACGAAAGGAAACAATCAGGAACTAGTACGAGTTAGATAGTACACCAATCGGGGCCGAGTATCAACGAATACTTTATGGATCACATGTAGTTTTCGTTACCATTGGTGCTTATCGCGATGAACGTGCGCCAAAACTACATGTATGCAGAGTACAGATCCATTCTTATAGCTATGAAAGCATGGTTTGCGCACATGGTTATACAGTAGAAGGATCCTATCAACGAACTACAAGCTGAGCGTCCTGAATGAACTCATCGAGAGTTCGAGTCACCTCTGCTGGTGACAGCTCTTGAGCCTTGGTGGGTTGATCTAGCCCGTCGAAGTCTGACCTCCACATGGTCACGAGCTTGAATCCAGCCTCTGTGATGAGGCGCTCCTTAGCGAGTGTCCGTTGGTACAACTCACCGTAGGTCGTGTGCGAGAGTGAACTGTGAAGCTCTGGAGAGTACAGTCGGGGGTTACCGTGAACCTCGTCTCCGTAGAACTCGTAGACTGTGTTGGTGTCCGGATCGAACCCATCCACAGTGAAGCGGCGACCTGGTATAAGCCCCCTGACTTCTCTGTGCCTAGTATCATCAGGCAGTCCAATGGAGTCGAGCCACCTGTTTGCAATCTTAGAGGGGTGATAGAAGGGAGGGTTGCACAGGGGACACCCACTACCCTTTAGGTGACTGTACTTGCTCTGTTCAAAGTCCCCATGCTTGCTGCAGGTGATTAGTACTGATGGGAACTGGGCGTCTCCTACTCTCGAGTAACTGTATAGATCCTTGTGTACCTTACGAGCTTGTTGAACGAACCTGTCCAACACCTCTTGGTGCTTCTTCTTGGCATCACAGGGTGGGCACCCTCGCCCCTTCAGATGATCACGAGTGCTCCTATCAAATGCACCATGCTCTGGACATACGAGAGCCACCGTCGCCCCCAACACTGCCGGGAGCTGTGAGTAGTCGTACTGCCCCCCATGAACCCTACTGGCCCTTGAGATGAACATCTTGCGACTCACCTTCATACTCTTGCCCTACACCGAGAGGTACTTAGATACTCTTGAGACATTTGTAACTACTACTCACCCCCAGATTAGGCCGCAAGAACAAACCTCGACATGTGGGATGTTAGCACCTTGCTCCACGCCCTAAACTTTGCGCGCCCAAATTCATCAATTGTTCTTTTTGGTGTTTCGTTCTTGCCACTATAAGACAAGCCCTGTACCATCACGTACGTTCAGTTATATCGGCAAACAAGCCTATTGATACTGAGCCTAACCTGTGGTAACCCTTACCGATTGTTTGTAACCGGTATTCAAGAGAACCTTCCACCTTGTCAACTCGTAGGAACGCAGTACTAGACCTGAGCAATACCATCGAGAGTGTTGAGATCCTGAACACGATTTATGAAGCCTCCAAGGGCAAAGGTGAGGGCCGGATCAAGTGTACCGTTACAAAGCATAGGATAGCTAAGACAGCGATACTATTGGGGATAGCACTACTATCAAAGAAGCCTACGAGTATCATCCTGAAGATGGTCAACCAGTGGGCACCCCTACGGACACCGTTACCACGGGGGGTCAAGAGCCACAAGAAACAGATCAAGGCTGAGCTGGTACTCGAGTGTTCATCGACACAGGGGTTACTCGATGGTGTGGATCTGATCTGGAGGCGGGTCCAAGGGGCGGTATCTCACCGGCGTGTGACGAAGGCAGCCTTGACAATCGGGCTGGATTCGTTGAATAAGGTTGACCCAGGAAAGGTGCGACAGTTAGTGTCCAAGGTGTGCCCGGTGCCCAAGAAGTACTTTGACTCTGAGCTTCAAGTATGGCTTTAGTTCTCAGACACAACCTCATCCTGTACTTTTCGGTGGGCCTAATGGTCCTCTTTGGGTTCGGGATACTATTCTGGGCTGGATCGAAGCGCACTCAAGTGTCGTGGGACACTCCCCAGTACCATCGGGATTCTCGTGTTCACAACATGTGCATGTGCTACTGGATGGGTTCAGCTTTCCGAGTGCCTTGTGAGAACGTACCCCCTGAGCTGTTGAAGGAAGAACGATGAAGTACCTGAAAAGATTGAAGAACGAGCTACTGGACCTGAGTACCAAGCTGTCTGTAAAGGGCCATCTACCTGAGTATGTGGAATCAGAGAAGATGAACCGGCGGGTGGTCGTTCGCAGGGTCATTGAGTTGGTCAAGAGAGCTCGCGCGCTTGACTTTGCGACAGATACTTGGAACTCAAAGACCGCGGCGGCCTGGGCGAAGTTCAATACTGAGATGGGGCATTGGCTGGCCTCTATGCCCCAAGCCCCCAAAGCAGACGAAGTGAGCGCGCCAACGAACAACAAAGAAGTCACAGAAAACCCGAAGTGCAAGATCGTGATAGCTGACGAGGGTTATGGGGTAACCTTCTGGGGGATCACTGAACAAGAGTTACTCTCTGTGCGCAATGCCATGGCAATCCATGCAGCCACTACCCAAGAGGGAGAGGATATTCTTCAGAGCATGATCGATGCCCTGAAGTGTGCAGGTATCAACTTGGGCGACTGCAGCTACCCTCTCCGACCTTGGGAGCGGAAAAAGCCTGATGCAGCCTAACTTCCGGTGTACTAGCCCTCATGCATCTCAATACCTACAAGCGCTTCAAGGCCTCGAATCGTGAAAACCGAAGAACCCGTCGGATGGACCTCAAGCTCAGGGCTGCTGAGCGCCGGAGAGAGTTTGCGCATCATGTGCGCCTCTTCACTCAAGAGGGCCACCTCGATATGCCTCGGTTCAGCACCAAGTACTACGAGGCCATGAAGGTACTTCGATTGGCACGATTCAGCATTCTCCCCTAGAGTGGATCTATGGCAACCCATGTGAGTGATGAGACGTTGGGTGACTTCCTTCAAGAGCTTGGTGAGAAGAAGGAAGTCGACGCACTCACCCAAGAGAAACTGATGGCAACTGATCCAGCCCTTGATGCAGCTACCTCGCGCGTCACAGCGTTCAACACGTTTGAACAGCTGGTTAATGCCTGTCGAGAGTATGGGTATGTGCCAACACTGATCCCCCGTGGGCCTCGTCAGCATGCCCACGACATCGCTACTGTCACTGGTGCGTTGAGAGCCTTGGGCTACCGAGTGTACTCGGGAGAGAACAACACGACATGAACTGGAAGCTCACAGACACTGAACGATGGGCTGAGTCCCACCCCAATACGTTCGAGATCCCACCGGTTGAAGAACGTACAGCTCTCCATGTGGGGGATGTGGCAAAGGTCATCTTCGAGTCCAAGGCCTCAGAGGTAATGTCCGAGCGTATGTGGATCGTGGTCACCGAGGTTCATGAGCCCGGGAAGTACACTGGGGAGGTCGACAGCCATGCCATGTGCAACCCAGAGCTACCTCGCCTAGGTGACCTCATCCAGTTCGAAGCCAAGCACATCATGCAGATGATAAGGATGACATGACCTTCTTACTCCTACTCGTTATCGCGGCCCTACTGCTCATCATCGGACTCCTCGTCCATGGGGTGAACTCACTTGGGAAGGAGTGCTCCGGCCTCCTCAGCTGGCTCACAACGAATATGGGGCCGGGCGTAGCCCTCAAGCCTGAGAAGTTCTTCCCAGGCCACTACGTGTGGTACGGGCTCTCGGTAGCGGTGGTCATCCTCGCCTTCATCCTCAAGGGCCACCGGTGATACTGATCATCCTCCGTGTCATTGCTTGCACACTAACCTCCATTGCTATGGGCTACCTCCTGGGGTTCAGTAGAGAGGTAATCCTTTCGACTATTCTGCTGAGCATACTCCTAGCATCCGTTATTACTGAGGTACTGAAGGCCAAGTGCCCATGACTGTTGAACAGTTCGAGCTGACCGGAGGAGCTAACTCCTACCAAGCCAGGGTCTATCACAGCTTCCCCGACGACCCGACCTGGGGCGTCTACATCACTCTGGTCAATGTCACCGGCGACCAGGTTGAAGTGGGAGCTCCCCTCGCGTGCGCTTTCCCTATGAGCGTCATCGAGCTGCAGGCAGTGGTCCAGCTCATCTCGGGCAAGATACCGAAGATGCTGGGCGACCCCTCTGATACTGTGGACAACGTCAATGGGGATTGCCCCAGGTGCTGGAAGACGTACCAGCTCAACTGGGTATGATCACTCGAGCTCTTGTCATAGGACTCTTGTCCATCTCCCTGTGTAGCATCCTCGGGTTCAGCAGGGAGCAAGCTGTCTTCCCGGTGCTGATGGCCATGGCCTTCACCTTCGTGATCCGCTACATACCGTAGCGCGCTACCCCTAAATAGGAGTCGGGCCAGCCCCCGACGATGAAAAGGGAGACTGGCCCGGTCAGGGACAAACGCAGAAAAACCCGAACTACCCTGACTCACACAAGGTACACGGTAGTGCGCTACCGGTCAAGTCCCATCTCAAACCCTGCAAAGCCTGCGGAGAGGGCACCGGTATGGTGTCCGGTGTCTTGTCAATCTCGATGAGGGCATCTTCTTGACCTACGCCAAGAACCGGACCCCAATTCGAGAGTGACTTGAGAAGGACGAAGGCATCCTCCTTGGAGTACTCGCGCGCCTGCTCACGAGGCCCCCAGTACCAATGAAGGCCCTCATGGCAGAGGTAGACGCCGTTGACTTCCCGGTGCTTGATTACGAAGCTCATGTCTTCTTCCCTGGGTGGAAAAACTGGTACCCGGCGTTCTCGTTGCTCAGGTTCGGTAGTAGGGTGCGCTTGTAGAACCGCATGATGCGTTGTTCAGCGCTATCAACGTTCTCGGTACTCTGACCGCGCTGACCAACGTCATGGGGTTTGAATGGCTCTGGTAGTGGTTCCTCACCCATGATGCTGTACCCAGTCAGTACGTTGAGACCATCAACGATGACAACCGGCTTCATACCTGCCTTCGGTCCACTGGCACAACTGTCGTCTAACATATTCGGTCCACTCAGTCCATTGACATCTTGGATGCGCTTGAAGGCATGCCGCTCACAAGCCAAACCGGGTTCCGGTATAACCTCCCCGTCGTGGAGAGTCGGTTGCTCCGAGCGCGGTATGCGAGTCACCAGACAGTACTCCGAACACGAGTCCCTAGTCCACTCCCCAAGACGTACATTGAACTCAGCCAAGAGAGCCGCCTCGCTCTTCACAGGGTCTGCCCACGAGCGCCACCCACCCTCTTGACGGTTCATGAGCCAGAGGTCCCCCTTGGGATCCCGTCGAAGTACGCAGTCGCCTAGTAGATTACGCTTTGCCATCTATATCACCTTTGAATTGACCAAGTCTATCCTGTCCTGAATCACCCTCACCAGCATATCCGGGCAGCCATAACTCACTGCTGAACACAGCTTGTCCCGGTTGTCACTCCTGAGGTCGAGCGCATCCAGTAGTACTCGAGCCTGCCCCCACTGCTGACTCACGAGGGCCCTGTGGGTCACCGCGAACAGCTCCGAGGTCTTGAGCGTACACGTCATGTCCTACCCCTTCACGCTTGCACGCCTCATCTCCCCCTGTAGGAGATCGACTGCGTTGTTCACCTGAGTAGCCAGCTCACGGAGCTGGGCCGGCGTAGCGCGCTTGGCTACCGCTTGAAGGTTGTCGAGAGCCTGCAGGTAGTGAGTCTGGGCAGCCGCTTTCATCTGCTCGGCCTCGTAGAGCTCAACCATCTCAGGTGTAGGTGGGAACCAAACCCGACCACCACACTGCCTAGAAGCCTTCGGGACCCGTTCTCCTGTAGTCATGATGACCACGGTCTTGGTCACGCGCTCAACGGTGACCTCATGCCATCCACTGATGCTTCGGTAGTACCAGGTTGCACCGGGTACCGTTGACCTGATCATCTCTTCTTGCTCAGGAGTGCTGATTGTCATGCCTCCTATTACGCACCACTCGCTCTGATCTCAACAAGAATTGATACTTCTGATGTAGGCATAGTATCTGTTCATACTTTTACGGGCACGAACGTCACCGATAACTACATGTGGTTTGGACAATACTTCAGAGCGGTATCGTCACGAACCGATACTCTGCCTACATATCCAACCCTAACCCGGCGCTCCGCGCCTAGTTCTGGTGTGACTATCCTACCTCAACACTTTACACAGTGAATCACAAGGCGCCAGAGGCGCAGTGTCACTTCCTTGTGTGATTCACTGTGAATGTGAATGGTGCTGCACTGAACTCACATGAATTGCAAGACAACTGTGTGTGGGGGCTGCAGGTAGGTGTGTAATCCATCACAGGTCACTTGTGCGAAGCACCGTGAATTGTGTGGTATTATAGTGTGTGTAGTTATTTAGGAAAATTGGGCCGGGTGGGTT
>Ga0265330_10001589_pt1 | contig 13041 bp, 12 predicted proteins | sample 41919metaG_FD_202083 | JGI IMG/M metagenome (GOLD analysis project Ga0265330, IMG submission 202083) | Rhizosphere microbial communities from Carex aquatilis grown in University of Washington, Seatle, WA, United States - 4-19-19 metaG | ecosystem: Host-associated > Plants > Roots > Rhizosphere... | reverse complement strand
CGGTTGCATCTGCGTTCAGCAACATCATTGCCATCGGTTTGCCAAGGATCGGGCTTCGTCCAACCACAACAGCCTTCTTCCCTTTCACCGCCAACCTGTAGTGTGAAAGCAGGCGCATGATCCCGGCCGGAGTTGCAGAACCGAATGAAGGAAGTCCGAGCGCCATTCTCCCAAAACCCCGGCTCGTCACACCATCGACGTCTTTTCCCATCCGGATCTGATCAAAGCATGCGCGCTCGTCAATCTGTTTCGGTACTGGGTGCTGAAGGAGGATCCCATCGACGCTCGCATCGTCGTTTAAGCGATCAATTTCCGTCAGGAGATCAAGAGTACTCGTCGTGGAAGGAAGTGTCACTTTCAATGATTCCATACCAATACGCCGGCAGGCTTCCCCCTTCATCTTGACATATGTCGCTGAAGCCGGATCGTCCCCCACGAGAATTGTGGCAAGTACTGGTGGTCTGCCGCCGGAAGCAGCGGTCAGTTTCTTGACTCGGACGGCCAGGTCTGCTTCAATCTGCCGCGCAAGACTCTTTCCATCAAGGCAAATGCCCATTGAAGCCTATCGTAGATTCTTGGATCAGTTGCGGATGAGGCCTTTCCCGGCCAGAATGCCAAGGACTTTTTCAGAGTCCTCGACTGTGAACGCGGGACGCACCCATTTTCCTTTGAGAATTATCTGAAAAATCCTGTCTCGTTTCGGACGCTGCGCATCCAGCGGGAACCAGGTGTGGAAATCCCCCGTGCCTTGCAGTCTCCATTTTCCGCTGAGAAAGCCGGGGATCCTGACTTCAATACGATCGATTTCACTCAGGCGAATACTCTTGGGGCGGAGGGAGGGATAGTAGTATTGATTCAGGACGATCGATTCATCAGTAAGGCTGACCAGGGAATCGTGGTAGAGAACTGGGTCGGTCATTGGGACCTGAGAATGGACTTGAGTTGCCGGAGAATCACTCTTGCCGAAGAGCTGGACACAATCCTGTATACTGAAAAATACGATGCAATCGTTGAATTAGCAACTCCGCTTGACTTTTGTTGAACGAAGAGTATCTTTCAATCCATACTCCTTCGTATCCCTGCTGCCATCCCAGATTGAGGGTAGTTCGGGTCCTCCGCAATTTTCTCGGGCACAACCATGATGATCCTCACAGCCGTAACTGGCGTTATTGCCGCTGTAGCAATTCTTCTTCTCATTCTCGGCCGCATGTTGATTACCAATCACGAAGTCGCAGAGCGGGCAAAGCGCGACATCGTTTTGCAGACCCTTAAACACGTGAAATACGGAATCATGTGCTCGCAGGAAGCAGTGAATCTCGTTGTTCAAAGCACAAAGAGAAATGACTGTAGTGCGCAGGAGGTGGCAAATCTGGGACGGATCGCGCGGGGGCAGCTCGGCTTGTTGCTCGAGGAAGTGACGGGACAGGAATCAAAACTCTCTTCGTGGACCTTCGGGAAATTATTCGATGCCCGGGAACCTGCTACAAATGTCGGTGTTCCCGAACAACCAAGGAGGCACGGGCAAAACCCGCTTGAACAGTCGGTGATCATGCCTCTTCGTGAGCTGTGAGCCAGACCCAAAAAGAATGTTTTGTGGGAGAAGGTTAACCATCTCAGACGTGGGTCGTTGCTATGTACACTGGAGGAAGGGACAAAGCCTCGTTGGGAACGATCGTACATTCCTTCCATGGAGTTGTCTGTTTCGGCACAGTCCTCATTGAAGCTGCAATGTCAGAAGCTGCAATGTCATCTCTGCCATAGTGCAAAGGCCGTTCACGGATACCCTCGCCATGAGAACCATCGGAAGTCCTGAAATCATGGGTTGAGGTGCGGCAATCATATTTTCGGCCGCGTTCTTTCAGGAGACTCCCCGGGAGTATTTTCATCCTTCCTTTCATTCCCCACCGTGACTTTGCACAACGCACTCTCACCCCTTTTTCTTTTGCGAGCCCGGCACTTCGAATTGCCTGTGGCAAAAGAAGACGCTGTACCCTCGCTTGGGCTCCTGGCCGCTTTGGACTTTGAGACCTGCCGCTCTGGATTCCACCAAGGAGTTATAAAATCGTTTTACGCAGTCACGGTATTCATCGTCATTGAGTATGCCGTTAAATCCAAATGGCTTACCGATTTCGATCTGATCCTGTCCCTTGAGTTGATGTTTGATATCGACAGAAAGATCAGAATAGACTTCTCCACCGATATCGAGACTGAAAAACACGCGTGAGACCATGTGCTTCTCATCGCTCCCGAGGTCGCGCGAATCCAGCACGCATTTCTCAAAGGTGATCTTCGCATCAGCCATTTCCGTACTCTCCTTCATTGCCATGATGTGAAGGGAACCTGAAGTCTATGGAGCTTTGCCATCTGCGTCGCTTGAGGGATGCGTTCCCCTGCACATCCCCTGCATACGGTCAAAGCAAGGATTTCTCTTTCCTATGCATTTATATCCGCATCGGGGAAAAAATAGAAGCGCTTTTAAAAATATATTTTTACTTGCCGCAATTGTTCTGGCATTCGATAAAAATGGCGAATCCTATCGTTAGCCAGATGGCTAAATAATACTTGTCTCCGTTTTGTTGGATTGAAAAGTACCTGCTATCTCAGCTTGTTCTGACCGCATTCTGCGTTGGGGAATAAAATCCCCCGTTTCAGCTTTCCATGGAAAGCCAAGGCGTTCCTCCTCTCAGAGTGAAGTGCTTGGTCACAAGGGTGTGACTACACCAACTCACCCCGGAGTTGTGATCCGTATCGTTGTTTTGTCCAACTTCTTATGATATCGTTAAGTAGAAGATCGCAATTCCATCAGCGCAATCAGCTTTTCTTTGCGATTATCAATTGCGTTGCATATATATGGTATGCAACGCCGAAGTGGCCCCATGTCCTCCCTACGAAAGAGTTGTAGGGGGTGGCGGGCATGGCGACGGCGTCGGATGGGGTGGATTTATCACCTCGGCCAAAAGAGCGTGACCCGTAGCAATCGGGTTGGCTGACTTTACCATGGAGCTCGCACCAACGATTAGTGCAAGGGCGATGAGCAATGAGGCGAATGTACGCATGACGTGTCTCCTTGTTGATGTGTGTGATGTGTCTACACAAGAGTTATCGGCTGTTTCTTCCTCTCTGTTATCCATTTATATCCATGCCGGTCGAAAAACAGAAGATTTCTGGAGCCTTTTCTGTCGTTTTTGAAAATAAACCTGTCAGGAGATGAGGGTGTTGAACCGAGGAAGACAACTGGTGTTGGGATTTGCGGGAAGAGTGTTGCTCCTGCTCTCGATGGTTTCCGGCCTCGCCTATGCGCAGTCAGATAGCACATCGTCGCACTTGCTCAGCCAGCTACTCAATAGTGCCTACCATGCCACCCTCACACTGAACAATGACAGCGCATTCGCTTTGTTTTCGCGGGCGAAGGATCTTTCCGAGAGCCTGCACCGTTGGAAACCGTTTCTGTATTGCTGCAATGGAATGGCAGAAGTTAAGCTGAGGCAGGAGGAATTCTACGGAGCATTGGCGCTCTTGCGGGAAGCGGAGGCAGGGGCACGACATAACGAAGCTGACACGAAAGTGGAACGCATCCGCACACTCGAACTGCTCGGCTTCGCGTATGCAAAATTGGATTCGAATGATACCGCCCTGCAAGCAGCCCGAGACGGAATGGCGCTCTTGGAAACCGTAACACCGCTCGACACCATGCGCCTGGGGAACTTCTACGAGATGATTGGTGAAGCCTTCATGCACAGCGGGAACTACGCAGAGGCAGGGAGATGGCTTCACACGGCTGTGCGTTTGGACTCCAGCATGAGGCAATCGCATCCAGAGGAGTATGCAGAGAGATGTGCCTCATTGGTGTCGTTGCTTGCCGCATCAGAGGAATTCGACGAGGCACTTGTCGTGTCAAGAGATGCATTTCAGGTTCTTGACCAAGCCCACTTGCTTTCGTCTCTTGCTGCAGTTCGAAGCTTCATGGTTCTTTCATCGGTCAAGGAAATTATGGGGGATTTGCATGGGGCTGTGGACGACGAAAAAAGAGCGTTGGCGACAGCTTTGAAGATTTTCGGGCCAAACCACTCCATAGTGGCGGAGTGCTATATCGGCCTTGGCGAACATTACGCTGCCCTTGGAGATTTTTCCTCTGCCTCCGAACACCTTGAGCATTCGATCAGAATCCTGGAATCGGGCTTCGGTCCATCGCACTCACGGCTTGCCCCCGTCCTCTCCTCGCTGGCAGGGATCGAGCTCTGCCTTGGCAACACCGCCAAGGCTCTTTTGCTCTGCGATCGAGCCATCGCCATCAGGTCCCGCTCGCTTGCCCACCAGCATCCTTCGATTGCGTATGACTACGAAACGAAGGCCAGAGTTTTTCTGAAGGAGGGACGCACCTCGATGGGACTCAGCGCTTGCGAAAAGGCTCTTTCGCTCAGGCGCTTGATTAGTTCTCATGACAACCGCATTGATATCATCCGGCTGTTAATTCTCAAAGGAAGAATTGCGACCGGGGGGAAGCACTATGCGTTGGCAAGGCAGGCACTGGATGAGGCCTTTGCATTGCACCGTTCTTTAGCTACCGCGTGTATTCTTCTGGAGGCCGACCTCCAAAGCGCCGCAGGCGATCTTGCGTTGGTCATGGACAAGCCGGATGAAGCCTTGAGAGCTTACCAAATCGGGCTTATTTTTCTGTCCGATGGTTTCGCGGATTCATCCCTCTCCGCAAATCCTGATCCGGGGAAGATTAAGGTCGATGAAGTCGCCATACCTCTTCTTGCCCAAAAAAGCAACGCTCTTTATCGGTTGTACAAACAGTCGCATGGCAATACCAACTACCTGTTCGCCTCGCTGGGTGCACTGCAGACTGCTCTGGCAGTAAGTGAACGGCAGAGGAAAGCCTACGTTTCCGAAGAAACCCGGCTGACGCATGGGGAGGACGAGGCGCCGCTGTATGAGCGCGCCATTGATCTTGCCCTCGAGGCCGGACGTTGCACGCGGAGCGCTTCGTTTAGGGCGTTGGCTGCAGGCATTGCCGACAGGTCCAAAGCCCGCTCTCTCTTTGACGGGATGGAGCAGACCGCGACTATGCAGGAAGCTTTCGTGTCTGACACTTCCGTTGGCTCACTCACGGCCATCGATCAACGCTTGACTGCTCTATCAATTATCCTGGACCGCGCAGCAAGCGGACGAATGAAAACCAGTCCCGACAAGATCGCGCAGTTGGAATCTGAACGGTTTGCTCTGCGTTCCCAGAGGGAGCAAATCTTCGAGGAGGCATCTCGTCATGGAAGGGCCGATGGACTTGAGCCTGCTAGCGATAAGAGCTACGATGTCGGGACACTGCAATCAGGTCTTGATTCGGCAACGGGGATCATAGAGTACTTTGTGGGGAAGAAGAGCGCCTACGGTTTCCTGATCACACGGGATACCATTGACGTGGCCAACCTCCCTCCTCCTGAAATTCTGGAGGCGGAAACTCACACCCTCATCGAAGCACTCGGGAGCGTCGACAAACCGCTGTACCGCAACGTCGCCTCCAGGCTTTACGCCCAATTGATCAAGCCGTTGAAGGTACATTTGCAGGGAAAGACGCACCTCATCATGGTCCTCGATGGCGTACTCCATGCAATTCCATTCGAGACACTCACGGAAACTCCTCCATCGCAAACCGGCGAACCGGCAGAGGATCAATCTCTTCGTTATTTGATACGCGCATTTCAAATCGAATACTCCTATTCCCTTCGGACATTCAGCCGGAAACCAGTCGAACGGGGACTCCCAGGGGAAACGTCCAGAAGCTTTGTCGGGTTTGCACCGGTCTTCCGGGACAAATCGCCGATGCTCGCCGCAGCGAATGAACCCGAATCGCGCTGGAAGGCCGCCTATCGATCTGTCATGGTGGATGGCAAGGATTTTTCTGAGCTACCGTACTCCAGCACGGAAGTGGATACCATCGCCAGTCTCTTCAGACGTTCAGGAATACCGGCTTCAACATTTGTTGATGAACAGGCAACAGAGGAGAATTTCAAAAGAGTCGCTCCACGATATTCCATTCTCCACATTGCCACACATGGAATGATCGACCAGACACACCCGGAATTATCAGCACTCCTTTTCACCCAGCCTAACGATTCCAAAGCGCAGGAAGACGGAGTTTTATATGCAGGCGAGACATTCAACCTGCGGTTGAATGCGGACCTGCTGGTAGTGAGCAGTTGTCAGAGCGGTGTGGGAAAACTGATTCGAGGGGAAGGGATGATCGCCATGCCGAGAGGATTCATCCACGCAGGTGCACGGCGGGTTGTCTATTCGCTCTGGCGCGTGGGCGACGAGAGTACCCAGAAGCTCATGACAGCGTTCTATTCCGCTTTGTGCAAAGGCAAATCCTACGCCGAGAGCCTCCAATCGGCCAAACTCGATTTGATTCGCGATCCTGCAACAGCGTTCCCTTCGAAATGGGCGGCATTCGTTCTCGTGGGACAATGACCGCAATCATCGGACGGTAAACTTTCCGGCATGGACTGCTTCGCCGTCAGTCTGGAGAATCCAATAGTAGAGCCCGGGCGCAAGAGCTTCTCGAAGTGTATAACCACGGCTCCCCACTGCCACCCGCAGTACTTCATTTTCCTTGTTGGTCATAATCCTCAGCACATACCGATCTTTTGAATTTCCATCCCAGCGGAACGCAAGAGGGAAATGCGCATCCTTCCCGTTGGCAGGAGCAAGGACTGTGAGGGCCTCAGACCTGAAATTCGTCCGAATCAGGTCTTCCATGTTTGCTGACGGTTCAAAATTCCCCGCCAGAAGTTCGCTTGTTTTGGAGGGCGCTCTTGAAACATTTGGCAATTGTGCCACTGTTTGGGTCGGATTTTGAGCGAACTCTACAGGTTTGGGATTGTCCTGCCCTCTGAAAATGATAAAGGACGTTATGCCCACACCAATCACCAACGTAACCATGGCAGCAATCCGATAGTACAAATTCCCCCCATGATGTTCGATGACGCGGGAGGTGTTGAAGAAGGGATGCGTTCCTACCGGCCTCTTTTCCAGTCTTCGCACCACTCTGTAGAGTTGGAGCACCTCCTGCTTGCAGTGTCGGCAATCCGCTGCGTGATCGAGGATCCTTAACGGCAGGCGATCCACGGAATCGAGCGTTAGCGCGTCGGCATACAGACTGATTTCCTGTTCATCAAGATGTCGTATCGTGATCATCTGCGCTCCCACCTTATTGTGTACGTTCGACAATTTTTCCCGCGATTCTCGCGAGTTGTCTTTCTCTACTCATTTATATCCACTCCCAGGCAAAAACGGACAAAAATAATCTTCCACCAGGACCTTTAAATTTTCCGCAGTGAAGCTCGAAACAGGGGGATTTCCGTTAAGCATGTCGCAAAGTTCATCAACCCGGGTCTTTGCCCAATGTCTGTAGGATTCCGGTATGCGGACCTTCCTCCCCAAAACATTGAGGAACGGTGCCGCGGCAACCATAACATCCCTCCCCCTTTCACTTTCAAAGTCCTGGAATCGTGCAACGAACTCATTGATGATCTCCTCGGGGGCACGAGGATAGACCGATCTCACATCGTCGAATGTCAAAGAGATCCTGTAGTAGAGCTTGAGAAAAAGAAGGACTTTTGCGCGATGGCGGCCAAAAAGACTCAACGAGGAACGAAAGAGACTGACCGCCTCCTCAATCATGAGCGCATCAGTCACGGATTCTGAATTTGCAAGATCCTTCGCGAGCGGTGTATTCTGAGATTCGTACACAGACAGTTCCTTGCTATGCCTTCGGCAGACATTGAGGGCCATCTGGGTCACATAGGTCCGCAACAATGCCCGACCGTCATAGTTCCTTCGAATCGATGGGATGCGCTTGAGCATTTCCATATTCACAATCTGAAAGATCTCGTCATATTCTCTGATTTTCACCATACCACCACCAATCGCCTGCTTGATGACAATGCGAAACATTTCCTGGTATTCCAGCAGAAGCGCTTGGGGATTCTCGAAAAGGAGATCATACTCCCGATCATTGTCATTTTGATCGGGTGCATGTCGATGCCGGGCTGGACACATAGGTACAGGGCCTTAGTGTAATCCATCCAATGTACGTGTCCAGACGACGTTTCTCAACCCCCCAGAACCCAGCAACTTCTGTTGTTCATCCCGCGCCGGTCGTCGACGAACGAAGCGGATTCCCCTCTACCATTGCAGTTCCTCAAATCCCAACAGGGCCCGGATACACTTGTGAAAAGTAACACTGCCCTTTCTTGGTCTTTTTTCAAGCGACACCAGTTACCAGAGGCCTTCAGGTGTCGTCACATCTGCAAACATGGCACTTTCCTCACCAGAGAAAAACCCTTTCAGCCTTCGATCGCGATGCCGAGAATGAACTGCATGGGATCCAGAGCAATTCAGTTTGCTCACCAGGGACCAAATCCGGTGGCTATCCATCTGGAGACTCAACTCACCGCAAGCAATCTTCCTCTGAATCTCCCCCGGCCTATTCCGCCGAGCCCAACAGTGAGAGCCGCTTGTCGTTTCCATTGCCCGTTTCCTTTGTTCCCTTTCATACATTTATATCCACGCCGAAGAAAAAATAGAAGAAATTGTGAAAAAATAATATGGGATTTGTCTAAAGGGCTAAAATAGCCAGAATTGACCAGTTTTCCCCAATTTTGCAGTACGGGCGAAGAAGTCTGGAGCATCTGCCCACCCAGATATGGTCACGCCCCGATTCCCTGGCGGGAAACGGGGCGTGCGTAACAGGCTAGTGGATTCCTCTGTTTATGCTGGCATCATCAGTTAAGGTCGCGTAAGTACGTCTCATAATACGTCATCACAGAATCGACGTAAGCCACGGTTTCACGGGAGTTTCCGAACCAACCACTCCTGGGCCGATCCTGATCCCATACGTGATGGTGCAGAGACGCATATCGTTTTGACAGGAGCGGGAGCGCACCCTTCACACACTGCCAGCGACCCGGATCGTCCCCAAGGTACGCCGCAATCTCCTGTGCATCATAGACACGACCAAGCCCTGCATTGTAGGAAGCCAGCGTCAGTTTGAGACGGTCTGCTTCACTTGCTCCATTGAACATAGCATAGAGCTGTCGAAGGTAATAGACTCCCATACGGATGTTCGTCGCCGGATGGAGAGTTTCGGTGATTTGAAGTTTGCCGGCCAATTCGTGTTGCGTAACCGGCATAACCTGCATGAGACCTGAAGCTCCCCTTTCGCTTTGGGCGTCGTCTTCGAAGCGCGATTCCTGCTTCATGATCGCGAGGACTAGTCTCCAATCGAAACCATCCCGGACAGCACACTCTCTGATTACCGATCCATACTCCCGGATAATATGGCGGGTTGCCGGATCGGTAATGTCCTCGTCAATGACGGGACGTGAAGCCACGGCGGGCCGTGCGCCTTCGCCGGAGCTGCTTCCGATGGTACGTCGGGCAATGTTCTCGCCGAGCGGTGTACACCCGGAGAACATTGCAAGGGCTGTGAGGACTACCAGCGGGATTCGTCGAATCATAGCGGATCCTCTGTTAGTTCTTGATAAGCGCCATTCCGCTTGTTGCGGAATGCGATAACTTGCTTGTCTGCAAGTCAATTGATGAGAAAGAACAGCGCGGTTGTGCCGCTTACTGCCTCTTACCCAGCCGCGGAGCCCCTTTGCCAGGAATCCACTGCCGGATTTTCCCTCGATACACAATGGAAGGTATTCCATGGTGCATCGTACATTGCCATCACCGCCGGGAAGTTGCGGTGCGATGGCCGGGCCTGCGACTTATGGGTCGCCAGGCTCGATCACTTCGAGAACAACCTCTCCTGTACCTGGTCCGATAAGGCCTATCTGTCGTGCGGCAGCGTACGAGAGATCAATGATCCTGTCGTCCTTGAACGGGCCTCGATCGTTGATCCTGACAATCACTGATCGGCCTGTAACGCGATGGGTAACCCGGACCTTTGCATTGAAAGGTAGTGTCCGATGAGCGGCGGTCATGCCATGCATGTCGTAGGTCTCGCCATTTGAAGTCTTCTTGCCGTCAAACTCATCACCATAGTACGATGCAACACCGACTTCGCGATACCCCACCGGTTCGCGTGATGTGGGGGATGGACTCTCCCTGCTTGTAAACCTGGGAGCACTCCCCACACATCCAGCGGCAACGAGAGCGCATGCCGCGGAAAGCAAGATCGGCAGCGACGATAGTGCTTTCACAGAAATTCAGTCATCTGCTTGCGTTTGAGGTAGTCCGAAATCTCCTTCACTTCCTGCGACCGCCCCTTTCGGCAAATCAGGAGCGCGTCTTCGGTATTCACAACGATCAAGTCTTCAATGCCAATGGCAGCGACCAATTTTCCGGGAGAATAGATGAGACAGTTCTGTGTGTCGATCTGGACCACCGATCCGGTGATCGAATTTCCCCTGTCGTCTTTTCCCGAGATTCGTGCCACTTCATCCCATGAACCCAGGTCATTCCATCCGAACGTTCCGGGAATCACGTACACCGTTGGAGCCTTTTCCATCACTCCATAGTCTATAGAAATTCCCCGAATCATCCCGTAGGTAAGGTCTAGCGTCTGTTGATACTGCGACGTCCCCATTGCGCCGTTGATACGTTCAAGCGCATCGGCGAGATCCGGAAGACACTTCCGCAGTTGTGCCAGGATGACATCAACTCTCCACACAAACATCCCGCTATTCCAGAAGAAATCGCCGCTTGCCAGGAACCGTTCTGCAGTTTGCGGGTTGGGCTTTTCGGCAAACGCTTTTACTTTGAACACGCCACGGGAAAAGAACGGGTTTTGTGGTCCATCGTCCGGATTGATCTGTATATATCCATATCCAGTTTCGGGATGTGTCGGTTTGATTCCGATCGTCAACAGCGCATCTGATTCCTGAGCTGTTTGAACCGCAACTCGGAGTATTCTTTTGAATTCATCGACATCCTGAATGAGGTGATCGGCCGGCAGGACGATCATTACTGCATTGGGATCAACGCGCCGCACATGGTATGCTGCCAGGGCGATGCACGGCGCCGTGTTCCTCACGACCGGCTCGACAATGAGATTCTCGTCGGCGATCTGGGGCAACTGCTTGGCGAGTTGTGCCTTTTGAGTACGGTTCGTGACGATAAATATGTCTTCGTCTCTGACAATGCCCTCCAGCCTCTTGACGGTGTTCTGGAGCATTGTCCCCTTGCCGATGACCTCCAGCAGGTGCTTGGGGAACTTCTCGCGGCTTCGGGGCCAGAAACGCGTGCCCACACCTCCCGCCATGATGACAGCGCAGACACGTACCATGTACGCGCTATTCCCTTTCCGGATAATTTATCGGCAGAAAACCCCATCCATCAGAAAGCGTTGAGCCTTGCCAGTGCTGGCAAGGCTCGTGCATGAGTCTTTAATGATTTCCGGCAACTCTTAGCCGGTTATGAGCACGATTCAAAGCTCCTTGAGCTTCGTTCAAGTCTTCTCCCGGCATCCGTTCCTTCAATAGCCGCACCGCCCGATCGCGGGCATCCTTGGCACGATCGACATTGATTTCCGCCATCGACTCTACGCTGTCGGCCAACACATTGACAACATTATCACGTACTTCAACAAATCCTCCTCCGACGGCGAAGAGCAATTCATTACCGGAGGCATCACGGATTTTCAAAGGGCCGGGCACAAGCTCTGCAAGAATCGGAGCATGATTGAAAAGCACTTGAAACATTCCCAGCGATCCGGGGACAGTCACGCTCACAGCCTCGCCTTTGTAGGCAATCCGTTCAGGTGCAATGATTTCAAGATGGAATGGCTTGTCAAACATTCAGTGTGTCCGGTAGTATCGAAATATCAAGCCGCTTCCAACTGGCGGGCTTTTTCCACCGCTTCTTCGATCGAACCAACCATGGAGAAGGCGGCTTCGGGTAAATGGTCGTATTCTCCGTCAATGATTCCTTTGAAGCTGCGAACGGTATCCTCGAGTTTTACGTACTTCCCGGGGTAGTTTGTGAATGTCTCTGCCACATGGAAAGGCTGTGACATGAACTTCTGAATCTTCCTGGCCCGTGCAACCGTCAGCTTGTCTTCATCCGAAAGTTCGTCCATCCCCAGGATGCTGATAATATCCTGCAGGTCCTGGTAGGTTTGAAGGATTTGCTTCACTTTCTTGGCAACGGCGTAGTGCACTTCACCAACGATGTTCGGATCGAGGATCCGCGATGTCGACTCAAGCGGGTCTACTGCGGGATAAATCCCGAGTTCCACAATCCGTCGACTCAGCACTGTGGTTGCATCAAGATGTGAAAATGTCGTTGCCGGAGCAGGATCGGTCAGGTCATCCGCAGGGACATAAATCGCCTGGACTGACGTGATCGAACCTTTCTTCGTTGAAGTAATGCGCTCTTGGAGTTCCCCCATTTCGCTCCCAAGGGTCGGCTGATATCCTACAGCGGAGGGCATGCGGCCAAGCAACGCCGACACTTCTGAACCGGCCTGGACGAACCGGAAGATATTGTCGATGAAGAGCAACACATCTTTGCCTTCCTCATCCCGGAAGTACTCTGCCATGGTTAGCGCAGTCAGGCCAACGCGCTGGCGGGCCCCGGGGGGCTCATTCATCTGCCCAAACACCAAAGCGGTCTTGGCTAACACACCGCTTCCCTTCATCTCAAGCCATAAGTCATTCCCTTCACGGGTGCGCTCTCCAACTCCTGCAAAGACCGAAAACCCGCCATGTTGTTTGGCGATGTTGTGAATCAATTCCATGATGATGACGGTTTTCCCCACACCGGCACCTCCAAAGAGCCCGGTTTTCCCCCCTTTTGCGTAAGGTTCAAGGAGGTCGATGACTTTAATGCCGGTTTCAAAGAGCTCTTTCTTCGTAGAGAGCTGGTCAAAAGGCGGCGAGGGGCGGTGTATGGGATAGTGCTTGTCAGCCTTTATGGGTGGAAGGCCGTCAATTCCATCCCCCAGCACGTTTATGAGCCTGCCGAGCGTTGATGGGCCCACAGGCACTGTGATTGGAGCGCCGGTATCAATGCATTTCATTCCCCGCGAAA
>Ga0265330_10001587_pt1 | contig 13044 bp, 10 predicted proteins | sample 41919metaG_FD_202083 | JGI IMG/M metagenome (GOLD analysis project Ga0265330, IMG submission 202083) | Rhizosphere microbial communities from Carex aquatilis grown in University of Washington, Seatle, WA, United States - 4-19-19 metaG | ecosystem: Host-associated > Plants > Roots > Rhizosphere... | reverse complement strand
GAGGTTTCATATTCGGTGCGATGATCCTTGACCATGCGGTACGGCTGGAGCACATAGGAGCGGATCTGGTTGCCCCATTCCGCTTCGTGATATTCGCCGCGCAGTTCCGCGCGTTCGGCGGAACGCTCTTTTTCACGCACGAGCGCAAGGCGCGCGCGCAATACTTTCATCGCCGTTTCTTTGTTCTGCGTTTGCGACCGCTCGTTCTGGCAGGTGACGGTTATGCCGGTCGGGATGTGCACGATCCGCACGGCCGAATAGGTCGTTTGCACGCTTTGCCCGCCGTGGCCGCTCGATAAATAAGTGTCGATGCGGATGTCCTTAGGGTCGATCTTCAAATCCTCTTCGTCGGGAACCTCGGGCAAGACCTCGACGAGCGCGAAGGAAGTATGGCGCATTTTTTCCGCGTCAAAGGGCGAGATGCGCACGAGCCGATGCACGCCATGCTCGCTCTTCATATAGCCGTAAGCGTACGGCCCTTCAATCGAGATGGTGACGGATTTTATGCCGGCTTCGTTCCCCCGATTCTCGTCAACGATCCGCGCGCTTAGCCCGCGGCGCTCGGCATAACGGAGGTACATGCGCGCGAGCATCTCGGCCCAGTCCTGCGCTTCGATCCCGCCGGTGCCCGCATGGATCGCCATGATCGCGTTCGCGTGGTCGTACTTGCCCGAGAGCAGAACAAAGAATTCCAGCTTTTCAAAGCGTTCGCGCAATTTAACGAGCGACGCTTCGGCTTCAACATTAAGACCGGCGTCCTTTTCTTTATCGGCGATCGCAATCAGTTCACCCAAATCTTTGGCGTCGCGCTCGAGCGCATCCCATTCCAAAAACTCGGCGCGCAACTCGCCCGCGCGCTTAGAGGTCTTCGTCGCTTCGTTTGCGTCTTTCCAAAAATCAGCATCGGACATTTCCACCTCAATGGCGGAAAGTTCCGAACGCTTTTTATCGTGGTCAAAGCAACCTCCTCGTGTCCGCGATCCGGGCGAGGAGGCCTTGAGTGTCTTTAAAAATGTCGCTCATATTTTATAATTTCAATTTCTTGGCCCAGCGGCCGAGGATCGGAATTTCCCAACGATTGCCCGTCCAAGCGCGGACTATGGCCACGACCGCCGCCACGAGCAAGGCGAAGAATCCGATATAGGCGATGACGACGACGAACGGGAACAAGCTCAATATCCAGAGGGCGAACCAGACAAGAAAAATGACCAGCCCCTGCTTGCCGTGAAACTCGATGAACGAATCGTTGCGGCCGGCAAGGAGCGGCACCAAAAAGAGCGGCGGAAAAGGCACATAGGCCAACACCGCCATGATCTTTTCTTTGGTTGTCACGGTCGTTTCCATGAATTGGAGTATAACATTTATTTTACGGTCGGCAAAATCGGCAAAAATACCTCCTTTTATTTTTCGACAATTATTTTTAGAAATGAATCAACTCGTCTGCATACGATGAGCGTCGACATGACCGGAACCGTAATGCTGCCGTGCGGCTTAACGGTTTCAGATATCCGATCCAAAAATGCTTTGCGCAAACCCGCATCCAATTTGATGATCTTAGGGAATGTTCCGAGCAACTTTGGATATGTCCGGGAATCATATTTGTAGACGGACAAATACTTTTTTAAGAAAACAACGCTGAACAATCCACTCTGCGATATTTCCTGTTCCCGGCGGCCAAGCTTGGTCCAAACCGCACGATTCATATCTTTTTCTTCGCCATACAGTTCGGGTAGCATATCCTTATAGATCCGATCTACCTCGGCGGTAACTTGAGATCCGCTTTTGAAGAAGCTGTTCCAAACCAGAACCAACGAACCGTCCGGATTAAGGAGTTTGTCGACTTTGGTATATTTATCCTTTCCATCGATCCAGTGAAAGGCCGTAAAAGCGACGATGGCGTCGAAATTATCCGATGATTCATAGCTTTCAAACATCCCTTCGACTATTTTGGCATTCGGGAACCGGGCGATTTCTTTTTTTGCGATCTCCGCCAATTTTCCGCCCGGCTCGATAGCCACGACTTCGCAACCAAATTTTGCCAGTTCAACCGTTGCAATACCGCTTCCCGCCCCGATTTCCAAAACGCGCGACTCACGACCGATATCGCAAGCGTTCTTGAGGTCGGCGAATAATAACGCCGGATACCCGGGCCGAACACCGTGGTAGTTATCGGCGAAGACATCAAAACTTGCGTTAAAGATGTTTTGTCCTTTTAACATCATAATTATCTCGATATTAAACTCATCTATTCTTATTGTAGTTACAATTCCCGCAATCGACAAACGATATGCAAACACCCCGCCGGAAAAACCGACGGGGCGCTTTGCTATTTGCCATTTGCCATGTGCCGACTAGTACATCCCCTCCATGCCGTGATCGTGGGCGGCCGCTTCCTTTTCTTCCTTTTTCGGCGCGTCGGCTATCGCCGCTTCGGTGGTAAGGAGCAGCGCGGCGATCGAGGCGGCGTTCTGAAGCGCGATGCGCGTCACCTTGGTCGGATCGATGATCCCGGCCGCGACCAGGTCTTCCCAGCGATCCTCGGCCGCGTTGTAGCCGGTGTTGCCCGAGACCTTTTTCAGTTCTTCTAAAGTGACCGAGCCGTCTTGGCCGGCGTTCTCGGCGATTTGACGCACCGGCGAAGTAAGCGCCTTTTTGAGAATATTCACGCCGACCTTCTCGTCGCCTTCGGCAACCAGCTTATCGAGAACCGGGAGTACGCGCACGAACGCGACCCCGCCGCCCACGACAATTCCCTCTTCAACCGCGGCCTTGGTCGCGGCGACCGCGTCCTCGATGCGCTGTTTCACTTCTTTCATTTCCGTTTCCGTGGCGGCGCCCACTTTGATGACGGCCACTCCGCCGGCGAGTTTCGCCAAGCGCTCCTGCAACTTCTCCTTGTCGAATTCTGAATCAGCGGAGGCCATGAGCGTTTTCAACTGTGCCACGCGTTCCTTGACCTTTGCTTCGGCGCCTTTGCCTTCGATGATCGTCGTCGCATCCTTTGTCGAAACGACCTTGCGGCTGCGGCCCAAGTCGGCAAGTTCGACGCTCTCCAACTTCAAGCCGACGTCTTCCGAAATTACGCGGCCGCCGGTAAGAACCGCAATGTCCTCGAGCATTTCTTTGCGGCGGTCGCCAAAGCCCGGGGCTTTGACCGCGAGCGTGTTAAAGGTGCCGCGCAATTTGTTCAAGACGAGCGTCGTAAGCGCCTGCCCGTCGATGTCCTCGGCGATGATGACGAGGTCCTTGCGGCCGGCGGCGATCAATTTTTCCAAGAGCGGCAAAATTTCTTCCACCGACGAGACCTTGCGGTCGGTAAGCAAAATGTACGGGTCGCTGTATTCAGCTTCCATGCGCGCCGCGTCCGTTACCATGTATGGCGCAACGTAGCCGCGGTCAAAGCGCATGCCTTTGACCACTTCGCGCGAAAGCCCGAAGGTCTGCGCTTCCTCGACGGTGATGACGATCTCCTTAATATCCTTCACTTCCTTTGAAACTTCTTTCATCGCTTCGGCAATTTGCTTGCCGATCTCTTTGTCGTTCGCGGAAATTGACGCGACCTGTTCTATTTCGGCATGGGTCTTTATTTCTTTGGAAATGGCTTTAAGCCCTTCGACGACGGCGACGACGCCGCGATCGATGCCGCGCTTAAGCGCGACCGGATTAACGCCGGCGGCCACGGCCTTCATGCCTTCGTCAACAATAGTTTGCGCGAGCAAGGTGGCGGTGGTGGTGCCGTCGCCGGCCACATCGTTGGTCTTCGAGGCGACCTCTTTCACGAGCTCGGCGCCGAGGTTCTCGAATTTATCCTCGAGCGTGATCTCTTTGGCAACGGTGACGCCGTCCTTGGTAATTGTCGGCGCGCCATAGCCGCGGTCGATCACCACGTTGCGGCCCTTGGGACCGAGAGTTACCTTAACCGCGTTCGCGAGTTTATCGACGCCGCGTCGAAGCGCATGGCGCGAATGTTCGGCGTAAAGGATTTGTTTAGGCATATGCTTGGGCTAACCAATACTAATCTCTTACTAATTTACCAATAAGGTGATTCTTTGCAACTATAAGTAAATTAGTAACGGATTGGCGATTAGTTAGCGCTATAAGTAAATTAGTAATGAATTAGCGATTCGTGAGTACCGCGAGAACATCGTCTTCGCGAATTACTAAATATTCTTCTTTGCCGACCTTGACCTCGTCAGGGCTGTATTTTTTAAAAACAACCGTGTCGCCGACTTTAACCGATGGGGTTGCGCGGCTGCCGTTATCAAGCAACTTGCCCGGACCGACGGCGATAACCTCGCCGCGTTCCGGCTTTTCCTTGTCCGCGGTTTCGGGAAGAATGATGCCGCCAACCGACATCTGCTCGGTCACGGCTTTGACGACAACATGATCGTTAATTGGCATTAAGGCCATATAAATTGATCAATTAATGTGAATAAAATAGATTAGCAGACTCAAGCGAAGAGTGCTAATCGATTAATTAAACATTATAGCAGTGCGCGAAGGTCGTCAAGGGTCTTGACTTTCCCAATAAAACATGCTATTATTTTTTGTTATTGTCGCGTTTTTTTGCGTGACAATTAAGGCCTTTCTTAACCTAAAAACACCAAGCATTCTGTCCAAAAACGGGCCATTTTGCCCAAAGGAGTCAGGAAATGAGAACGATCAAATCCCTTGTTACGCACCGGTTCCCGCACCTCGACGAGATCTTCGCCATATGGCTGCTCAAAAACTTCGGGGGCGAACGATTCGAAGGTATCGCGAACGCAACGATTGAATACTGGGAAAGCGGCGGCGTCACTCCGGACGGCCGAACCGCCGAAGAGTGGGAAGCCGATGGCTACTTGCTCGTCGGCGTGGGCGGCGGGCGATTCGACGAACATCCGACAGCCACGCAAGAGCGCAAAGATGGCGATTGCGCGGCAACGCTTGTCGCCAAATACATGGGGATCATCGACGAGCCGTGGTTGCAAACGACCATGGATTTCATCGTAAGAGACGACCTCAAGGGCAGCGCCAGCCAATTCGACATCGGGGCCATCGCCAAACTGTTACATCAGCAATACCCGAACGACCCCGATGCGGCCATCGAGTGGGTGATGATCGGCTTAGGCGCCAAGATCAACGAGCAGATATCATTTTGGAAAGACGCCCGTCAGGAATTTGAAGACGGCGCCAAGACCAAGATCGAGACGACTCCGGGACCGCGCGGCGAAGACATCAGGATCGCCGTGATCCGCTCGGACAATCCGCAAGTCGGGAAATACGCCCGTTTCTCCCAAGGAGGAAACGCGCAGGTCGTCGTCCAACAACGGTCGACCGGCAATGTGCAGATCTTCACGGAACATCGGTCGGGCATCACGCTCTATGAAACCGCCCGGCTCATCCGACTCGAAGAGCAGGATATGAACGAGAGGATCGTGACGACCGATTGGGACGAACTCGAGGCCGAAGGCGTGGTCGTCGGCGCGGAAAATTGGTTCTTCCAGGAACATGGAATGATGCTCCTCAACGGTTCTCTCACCGCCCTTGGGGTGGCACCGACCAAGATCCCACTCGATACGATCGTCAGACTGATCAAGGTCGCCATGAACCAGAACGACTTCCAGCGCGATCGCGCGGCGGAGTGTCGACAAGGGATCTGCGGCTCCACGCACCAAGACGAATGCCCGTGGTACTACATGGGGCTCAAGCGCTGCCGCAGGAATCTCTTCAATACGAGAACCCAGACACGAACGGCTAACGGTCGCTGACCGTTCGCCGAATCGGACCCGACCACACTCAACGATGGGTGTGGCGGGTCCGTTTTTTTATTCTTAAAACTCTTTCCGCGAGGATTCTTTTTTGATGGTCGGTAAAATATTTCGAAAATATTCCTTCATGTTATCGAATGACAGGATCGCCTCGGCTTCGTCGATGGCAACCCACTTGAGCTTGTTGCCCGGAAACCCATGTTCAGAAAGAAGCTTATTGTCGTCGCGCGAGCGCGCCAGAAAAAAATGAACCATGGCCGGGTGGCCGTTTCCAGTCGTATATCGGCGGTCAGGCAAGGGTGCGATAATATCGATGTCCAAGCCCGTTTCTTCTTTAACCTCGCGGCGCGCCGTTTCTTCGCGCGACTCCCCCGGCTCCATGTGGCCTTTGGAAAAAGTCCAATCGTTATAATTGAGGCCGGCCCTGTAAAGCAACAAGATTTTTTTTGGATCGTCATGCGAGATGATTATGGCGCCGGCTTTTTGCACCACGCCCTCGTCAATGCAGCCCCGCCGCGAGAGTCCCCAGCCGGCCCAAAAAATAATGATGCCGGCGAACGTCGTCCACGCCCAATGGTCAAAAAGCGCAAGCGTAATAAGCGCGGCGGCGAGGCCTATTTTGCCGCAACGCCACGCGGAGGCCGTAAGCAGATAAACGAGCCAAATGAAAAGCAGAAAACCGAAAAATCCGATCTCGGAAAAAACATCAACGAACGCGCTATGGACCGGTTCGAGCGCGTAGCCGTTCCTGTCCGGATCGACCTGACGCAAAACCGCGGCGGTAAAATTGCCGGCGCCGACGCCGGTTAACGGCTGGCGCTTGATGAGTTGCCACGCATCTTTAAAAGTGGAAACGCGAGTCGCAATCGACATCGTCTCCAGCCGGCCTTCCGCTTTGACGCGGGTCGCGACCAACGGCGCGAACATGAGCGACATCGCGATCATGGCCGCGACGACGACGGCCGCGTTCTTAAGGAACACCGCGTCGCGGCGCGCATAGAGCCACTGGCTGACAAGTCCGACGGCAAGCGCGAGCCAAGAAAGCCGGGAGAAAGAAAAGAACAAGCCCGTTGCCAAGAGCAGATAGGTGAACAAACTGTAGACCGAGAAACGGCGAAAAAGCGGCCGCGAGGAGAGGATCGCGATCACGATGAAGCCGCCCAAAATGTTCGGGTGCGGCAACGTGCCGTAAGCGCGCAAAAACCTTTCGCCCGCCGCTTCCACGACGCTCGTGCCCGGAAGTTCCGGAAAATGGGCGGCGACCCCGAGCCAAGCGTCCGGGTAAACGCGCTGCAGAAGCGTTTGTTCGATAGCGATCGCCGACTGCACCATGGCGCTTGCCACGAAGGCCAAGCGCGCTTCGTGCTCCGAGGGCGCGGTCATGATCAAAAAGAATATCGCGATCCCTTCAATAAGATGCAAGGCGACAAAGACGGCCGTCGCTTGATCGTTCGCGATGATGACGGAGAGCAGGGTGAATGCCGCGAACGCGCCGGCGGCGAACAGGATCCGGCCGCACGAACCGAGCGCATAACAGCGGCTCCTCACGATCTTGTTCTTTTCGATCGCCATGGACGCAATGCGAATAACAAGAAGAGCCGCGATCAAGGCCTCGATGGCGAAAAGCGAACGCGTTTGCGGCTCGCTGGGGACGCCGGCCAAGTATCCTTGGCTGAAAATAAGCCGCGCCTGCCAAGGAATGAGATAAATGAGGAATGCCATTCCCCATCGATCGATCTGTTCGATTATTTTGGCGGTTTTCATGGCAATATCGACTTTACTCTCTTTTGCCAGCGGTCGTAAATATCGGCGCGCCGGTCGTTCACATGGAACTTAAGGACGGCGTCGGAAACGATGACCGAGCCGTCATGCCGCGCTTCGGCTGCAAGAAGATCCTTGGGAAAATGGCGCTTTTGCCAACTGCGCATGAACGTGCCGGGGAAAAGCGCGAGCGGTGAAAAAAGCGCGCGCAAAAAGATCGATCGATCGATCTTTTCCCGAGGTTCAACCTCGGGATTTTCCACTCTGAAAAGTTCGAACGCCTCGTTATTGCCCGCGAGCGGCGTCATCTGCCGCGTCCAATAATGCATATATATGTCTTCGTCGCCCATCGCTAACGCCTGCATATCGAGCGCTTCCGTCGTTACGAAAAACGACAAGCACAGCTTGTCGCGATTGTCGTTGCCCTTGGGACGGAGATCGAGCGCCGCGGCGAGCGCGGCGCAGAAAAAGCGGGTCCGCCAAATGGCGCCGGGCGCGGCCACGATGAAAAAATCAATGTCCGATTCGTCGCGCGCGTTATTATAGGCAAGCGTGTTCCCGATCCCAACCAATTCCACCCCGGGCAAAGCCGCGAAGACCCGCGCCCATGTCCGTGCGCGCTTCCATTTTCGATCGGAAAAAATCTTTCGCTCGGCGCGTACCGCGCCCAAACCGTCGCGATCGAAAAGCGAAACAAAACCGTTCTCCTCTTTCAATACCCCGTCTGCGATCAACGCTTCAATATGGGCACCGCCCTCAACGGGCGTCGTTCTTGAATCTTGAATCGTGAATCGTGAATCCGCGCCGAACAGCCAATCACCGACCTCGGCGCGCGAGAGCGGAAAGTCAAAAAGGTCGAAGTAGCAGACCGTCCGGATGATCGCTTCGCGAATATCCATAATAAACTTTAACAACTAACAACTAAATCCCAAGGAAATCGTCAAATGTAAAAAACTAAATTCCAAAAAATAAGTGGTTTATTTTTAAAATTTGGTCATTGTTTATTGGATCTTTCCTTGGAATTTAGTTGTTAGTGGTTTGTTGTTACTGAAGTTGGAACTTCCGAAGACCTTCGGAGGAACAGCCATTGCTGAAAAATAGCCACGCAAGTGGTGATCACCCAGTAAAGCGTAAGTCCGGCCGGCAGCGAAACGCCGATAAAAACGGTGAAGACCGGCATGATATAGAGCATCTGCTTGTTCACTTTCGCGAGTTGGTCTTCGTCCTTGGCCCCGGCGCCGGCGCCGGAGGGCGGCCGGTTCATCGGGAGCATCTTGGTTTGGAAGAATTGCGCGACCCCGGCCAAGACGGCGAGCGGTATCGATTTGGCGGCCAAATTCAGAAAACCAAAAGCGACCGAATTGATCGTACCGGGATTATGGACGAACGGGTAAAGCAAATTGAAGTTGGCCGAAGTAAGGCCGGAGCGCAACACTTGATAAAGGGCGATGAGGAAGGGCAGTTGCACCAAAAGCGGCAAGCATGACGAGAACGGCGAAACCTTTTCTTTGGCGTAAAGCTCCATCATCGCCTTGTTAAGGCCGGCCTTGTCGTCCTTAAATTGCGTTTGCAGGGCTTTAAGTTTCGGCTGAATGTTCTGCAACGCCCGCTGCGAATGCAAGGCCGATTGCTGGAACGGCCAAAGAATGAGCCGGATCACGATCGTGAGCGCGATGATCGTGAGCCCGATGTCATGCCCCGGAATGATGCTGTATATCCACATGAGGGCGTTCAGCATCGGCTGGAAAAGGATGGTGGTGAAAAAAGCGTTCATAACGAATATCTTACCGAATGTCTAATGACTAATGTCGAATGTCTAATGTCGGAATCACAACCCCTCTCTTATTATAAGAGAGGGTAGGGTGAGTTATTCTTTTTTTTCTTCGGCGACCTTTTCTTTAACTTCTTCTTTGACCGCTTCTTCCAGCGCCGCCTCAACGACAACTTCCGTGGCCGGGGCGCCGGAGTCGAGGATGTTGATCTTCCAACCGGTAAGCGAGGAAGCGAGACGGACGTTCTGGCCGCCGCGGCCGATCGCCAAGGACAACTGGTCGGCCGGCACGGTGACGGTCGCGATCTTCTCGGCCTCGTTCAAGTCCACCGAACCGACCTTGGCCGGCGCGAGCGCCATGCCGATGTATTTGGCCGCGTCCTCGGAGTATTGAATGATGTCGATCTTTTCGCCGCCCAGTTCCGAGATGATCGTTTGAATACGGGTGCCGCGCTGGCCGATGCATGAGCCGATCGGATCGATATTCGCCTGCGTCGAAGAGACGGAGACCTTCGAACGAGAACCGGCCTCGCGGGCGACGTTGTGGATCACGACCGTGCCGGTCGAGACCTCGGGAATTTCCAAAGTGAAAAGTTTTTTGACCATTTCGTCGGAGGCGCGCGAAACTACGACCTGCGGCCCGCGGATCCCCAGGGTCACCGATTTGATGAAGACCTTGATGCGGGAGCCGGGCTCATAATTTTCCTGCGGCGCTTGTTCTTCGGGCGGCATAATGGCGGCGATGCGGCCCAAGTCCACCAGTACCAAGCGGCCTTCGCGGCGCTGGACAACACCCATGACGAGTTGCCCTTCGTTCCCTTTCATTTCGTTATAGACCATATTGCGCTCCGCCTCGCGCAAACGCTGGGTGATCACTTGCTTGGCGGTCATCGCGGCCATGCGCCCGAAGGCGGCCGGAATTTCCAATTCCAGCTTCAGCTCTTCGCCGAGCTCGGCGTCTTTCTTTATTTCGCGCGCCTGGGTTAAGGACAAATTCAACTTTGGATTGAAGACCGGTTCTTCAGGAACAGGCAAACCGTCGGGACCCAAAACCGGCGCTTCGACTTTCTTTTCTTCCTTTTTCTCTTCCGGCTTTACGCCGGAAGCGGCCGCTTCTTCTGCGGCTTTTTTCCGTTCTTCTTCTTCCTTGGCGTACTTTTCATAAAGCTCGTCCTCGACCACGGTCTTAACGTCAAAAGCGCGCATGTTCCCGGTTTCCGGATCGAACACGATCTTCACGTTCTGATTCTTCTCGCCGAAATCTTTTCGGAAGGCGGCGGCGAGCGCGGCCTCGACCGTCTCAAGGACCGCTTCGGCCGAGAGCTGTTTTTCGTCGCAAATTTGCTTAATGGCTTGAACGATGGGATTGGACATATTTGGAGTCGAGCTTGGCTCGACGAATTATGATTCAAGATTCATGATTCAAGAATCCGTCTTAACGTATTCGTGAATCCTGAATCCTGCTTCGTGCATCGCCCCGTTTAACGGGGCTACTGTATAAAAAAGGACATGTTGTTCAAACATGTCCAGTTCAATATTGTAGCAGATGGCTTCCGCGGTGTCAAACTATTCCAGTTTGATCCCCCGCTTCAGGGCTTCTTGGCTTTGGAAGGCCTCAGAGCCGGCGCGGGCCCAATGGTAGTCGTTGTGATCGACGAATTTGAGCAATCCGGTCTCGGCGAGCCACGGCGCGCGCTTCAAAATTTCGTCGTGGATCTTTTGGCAAACGCGGCGATAATCGGGATGGCCCTGGGGGATGGTGCGCAGTTCCAGCAGGTGCTGGGCTTCGCGCAAGTTCATGCCGATCTTGAAGCGCAGGTTGTGTCCGAAGAGGACGCAGTACTCGGCCGCGTCGGCGCCAATGTTATCTTCAAGGTCGCCATAGAGTGCGGCAATTTCGGTGGCAAGCGCTCGCACTGTCTCCCCCATACCCACGGCAACGACATCGGCGGGAACCGAAAAACCGAGGTACGGATTCAGCGTTTGGCGGTCGAGCGTCATCATGCGGTGCCGATGCAGGTCGCGGAAAATGCCGAAGTTGCCCGTGACATCGACCGTAATGTCATAGCCGTGTTCAAAGCCGCGCGGACTGCGGTCGCGTCGCCATTTGCGGTCGCCGGCCAAGTAGCCGACGAGCCCCGCAAGGTTGCGGTCTTTGGCCGCATTGATCGCTTCAATGAGGCGCCGATACGAACAGCGGACATGCGGATACAGAACGCCGGCAAGCAAATGCGCTTTGGCCTCGTGGGTGTTCGCAATGAGGCGCGGAACATCGAGAAAATCAACTTCAGTAGCGGCATCGGGCACGAAAGCATCGGGGAATGAACGCGCAATTTCTTGTCCGCGACGGCGCGTTTCGCGAATGAACGCATCGCCTTCGGGCAACGCGCGCTTCACATATTGCGGAATGACCTTGCCCAAGGTTTCGTGCAAGCGCGTCGCGACATCGGTGAACTCCGGCACATCGGACGAGTACAGCACCTTCAAGAGATATTCGAAAGTGCGGCCATTTGCGACCATAGCCATATTGGTGAGGGTCGAGGCGGGAAGCACGATGCGCGCCGTGTCGCAAGCGCGGGTTTTGAGGTCCATCTTGTAGACACGGTCGAATTCGCGCCGCTCGTCGTCGTTTGCCAACTCAGCGTAGCGATACTTCTTCTTGTCGTCGGGGCGAATGGCATACTCGGCCGCGTCCTTTGGTTTGACCTGTCCATAATACGACGACAGCGCTTCAACCAGCTTGGCGTAGGTCTCGAAGCACTTGTCCATGAGCGAAATGTAGCGGCTCGCGAATATGCTCGCCATTATCCTCGGCTCGCGATAGTAGCGCCAAGCGCCGGTGACCGGATCGCGCTGGGTATAGATCACGTAGCGGCTGGACTGTTCCATGTAGCTCCCCAGACGGCGATCTTCGATCTTTTTGGTAGCGAGGTTCGAGATCGAGGTGATAAGCGCGGTGGCGTATTCAAGCTCTTGGACCGAATCGTCGCCGAACTGCAACAGCACACGGCCGATAAGCGCTTCGGCTTTTTCGCGGTTAACGCTGCCGTCGGGCTTCAAGAATTCTTTGGCCAGAATATCGATGACCGAACCTTGGGCTCGACTCTGACGCGCAAGAAGCGCACCGACCAATCCGGCGAGCTGTTTTCCATCAACGGCCGTAACATTTGAATTCGGCGAGGTGAGGTAGCCGGCGGCGAGTTTGAAAAGCTCTTCCTTGATAAAGGCGCCATAGGGCAAAGTAACGCCGTCGCCGTAGGTGACGAAGCGCTCGCCGGTGACCTGATCGATGATGACCGCGGCGCGATCGTCGGCATGGTCGAAACTGTGCGTTTGCGTGGTGTTTTCCATATTGCGTTGACCTTAACACAAGCCCGCGGAACCGCGCAACATTGCGCCAGGGGGATAATTTGTTATAGTGAACGCAGGTTATCAACAGAAGATACACATGCCCGCTTATCCAAAATTCGTCATGTTCGAAGGGATCGACGGCAGCGGCAAGCGCACGCTGGCGAACGCCTTTGCCAACGAGCTTGCAAGCCGCGGGTTAGGCGTTTTCAATCTCGTGCACTGGTGCACCAAAGAAAAGCGCCTTCCGCTTGCCGAAGAAGTGGCCGAAGATATCCTCATGACCACCGAACCGACATGGGCATGGATCGGGATCGCCATACGCCAAGAACTCATCAGAAAGGGCCAAGAGCACGACGCCTTCTCGATCGCCCACGGCTACGCGCTCGACCGCATGATCCTCTACAAACGCCT
>Ga0265330_10001585_pt1 | contig 13056 bp, 11 predicted proteins | sample 41919metaG_FD_202083 | JGI IMG/M metagenome (GOLD analysis project Ga0265330, IMG submission 202083) | Rhizosphere microbial communities from Carex aquatilis grown in University of Washington, Seatle, WA, United States - 4-19-19 metaG | ecosystem: Host-associated > Plants > Roots > Rhizosphere... | reverse complement strand
ACACGCCGAATTAGTATATACGCAGCGTGCGCGCAGATGCGCTCCCTGGTCACCGACGGAAACCCGTGACCCCGGCGGGACTGCCTACGGCCGAAAACTACCCTCGTCCGGTAAACTCACGCTAGCTCGGCTGCCTGCCGTAGGAAACTGATGAGCATTGTCTTTGATGAGCATTGTCTTAATGAGCATTGTCCCGCTGGCCGTCAAAAGCGAAACAAGCACGAAAGCTTCCACGCAGACTACAAACTTGGCCTGGCGCAACGTGCCCCGCTGTCAGTGGTAGTGGGAGGCCCCAGGGGCATGTCGTCGCGAGCGGCCGACTGGAGAGCCATGGCACCGGCGGAGAAAGGAGCCTCCACGGATCTCCCGGAGGGAAGAGATACCCCAGATGATGACGTTGTTCAAATCGGCGCAGTTATCACATGGAGTTTGGTATGGGCCGTAGTAGTCCAGCGTCCATTCCAACAGGTTCCCGCCGAGGTCGGCCTGGCCCCACTTCCCATCTCCTTTCGGAGACTTTGAACCGACGTTACGGACGACGCATGAGCCGGCGATGAAGTCCGCGTCGTCGCAGTAGACCGCGTAGCTCGCGTCGATTGTCGTAGATGCTGGCGGGCTCGACCATGGATAGTACCGCTGCTCGCTCCCCCCGGAGGCCGCGTAGTTCCACTCAGCCTCGGTTGGCAGCCGTCCACCGTCCCAGGCGCAGAACGCGAATGCTGCGTACCAGTCTATGCAACTTATAGGCTTGCTCTCGTTGCTCCCCACCGTACCGGTCCAGGTCGGAGGCGAACTGCTGGAGTAGCTAGCGCAGCTTGCGGTAGTGGCTGTCAGGTTGGCTGTCAGGCGGGGCGTGTCCGCTGCGAGCCACGAGTTCCACGTCGAGTCCCAGCCCGAGCCCGGGATCAACGGATGGGCACCAGCACCGGGGGCAGGCGGGTTGGCCTGCGTGCCCATGCCCGCGCTGACGAACTGCCGGAACCGGCCCACCGTGATCTCGTACTTGTCGAGGTAGAAGTCACTCACCGTCGCCGGGTAGCTCATATCCGTGTTGTCCACGCCGTCGTAACTCCGATAGAACGTTCCACCGGGGACCAGCAAGGTCGCGCAACAGTCCCCGCTACCTGATGGCCCGCAGGTCGCGGCCAGGCCCCTACAACTTGGTGGCGTTCCGCCGCTCGTTGTGGCACCGCCACTGCTGCTGGCACCGGCGCTGCCGCCGATCGCTGTTGTTCCTCCCGCTGTCGCAATTCCACCGGTACTGGCGGTTCCGCCGATCGCTGTTGTTCTCCCTGCTGTCGCAGTTCCACCGGCACTGGTGGTTCCGCCGCCCGCTGTTGCTCCTCCTGCTGTCGCAGTCCCACCGGCACTGGTGGTTCCGCCGCTCGCTGTTGTTCTCCCCGCTGTCGCAGTCCCACCCGCACTGGTGGTTCCGCCGCTCGCTATTGTTCCGCCTGCTGTCGCAGTTCCACCAGCACTGGTGGCTCCGCCGCTCGCTGTTGTTCCCCCTGGCGGCGCAGTCCCACCGGCACTGGTAGTCCCGCCGCTCGCTGTTGTTCCTCCTGGTGGCGCAGTTTCACCGGCATTGGTGGTCGCCCCTCCCGTGGGGCCGGTCACGCCACCGGGATAGCTGGTCACGCCACCGGAATAGCTGGTTGTGCCTATCGGGGCGCTAGTAGCACCGCCGCTGGCGACAGTCGTGTCGCCGCCACCCGTGCCTCCGTTCGTCGTGCCCGCCCGTTGTCGCTCCATCGGCGTCCGGGCGCACGCAAGAGCGGCGAATGACAAAGCCACACCTATTGTCAGATATCGGCACTCGCGCATCACACCTGTCAGAGTACCAGCAAAGCGGTCTGTGGGCACGCTGCGAGCGTAGGGTCCAGGCGTGCCCGCCGGCCTCCGGCCCCGCCCAACTTCTAGCCCGAAATATCCTTGGACAGGGCCCGTACGCGGCTCACCACCGCGCTCGTGCCGGCGCACTTGGGAATGAAGTCGTCGGCGCCGGTGGCGTGCAGGCAGTCCTGCAGCTCGACGTCCGAACGGGCGGAAACCAGCACGATCCCCGTGCGCTGGCCTTGTGTGGCCTCGCGAAAACGGTCGCACAGCTCGGACACATCCACGCCGGGCATCTGCACGTCGGTCACCAGGATGCTCGGGCTGAACGTCGCGCACAGGTCAAGCACTTCGCTGATCGTGGTGGCGGTGCGAACCTCGAAGCCGTTGCGTTCAAAAACGTGCGACAAGGCCCGCGCAGCAAATGGGCTGTCGTCCACCACAAGCACGCGGCAAGGACGTCCTTCGATGGAGTGCTCGGATCCGCGCTGCGTGTTCCAGCGTGCTTCCTCATCGTCCAGCCCTTCGCGCATAGCGCGAACAGCTGCGGCGCAGGCAATCCGCGCTTCGGCCACGTCTTGCGTGCCCAGACGTCGAGCGGCCGACTCTGCCTCGCGGGCCAGCTGTGCAATTCTGGGCAGATCCAGCATCGCGGCCTCGCCCCAAATCAAATGGATTTCCATGGCCAACGCCCTGCCGTCTGCGTGCTCGGGCGAAGCGATGACCTTCTCTGCTCGTTCGAGCCTTCTCCTAGTCGAAGCAATGAACCTGCTCAGGAACTCCTTGTTATCGCTAGATGGCATCGAATCCGTGATCTCCAATACCAAGCAAATGTCGTGCACAATCTTGCCTACAGCGATATTGATGAATTGGAATCGATAAAATGCGGCGCGTAACAGCAAGAAATGGCATAGCCGCGCCAATTTCACGGCACCGTCAACTGGATTGTCAGAATAGACGGGATCAGAGACGCAGAGCGTGATGTCAATTTAATGACAGATTTTTCTCACAAGACCGGCACAAAATTGACGCTTGTGCGAGCGTGACCTGGAGGCGAAGGAACTGTTATGAACGAGCCCGCCCTGGACGGAATCATCGATTTTCACGCGCACGCCTTTCCCGATGCCCTGGCTGAACGGGCCATCGCTCACCTCGAAAAGGAAGGCGACGCCAAGGCTTTTCTCGATGGGAAGCTCTCCTCGCTCCTGGCTTCCATGGACAGCGCAGGTATCGAGCGCGCGGTGGTGTGCTCCATCGCGACCAAACCCGATCACTTCGCGCCCATTCTCAATTGGTCCCGCCAGATCGCCTCGCCGAGGATTGTCCCGCTTCCCTCGGTCCACCCCAAGGGACCGGATCCGGTGGGCAAGGCGCGGCTGGTGGCGCAAGCGGGGCTGGCTGGAATCAAGTTGCACCCCTACTACCAGGACTTCGAGCTCGACGACCCCACGCTTTTTCATTTCTTTCGCGTGTTGGAGCAGATGCGCTTGCTGGTGGTCTGTCATACGGGCTTCGATTTCGCCTATCCGCGAGACCGCAGGGGCGATCCGGTGCGCATCGTCCGTTTGCTCGACAAATTTCCCAACCTCAGATTTGTGGCGACTCACACCGGCGCGTGGGACGACTGGGACGAGGTCGAGCGCCTCCTGCTTGGCAAGCCCATATACATGGAGATCTCCATGTCGCTGGAACAGCTCGGCCCGCAGCGGGCGCGCGAGTTTCTGACGGCCCACCCACCAGAGTACATCCTTTTCGGCACCGACTCGCCGTGGGCCAGCCAGGCCGAGACGCTGCGCTTGGCCCGCGCGCTGGCTCTCGGTCCGGAACGCGAGCGCCATCTCTTCCGGGAAAACGCGCAAGCGCTGCTGGCTTCGCAGCCTCGACAAGCGCGCTAGACAGGGCTTGAGAGCCAAGCCTCCGCCCGGTTGAAAGCTGCCGCGGCAGCGGGCCTGCGTTCTTGTTGACCACTGGAATCGATCGCCCGGGCTTGCCATAATGCGGGCCGGGCTCGCTGCCGTCCCGATAGAAGGCGATCCAGATGGCCCTCTTCTTGCGGATGAGGGGTATATTCAGCCCTTGGAGATGACCGTGAATTCAACAGTCAAGATCTTCCTAGTGTCCGGACTGGTTCTGACCACGCTCGTCGGCTGCGTTCCCCGTCGAAGCCCGCGCGAGGCGCCGGTCCGCTACGTTCCACCACCTCCTCCACCACCGCCGCCGCCTCCACCCAAGAAGGTAAAGCTCGTCTTGTTGCCGGCGGAAAGGTTCTTGCTGCCCAACGCTGCCACCGCGCTCAACGAGAAGCTGGTCAGGGCCGAGGTGCTGGGTGTGGACGAACGAACGGTCGCCGCGATCAGCATGGAAACGGCGCAGGGGCAGGCCGAGTGTGTTCAGGCCAATGACGAATGCTACGTGAAGGTTGCCAAGTTGCTGGGGGCCGATCGTCTGCTGTGGGCCGAGATGGAACGCGTGGGCAAGGCCAAGAAGAAGGCGCCGGTCAAGATCGTCATCTTGCTCTTCGATGCCGAGAAGGGCGCGCTGATCAGCCGCGCCGAGGAAATCCTCAAGAGCGACGTGGTCGACGACTCGCTCGACAAACTGGTCGGAAGGGCTCTCTCCGACGGCGGGCCCACGGCCCCGCCACCGCCACCGCTGCCAACACCCGCGCCGTCGCAGACCCCGGCACCGCCACCACCGGCACCGACTCCGGCACCGTCGCCGGCCTTGGCACCGGCACCGGCACCGGCCCCGGCTCCGGCCCCGCTACCGGCCCCGGCTCCGGCGCCCGCACCTGCGCAGACAGTCGGCTCGCCTCCTCCACCCCCACCCGCTGCACCCGCCAAATGACACCATCAAACTGCCCCTATTGTCATGCTCCACTTCCGGCCGCCAAGTCGGGAGCGATGCAGCCGGTCATTCTTTGCCCAGCCTGTGGCAAGGCGATTGTCACGGCAGGACCGGCGGTCGGAGGCCCAAGTGCGGGCAAGTCGGCCTCGCCCGCCAAGACGCTGATGTGGACCGGCGGCCTTCCTCCGGGGATCGCGGCCAAGCCCAGCGCCCCGGCGGCTGCTGCGCCTTCCCGGCTGGGCACCCCAGCCGCGGCTGACAAACCCTTTTTGACAGGAGCGGGCGCGGCGCCGGCAGGTTCCGGTGTTGCTCGCGGCGATGCCAAGCCCGCAGCCTATTCTGCGGCCGCTGCCGCAACGGCGGCCAAGCGTCGGGTTGAGACCGCGCAATTCGCGGTCGCTCCCACCATGGTCCCGCCCCCTCCCGACTCACAGGTTCCGCCTGCGCGCTTCGAGGAAAAGCCCGCGGCTGATTCAAGCGGGCCGGCTGCTGTGGATGTGGACATCTCGTCTGAAAACAGCGCGGCTCCGGCAGGTCGTGCCGCGGCGGGGGCAGAACCCCATGCTGCTGAGTCAGCCTCGGACGCAGGCGCGGCGTCCGCGCCTGAAGATGCGCCGTCCCTTGAGCCAGCCGACCACAAGAGGCGGAATAGAGCTGAGAGCGAGTCCGAAGCCGTCCCCGAGTGGGCGGGGTCCGCGCCTTCGATGGGAACAGCGGCGCGCCTGAAAGGCGGCCAGCACAAGTATTTCTTTGTCGCCGGGGGAGTTGGCGTCGTGGCGCTCGCCGTGGTGGGCGTGGTCGTATTGGGGGGCAAGAAGCAGTCCGGTTCGGAGCAGAAGCCAGCTCCGGTCAAGGCTGCTGAGAAGGCGGCCGCGCCCACGCCGCCCGTGACCGTCGAGAAGCCTGCCCTTCCTGCACCCGCCGCAGCCGTTGAACCAACCAAGCCTCAGCCGCCGGTGGCCGCGAAGCCTGCGGCTTCGGCGGCTGTCGCGAAATCTGTGGCCCCGGTGGCGAGCAGGCCAGCCGGGGCCGAGAAGGTCGCGGCCCCGGTTGAGAAGCCGGCTCCGTCGGAGAAGGCGGCCGTTGCGTCGAGTCCAGCGGCGGAAAGACCACGGCCCGTGGAAAGGAAAGTCGCGGCCGAGAAGCCGGCTCCGGCTGAACGTCCTGTTGCTCCCAAGCCTGTGGCTTCTCCCCAGCCAGCCGTCGAGAAACCCGTCGCCGAAAAAGTGACAGCGCCGAGTGAGCCGGCTGCACCGCCGCCCGAGAAGGCGCAGGCGGAAGCCGCCCCGACGGCGGCCAAGCCTGCCACCGACAAGACGCAGGAGGCGGCCGAGGCTTACCAGCGGGGGAATGCCAAGCTCCTCAACGGCGCTCTGCCCGAAGCTATCGCGGCCTTCTCAGAGTCGTTGAAGCTGAATCCCAAGGATCCCCAGAGCCAGCGCGGCCTTGGCATGGCCTACGCCCAGTCCGGCAATGCAGCGCAGGCCGTGCGCCACTTCAAACTCTATCTCAAGGCTTCGCCGAGCGCGCCCGACCGCGCGCTCATCGAAAAAAGGATCAACCAGCTTGGCGGCCGCTGACTATTGCGGGCGGCGAGCCGTCCGGGGACGATTGAGTGGCAAGACGAAATCACAAACCATCATCCGCAAAAGGGGCCATCGTGGGCTTGAAATTGACCATTCGACATTGTCACTTCGCTAGCTGCGCGCTGTTGTTGCTTGCGCCCGCGTGCGCGACGTCGTCGAAGACCGGGACGTCTTCTCCTGCACCAGCCTCACAGAAGAGGTTCGCGTCGAAGTCCGCCGCGAAATCGTCGAGCGACGGCAAGAAGAACGCCAAGGCAGCAGATTCCGCAAAGGCCGCGGCGGCTGAGGCGAAGAAGCCGCCGCCGCCGCCGCCGCCCGAGCCCGACCTGCCATCCCGACTCCCGCATCCGCTCCATTGCCCCATCCCATCCGAGGTGCCGGCTGACACCGAGTTCACCATTCGCTGTGCGGTCAAGCCCGCCTTGGCCACGCGATCGGTTGTTGTTTCCTACCGGCCCTCGGGGAGTGAGCACTTTGCCACGACCGATGCCGTCCGCTCGCCCAAGGGTTGGTACGTGGTCACCATCAAGCCCTTTGAGGTTCGGGGCAGCTCGTTGCAGTTCTACGTCCAGGGGTACAACGGCAGCAACAAGATGGTGGCCTCGAGTGGCACCGACGAGAGCCCGAATATCGTGCTCATCCGCAAGAGCACCTCGGGTGCGCCGGGAGCCGGCGGGGCCGACCAGCCGCTAGCAGACGAGGATCCGCTGGCCCACATCCAGAGAGAGAGGGACGTGGAAAGCGGGCTGAGCCATGAAGTCCGTCGGACGCCAGCGGGCAGAGTGTGGCTCGCGATGGGCATGGGCTCGGGCTATGGCTGGTTCCCGACTCGATCCCAGGATGTCTACGTCAACGCGAAGTCGACTGGCTGGGCCACGGGAGGCATCCTGCACCTGCTGCCCGAGATCGGCTACCAGTGGACCGATCATATCGCGTTCTCGGTGCAGGGACGGCTGCAATTCGTGTACACACAGACCGGATCCGGCAATCTCCAATCCGAGGGGCCGAAGAGTTTTGCTTGGGCGGTGCTCGGTCGTGGGTACCTATTTACCGACGGACTCTTCGGGCCCGCGAGCAACTTTCAGCTTTTTGCGACCGGCACCCTGGGTGCGGGCACCGCGTTTCGTCTCTACGTGGCGCCCAGCCCCAATCCCAACAACTCCAGCGCCAACTTCGTAAACAGCGACACCGTGAGCGGCGGCCCTATTGCGGTCGGAGTGGGTGGCGGACTGGCCTACCACTTTACCAAGTCGCTCGCCCTCGCCGCCGAGCTGCGTGCTCTTGCTGGCCTGTGGAACTTCGCCACCGTGATCGAGGCAGGGGCGTCGCTGCAGTGGGCCTTCTGGTCCCCGGGTGAGCATCGTGCGCCCGAGGCTGCGCCCGAGATTGCGCCCGAGGCCGAATTCACTCCGCCCGACTAGATTTCGTCTAGGATCTGCCGGATGACGTCGACCGCGGGCTTGCCGCGCGGGGTGTAGCTAGTGGTCGTGGGCCCGCCGTAGCCGTACCAGTTCCACACATACAGGCCGGCCAGGCGCGCGGAGGCCTGCCCGTGTGTGGTCCAGGCCTGCCGAAAGGCCTGAAAGCCGCGCGTCTGCTCGTCCACGTCGGGTACACCACCTGGAACTTCGTCCCAGGGCGCAGCCGTCGCGCCGGTGCGCGAGCGGTAGCCCAGTTCAGTCAAAACGTAAGGCTTGGAATAGGCGCCCAGGTTGGACTCGATCTCGCGCCGGAGGCTCCGCCAGCGCGCGGTGAGCGCGGGCACGTCGCTGGGGCCGTCATTTTCGCGCAAACTGAAGTAGGCAACCACGCCGATCTCATCCACCAGATCGTACAGCCGCACCTCCTGGTAATGGTCCCAGTTGGCGGAGTACATGAGCGTGCCTGTGAACAGGGCGCGGATGCGTTCGACGAGCGGCCTCCAGTGCGCCAGGTCAGCGTCGAGCGACGACAATTCACTGCCCACCACCAGGCGCGAAGCGCCAGTCAGCGCGCCCAGCGAAGCGAGATCTGCCAACAGCGCACCGTAGCTGGCGAACCACGCGTTCCGATCCACGGGCGCCAGGGTGCCCCGCCATTCCTTGGGGTTGCGCGGCTCCGAGAGTCGCACAATAGGGAACAGGGTGACCTCCAGGCCGGCCCGGCGCGAAAGACGAATAGCATCTGCGATGGCCTCCAATGTGGGCGACAGGCGCGTGTGAAGTTTCAACGCGGTCGAAACTCCGTTGGTCTGGTACAGGGGCACGACCAGCGAAACGTGGGTCGCGCCCAGCGCTGCGATCTCTTGCAGCAATGGTGCGTAGGAAAAACTGATATCCTCGGCGAAAAGGCCCAGCGCCACTCCGCGCTGCTTGATATCGGCCGCTTCTGGCCCTGGCGCAGATTCGAACGACGACGAGTTGGCCTGCTCGCCTGTCTCACTGTGCGCTGGCAGCGAGCGCGCGGCGGGAATCCGCCACACGATGGCCAGCAAGACAGTCAAGCCAAACCCAGTCAGGACCGCGAGCGCATGACGGCAATTCATCGGGCTCGAGTTTACCGTGACCGCTGCGACGAAACGGGAGAATCCGTGGTAGACGGACACGATGCCGGAGCCGCCCAGCTTCGATCGCGTGCTCGCCATCCTGGCCGACGGGACGCGCTGGGATGTGGTGGAACGCATGGCTCGGGCGGGCGAGATGCCCAACCTGCGCCAGCACTTCGCCGAATGTGGTGGCTTGCGTCCCGCCACTTCGGTGTTTCCCACGGTCAGCGGCCCGGCGCATCTGCCTTTGCTGTCGGGTCTGCACCCGGGGCGCGCCAACCTTCCCGGTATTCGTTGGGCCGAACGCCCGGTAGGCAAGCGCGGCCGCTTTCTGTTTCGCACGCGCTCATACATGGCGCCCTGGCGCGCAGCCAAACTGGAACGCGACATCCCGACCACGGTGCGCACGCTTTTTCACCACGTCCCTGGCCTGGCCGACGTGAACACCTGGTTCGTGCGCGGCTGCCCGTCGCGTGCGCGCATGACCCGCTTTTCCAAGGGCGCGAGCTTTGTGAAAGCGCTGGCCACCGCCGACTGGCACGCGTCGAATTTGCAGGCGGAGGCGGCGGTGAGGCGCGCCTGGCAGCGCGGTTTCCCGTCGGTGTATGCCGTGTTTCCCGCCATCGACGAACTGGGACATCGCTTCGGACCCCTGACTGAACAGAGCTTTGAATCCTACCGCCGCTTCGATGCCAGCCTGGGTCGGCTGATCGCGGAGTTGCATCGGCGCGGCACCTTGGCGCGCACGCTGATCGTGATCACCTCGGACCACGGGCAGACAGGAACTCACACCCACGTGGACATCGACGACCTCATGCGGCCGTTGTATCCGCGCACGTTGGTCTATCCCAAGCTGTGGCGTCACCTTTTCTCGGCGCAGGCAGCGGCCATGGTGTCGGGAAACTCGATGGCCAACCTCTACTTGCAGGGCGAAAACGGCTGGCAGGAACGACCCGACTTCGAGGCGGCCGGTCAGAAGCCCGCTGATCTGGTCGCCGCTTTGCTGGCCCATCCCGCCATCGCACATGTCATCTATCGTCGCGGCCCCGGGGTCTATGTCTTGGCGGGAAACACAGGCAAGGCGGTGGTCGATGCGCGGAAGGTTTCCGCGGACGACGCGACCCCGTCGGCCGGCGTGGGATTCTCCGTCGAGGGCGAGAACCCGCTCGGCTACGCTGCCCTGCCCGACAGCATGACCCGCGACGAGATCGCCGTCCTGACCGCCGGCAGCGGATTCCCCGATGCGCCCTGGCAGTTGGTGGAATTCTTTCGTTCGTCCCGCGCCGGCGACCTTGTGGTGTGCGCCCGGGCTGGCTTCGACCTGCGCTCGCGTTTCGAGTACCAGCCGCACAACGGTTCGCACGGGGCGCTGGAACGCGACCACGTGCTAGTGCCCGCCGCGGTCAATGCGCGCTGGGCGAGCGATCGCCCTTTGTGCACAGCCGATCTTTTTCCCACGATACTTTCAGCGCTGGGTTTACCTGTGCCCGACGGTCTTTCTGGCCGCAGCGTCGAGCTGGCTCGCTAGTGTCCGCCCCTCCAACCGTCGGAGATTGCACCGCGGCCTGAGCTCGGCTAGCGTGAATCCCCCGATGAAACACAACGCTGCCGCTTGGGTCCTGGGCCTGTCGTTGCTGTCCGTCGCGCCGGGCGTTGCGGCCGAGCGTCCGTCCTACAACCGTCGCACCGGCCTGCTTGAGGTGCCCTTGCTGGGCCTGCGCAAGGCGGCCGAACGCGGCGATCGGGCCGAGCTGGGCCGCTGGGCCGCGCGCATCGGTGTGGCACGACTGGCGAAGGCTCTGGCTGACCCGGATCGTGGCCTGGCTCTGGCCGCGCTCGACAGCGTGGCCTACTTGCCGGAACGCTTGCTTTTGCTCGACGGCGTGCTGGCCCGGTGCGATTCGACCGACGCGCAGCTGGGCGAGCGAGCCCTGCGCACCACAGGCGCGCTGTTGAGCGACGCGGATGCGAGTCTTCTCGAGACATGGGAAGTGCCAGTTGAGGTCACGGGGCGCGCGTGTCGGGTCCTGGCCGCTGTCGCCGCCAGGGAAGATCGCGCAATCGAGGTGCGGCTGGCCGCCCTGCAAGGCCTGGCCGACGCCAACGCGATCTGCGCTGGCCGGAACGACATCATGGCTCTCGTGCATGATCGTTCGGCGGACATTCGCCGTGCCGCTGTCCTGGTGCTGGCGGCCAACGATGCGCGCACATCGCCAGCGTTGCGCGAGGCGAGCAAGGATGCGAACCCAGGCGTGGTGGCGGCCACGGGCGTGGCGCTGTGTCGGCAGCAGCAAGCCTCGCGTGCCAAACCCGCGCTGCCGTTTGCACCGGCCCGGCCTTGGCGGGAGCTTGTGCTGGCGCCGAGCACGCCGGCAGAGGACGCAGCCGAGATGCTTTCCTGCCTCGTCGATTCCGGCGATCCCACCGATGCCAAGACCATCGAGGAGCTTCGCGGCAAGGGAAGCCCTCTGCTGCGTGGCCTCACCAGGCCTGCGTCCGATCATCCCTGATTCCAGTGTCGATGGCGACCAGGCGCAGAATTCGCTTGTTCACGCGGCGGCCCGGAGTACGCTGAATCTCGGAAGCGTATGGCGTTGCAGGCAGGCCACCTGTTTGGCAATTACCGCATCGTCCGGCTAATCGGCGAAGGCGGGTTCGGGGAGGTGTATCTTGCCGAAAACCCGCTCATCGAGCGCCGCGCGGCCGTCAAGGTTCTGCACAAGACCCTGGCGCAGGACGCGGAGCTGGTCCGGCGGTTTCTCAATGAAGCGCGGGCAGCGAGCGCCATCCGTCATCGCAACATCATTGAAGTCTTCGACGCTGGTGTCACAGCGGAAGGCGCGCCTTACATCCTGATGGAGTTTCTCGAAGGCGTGTCGCTGCAGAAGCGCCTGGCGGACAAGGGCCGTCTGCCTTTGGCGAAGTCCCTGGAAGTTGCGCGCCAGGCCGGGTCGGCCCTGGCAGCGGCCCACGCCGCCGGGATCGTGCACCGCGATCTGAAGCCCGAGAATCTGTTCCTTGTCCCCGAGCCCACCGCGCCTGGTGGTGAGCGCGTGAAGATACTGGATTTTGGGATCGCAAAGATAAAGCGCGCAGGGGGCACGGGCGGAACTATGCGGACGCAAGCCGGACTGATCATGGGCAGCCCAGCGTACATGTCGCCCGAGCAGTGCAAAGACAGCGCGGATGTCGACCTGCGTTCGGACATCTATTCGTTCGCGACCATCATGTACGAGATACTGGCGGGAAGGACGCCGTATGTGGCGGCCTCCGGGACGGAGATGCTGGTGATGCATCTGACCGGGACGCCGGCACCTGTGCGCGAGCTCGCGGTCGATGTACCTGGGTATGTTGAGGCGGCGATCAAGCGCGCCCTGTCGCGCTCGCGTGATGAGCGCTTTGACAGCATGGATGCTTTCTTGGGCGCGCTGCTGGGAGAAGCCGGTGCCGGCGTGTCGGGTCGGCTCTCGCCGTCGGGGGAGTTGCTGGCGGTTGGCGGACGCCGAGTGGCAAGCTCTGATCAGGTAGTCGCGGCCCCGTCGATTACGACGTTTTCGCGGGCCAGTGGTGAGGTGGGTGTGGGTCCCAGCGACGACGTGTTGCTGGAGGCCACACGAACTCGGCGCTGGCCGATCTTTGCAATCGGGGGAGCGGCTTTGGCGGGGCTCGCGCTCTTCTTGCTGGCGCGGCCCAGCCACAACCCTGCGCTGAAGCCGACACCGGCCACGCTGAGGGTTGAGGTCGCCGATGCGGCCGTGGCCCGAGTTGTTGAAAGCGCAGCGGCCCTGCCCGAGTTGGCTCGAGTGCCGCCCGCTGCAAAGTCTCCGGACGCTGGCGCTCCCTCGGTCGTGGACCGGGTGCGTCCCAGCCCGCGGCGACGCGCACAAGCGTCTCCTGCCCCGGCCCCCGCCAACAAGAGGACGACAGAAAATCCGTGGGTCGTGCACTAGCAGCCTGGCCGTCCGTCTCGAGTCGCTGACCTCCTGCCTCACCGGGCGGACCTCGCGGTTTCGCTTCCGAACAGGGGTGCCAGCGCCGGTGTTGGGATAGCAAGGTCGACCAGAATCAACTTGTCCGAGCGGTCGCCAGGAGTAACCTAGCCGACGACACCCATGCCGCTCGAAGCAGGTCAACTCTTCGGCAACTACCGCGTTGTGCGCCTGCTCGGCGAAGGCGGGTTCGGAGAAGTGTACCTTGCCGAGAATCCGCTCATCGAGCGTCGCGCGGCGGTCAAGGTTCTACACACGGCACTGGCACGGGATGCGG
>Ga0265330_10001584_pt1 | contig 13057 bp, 11 predicted proteins | sample 41919metaG_FD_202083 | JGI IMG/M metagenome (GOLD analysis project Ga0265330, IMG submission 202083) | Rhizosphere microbial communities from Carex aquatilis grown in University of Washington, Seatle, WA, United States - 4-19-19 metaG | ecosystem: Host-associated > Plants > Roots > Rhizosphere... | reverse complement strand
GATCACGATCCGCTGCTCATCGACGCCGAGCTCGCCGTAGATTTCCGCCTCGGTACGCAGCTGCGCGACGACGGCGTCGGCGCTGCGATAGACGGATGCGGACGCCGGGTCGTCGCCCCACGAGTGCCGGTGGATGAAGCCGGTGACGACCACCGGGACGCCGTGCAAGCGAGCGGCGCGCACCGAGGCGGCGCCTAGCAATCCGCCGCTGAAGACGTGCACGATCTCGGCATCCGGGACCGAGCGGGCAATTGTCGGGCCGACCACACGCGCGTAGAGCGCCGTCGCAGGGCGGCGAACGGCGCTGCGATACGCATATCGGCGCAGCACCGGCACGACCTGGAGCGCGAGCGGCGCGAGTGCCGTTCGAGCGGCGAGAGGCACGCGAAGCGGCTTCACGAACACGTTGCCGTCGGAGAACGGTTCGAACGTTGGCGGGGGACGGAGGCTGTCGGTCAGCCGGCCGGCTGGCCCGTCGTCGATCCGGTGTGCGAGCACCACGATGTCGTGGCGGCCACTGAGTTGCCGCGCGAGCTGTCGCACGTAGGTCTCCGCGCCGCCGATCCCGGGCCAGGAGCGGTGCGTAACGAGGGCGATGCGCATTAGCGTTGCGCGCGGGTCGTCAGCGGCGGCGCGACGCTAGCCATCGCCTCCGCTAGCTCCGCATCCCCGCCGACGACTGCATCTCCCTCGCCGAGTTGCTCGGGGAGCCCGCCGACGCGGGACGCAATCACGCGTCGCCCATGGATCTTGGCACGGCCGATGACGCCGGAGCTGGCCGCCACGCGATACGGCGCAAGGACGACGTCTGCCGCCTGCACCCACAGGTCGAACTCCTCGTCGTCGACCCAGGCGACCTTGAGGTGGGCGCCGGGCACCTCGGCGACGCGCTGCCGGAGCGCCTCGACGTATCGGTGCGCGTCGTCGGTCTCGTACGGCACAGAGCCGACAAGGTGGAGCTCGGCGTCGGTCGGTTGGACCCGTGCGAACGCCTCTAGGGCTCGATCGAAACCTTTAGCGTGGCCGATGAAGCCAATGCAAAGGAACAGGGTCGGCGTCGGATGCAGCCCGAGACGCCGGCGCGCCTCGGCCTGCGAGACTTCCACGTAGGGACGGTAGCTCGAGCCGTGCACGACCATCTCGACGGTGGCCGGGAGCGGCCCGAACCGCGAGAAGATCTGCTCTCGCTCCCACTCGCTGTGGAATACAAGCCGCGCGGCCGAGCGCCAGAACCAGCGCCGTGCCATCTCCTCGGCACGCCGCACTGCACTGCGCGGCGGTCGCGCCGCCGGGACGAACGGCATGTCGGCCACCTGTACGTTGATGCCGCCGTGGCGAGCGCGCAGAACGATTCCGAGCGACAGGTACGATCCGATCCGGCTCCAGGCCCGGCCGGAGATGAAGTACTGCGGATGCCACATCAGCCAGAGCTCGTCTCCGCGAGCCGTCAGCACCAGCAAGCGGAGTGGTCGCAGGCCTCCGTCGAGCCGGCGAACGACCGAGGTGGCGCTTCCCGGCAGGCCGATGGGGAGAACGGGCCGTTGCTCCTGAAGGCTCGCGACGAGCTGGTCCGCGTACTTCGCCGTTCCGTCCCGGAGCGGCGAGAACGGGCTGACGATGACTGTCCGCGGAAGCGGCCGCGCGACCTCGGCGGATACCGGGCCTTGCTGGACGCTTTCCTGCACCCCTCGATTGTACGAGGCGGCGGCTCGCGGATGGGTGCGCCCCGGAACGCGTCGCTGCTCGGAGCGTCATTGTCTTCTGCCCGTCTCGGTGGCAAGGTCAGGGGAGCGGACCGATGCTGAGTATCCCTTCCAGTCGCAACGATGTCTGCGTACGGTCCCTGGGATTCGGGGCGGCTCGTGGTTGCGGGGTGCTTCGTTGCGCACGCTGAGAACGGCGCTCGTCCTCGGCGGCGGGGGCTTCCTGGGCTCCTGGCTCTGCGACGTGCTCGAGCGCGACGGCGTCACCGCCACGGCCGTCGACCGTGCGCCCATCCCCGGCGGACGCGACACGGTGCGAGCCGAGCTTGGCGAGCTCGACCTCAGGGCACTCTTCGAAGACAGGCTGCCGGATGCGGTCTTCCATGTCGCCGGCACGGGCTCCGTCCCGTCCGCGCTCGAACGACCCGCTGACGACCTTGTCAGCAACGTCAGCACGACGCTGTCCGTCCTCGAGGCGCTGCGCCGCGTCGAGCACCGTCCCACGCTCGTCTTCGTCTCGTCTGCAGCGGTCTATGGCGAAGGGCGCCGCTTCCCGATGGACGAGGACCATCCGTTCGACCCGATCTCGCCCTACGGGGTCTCGAAGCTGGCTGCGGAGAACTACATTCGCGCGTACGTGCGGCTGTACGGCCTCGAGGCCGTGATCGCGCGTCCCTTCTCGCTCTACGGACCTCGTCAGCGGAAGCTCGTCGTCTACGACCTCGGCGTGCGGATCCTGGCAGGGGAGAATCCCATCGAGATCGACGACAGAGCCGATGTTGCACGCGACTTCGTCTACGTCGAGGACGCGGCTGCCGCGCTGGTCGGGCTCGCCCGCCGCGCTCCGGCGGCCGGCGAGGCGTACAACATCTGCTCCGGAGCTTCCACGCAACTGAGCGAGCTTGCGGCGATGCTCGTCGACGCTGCACGTGTGCGCTCGGACGCGCGGTTCGTCGGCGCCCACTCCGCGAGCTACCCCGTCCGCTGGCAGGGAGATCCGTCGCGGGCGCAAGGGCTGGGGATCACACTTCCGACCTCCCTTCGCGATGGGCTCGCTCGCACCGTGGAGTGGGTCGACGCCGACCGGCGCGAGCGCCGGCCGGGATCGGGCACGGGCTCTCGTTGAAGCTCGTCTGCGTCAGCCACGCCTGCGTCGTGCGATCGAATCAGGCCTTCTTCGCGCACGTCGCCGAGCTCACCGGCTGGGACGTGACGATCGTCCTTCCTCTGGACTGGCGCAACGAGCTCGGCACGTTTCGGGCCGACCGCTGGCCCGGGTTCGCGGGGGCCCTCGAGCCGCTCCACGTCGTCGGACGTGGGCGGATCCCGCTCCATGTCTACGCCGCACGCATGGGAAAGCTCCTCCGCCGGATCGAGCCGGACGTCGTCTACGTCCACAACGAGCCCTATGCGCTTGCGACTCTTCAGGGCTTCGCCGCGGCACGGCGGCTGCCTGTCGGCTTCTACACGGCGCAGAACGTGCTCAAGCGCTACCCCCCGCCGTTCTCACTCTTCGAGCGATGGGTCTATCGACGGGCCTCGTTTGCGTTTCCTACCTCGGAGGAGGTACTTGCGGTGCTGCGGTCGAAGGGGTACCAGGGGCCTGCGACGGTGCTCCCGCTGGCGGTCGATCTCGACGCTCTCGGGTCGCCCGCCAGGACGGCCGCGTCAACGGGAAACGGGCTCGTCGTCGGCTTCGTCGGACGACTCGTACCGGAGAAGGGCGTCGAGACGCTGCTCGACGCGCTGGCGCTCGCTCCCGTATCAGTGCGCGCGGTGATCGCCGGCGACGGCCCGCACGCAGACGTACTCCGTTCGCGGGCTGCTGCATTGCGCATCGCAGACCGGGTGGAATGGCGCGGCTACGTCCCCCACGAGAAGATGAGCCGTGTCTATCGTGAGCTCGACCTGCTCGTCGTGCCGTCGCGAACGACGGGTGCCTGGCGTGAGCAGTTCGGGCGGGTCGTGATCGAGGCGCTCGCCGTCGGCGTGCCCGTGCTCGCGTCCGCCTCGGGCTCGCTACCCGGCCTGGTCGCGCAAACCGGCGGCGGCTGGACGTTCCCCGAAGGAGATGCGTCCGAGCTCGCGGCGCGGCTGCGCACCCTGCTCGAAGACCGGGCCGCGCTCCGTGAGGCCGCGACGAAGGGACGAGCCGCTGTCGAGCGTAGCTTCGGCCTGTCGGCCGTCGCGTCCGTCTTTGCCGCCGCGATCGAGGAGGCGACAGGACGGGTCGTGCGCTCGAGCCTTGCTCCTGCCGGGGCTTCGTGATGGAACGCCGGATCCCCGTCGCCGAGCCGGTGCTGGGCGAGCATGAGCTCGAATACGTCGCCGACGCGATTCGCTCAGGCTGGATCTCGTCCCTCGGGCCGTACGTCACGCGGTTCGAGGAGCGCCTGAGCTTCCTCTGCCATGCGCAGCACGCCGTCGCCGTGTGCAACGGGACGGCGGGCTTGCACCTTGCGCTCGCGGCGGTGGGGATCGGCCCCGGAGACGAGGTGATCGTTCCGGCGATGACTTTCGTGGCCACGGCGAACGCCGTGCGCTACGTCGGCGCGACGCCGATCTTCGCGGACTGTGACGAGTCCCACTGGTGCATCGACGCGGAAGAGGTGGCCAGACTCCTCACTCCGCGGACGAAAGCAGTCATGCCCGTTCACCTGTTCGGTCACGCCGCCGACGTCGAGGCGATCCGCGCGGTCTGCGATCCGCACGGGATCCCTGTCGTCGAGGATGCCGCCGAAGCGCTCGGGACGACCGTGCGCGGACGGCCCGCCGGCTCGCTCGGCGCGGCCGGCGTGTTCAGCTTCTACGGCAACAAGCTCATCTCGACGGGCGAAGGCGGCGCCCTCGTCACCAACGATGCCGGGCTGGCAGGGCGAGTGCGGGCGCTCAGCGACCACGCAATGGATCCCGTGAAGCGCTACTGGCACGACCAGATCGGCTTCAACTACCGGATCACGAACCTGCAGGCGGCACTCGGCGTCGCTCAACTCGAGCGCGTCGCGGCGCTGCTCGAGCGCAAGCGAGCGATCGCTCATCGGTATGCCGAGGCGTTCGCGCACCTGCCGGAGGTCGAGTTCCAGGCCGAGGCGCCCTGGTGCCGGAGCTCGTGGTGGATGACGACGGTACTCATCGGCGAGCGTGCGCCGGTCGTGCGCGACGTTCTCGCGGACCGCCTCGGCCAGGCCGGGATCGACACCAGGCCCGCGTTCGTTCCGCTGCACCTGCTGCCTCCGTACAGGACCGGCGAGACGCTCCCGGTGTCGGAGCGGATCGGCCGTGTCGGGTTGACGTTGCCGAGCAGCGCCTCGCTCTCCGAGGACGAGCAGGCGCGTGTCGTCGAGAGCTTCCTGGAGGCGTGGCGACGATGAGCGTTGCCGCGGGAAGCGGGCCGCGCCGCGTGCTGTACGTCGCGTACGACCTGTTCTCCCTCGGCGGCATCCAGCGCTACAGCCGCTATGAGGTGCGAGCACTCCGCGAGCTCCTGCCCGACGCGGACATCCGGATCTGCTCGCTGCGCGGCCCTGAGGCCGGAGGCTTTCCGCCGCCTGAGCAGGTCGAGATCGTGGGCGGACGCTCGCGCCGTGCGCACGCCGGCTTCGTCGCACGGGTGCTACGGCTTGCGCATGCGCAGCAGCCGGATCTCGTCGTGTGCGACCACGTCAATCTCGCCGCGCTCGGTTGGGGAGCAGCGCGGATTGCCGGCGCCCCGTACTGCGTCAACGTCTACGGGATCGAGGTCTGGTGGAGACTGCTGCCGTGGCGCTGGGCGCCGTTCGTCCGCGCCGACTGTGTCGCCTCGGGCTGCGACTTCACGAGGCAAGTCGTCGATCATCGCCATCCACGCCTTCGAGGTCGGACGAGGGTCGTTCACGACTGTGTCGACGTCGCGCGCTTCACCCCCGGGCCGGCTGAGGACCGTCTTGCTGTCGAGCTGGGGCTGCCCCCGGGCCCGGTGGTGTTGACGGTGTCGCGTCTCGCCCGCGGGCGGTCGAAGGGCCACGATCGCGTCCTCGAGGCGATGGCCGGACCGCTGGTGGACGTCCCGTTCACGTACCTCGTCGTGGGCGACGGCAGCGACCGGGCCAGGCTGGAGGCGCGCGCACGCCAGCTCCGCGTGGACGATCGCGTGCGCTTCGTCGGCAGCGTGCCGGACGACGACCTGCCGGGCTTCTACCGGCTGTGTGACGTGTTCGTGCTCGTGAGCGCCTTCCGTCTCGGCCGTCGGCGCGAGGGTGAGGGGATCCCGCTCGTCGTGCTCGAGGCGCAGGCCTCGGGGAAGCCGGTCGTCACGAGCAGGCTCGACGGGTCGGCCGAGTCGATCAGCGACGGGCGAACCGGCTTCCTCGTCGACCCGGGCGATCCGTCGGAAGTCGCCTCGTCTCTCCGCCGCCTGGTCACCGATCCGACCCTGTGCGAGCAGATGGGTGCCGAGGCGAGGGCCTTCGTCGAGGAGCGCTTCTCGTTCGGCCGTTTCTGTGAACGGCTCGCCGCGGCGCTGCCGGGGTTTGCGGCCGATTCCGCGGCCCGCGCGATGCCGGCAAGCGAGCTCTCCCCGCCCGAATGAGGGTTCTGGTCGCCAGCCATACCGCGCGGATCGGCGGCGGCGAGCATTCGCTGCTCACGCTTCTGCCGGCACTCGCACCCGACGTCGTACCCGTGATCGCGTGCCCCGAGGGCCCGCTCGCAGAGGCGTCGCGCGCCCAGGGGCTCGAGGTGGTGCGCACCGCCGGCCTGGAGGGCGGCTTCGCGCTCCATCCCGTGCACACGCCCCGCGCAATAGGCAACCTGGTGAAGCTTGCGTTCGGGCTGCGGCGAGCCGCCCGCCGTGCCGACGCGGCGCTCATCCACGCGAACTCAGTGCGGGCCGGGCTCGCAGCCGTGGCGGCGCGCTCGCTCGGCGGTCCGCCGGCGGTCGTCCACGTCAGGGACTGTCTACCCGCGGGGCCGGTGGGGGCGGCGGTCAGGCGCGTCGTCGCCCGTGCGGACTGCGTCATCGCGAACTCGCGCTACACCGCGGCGAGCTTCGGTGCTGCCCCGGACCGGCTCCGGATCGTCTATCCGTCCGTCGATCTCGGTCGTTTTGATCCATCCGCAGTCGACCGAGACGCGGCCAGAGCCCGCCTCGGGCTCGCCCCGGACGATCTCGCCGTCGGCGTCGTGGCCCAGCTGACGCCGTGGAAAGGGCAGGACGTCGCGCTCCGTGCTCTGGTGCGCGTGCGACAGGAGATACCGCGAGCACGCCTGCTCTTCGCCGGCGAGGCGAAGTTCGTCGACGCGGCGGTGCGATACGACAACCGCGCGTACGAGCGTCAGCTGCGAGAGCTTGCGAGCGAGGCCGGCCTGGCCGGCGCGGTCTCCTTCCTCGGTGAGCGGCACGACATGCCAGAGGTCCTCGCGGCGCTCGACATGCAGCTCGCGCCGTCGTGGGAGGAGCCGTTCGGCCGCGCGGTCGTGGAGGGGATGGCCATGGGTCTACCGGTCATCGCGACCGAGATCGGGGGACCGGCCGAGCTGATCGACGACGGCATCGACGGTCTGCTGCTTCCGCCACACGATCCGGTCCGGTGGACCGCCGCCGTGCTCGAGCTCGCGCGGGCGCCGGAGCGCCGAGCCGAGCTCGGCCGGCGTGCGCGCCGGCGTGCCCTCGAGTTCACGCCGCGGCGCGAGGCAGAAGCCGTCCTCTCTGCATACGGGGCTGCGCTCGGGGTACCGCCTGCGCGGAGTCGATCGTGAGCGTACGCCCGCTGAGGATCTTCTATCCCTCGGCCGCGGAGCTCCTGACCGACTACAGGCCGCACGGCGAGGGGTTGATCGCGTGGAATCTCCTCTCCCGCCTGGCGGCTCGGGGTCACCACGTGGTCGCCTGCGTCGGCGCGCTCGACGTATCCGGGCCGGTCCCCTTCGAGGTCGTCGAAGTGGGTCGCCGTCAGCGCTTTGAGAGCCTCGAGCCGTTCGCCCGGCTGCGCGTCGTCGAGGATGTCTTTCGCCAGCGTGGAGGAGCGCGCGCGTTCGACGCGGCGCACTGGCTGTTCCCACCGAATCGCGACGAGATCGCCTTCGCGTCGGCCGGCGAGCTTCCGTTCTTCTACGGGCCGCATTCTCCGGCCTGGCCAGAGGGATCGGGACGTCAGCGTCGTCTCGGGGATGTGGTCCGCGTGCTCGTACGGCCGCTGCTCCGCCGTCGCTACCGCTCGACCCTTCGCGCCGCGACGGCCGTCTTCGTCTCGGTGCCGGAGGCGGCGCGCGAGCTTCCGCGCGACGTGGCGTCCCGCGTACAGGTCATCCCGTTCGGCGTCGATGCCGAACGCTTCACGCCGACATCGCTCCCCCCGGCGGCAAGCGCGCTCTACGTCGGATCCCTTGCCAGGCGGAAAGGCGTGAGAACCCTGCTCCAGGCGCTGGCCCGTCTCGATCCTTGCCCGAGGCTCGTCATAGCCGGGACCGGGCCCGAGCTGGAGCCGCTCCGGCGACTCGCGGGCGAGCTCGGCCTCGACCACTGCGTCGACTGGCTCGGGTCCGTCCCTCACGAGAATGTACCGGAGCTCCTGCACCAGACGTGGCTGCTCTGCGTCCCATCGATCGGCGAGCCTTTCGGCATGGTGATCCTCGAGGCGATGGCGAGTGGGCGGGCGGTCGTCGCCGGCGACGGCCCCGGCCCCCGGTTCCTCGTCGACGCCGGCCGTGGCGGGCTGCTCGTCGGCGGCGGAGACGTCGACGCGCTTGCGCGTGCGCTTCGCGAGCTCCTCGCGGACCCCGCCCGTATCGAGGCGATGGGAAGGCACAATCGAGCGAAGGTCGAGCGCGACCTGAGCTGGCAGCGTGTGGTCGGCCGGCTCGAGACGGCGTACACGGCTGCGGCGGAGGCGAGGCCGCGATGATGACCGACCCGGTCTGCGCCTGCGGTGCGAGCCGCTACGAGACTGTGCTCGTCGGCGCCTTCGACCGCCTCGGCCTGCAGCAGTACCCGTTTTCCGTCGTCCGCTGTGCCGAGTGCGGACTTGCCCGCACCCTTCCGGTCCCGGACGACCGCCAGTACTACGACGGCTACGGCGCGAGCACGACCGAAGGTCGCTTCGTGCCGAGGGACGACGTGTGGAGCGCCAGGCGCGCGGCCTGGGTCCGTGCTCGCTCGGCCGGCGGGCGGCTGCTCGACATCGGTTGTAACGTCGGCGAGCTGGTTTCGGCCGCGGGCGCGCTCGGCTTCGACGCGGAGGGCATCGACGTCGACCCGGTCGCCGTCGCGGCGGGTCGCGAGCTCGGCCGACCCATCTCCATACGGACGCTGGAGGAGCTCGCCGAATCGTCATACGAGGTCGTCGTGCTCAGCCACGTGCTCGAGCACGTGGTCGATCTCCACGCTCTCGTGCCGGGTGTTGCCCGTGTCCTCGTCCCAGGCGGCCGCGCGTTCGTCTTCGTGCCGCACTATCGCGGTCTGGTCGCCCGTGTCATGGGGCAGCGCTGGCTCTTCTGGGCCCCGCACGAGCACGTGTGGCACTTCACGCCCGCGACACTGCGCGCCCGCGTCGAAGCGGCGTCCTCCCTTCGTCTGGTCGCATGCCAGACGACCTCGACGCTCGAGCCGCCGTCACGCGGTCCCAAGGGCCTCGCCAAGCGAGGATTGTGCGCTCTTGCTGCGGTGATCGGTGCGGGCGACGAGATCGAGGCGACCTTCGAGCAGCCGTCCGGCTCCTGAGGCCCGGGCCGGCGATGCGCATCCTGATGACGGTGCCGGTTCCACTCCTGCGCGAGCTGGGCGTGGCCCGCGTGCCTGCCGACCTCGCAGTCGAGCTGCGTGACCTCGGGCACGTCGTGGAGATCTTCGATTCGACGGCGGCGTTCGGACCGAACCGCGCGTCGCGGCTTCAGCGCCTGCAGCCACTCCGCTTTGCGGCGCGCGCTCGCGACTACGTTCGTGCGCACGCGCAACGGTTCGACGTCGTCGAAGGGACGCAGGGTGATCTGCCCTTCCCGAAAGAGGAACTTCGCTTCGACGGCCTACTCGTGGCGCGATCGCCAGGTCTCTTCTCCGTCTTCGACGCGTACGACGCCATGGCGCGTGCGCGATGGCCGGAGCATCGGCGCGGCACGCCTGTCGGTCGAGCGGCTCAGAAGTGGGCGTGGCGGCGAATGGTCGCGGCCTACCGGCGGAGTCTGGAGGTGGCCGACCTCGTCAACGTTCCGAACGAGGCCGAGCATGCCTACGTGCGAGATGTCCTCGGCCGCGGCGAGCGGGCGCTCCTGATGCCGCTCGGCCTCCGGGACGTCGATGCCGCGGCGCTCTCGGCAGCGGCCGGCCCGCCTGCGCAACGGCTCGCTGCGCCACACGTGGCCTTCGTCGGCTCGTGGTCGCTGCGCAAGGGTCTGGCCGACTGGCCGGAGATCGTCGCCCGAACGAGGGCCCTCCTACCGGATGTTCGATTCAGCTTCCTCGGCACCGTAGATTCGCCCGAGGACATACTCGGCGAGCTCGGCGTTCCCGGGGCGCCTTGGATCACCGTTGTACCGCACTTCCGCTCCGAGGAGCTGCCGGCGTTGCTGGGATCCGCGACCGTCGGTGCGCTGCCCAGCTATGCGGAGGCCTGGGGCCTCGGCGTCCTCGAACAGCTCGCGGCGGGGATGCCCGTGGTCGCATACGACATACCGGGCCCGCGCGACATGCTCAGCCGGCTCGATCCCACACTCCTCGTGCCTTGCGGCGATGCGGGCGCGTTTGCGGAGCGGTTGGTCGAGGTTCTACAGCTGGAGCCGCCGGCCTACGGGGCCCTATCCCAGCGCAGCCGCGGGCTCGCGGCGGAGTTCAGGTGGAGCGAGATCGCGGCGAAGACAGCGGCGGTCTACGCCTCGGCGCTCGAGGAGCTGAAGGCCTCTCGCTCTCCGATGTGAGCTTGGGGTCAGCGAGGCGTCGCGAGCACGTGCCCGTACGCGATCTGGTCGATCTCGAACAAGGGGTCGTCGCCGAGAGGGGTGAGCTCGTACCCGTCGAGGATCCGGTGTGCAAGCTCGACGAAGGTCGGCCCGAGCCAGTGGAGCTCGACGAGCAGCACTGGCCTGTACTCGGCGATCGTCCGCTGCATGCCTTCGAGAACGTCGAGCTCCGCACCCTCGACGTCGATCTTCAGCACGTTCGGCGGTCTGATCTCGCCCGCGGCGATGAGATCGTCGATGGAAGCGAGCTCGACCTGGACGACGCTCGGCCCCTCGTCGGAGACGAGTCGCGAGTGGTTCGACTGCTCGTCGACGAGCAGGAGACCCTTTCCGCCCGTGGCGGACACGGCTTTGCGCAGCAGGTGGATCTGACCTGCTCCGTTCGCTCGTGCGTTGCGCTCGACGAGGTCTGCGCTCGCCGGCGCAGGCTCGAATGCGTACACGGCTCCGCCCTCTCCGACCAAGCGCGCGGCAAGCAGCGAGTGGAATCCAGCGGCTGCGCCGATGTCGTAGAAGACGTCGCCGGGCCGCAGGCTCCGGACGAGCGCCTCCTGGACGAAAGGCTCCGTCGTTCCGAGCAGGTAGCCCGGGTTCATACCGCCGGCATCGAAGATCAGCCCGGCCGCCGGCCCGCGGCTGATGTGGCCAGCGCTGCCGGCGATCCGTCGCGCCGCAGCCCGCACGAAAGGGCGGACAGGCCGCGGCCCGCTGAACTGCCAGCGGCCGACCGCGCGGACTGTCGCCGTGGGAAGCGCATCGGCGAGGCGGCGTAGCCCGCGCTCGATCACGTTGCTCCCACCGTTGCGCCGGCGAAGCCGGCCAGCACCCGTTCCGCGGCGACGGGCCAGTCGAACGCCGTTTCGTAGAGGGCACGACCCGCCCCGGCGAGCGCGAGCCGGCGGTCGGGGCGTGCCGCCAGATCGGCTGCCGCGTCGGCGAATCGATCCGCGTCGCCAACCGCGGTGAGCCGCAATGCGTCGCCCAGGAGGACGTCGTCGGTCGACTCTCCGGTCGTCCCCACGACGGCGATCCCGTGCTGGAGTGCAGCCATCATGCTCGTGCGCCGGGTCGAGACGCCGTCGTCGAACGGCGCAAGGAAGAGATCGGCGGCAGAGAGCAGTCGGGCGAGCTCGTTCGCGGGTAAGAGATCCGGGCGTCTCACGACGACGCCGTCAGGCAGGTTCTTCGGCTCGGGCGTTCGAGCGCCGAGGGCGAGGAGGAGGATGCGGGGAGACGCCTGCGCAAGGCGGACGAGCGTCCGCTCGACGTAGTCGTGCAGATGTGAGGGGTGGTCTGTTCCGAGCGTCGCAACCACGAGGGTGTCAGGATCCACCTCGAGGCGCTGTCGCGTCGCCTCCCGCTCGTGCCGCATGTCCGGGAGATTCGACGGCGACGGCAGATGGACGACGGAATGATGCGTCCAGGGAGGAGCGAGAGATCCCCGCCAGCGCCAGACGGATACGAAGACGACGTCGGCGCATGCGAGCAGAAGATGCAGCTGCACGCGCTGCCAGAGTCCCATCAGGAACCAGCGCCAGCTGACCATGCGGACCGCGGTCTCGTGCACGGCGATCGCGATGCGGGGTCGGGCCCGTCGCAGCCGCAGCCGTCCGAGAGCGAGCGGGAGCCACGGCGCGAAGCCCCAGCGTCCGTACAGGAACGGGCTGTACTCCAGCATCACGGTGTCGTAGTCGTCCAGCAGCGGACGTTTGCGCCAGCGGCTGTCGCCCGCGCATCGCCACAGGCCCGTGGCGCCGCGTACGTGAACGTCGACGGCAGCCCCACGCTCACGGAGCGCGCGCGCGAGGAGCATCGAGTGATCGCGAATCGCGTCTACTGTCTCGCCGCCGTCCCGGCAGAGGATGACGAGCCGCATCGCGCCTCAGCCTCGCCTGGCGACGAGAACGACGATTGGGGACTGGCGCACGAGCAGGCGGCTGAAGCGGAACCCGGCTGCGGTCGGTCCCTCGACGGCGCCCACCGCCGAGCCGACGCTCCGACGGACAGTGGTCCGCCGAAAGAGGCGGTGGCGGATGTTCGCCACGTCGAGCATCTTCAGTGCGCTGTGCAGCGCGCTGCCGCGGCTCGACTGCCCGTAGAGGACAGCATGCGGGAAGTGGCGGCGCGCGGAGCGCTTCAGCTGGCGCGGAGTGAGCAGGTTGACGTGATACGGATTGGGCGGACGGCCTGCGGCGGTTTCGAATAGCCGATCGACGAGACGGTTCGGCGTGCTCAGCAGCAGGATGCCTCCGGGTGCGAGCAAACCTGCGAGCCGCTCGAGCAGGGCGTCGGCGTCGGGGACGTGCTCGATCACCTCGAAGCAGGTGATCACGTCGAACCTCCCGAGCCTGTAGGGAAGGGCTCGCGCGTCCGCGATGTCGACGTGCAGGTTCCGGCGCTCGTAGCTGGCTCGTGCGTGATCTACC